>Ga0099829_10000445_pt1 | contig 21854 bp, 18 predicted proteins | sample CZO8metaG_3_FD_79336 | JGI IMG/M metagenome (GOLD analysis project Ga0099829, IMG submission 79336) | Vadose zone soil microbial communities from the Eel River Critical Zone Observatory, Northern California, USA - CZOApr15con2H2.8 metaG | ecosystem: Environmental > Terrestrial > Soil > Vadose...
AGGGCCGCCGCAGCCGAAGCGGCGTCGTGGAGGACGGCCGCCCCGTGGTCGCCGCGAGACCAGCGCATTTGCGCTTCGCGAACCGCGCCAAACGCTTCCTTCTGCCCGCGCACGGCGCGAACCGGCGGGGCCTTCCCGCTGACCTTCGCCGCGGCAACCCACTGCTTGGCGAGCGGAGCGAGGGCCTTGAGCAACTCGGGAAATTCCGGCAGTTCGGCGACGCGGGCGACCTCGCGATCGCCGAGCGATACGATCCATTGGCCCTCCGAGAAGCGAGCGGCGACGTCCCCTCCCGCCAGCTCCTTCGCTGCGAGCAGAAACCTGCGATCGGGTCTCAGCCGGAGCGCGTCGTCGAGCGCACGGCGCCGCTCGATGGGGTGCGGCGGCAGCGGATCGGTCTTGAGCCGGAGCCGGGTCTCGGCGGACATCTCCGCGGCGTGTTGCTCAGCGATTCGCGCGTTCTCCTTGATCCTTCGCTCCCGCCACCGCCACACCTGGACGCTTGCCGCCGCGGCGGCACCGAGGACGCACAGGACGATGACGAGGGCGATGGTCTTCATGGACGCGTCGCGAGAGCGCCCACGGTAGCGCGAGCTCTCCGCTCGTTGAAATTCGTGTCCGTCGCGGGGGTGAAACTCAAGGCCCGCGAACGAGTGCAGCGGCGAGCAGGTAGGGACAACACCCCGCGTCGCGCACCCCTGGTGCTCGCGCAGTCCGCGAAGAGAGACGCGCCGGCGCATGACCGTGCATTGCCCGCACGCTGGGCGCGGCCAAGAACCGCCTGCGCTTCTAGGCCTTTCCATGTGGCGGCTTGATTTCGGCGCCGGACGACCGAACGTCCGTTGACACGGGGCATCCACCGCGAGAGCAGAAGCGCATTCATCGCGACTGGTTCAAAGGCCGATTCGGGGGGGGCCTGCAGAGGCACTACATCACCAAATCAGGAGGCAATGGGCGGACCGCGTCATCACCGAATGATGCGTGGTTAGCGACTGGAACGACGACGACTGAATGTCGAGCGCGAGCCGGAGGGTGCCGCCGGCTCGCGCTCTTGCCGTCCGGCGATCAGCCGATGCGCGTGGGAAGACTGCCCGCGAAATCGTCCTTGCCCGCGGCGATCTTAGATTGTCCGTCCTTCGACCCCGATCTTCGCAATTTCGGATGGGAATCCTTCGCTTTTGGCTTCGGGCCCCGCAGATTTGGCTTCTGGGGTCCGCGCCACGGCCGGCGGCAGTGGTTCGGCTCCGGCGACATGAAATACGTCATCCTCAACGAGGCGTGAACGGAAATGGCGGGAGCGCGGCCGGTCGAGCCAGGTTCCTAGCTACCTCTCGACGAAGACTTCGCCGCCTTCGACGAGCACTTTGTAGACCGGCTCGTTGGGGAGCGGCTTCATGAACCAGACCAGGCTTCCGCTGGTCACGTCCCACTTCGAACCGTGCAAAGGGCAGGTGACGATCTTCCCCTCGAGCTTGCCCTGGTGCAGCGGCCCGCCCGCGTGGTTGCAGGTGGACCGCATGGCGTGGAAGCTCCCGTCCACGTTCGCGACCAGGATCTTCTCGCCCTCGATTTCTGCGCCGATCATCTTTCCCCGTGGGATATCGGCGACCTTTCCGACGCTGACCCGTGCCATGCTCCACCTCGGGGTAGGGAGGAAGACGGATCACAAGCCTTCCGTCAAGGGTTGAGCTGCGGGCAGCCTTCCGTTCGGTTGCGCAGTCCGGACCTCTCGTGTCCCGATCGAGTGCCAAACCGGCCTGCGGGGGTCGGCGAGGTGTGCTGGCCGGGCTGGGGTTGGACCAGCGTTCCGGCTGGGCGTTACAGGCGGGCGTAACATCTTTCGAGCGCTTCGCCGGCCAGACTGGCGTCACGTTCCCGGGCCGAGCACAGGCCAAATCCGGCTTGCCGCGGTCGTCGTGTAACGATACCTCGTCCAACTGGTCGTAGAATGGGCTCCGCACTCGCAGCGACGGACGAGATCCATGGACGAACCCTTCCAGATCGTCGTAGTCGGCGGCGGAATCGGCGGCAGCGCGGCCGTGCTCCGCGCGGCGCAGCACGCGTTGCGGACCGCATGGATCCGGGGCGACCGGGCGACCGCCAAGGCCAGCCGGGCGAAGTACGTCTACAACGTCGACAACATGATCGGCGTCCACCCTGGCATCGTGCGTCGGAAAGTCATCGAGCTGCTCGATGGCAGTGCTCACGCCGCTGCCCGCGAGCTGCTGGAACGGACGCACTTCCATATCAGCACCAAGGACATCGTGGAGAACGTCCTCGAGCGTCTCCGCGGCGAGCTGGCTGGAAGCGTCACCGAGATGGAGGAGAAGGCAGTGAGCGCCCGCCGCGAGGGCGACCAGTTCGTCATCGAGACGGACCGCGGAAGGACAGTTCGAGGTCAGGCGGTGGTGCTTTCGACCGGAGTGATGGACCGGCAGCCGAGCATCAAGATGACCACGCGGCACGGAAAGGTCGTCGACGACATCCGCTGGATCTATCCCTACGCGAACAACGAGTCGCTGCTCTATTGCATTCTCTGCGAGGGCCACCTCACGCGCGACACCTCGACGGTCGTCTTCGGCTCCAGCGAGGCCGCGGCCCAGGTCGCGCTCATGCTCCACGAGCGGTACCGGATCCGCGTCACCCTGCTCACCAACGGCGAACCGCTGACTGCGTCCGAGGAGACGCGGCTCCTGCTCTCCGAATACGGCATCGCCGCGCTCTCCCCGCGCGTGGTGGAGATTCTCGACCCAGAAGGCGTATCCAAAGGGAAGATGCTGCGCGGCTTCAGGCTCGAGGACGGTACGGTCGTCGAAGCCCGCTTTGGGATGGTCGCGATGGGGCTGCATCGGGTCTACAACGACCTGGCGCGGCAGCTCGGCGCCGAGGTCGACACGCGGGACAGCGCGCCGGAGGAGGCGCACGTCCTGGTCGACGATGCGACCAGCGAGACGAGCGTCCGGGGGCTGTTCGCGATCGGCGACATGAGCCGCCGGCGCGGCCCGGGGCCTTCTCTCAAGCAGATCTACACCGCTCAGGAGTACGCGGTGCGCGCAGTGAACGCGATCGACGGGCGCCTGCGGCGCGCGCGCCGCGAGGCCATCCTCCGGCGGCGCCGTGGGTGACGCAAAATAAATACGCCGAGCCACGCGGTGCTGAACCTCGCCATCCTCGGCCGCCGCGCGCACCCTCTCGGCTTCGGCCTCGGCGCGCACGGCGGACATACTCTGCCGCGTCGACGCCGTCCGCCTGACCGCCGTCCGTCACTCCCACTGAGCCAACTAAGGCAAGAGTCGATACACTTTGAATCCCGCGTTGCCGGTGCCGGCCGTCAGATAAACGTAGTCAGTGCCGCCGTAGGTGAGCGCCCGGCCGTCGAAGATGCGCGTTGCGCCGACGCCCAGGCCGCGGCCGCCCAGGCCGTCGCAAGAAGCGGGCGCGGTGGAGGCATCGCAGCTGCCCGCTCCCTCGAAGTCGGCGCGCGACGACGGCGCGTTACCTCGGGATCGGTAGAGCACCAGCCCCGATGCATTGTTGTAGCCGACGTAGAGGCGGGTCGAGGTGGCCACGAGCAGCGTCACGGCGGCGTTCTGCGGGTCGTCAAACTGGCTGAGCGTGGGGTCGCCGACATCGTTCGGCGCGAGCAGCGTCCAGTCCGGTGGATCGCAGGCAAGGTTCGGGCCGGGCGCGCACACCCAGAGCTGGGGCCCCGCGGTGGTGTTGCGCGCAGCGTACAGCTTGCCTCCCAGCACGGCGAGCTGCGGGAACGCTTTGTCGGCGGGTTCCAGGTCGACCGTCTTGCTGATTGTCATCGAGGTCTTCGACCCATAAGCCGGCGCGCCCGGTGTGGCGGTGGTCCAGTCGGTCGGGGGCGACGCGGGCTGCGGGTCGTTGTTGGTGGACCGGATGATACCTCCATTGTTGGCGGCATAGAGCAAGTCATTGAACGCGGCCTGCGAATCGATCATCTGCATCGCAGCTGCGTTCGGGCTGGGCGGCGCACCGGCCCCGAACCCACTGATCACGTTGACCCGCAGGTTCACGACGTCCGTTCCCGTCGCGGGACTGAACCCTGGCGAGGGCGGCGTCTTCCGCAGGACGATGTAGGTCGGCCGGTTCGGGCCCGTGTCGGGGAAGCCGAGGTACAAGCGGTCGTGGAAGACGAGCATCGACGAAGTGCCGCGCGTCTCGGCGCTCACAGCGTTCGCGATGTACGCGTAACTGAAGGCCGGCGCAGTCCCGGTGTCGGAGGTCGCGTAGACGTGCCGGAGCGTATCGGCGGTGCGCGCGCCGCTCGCGATGAGCCAGGGCACGCCGCCGATGACGCCCGAGCCGAACAAGCCGCGGCCGTTCTCGTTGTCGGGCCCGCAGAACAACGTCCCCGAGCTGCACCCCGTGACGCCCAGGGAAGGGAAGTTGCCTCCCTTGGCGGCCCCGTTGGTGTCGTTGTTCACGGAGTCTGCGTTGAAGGTGAGGCTGAACGGCTCGGCATTCGATCCGTCGGGCATCATTCGCACTCCGCCAGTGCCGTTCTGGCTGGGGCCGAGATAGACGCGGCCGTTGAAGTCGAAGACGTACGCAAAGGTGGTGCTGGTCCCGAGAGGAGCGTCCGCGAGTTGCAGGGCGTCGAAAATGGAGACCGTGCTGCTCGCGGAGGCGGACCGCGGGCTGCCGTCGAGCGCGTCGCTTCCCGAGACTGTGGCCGACAGCGCGGCGGAGCCGTCTGCCGCGCCGGAGCAGGCCCATGAGAACGTCGCGATGCCGCCCCCGGCCAGATCTTGCGAGGCGGGCACCGGGCCGGAGACGATTTGCGGACTGCCCGTCCCGGACACCGAGAGGATCGGCGACAGGCCGTTCACCCCCAAGCTGCCCGAGTTGCTCGCCGTGAGCGTCACGGTGAAGGTGTCGCCGCGCAGCGCCGCGGCGGGCGCGGAGAGCGATGCGGACAGTGCTGCGGGCGCCGCGCCGGTCCCGCGGAACGCCCCCACCAGCGTGCCCTCGCCCGTCGGGCCGACCACGAGAAGGTCGAAGGCCCCTTCGAGGCCGTGCGGCGCCGTTGCGGTAAGCCGATTGATCGATTGCCACTGCACGTCCTGCAACTCGACGTTTCCGAGGAACGCCCGGAAGGCCGCATCCACCTGCACGCCTCCGCCTCCGCCCACCTGCTCTACGGCGCGGGGCTCGAAATGGTCACCCGCGATGACCAGCGGAACGTCGGCGGAGGTGTACGCGGCAGGGGGCTGGACGATGACCGGGTGAGGCGCGAGGCGCGTCGATCCACGCGAGCAGCCGGCGATCAGCGCGCAGAGGGCAATGGCCCTGTGGCTGTTCACTTTTGCAGGGTACGTTCGGGCACTGCTCGCTTCAAGGAGGCGCAGGTGGGTCTTCCTGCGCTCGCGCCTATGGACCCTCTTTCAACACCCCTGCTAGAGGTCTTGCCGACCGACCGTGGTTGAAGGCTGAGCGCGGGCTTTAGCTCCCCCGACTGATCTGCGTTGTGGCTTGCGGGCCCTGGGTAGCGACGCCCCAGTCGGTTACCAAATGTGTTCTACCCTCCACGACCACTGTGGAAGGGAGTAACTTCCGAAGCTATTGGTCAGGTCAGCTTTTCTTTCAAGGTGTCAGCGATCTCGGTGAACGTCACTCCGATACTGCCGCGGAGGTTCATCCGCGGCTCGCCGGCGCGGGCCCACGCGACCTTGCCGCTGAACGCGTACGCGTTTCCGCCGATCGAGATCGACCCCCTCACCTGCGTGCCCGGCGATGGCACCCGCATCAACTCAGCGCAGAAACCGCCTGCTGAAACGTCTTTGGTGAAAGCGGGGGAACTGACCCCCGCGTCTCCAGCCTTCAAATCGATCCTCCAGCGCCGGCGAAGCCTTGGGTTCGATCTTTGTTTCCTTTGCACGGTGACTTCCATAAGCATCCTCCGCATTTCCGGGGCCCATGGCGCCGTTCGCCTCGCGATCGTTTCCGTGCCGATACTCAGCCGAGTCATAGCGAACCATGGCAGTCGGGTGTCAAGCGAAGCGGGTAAGGAGCGCAGCGCGCCGGGAAGGATGGGAGAGCGGTCCTAGGACCCTGTGAGGTCGGCGCTTCCTACAATTTTCCAAGACCTGGTGCGGTACCTCGGAGAAGCTGAGGACCAGGAGGTCATCATCACGCGGCACGGCAAGCCCGCAGGAGTTCTCATCGGGTTCGCATCGGAGGACGACTGGTTCGAGTACCGACTCGAGAGCGACCGCGGTTCCTCGCGCATGTCGAGAAGGCGCGCGATAGCCTGCGCCCCGGTCGCGGCACTCGTTTGGAAGATATTGAGTAGACCCGCTCTGTCGCGCGCGAGCATCTTGGCGTCGTATCCAGGGGGGGCGCTGCCCGCCGACGGCATCGTTGGCTCGGAATGCGCCGTTGAGGCGCGCCGAGATGCGATTCAAACCCCACAGCTCGGGACGACTCACACGATTTCGCAAACCGGAATCGCGGACGAAATCGTGCCCCGCTGCTCCTCCTGTTGTACGAGACGTCCGATGGTCATCCTCGTGCTCGCTGTATTGACCGCGCCTGCGGTCGGGGAGGTCCCGCCGCTCTTGTTGGTGCAGCGGCAGACCGAGCAAAAGCCCCCCCCGAAGCCACCCCGTGACGACTTCGACCTGCTCCCCAAGGAAGCCCCGCTCAGCCCGGCCGCGCTCGAGCGCCAGCGGGAGCTGGAACGCCAGCTGGCGAAGCGCCGCACCATGCTCCAATTCCACCAGATCGGCGGCTACCTCACCCTGGCCGGCCTCACCGCCACCGCCGTGCTCGGCCAGCTCGACTATCTCGACAAGTACGGCGGTGGCGGCGACGTCGGGACCTATCGCACCTGGCATCGCTGGACGGCCGCCGGCACCACCGCCGTCTTCTTCGGCACCGCCGCGCTGGCAGTGTTCGCGCCTTCGCCCATCGAGAAGCAGACGCGCCTCGACACGGCCACCCTGCACAAGATTGCCATGACGGTGGCTGCCGCGGGCATGGTCACACAGATCGTGCTCGGCCTCGTCACCGCCTCGAAAGAGGGGCAGAACTCGCAGCGCGACTTCGCGCTCGCACACCAGATCGTCGGCTACACCACGCTGGCCGCGTCGTATGCCGGGTTCGCTGTCCTCGCCTTCTGACCCGTCAGAAGTAGATGTTGGCCGCCAACGCCGAAGTGGCGGTGCTCAGCGTTGTGTACACCGGCGTTCCACCGGGCCCGCCCAGGTTCGCGAATTTCAGGGTCAGTTGCAGCACGGCGCCTACGGAGAAATGGCTGGCGAAGAAGTACTCGACGCCTACGCCGGCGCCGGCCTGGAAGAAGAACGCGGTCTCCGCAGCGACCGCGGGCGAGTTCTCCTGGCCGATGGTGACGCCCGGCTGGAGGAAGACCGCCGCGTGGTTGCGCTTCCACGGATACCACCGGATCGCCCCGCCCAGGCTGTAGAGCGTGTTCTGGCCCGACCCGCTCGGAGTGATCGGCGCCTCGAGCCCGATGTCGATGCGGGCCGCGAAGTCGTTGAAGAGGAAGTAGGTGGCTCCGATCGTCGGAGCTGCCTCGCCAGAGACGCCGAACGAGACGCCGGCGGTACCGTGCGTGGTCGCGTAGTCGGGGGACACCGGGGCGGCGATCAGGAGCAGGGCGAGCAAGTGCATGGACACCTCCTCGAACCTTCTCGCATCCCCGCAGCGGCTTTCCAAAAGGAGAGCCTCGCGCACCGCTCACCGCACCTGCCCACCCTGCACGACTCCGGCGACGACCTGCGTACCTCCGCCCGACGTGTCGCCGTAGCTGCCCGGGTCACGATTGGTTAGCTTCGCGCGTGATCCCGAGATTTTTCCGGAGGGGCATGAGCGGCTGGCAAGACAAGCCGATGCGATCCTTCGTTGCCGCGCTGGCGGCCGGGGTTCTTTTGTCCTGCATGGGCAAGCTGGACGCGACCCTGCCCGGCCCGGTGACGCAGGGCCAGATCGAGCCCGTCACCGTCGCGACCTCGCTCGCGAAGGTGAAAGGCCTGCTCACCGGCCTGCCGCCCACCGACGCCGAGGTCCAGGCCGTCCAGGCCGATCCGAATGCGCTGCGAGGCCTGGTGGTGAAATGGACGGCCGCTCCACAGCACACCGCCAAGCTTCTCGGCTTCTTCTCCAACGCCTTCCAGCAGAGCCAGGCCGTGTCGGCGGACTTCGACGATCAGCTCGGCGACGCCCGGGGCGTCCTCGACGCGCGCCTGCTCGCCAACATGCGCGAGAGCTTCGCCCGCACCGCCCTGCAGCTGATGACGGAGGGCGAGCCGTTCACCTCCACCATGACCACCCGGCGGTTCATGCTCACGCCGCGGCTGATGCTGCTGTACGCGTACATGGACAACATCCAGGTGGACGACTCGGGAGGGAACGTCGACCTGTTCGCGCGCGCGAACCCCACCTTCAGCTTCAAGCTGACGGCGAAGGAGGGCGCGATTCCACTCAGCGACACCTTCGATCGCCACAGCACGCACTACATGACCTTCTACGCTCCCCAGCTGGTGGGCGCTCCGTACGACCCGCTCTGTCCTCAGGACCCGATCGTCTACGACGGCCGGGACGGCCAGTCCTCGGTGAGCACGTCGCTCTACGTGACGCTGCAGGGTAGACCGGACTCGTTCTCGGTCCCGACCGGCAACGGCAATGACCACAACTGCCAGCCGCCCGCGTTCCCTCCCGCCTGGCAGCCGCTCACCGCGGCCGACAGCCGGCAATGGCACATGGTGGAGATCGTCCAGGCCGATCCGGGACAAGGCACGAGCAGCGTGCTCGACCTGGTGAACTTCCGCACCGGCGGCAACCTCCTCTTGCGCACGCCGCGCGTCGGCTTCTTCACCACTCCCTCGTTCCTCGCCGAGTGGAACACCAACAACAGCAACCAGGCGCGGGTCACTGCCAACCAGACCCTGATCGTCGCGCTCGGGCACGGCATCAGCCCGCAGAACGCTACCCTGCCGCCTTCCACCGACTCGGTCGACCATGCGCACGCGCCCCAAGGCACCGCCTGCTACGCCTGCCACCAGTCGCTGGACCCGATGCGGCAGTTCTTCCGCCAGCAGTACAGTTACTACTTCCACCCGCAGACCGACTCGGACGAGATCGCGCTGCCCGGCTCGTTCGGGTTCCGGGGCGTGTCGGTCCCGGGCAAGACGATCTTCGATCTCGGCAGCCACCTCGCCAACCATCCCGACTTTGCCGGCGCCTGGGTGCAGAAGCTCTGCACCTGGGCGAACTCCGCGCGCTGCGACGAGAGCGACGGCGAGTTCCAGCGCATCGCGCAGATCTTCTACGACAGCAACTACAACTTCCGGACGCTGGAGGTGGTGCTCTTCTCCTCCCCCCTGGTCAGCTATCTGGCGCCCACCAAGACCGTCTCGCAGATTGGCGAGGTCTTCCCCGTCTCGCGGCGCGACCACCTCTGCGGCGCCCTCTCCAACCGCCTGGGCATCAGCGACGTCTGCGGGCTGGACGTGAACACGGTGGTGCCGGACGACCTGAAGCGGGTGCAGTTCATCGCCAAGGTGCTGCCCTCCGACGCCTACAGCCGCGGCGCCGACGAGCCGGTGCTCGCCAACGACCCGAACCTCTTCTTCCGCACCGGCATGGAGAACATCTGCGCCGTCCTCGCCGCCCGCCTGATCGATTCGGGCGCGAACGCTCGCTGGTCGAGCGCCTCCCCCGATGCCGCCATCGCCGACTTCGTGCACGTCCTGATGGGCTTGGGGGCGGGCCGCGATGCGACGCCGCTCTCCATCCTGAGCGGACACTTCCAGTCCACGGGCGCCGCGGGTCTCTCGCCCACCGACGCGCTCAAGTCGACCTTCGTGCTCGCCTGCCTGTCGCCGTCCGTGGTGGGGATGGGCCAATGACCATGCATCTCTCACGCCGCAAGCTGTTGCTCGACACGCTCTTCGGGGCCGGCTGGCTCGGCCTGCGCTCGCTCGCCACCGGCATTCCGCTGGCAATCCTGGCGAACCCGCGGAAGGCCGCCGCGCAGACGGCGGGCTGCCCGGCGAACTCCAACGCCCAGTACATCCTGCTCAGCTCGTCGGAGGCCGGCGATCCCCTCAACGCGAACGTCCCGGGCATGTACCTGATCCCGGACATCGCCCACCCGCCGGCCGTGGCGATGGCGCCGGCCCAGCTCACGCTCTTGGGTCGGACCTGGACTGCCGCCACCCCTTGGGCGCGGCTCCCGCAAGCCCTGCTCGACCGGACCTGCTTCTTCCATCACGGCACCTACACGGTGGTGCATCCGGACCTCGCCAACGTGATGTCGCTGCAGGGCTTCGTCTCGCAGCACGAGATGCTGGTCTCGCTGCTCTCGACGCAGCTGGCCGGCTGCCTGGGCACCGTTCAGTCGCAGCCGATCGCCCTCGGCCCCCGCAGCGCGTCGGAGGGCCTGACGGTGGGCGGACGGCCGCAGCCCATCCTCTCGCCTTCGGCGCTGGCTTCGCTGCTCTCGTCTCCCACCGGCCCGCTCGGCCAGATCCAGCAGATCCGCGACGCGGACCTGGACCGGCTGAACGACTGGTACCGGCAGAACGGCAACTCCGCCCAGCGCTCCTTCATCGATCGCTATGCTCTCTCGCAGCAGCAGGCGCGCAGCGTCTCCGAGAGCCTGCTCGGCTCGCTGGCCGCTATCCAGGACAACAGCCCCAACTCGCAGGTGGCGGCGGCGCTGATCCTCTTCCGCATGAACGTCAGCCCGGTGGTGAGCATTCACATACCCTTCGGCGGCGACAACCACACAGACCAGGCGCTGGCCAACGAGAGCAAAGAGACGGTGGCGGGAGTGGCGACCATCGGGAACCTCTGGACCCAGCTCAACGCCGCGGGGCTGCAGGACCGGGTCACCTTCGCCACCCTGAACGTGTTCGGCCGCACGCTCAGCGCCGCCAAGGGCAACGGGGCGGGGCGCACCCACCACGGAGACCACCACGTGGCGGTGCTGATCGGAAAGCCGTTCAAGGGCGCGGTGGTGGGAGGCGTGGAACCGGGCGGCGACGACTATCGCGCGATGTCCATCGACGCCCTCACCGGCAACGGGGTCGCGGGTGGGAGCGGGAACGTCCCGTTCTCCGAGACGCTCTCGGCGATGGGCAAGACGCTGGGCGTCGCCTGCGGCGTGAGCGGACCGGTCCTCGACGCCAGCATCCGCGGAGGGAAAGTCGTCGCGGGTGCACTGGCCGGGTAGGTTGACCACATGGCCGACGGGCTCGGGCGACGGACAGTGCTTCGCTGCGGCGCCGCCTGCGCGCTGGCCGCCGCCTGCGGAAAGTTCGTCGACGAGCCGGTGGCAATCGAGGCGGGAGCGCCCTCCGGGGGCCTGCTTTCGATTCCGATGGCGCGCGTTCCCGAGCTCAGCCAGACGGGAGGCAGCGTCCTCCTCCACGCGGACGCCACCGACTTCGTCGGCCGCCGCGTCTCGGTGCTGGTGGCGAACACCACTTCGCAGGGCCTGCGGGCGTACGGAGCCTACTGTCCACACGCCGGATGCGAACTGGCCTGGGTCGACCGCCAGGACTCGGTGGTCTGCCCCTGCCATCTCTCCAGCTTCTCGGTCGACGGCACGGTCACGCATCCGCCGGCGGTGGTGGACCTCGATATCTACCCCGCCAAGCTGAGCCCCGACGGGCAGATGCTGGTGGTGGACCTGACCGGATCCGCCGGCGTGTTCCCTGCGGCCGTGAACGGCCAGGTGACGTTCGCGGTCGAGCAGCTTCCCGCGCTGGCGGTGGTGGGAGCAAGCGTGACCGGACACGCGGCGGGCGTGCCGTTCCCGCTGGTGGTGCTGCGAGCGAGCGCGACGCAGATGCTCGCGTTCGACGCCCGCTGCCCGCACCTGGGATGCGCGGTGCGCGGGGCTCAGACGCTCTTCATCTGCCCTTGCCACGGCTCGCTCTTCGGGCTGGACGGGAGCGTCAAGCTGGGTCCTGCCTTGCGCCCGCTCACGCCGCTGCAGGTGACGTTCGATGGCTCGCAGGTGGTGGTGAAGGTGCCCGCGTGATCGCGCTGTTGTGCCTGCTCGCGGCCGGGCTTCCCGGGCCGGACGCGTCTTTCTCCTTTTCGGTGGGGACGTCGGTCCGGCGGCTTTTCTTTCGCGACCGGGTGACCCCGACGCTGGTGAACTGGCGGAGCGGCGCGCTCGCCGTCGCGGGCGTCTCGGTGCTGGCCTACCCTGCCACGGGCCGCTTGCCGGTGCTGGACGACATCGGCGGATATGCCTGGTACGAGCGCTCGCTCAAGTCGACGACGCAGACCGCCGACGGCATCCTGGAATTCAGCGTTCAGCAGATCTCCTGGGAAGCCGGGCTGCGGTGGCGCTGGCTGTCGGAAGGCAAGGAGCGCGGCGCGGTATCTTTTGGTTACGGCACCCTGCGCCACGACTTCAGCGGCGCCCGCCTGCCCGGCGATCTGTTGCCGGCCGGCACCATCCAGTACTGGAAGCCCGGGCTCGAGGGACGCGTGCAGGTGGGCAGCGTCGTGCTCGGGGCCGGCGCTGCTTACCTCCTGGTCGTCCGTCAGGACTTCCTCTCCGCGTACTTCCCTCGCGCCAGCAAGGGCGGCCTGGAGGCTTCGCTGCGGGGCTCGATGGACGTGTGGAAGGTGAACCTGACGCTCTCGGGGAAGTACCAGCGGTTCTTCTATTCGCTGAACCCGGAGCCCTATGACCCGTACGTCGCTGGAGGCGCCCTCGATGAGCTCTACTCAGTCGACCTGGCGTGTGCGTTTCGCCTCTAGCGCCGCTTGTCTCGCGCTTCTGGGCTGCGCCGGGTCGCTCGATCATCCCGAGCGGTTCGAGAACCTGGGCAACCCGGACGCGGGACCGGCCAGTCCTCCGTCGGACGGAGGCTGTGATCCGGTGATCGACATCTTCCCGCTGAGCTGCGCCACCTCCGCCTGCCATTCTGCCCAGAGCCAGCAGGGCTTCCTCGACCTCCAGTCTGCCGGGCTGCCGCAGCGGCTGGTCAACCAGACCGCGCACGGAGGCCCCGGCCTCTTGATCGACAAGCAGAACCCCGCGCAGAGCGTGCTGCTGCTCAAGCTGATGAACCCGCCGCCGTTCCAGTTCCAGATGCCGCTGGGCGCGCCGCCGCTCTCGCCGGCGGAGATCGCGTGCATTCAGGCATGGGTGCAGGCCGCCGCCGCGGCGCCTTAGCCAGAGTTGGCTGGTTCAGCTCCGACGGGCGGTCGATCGGGTGGGGGGCGTCGGTCCCGCGAGCAGGCGGTCGAAGAGGTCGGCGAGGATCGCCTCGAGCGCGCGGTCGTCGATGCGCCAGGCGCCGTCAACGACGAGGCTGGCGACGCCGTGCACCGCAGCCCACAGGACCATCGCGACCCGCTCGTCGTCCCGTCGCGTGCCGCCGCGCCAGACGCGCACGGTGGCGACCAGGATGTCGAACGGGCCGCGCGCGTAGTCGCCGCGCAGGCGCGGGTCGCGCGCGCCCACACCGGTCGGGCCGAACATCACGCGGAACTCCGCGGGCCGCTCGCGGGTGACGAACCCGTGCATGCCCCGCCCCTGACGCTGAACATCCGGCGGCGGGATGATCATGAACCGGGCCAACAGAGCCTTCCGCGTCGACCGCTCTGAGCACCTTGCGCGGTCCGGAACGCGTCCAGGGAAAGGTCTCGACCCGCGGCCCATTTTGGTCATCGATGCGGTGGTCATCACCGGGCTCACGTTCGAGGTGGGTATGAGGACAAATCGCTTGAGCGCACGCGGATGGTATGGCTCACGCGAAAGTGTGGGAGTTCGTCGCGCTCGTAGAAGCCGCCAACAGTGGTCGTGCCTACGCCTCGGAGTTCTGCGACCTGACGCACGTGGGCAGTGCCGCGAAGGCCCTCTACCGAGCGGCGTCGCGAGCGGGACGACCCAAGCGAGCTTCCTTCCTTTGATGCATTGAATTAGCTGATGCATAGCGATGCAAGGCTCCCGTGAGCGAACGCTTTCTCGTCGGTTTACGCGGACTTGGCCACTCCACGACGTGGACTGAAAAACCCCGTGTCCGTGCTTCGATTCCGCCCCCAGGCACTCCAACATCGCGATCTCCCCCACGGCTCCGAACACACTCCGCGACGTGCAGCGGTCTTCGCCGAAACCGTGCCCGTACCCGGATCACACCCTGCTCTCGCTCCACCGTTTGTCGAGATCCCGTCGCGAGCCGGACCGAGGGTGTCCCTCTGCTGTGCGCGTTCGTGTAGCATCTCGCGTGCGGTTCCGGATCGCGTCGACGGGTGCGCTCATGAGCGTGCGTTTGACCGTGGTGGCACTAATCCTGTGTGCAGCTTTTCCGGCTGAGGCCGCTTGGCTCGGCCTCACCTACAAGAGCTCGACGTACATTGGCGGTTCATTCGAGGACGAGATCCGTGCGGTCGCCACGGACACGAGCGGCGCCATGTACGTCGCCGGCCAGTCGGTGTCGAGCGATCTGCCCACCACGGCTGGAAGTTTCCAGCCGTCGAAGCGCGCGGGCATGAACATGGCGAACGGGTTCGTCGCGAAGGTCGCGCCCGACGGTTCGCTGGTGTGGCTCACGTATCTTGGCGGATCCCTCGGTGATTCGGTCGCCGGAATTGCGGTGGATTCGCGGGGCAACGTCTTCGTGACGGGCCAGACCCAGTCGGCGGATTTCCCGACGACCCCGAACGGCTTTCGGCCCATGTGCGGCGCGCCCGCCGGATCGTGCATTGTCGGGTTTCTGTCGGAGCTCTCTCCTGACGGCAAGGCGCTCCTGTGGTCGAGCTTCATCGCAGGCGACGCTATCGTTGGTGTGGAACCCCGGGCGATCGTGCTGAGCCAGGGCCTCGCATGCGTAACCGGCAGCGCAAGCGTCCCGACACTCACGGTCACCCCGGACGCCCCGCAGAGGACTCTGGCGGGCGCGACCGACGTCTTCGTCTCCTGCTTCGATCCGTCGAAGAGCGGGAGTGCCTCGCTCGCATTCTCGACTTTCTACGGCGGTTCTGGAGGTGACGACGCCTATGGCATCGCCGCGGATCCCACCGGCCGGCTGTTCGTAGCGGGGCGCACCGATTCGACCGACTTCCCCGTGGTAAACGCGGCGCAGCCGGCGTTCGGGGGCTCCGTTTCCGACGCGTTCGTCCTCGCGCTTTCGCCGACACGTTCGGTTGCATACGCAACCTATTTCGGTGGATCGAACATCGACTCCGCGGCAGCGATCGCGGCGGCACCGGATGGAAGCGCGTACATCACTGGCCAGACGAAGTCCTCAGATCTTCCGGTGCGCATGGCCCTCCAGCCCATCATCGGGGGCGGTCCGTCCTACGGCGAGACGTTCGGCGATGCGTTCGTGGCGAAGTTCGATCCGACGGGTGCGGTCTCCTTCTCGACCTTCCTCGGCGGGTTCACGTTCGACTGGGGCCGGGCTATCGCTGTCGGGACGGACGGTGTCGTGCACGTCTGCGGCGGGACGGACTCCTTCGACTTTCCCACCCTCCCTGGCGCCCCCGATCTCCTTCCGCAGAACCAGACCGCCTTTGCGACGGGGCTTCTTCCGGACGGGTCGGGGGCCGTGTACTCGACGCTCTATCGCGCAATCTATGATCCGTTCGGATGCGCGTTCGCGACGGATCTCGTCATCGGTGGAGAGGCTCACTCGGGCGCCGTGGCGATCGATCATCCGGTGCGGCCGTATACTGCAGCCGGTCCCGACGGGTTCGTCGCGCGTCTCTCCCCGGGGCCGCCAGCAATCTCGGATCTCGAGGTCTCGGGCGCAGTGGAGACGGGACGAGGCGGGACGCTGGGCGCTGTCCTGACTCTCACGAACCACGGCCTGGATACGGCGACCGGTCTTTTGATTCGCGCATCGAACTCGCCCGGCGCGACCTTCACCGGCCCGGGGGTGCTCGGATCGATGCTCGGCATCTCGACCCTATTCGAGGTTGCGGATCTGCCCGCCGGAGCATCGACTGCGGTGCCACTCGTCATCGCCCCGGCCTTCAGCGGTCCGTTCGACATCTCGTTCCGGACGCTGGCGCATCAGTCCGACCCGAATTCCGGAAACGACACTGCATCATTTCACGCGAACATCGCCGAATCGCACCTCGCAGCCGCTGTTGCGGTGAGCCCGCCCCAGAGCGCGCAGGGAGAAGAGGTGGTGGCGGGCATCGACGTCTCGAACCCGGGGCCCGACCCGGCGAAGGCGGTGGAGGTTGTCGTGGGCCCGGCGGGCGGGCGTCCAGGGACAGCGGGGCTTCCTTCGGGGTGCCGTATCGAAACACCTCCCCTGATTACGTGCGCGCTCGGGGATGTTGCGGTCGGCGCAAGGGCACACGTGGATCTCCCCATCCAGCTCATCATGGGGGGCGGTCTCATGGCGGTCGGGGTGGAGGCCTCATCGATGAGCCTCCAGTCGCCGTTGGACGGGCACGCCGCGGCGACGGTCAATGTGGCGTACGCGGACGCGGTGCTCGGCGCGAGCCCGTTGACTGGAACAGTGGAGGCGGGCCAGACGGCGAGCTACGCGCTGGAACTTCGGACGACCTCCGGAGTGTATCTCGCACCGTGGAGCGTCTCCTGCAGCGCCCCCGGGAACGGCATTACGTGCGCGCCCGATCCCGCTAGCCTGGATCCGGGCGGTGGAGTCGCGCGCAGCGTACTGTCAGTCTCGACCGCTGCACGGACCGTGAGCGCTGGCTCGATGGGAAGGCCAAGCACGCTGCCGGCGATGTTCGTTTTGATGTTCGTCGCAGCCATGGCGTTCGCGTCAGGAACGGCGCGCGTCCCATTCGCAGTCGGGCGGTTCACGGTGGTGCTCTTTGCCGGGGCCTCCATTTCTTCCTGCGGCGCCTCGTCCCCTGCCGGGTCACGGCTCGGCGCGGGCGGTACGCCCGCGGGGACCTACGTCGTCACGGTGACGGCGACGCTCGGCAAAGTGCCCGATGGTTTCGCCTACGGAGTCATCACGCGTACGACACAGGTTACGTTGACGGTCCGTTGAAGTCAGGGCGCGCCGCGAGTCTCAACGCGTCCGCCGAGCGGCAGCGCGGACGTCCTTCAGGCTCGCGGCTCACTGGCGGAGCTGCACTTTCTCGCCAAGGACGCCGCCGACGTCAGTGTGGTTTCCGCTTGAACCGACAATGTTGGCATGAACTTGAAGGCTTGCGTCAGCAGCTGGCCTTGGGCAGGACGGGCTTGACCTTGCTTCGTTGTGCTTCGGCGTACCGTCCTTGGCGGGTCTTGACGAGTGTTGACGGGCGTCCTCGGAGGGAGAGCGCTAGCCCCCGAGGGACTTTGAGGGACTGAAAATCCACTCGTCAGCCAGGGGCGGCGGCGCGAGTTTGACCGGCCAAATTCCGTATACTAATCGTACATACAATCGTACTGAGGGCGATGGTGAAGACTCCAACCGTCGATCGCGAGACCGCTACGTTTCGGCTGTTCTGCCAGGGCGAGCGCGGGGCGGCGAGAACCTCGGCGATGCCGATGCCTTCCACTCTTCGGCGAAACTCGGCGCCGTAGATTTTGTCGCGATCGCGCAGCAAGTAGCGCGGTGCCGAGTCATCGGAGAACGCCTCGATGATCTGCCGCGCGGTCCATGCGGCGGTGGGGGAATCAGTCACGTTGAAGTGCACGACTTGGCGGCGTGGATGCAGCAGCACGACGAACACGTAAAGCGCCTGGAAGGTCGCCGTCGGCACAACGAAAAAGTCGACGGAGACGAGGTCTGCGACGTGGTTTGGAGAAACGTTCGCCAGGTTTGCGACGGTGGGGGCTTCGGCCGACGTGGCTTGAGCCGGACAACCGTACGCTCCGAAACGTCGAGCCCGAGCTTGAGCAGCTCGCCGTGGATGCGCGGCGCACCCCAGAGAGGATTCGCGACCGCCATGGTGCGGACGAGCTCCGCAAACTCCGAGCTGGCGGGCGGTCGACCGGTCCGCCCGCGTCGTGACTTCCAGGTCCAGAAGGCGCGGAATCCCTGCCGGTGCCACCGAATCACGGTCTCGCGGCGAACGACGTGAAGCGCCCCGCGCCACCCTGCCCACCACCGAGAGAGCCAGGCCCAGAAGGCGCGATCCAGCGATCCGAACCGTGGTCGCTTCGACCGGCGGCGGAGCAGGGCGAGTTGCTGTCTGAGCGCCAGGTTCTCCAGCGCCAGATTTCTGTGGGTCCTGAGCGCGGCGCGCAGGGCGCCCAATAGAGCGAGAAGGAGGGACATTGCCCTCCAGCGTCGCTCCGGGCCAACTCCTCGTCCAGTCTCGCGATCGAGTTTTGGCAAACGACAACCGGCCGCGCAGGGGCCACCAGCTCCGCCGACTCCACGCGAAGCCCCACCCACGTGCAACCGGTTGCGCGTTCGCGCTAAACAGCAGCAGCCATGCATTGGTCGGACCTTCCGCGAACGCGGCGCGCCCTGATCGCGCTCTGCGCGCTCTCTTGGGCCGGCTGGAGCGGTTGGGAGCTCTTGCGGCCCGCGCGCAACCCGCTGATGGACCTGTCGGGCTGGTACACGGACCATTTCTCGCACATGAACACGGCGCGGATATTCCTTCGCTTCGGCACCGCCATCTGGCGGACGCCGCCACAGCAGATGTTGCCGCGCCCGACGCCCGAAGTGAGGGCGCGGCTGCCGCCCGACGTCTTCCAATGCGCCGATTGCCTGTTCGTCGCCCCCGGCTGGAAGAAGCCGGTGCTCCTGACCTGGCCGAACGTGGTGCGCCCCTATCCGCCGGGCGACATGCTGCTGACGGCGCCCATCGCAGCGCTCTACCACTTCACCGATCTATCGGCGACAGACGCGAACCGGCTCTTGCTCGTCCTCTTCCTCGCCTTCGCGCACGTCGCGATCTTCCTCTTGCTCGACGGGCTGGCCTTCGCGCCCGGCAACTTGCGTTGGCACGCGCTGTTGCCCGGCTTCCTCGGTAGCTTCGCGCTGCTGCACTGGACGCTGGAGGGATTCTACGACGCCTCCTTCGTCGTGCTGCTTCTCCTCTGCTGGCGCTGGCTTGGCGAGCGACGCGCGCTGGCGGCGATCGTCGCCTTCTGCGCCGCGAGCTTCTTGCATTTCCGCGCCTATTACTACGCGCCCTGGGCGCTGGCGGCGGCGGCGCTGGTCGTCCGCGAGCGCCGATGGCAGGCCTGGCACGGGCGCGATTGGGCCGCGCTGGGCGCGGCAGTGCTGCTGGGCGGAGCTTCCCTGGCGACCTTCGCGCTCGTGCTGCCATCCCTGCTTTCCTACAAGGTATACCTGAGCCCACTCTTCGTCTCACGCGATCACCGGATCGCGCCGGCGCTCTTCCTGGGCGCGCTGATCGCCGCGGTGGCGCTGGCAGCGTTCGCCGCCGCGCGTTCGTGGATCGACGCTCTGATGGTGCCCTGGCTGGCGATGATCCTCACCACCGTGCGCGTATCGGAGCCCTGGTACGTCGTCGCCACAGTTCCGTGGCTGTGCGCGCCGCCGCGGGCCGGGCTGCCCGAGCGCCATCCGCTGGTGCTCGACGCGCGGGTGCTCGTCTTCCTCTTCCTCGCCACCGCCGTGCACGGCGACCCGCGCGCGGGGCTGGATGTGATTCCTACGTGGTTGGTGCGGGTGTTCTGGTGACGCCAGGCGGCCTTGAGCTTGTTGCATCTCCCTCCGTAGAATCTGCGCTCGCGCCGGGGGTGTGATGGAACGGGCTGCGACGTTGCCGAGCGGCGCAGGCGACAGTGCTCGCGAGGCTCTGCCGCGGGTCCTTTCGCGGTGGGAAGTGGTGGCCCTCGCGCTGAACGGCGTAATCGGAAGCGGCGTCTACCTGTTGCCCGCGGCGGCTGCGGCCCATCTCGGGTCCGCCAGCGTCTGGGCCGTCCCGCTGGCGGGCCTGACGGTGGCGCTCGTGCAGCTCTGTTTCGTCGAGGCGGGCAGCCGGTTCGATCAACCAGGCGCCGCGTACCTGTACACGCGCGCGGCGTTCGGCGAGGCGTCCGGATTCGCGGTCGGCTGGATGAGCTTTCTCGGACGCGTCACCGCGGTCGCCACGCTCTCGGCGGGATTCGCGCAAGCGTTGGGCTATCTCGTCCCGGCGGCGAGGGAGGGACCAGGCCGCGCACTGTGGGTGGCGTTGCCGCTGGTCGCGCTGGCCGCCATCAACGTCAGGGGAGTCAAGCTCGGCGCAGGCACGGTCGCCGTTCTGCTCGCGGCCAAGCTGATCCCTCTCGCGGTGGTCGTTGCCGCCGGGCTCCTGGCGCTGCAGCCCGCACGCTTCGGCGGGATCTTCTCTTTCCCCGCCGCCGGCCTGGCCAAGGCTGGCCTGCTGCTCCTGTTCGCCTACGGCGGCTTCGAGAACACCGCCGCGCCGGCAGGCGAATATCGCGACGCGCGCCGCGACGTGCCGTTCGCGCTGCTCTTCCAGATCCTTGCGGTCACGATCCTCTACGCGGCCGTCCAGATCGTCGCGGTGGGGACGCTGCCGGACCTGGCGACCAGCAAGACGCCGCTCGCCGATGCGGCAGGGCGCCTCATCGGCCCGCGCGGGGGAGAGTTGCTCACGGTGGGGGCCGCCGTATCCATCCTCGGTACCATCGCGTCGTCCATCCTCGCCGGCCCGCGCTACTTGTACGCGATCTCGGCGGGTGGAGGGCTCCCTCCCGCGCTGGCGCACTTGCACCCGCGCTGGCGGACGCCCTGGGTCGGCATTTCTCTCCTCGGCGCGCTGGCGCTGCCTCTCGCGTTGTCGGGCAGCTTCGTACAACTCGCGGCGCTTTCCGCCGGCACCCGGCTCATCACTTATCTGGGCACGGCCGCCGCGGTGCCTTTCCTGCGCCGGCGGGTTCCCGCCACCGGCCGCGTCGTAGCGCTGCCCGGCGGGCCCGCGATTCCGATCGCCGCCGTGGCCGTCTGCCTGCTCCTCCTGTCCGGCATCTCCGGCCGGGACCTGCTCGCGATCTCCAGCGCACTCGCCGCAGGTCTACTGATCCACGTGCTCTGGCGCGTGATCAGCCGCCGGTCAGCGGCCTAGTCTTTTCGCCGGGGCGTATTCCGCAACCATTGGTCGCGCGTTGCGACGCAAAGGGGAGCGAGGTACGTAGCGGGCTCCCGCTCTTCACCGTGGGTGCTCGGTCGCTCGTGTCATTGCGGGCCGCCCTTCACACCGATCCGCGCCGATCACGTACGCCGTTCGACGGGCCTTTCCATGTTCGGGTTGTTGGACTACCGGGACTGGCTCCGTTGCAGGCTCCACAGTCCGCGCGCCGAGAGGATGACGGAGAAGAGCGCGGTTACGCCGAGCGCGAGGAGTGTCCAGATGAAAAAGAAGGCTCCGCTGGACTTGGCGATCGCGCCGCCGACTCCCGCCCCCTTCATGTGGATGACGGGGATGCCCGACCCAAGAAGCGATCCGAGGAGGATGATGACGTACCCCGATCGCCGTTCGGCGAGTATCAGCGTTCCGTACAGCCAGACGACCAGGATGGGCACCGCAACGAGGTTTGAGAGCCCTCCCGGCTCCATCCCGCGGACGATGTCGTCCGTCAGGTGAAACGTCATGAAGAGGATCGAGAGCAGAGACGCGATGGTCAACATGACGTTGTGTTTCATTGGATATTTTCCTTTTGGATTTGTGTGTGCCTCTCAGTGAGGGACATGATCGGTTGACAGTCTACGATTGGAGGGAAAAGGAGCTGGGCAGGTGGTGGAGTCGGCTGGCATCCGCTAATCGGGCAGCCGCGTTCCCCAGCCGATCAGCCAGACGCCCACCACCAGCTCGCCGAGCGACGTGACGAAGAGGAATTCCAGGTTCACGCCAACGTAACGGCCGGTGATCAGCAGGATCCACCCGAGGCCGTCGATGGCGAGGACGATCCCGAGCCAGCGCGGGAG
>Ga0099829_10000447_pt1 | contig 21820 bp, 19 predicted proteins | sample CZO8metaG_3_FD_79336 | JGI IMG/M metagenome (GOLD analysis project Ga0099829, IMG submission 79336) | Vadose zone soil microbial communities from the Eel River Critical Zone Observatory, Northern California, USA - CZOApr15con2H2.8 metaG | ecosystem: Environmental > Terrestrial > Soil > Vadose...
CCGATGCCCTCGACAAAAAGAGGATCGCCAATGTGACGATTGCAGTCCCTCCTTTTGTTCCAGCATTGCCTGTACATAGCCCGTGGCAGGTGATGTTGATCGGATTTCTGGTGGCGCTATTTGTGAGTGTTAGTGCGGCAGTAGTGGCGGAACATCTCGACCCATCATTCCAGAGTCCGCTTGAGGTGGCTGAGATTCTGAACGTTCCGGTGGTTGTATCCGTCCCGAACCGGGCGGCTTAAACGAGGTGGGGATGTATCTGGATTATTACAGGCTGCGAGAGGAACCCTTCGGCGTAACTCCGGACCCAAGGTATCTCTATCTCAGCTCGACGCACCGTGAAGCCCTGGCGTCCTTGCTTTATGGAGTAACCGTCGGACGGGGATTCATGGCGCTAATCGCCAGGCCTGGAATGGGGAAAACCACAATCCTATTCCAGATCTTGCAGCACTTTGGGCGATCCGCGAGGACGGTGTTTCTTTTTCAGACTCAGTGTACACCGCGCGATTTCCTTCGCAGCCTGCTTGCCGATCTCGGAGTCGAGAGTGATGACGGAGATCTGGTGCGGATGCATTCGAAGCTGAATGACGTGCTGCTCCGTGAAGCCCGATCAGGAAAGCAGTTCCTTGTGGTGATCGACGAGGCCCAAAATCTGGAGGATCCAGTATTGGAAGTTGTTCGGATGCTCTCTAATTTCGAAACTTCCCGCGACAAACTAATGCAGATCATTCTGGCCGGACAGCCACAGCTCGGCGAGAAACTGGGATCACAGAATTTGGTCCAGCTACGCCAGCGAATCTCCCTTTTTGGACACCTGAAGCCATTTGATGCATCCGAAACTAATCTTTACATTGATCACCGATTGAGCGTCGCAGGTCACGACTTTCGTGCCCCTCTCTTCACGCGCCAAGCGCGGGCCATGATCGCGTGGGGAAGTGAAGGGATTCCCAGGAACATCAACAATATATGCTTCAACGCATTGTCACTCGGGTGCGCCCTGAAACAAAAGACCGTTGACCGTGACGTAATCCTCGAGGTTCTGAGCGATCTCGATATCGGAACGCTGACAGCAAAATCACCTGCTGTCGCGAAGATGGAAACAGGCTCCAGACACAAAGGCGTGCACTTGGCGTCGAGAAGTAAGGATCGATCGGCCCCTCGTATTTGGCTTCGGAAATTCGCCCTCGCCGGAGCATTTCTCGCCGCATCGAGTTGGCCGCTGGTGGATGCGGTCAAGAACGCGCCCCAAGTGCGATCTTCACAGGGTCAAATGCCTGCAGAGTCCGCCTCCATGGGGCTAATAACGCAACCAGTCTCCGGGACCTCAATAGAGGGATTCGATTCTGGATCATCCTCAGGGTCCCCTGCGGTTGTGCCGGACGGGATCCAGCCAAGCCAAAAGGTGGCTCAGCGCAAGGGTGCGGATACATCATTTTCATCCGAGCGGAATGCCAGCGTAACTCGTGTAGTGCAAGTGAGGCCGTACGAGACGCTCTACCGCATCTGCGCTGACAATTTCGGTGGATGCAACACTGAGATCATGGAAAAAATCTTTGAGCTGAACCCCACGCTGGTCAATCCCGATTCTCTCAGGCCGGGACAAGAACTTCGCCTACCGCTAACACCTCCGAGAACAGGAAACGTTGATCGGCAGCTCGAACACACACCCAGTGCCCCATCCGCTAAGGCCGAGGGACGATGAGCAAAAATTTTGAATTACTCCAACGGGCCAGCAAGGAGCGGGAAGTTGTTGTCCTGCCCGAGCGCCAAGCTTCGCTCACACCTGTCAATGGGAACGGAAAGGGTCAGCGAAATGAGACAGGCCTCAACCTCGATCGGCTGACTCGTGAAGAATGTTTGAGGCTTGTTCAGCGAATCTTCTTGCAGCAGGTTGGAGAACGCCCTCGGGCAGTTGTATTTGCCGGTGTTGATCACGGAAATGGCTGCAGCCGCGCTTGCGTAAGTGTGGCGGAAATGCTGGCAGGCAACACTCCCGGCTCGGTCTGCCTAGTCGATGCGAATCTGCGGTCGCCCTCTTTGCCTCGCTTTTTCGGAGTTACGAACCATCGGGGGCTCACGGATGCGATGTTTCAAGAAGGACCCATTCGGAACTTCGCACGTCAGCTTCGGCCCGACAATCTCTGGCTGCTACCTTCCGGCTCCTCTTTAGCCGATTCCAGTGGACTGCTTCATTCAGACCGCTTGAAGACGTTGCTATCGGGCTTGAAAAAAGAATTTGACCACGTTCTCGTTGATGCGCCCCCTCTCAGTCAATATGCGGACGCGATCACCTTGGGCCAGCTTGCAGATGGCATAGTCCTGGTTGTGGAGGCGAATTCAACTCGCCGAGGGGCAGCGTTGAATGCAACCCAAAATCTACGTGCGGCTCAGATCCAGGTCTTGGGGGCGATCTTGAATAAGCGAACATACCCCATTCCCGAGTCGCTGTACCAGAAACTGTGACGCCTGAATCGTCGGAGTTCGACTGAGGGATATGCAGACTTCGTAATTGTTCGAGGCAGACTCGGTGAGCCCTAGGCGGGCATCGGATTCGGGCTGCTGCTGAGGTTGGATGCGGCCAAGGTGAATATTCAGAAGCAGATGGGCCACCAATCGGTGTGACTCAGATAGGCGGAGCTGTGTCGAATCTCTACCAGATGTTTGATGAGGGCTCAGAGTTAAGCCGCTCGTGGGTGACCCCTGCAGACAAATCATGGTTTGCCGTCCAGACCCGTCCTCGCCATGAGAAGAGAGTCGCTGCGGGATTACAGGAGAAAGGGATCAAGGCTTTTCTGCCACTGCTTTCCGAAAACCATCGGTGGAGCGATCGGTTTCGCGTGGTTGATGTTCCCCTTTTCCCCAGTTACGTATTTATCCAGACGGTTGATACCCCCGCGACGCGCATCTCGGTTCTGCGAACGCTTGGAGTTGTTCGATTCGTGGGCGTCCGGGGATCTGGTATTCCCATTCCTGATGATCAGATTGAGTCGGTGCGAATAGTGGTCGAACACGGCATTCGGTTCACATCTTTTCCATATCTCGATGTGGGCCAACGGGTCCGAATCCGCGGAGGGAGCCTCGAAGGTATTCAGGGGATCTTGCTGGGAATGAATTGCGATCAGAGCCTCATCATTTCTGTGGAACTCATCCAGCGGTCGCTGGCCATCCGAGTCGCCGGCTATCAAGTCGAGCCAGCCTAGTTGTGTTCGTGGACCTCAAGCCACTGCGAACCAAACAAAATTCCACACAAGCACTCATCCAGATGAATCATGTATTTTCGAAGTCAGTTCCCGGCGACTGCGCATTCGCAGTAAATCCAATGTCCGTCTGAAAAAAGAACACTCATGAACGAAGTCAAACGTCGACTTCTGGTGAATGCTTTAAAGCTCCTCGACTTGGGCATCGTCGTGGTGTCCTTCGGACTAGCCACAATCGTGGTCCCTCCCAACGGCGGAGCGGTGCCCTTGCTTGAATTTCTTTCCGTGAAAGTTAAATTGTGGAACTTCCTCATTTTCGCGGTGATGCTGCTCATCTGGCATTTTATCTTTTCACTCTTTGGCCTGTACGAATCAAAGCGTCTCGCCACCCTGCATTCTGAAGCGATTGATGCGGCAAAAGCAACCACCCTGGTAAGCGTTTCCCTGATGCTTTCCGCCACAGTATTCACAATTAGGATGGCTACCCCCGACTTTCTTCTCTCATTCTGGGCCTTTAGCACGGCATTATTAGTTTCTGGCCGGCTGTTCATCCGGCAGCTTCTCGGAGCGTTACGACGCCGCGGCCGAAATCTACACCACGTCCTAATCCTAGGAACAAACTCCCGCGCGATCGCATTCGCGAGCAGGATTGAAGCCAAGCCTGAACTCGGCTATCGAATCCTCGGATTTGTGGATAATGATTGGGAGGGAACGCCAGGATTCCTGGCGTCGGGGTACACACTGTGCTGTACCTTCGAGGGGCTTACCGACTATCTCCGTCGTAATGTAGTTGACGAAGTGGCGATTTATCTGCCACTCCGATCCTTCTATGAGCATGCCCTGCAAGTGGCTGCAATATGCGAACAGCAAGGGATTATCATGCGGTTCGATTCCGATATTTTCGACTTGAAGAGTGCCCGATATCGCGCGGAAGAACTGGATGGTGATCCGCAAATTACTGTGTACACAGGGGTGCTAGAGGGCTGGCCATTACTGGTCAAAAGGATATTCGACATCACGATTTCCTCGGTTCTGCTGGTGCTTCTACTCCCATTGTTCCTTGTTGTCGCTATTCTGATCAAACTCACGTCCAACGGCCCTGTCTTTTTTCTGCAGGAACGAGTAGGCCACAACAAGAGAAGATTCCGAATTCACAAGTTCCGCACAATGATTCCGAATGCTGAACAAATGTTGGCGGAGCTTGAGGCGATGAATGAACTATCTGGACCAGTATTCAAAATTAAGAACGACCCGCGCCTAACGCCGATCGGAAAGTACCTCCGGCGGTCAAGCATTGATGAATTGCCGCAGCTTTTGAATGTTCTAAAGGGAGAGATGAGCCTGGTAGGACCGAGGCCCATGGCCGTGCGTGATTTCGAAGGGTTCAGCGAGGATTGGCAGCGGCGCCGATTCAGCATTCGTCCGGGGATTACATGTCTCTGGCAGATAAACGGACGGAATTCAATACCGTTCCACCAATGGATGGAGCTCGATATGCAATACATCCAGCAATGGTCTCTATGGCTTGATCTGAAGATCTTGGCACGGACCATCCCCGCCGTGCTAAGAGGCACAGGTGCTGCCTGACTAGCTTGCGAATCGTGTAGTGAGCGCGTGTTTCAAAGTCCGCTCCGAAGAACTCAGACAAACGCAGGAGCTTTCCCTTTGACCGATTCCCATCATGTAATTCATTCTCTGTGGGCCGAAGCCGGCTGCGAACCCGGAAAGACAACGGCTATCGAATCACGTTTTGAGCGAGCCTGCAGCTTGCCCAATTTTTTGCGTACGTTGTTTCGGCTCCTTGATGAATCGGAAGTCCGCTATTGCGTCCTCCATTCCTGGGATCTCCTTCCGGAGGAGCTCCCAAACGATTTGGATTTGGCGGTTCATCCTCAGGACAAACACAAGCTCTATTCGATTTTCGAGTTCCTAAGGGAGCAAGGGTACGTCTGTTTTCAGTGTTTGAACCACTCCAAGAATGGCCATTTCTTCGTTTTCTCCTGGGCAGAGCGTTCGAAGGTGAAGACGGCTGCAGTGGACATCGTCTTTGATCACCGGCGTAGCGGCTTAGTGCTCTCCACGAGTGAAAAGATGGTGTTGGAGCGCGAGCGGCATAGTGATTTCTGGATATCTTCCGCGAGAACGGAATTCGCTTACCTCCTGGCAAAGAAAGCATGGAAGGGCCGAGCATCTGCTTCCCAGTCGCTTCGGTTAAGGCAGTTAGTCGAGGAACTGGGACCGGCGGAGGCGGAGAGGATTGCAGGAGAGATATTTCCGAGGAAATGGAGAAAGCGCGCTGTCGAGGCTTGTCTGAATGGGTCGATAGCCGCTAACTTCGTTCATGCTCGAGCGAAATTCTGGAGGACCGCTTGGTCCCGGCGTCCACTGCAACTGATCAGATATCTCGCAGCAGATGTCCAACGAGTCATCGAGCGCTGGATTCACCCGACTGGAATTCTCGTCGCTATCTTGGGGCCCGATGGAGTCGGGAAGAGCACAGTTATCTCCGGTCTCATCGAAGCATTGAATCTTGGCTTTTGGGGACGGCATCGGCTGTTCCACTGGCGGCCACAGATACTCTTCCGCGGCAGAGAAACCGGAATCAATACCACCCCTCATGCCAAGGCGTCACGAGGGATGTTTCTCTCAATGGCCTATCTCACTGCCTTTTTCCTTGACTACTGGTTCGGCTATCTCTTTGTGGTTCGTCCTTCGCTCGCAAGATCGAACTTCGTGTTGTTCGACCGCTACTTTCACGATGTCTTGGTAGATCCATACCGATATCGGTATGGCGGCCCGAGATGGTTTGCGAGGTTTCTTTCTTATCTTGTCCCAGAGCCGGATCTAGTGGTGCTTCTCGATGCCGACCGGGAGATGATTTTTTCGCGCAAAGCCGAGTTAACACCCGATGAGATAGAGCGACAGCGACAGGCTTACCAGCGACTGCGATTTAATCGAGCACACAAGGTTCTCGTCCGCGCAGATGTGAGTATCGGCCCAACCATTCGGTGCACATCCAGCGCCGTGACCGAATTCATGAGGCGGCGATTGATCCCGAGGATGAGTGAATGGCATATGGTGATCGATTGACAAGTTCCGCCCTTGCTTGCGAGGAGGTTCAGCGCCTAGGGACAGCCGAGGACTCGTACGAAAGGGCCCTTCGGACCTTCCTCGGGTGGGTTCCCGAAGGTTCTCTGACACTCGCCGACCAGTGTCCAGTGGCCCATGTGGGCTTGCCAAACGTAGTGCTTACCCAGAGCCTTGTGCCAGAGGTCACGCAGCGCCTCGCAAGCGAGGGTTATATTCATCAGCATCGCTTCGCCGTCCTGCCATCTCGAAAGAGAGCGCGTTGGCTGTTGCCGCCAACATACAAAGGCAGGCCGCTCGACGGATTTGAGCTGTACAGACCGTTTTCGATCGGCGCTCGAATCTTGAAGGCTCTCGTTCTACTCGTGAGAGCCACTGGCTGGGATGCATGGGTCCAAGACGAAGTCCTGATGGCGTCCCGATCGATCCTACCGATCGAGCGCCTCGCGAACGACATTACAGGAGAGAGCCGTTTCATATTTTCTCTCTCTCTTGGAACTCCGGGGGCATTCCAGAAGCTGACGGTCCAGGTAATGCGCCCCGACGGGAAGATCTTGGGATACGTGAAAATGCCACTCACCGATGCCGCTGGGGAGCGTTTGTCCAACGAAGCAGAGTTTCTGCAGAAGCTTTCCGAATTCCCATGCGTGCGGTCTCATGTCCCCCGTTTGCTTTTTGCCGGCCCCTGGAACGGCACCAACATTCTCTTTGAATCTCCACTCGACGGTGCCATTGGGCCAGTTCACTTCACGAATCTTCACAAATCGTTTCTCGTCAGTTTGCACAGCTGTTCTACAGCTGTCTCGTCAGGCCAGGCACTAGTCCATCGAACCGCCCAGACATGGGAAAACGTTGCACCGCGCATGGGAGCGAAATGGCAGGGATTGGGGCGCGAGGCCCTGAGAATCGCCCAACAAGACCTCAATGGGTCCCTGGTCCCCTGTGGCATCCAGCATGGTGATTTTGCACCCTGGAACCTGAGAACCCATCAAGGAGATTTGTTTGCATTCGATTGGGAATCTGCAACATGGGGTGCGCCCAATTTGTGGGACCAATTTCATTTCCTCGCCCAAACGGAATGCCTGCTGAAGGTAACTCATGAGGATCAAGAGGATGGCGCTGTCAGGGAACAATATCGGGCTCTATATTTGCTCTATCTCTTGAATTCCACGGCGCATTTGAAAGAAGAAGAAGCAGAACAAAAATCAATCGATTATCGCGAGAAACAAATTTCGCGGTACATCTCGGGGGCCGCCGTGGTAACAGGAATTTGACGCCCCCTTTCACGCTGGACGCCAGACGTCCATGTCAATTGCAATCGAATCAAGCATGAAAAAGGAAAACGGCATTCCTTTTCTCGTCTGTTTCAGTCGAGCGGGCATGATAAAGGGGTGCGTTCGTTGAAGGTTCTTGTCTCAGCGTACGCGTGCGAGCCTGGAAAAGGTTCCGAGCCGGGGGCCGGCTGGCACTGGGTAGGCCAGATCGGCCGGTTTGAAGAATGTTGGGTAATCACTCGACTCAATAACCGCGAGTCAATCGACAAAGCGCTTACTACGAATCCTTTGCCGAGAGTTCATTTCATTTACTACGACCTGCCCCCATGGGTGCGCTTCTGGAAGAAAGGCCAAAGAGGAGTGCGCGCCTATTACTATTTGTGGCAGCTCGGGGCCTATCGTGTGGCGAAAAGATTGCATCGTGAACTTCACTTTGACCTCGTGCACCACTTGACGTTTGCAAATTATTGGTTGCCGAGTTTTCTCCCGCTTCTGCCAGCGCCCTTCCTTTGGGGGCCAGTCGGAGGAGGAGAATCGGCACCACGTAATTTTCGGAAATCATTCAGCCTCCGCGGAAAATCGTATGAAATTCTGCGCGACGTGGCACGGAGTATCGGAGAACTCAATCCGTTCGTGCGGATGACCGCTCGGCGAGCGGCGGCAGGTCTGGCAGTCACTCCTCAAACGGCGCATCGGCTGAGGGCACTGGGTTGCCGCAATGTCTCTTTGTCCAGTCAAACAGCACTATCCTTCGAGGAGCTCTCCCGTTTGCGCGAAGTTCCGCCACGGCGGGAGAGTCCCTTTCGCGTCATTAGTGTAGGCAGGTCGCTTCATTGGAAAGGGTTCGAGCTCGGCATAAAGGCGTTCGCCGAGTTCCACCGACGGCATCCCGAAAGCGAGTTCTGGCTAATTGGCGACGGGCCGGAACATGAGAGATGGAAGCAGTTGGCGCAGACCTTCAACGCAGGAAAGAACATCGTTTTTTGGCGAACACTTCCGCGCTCAGAGGTACTCGAAAAGATCGCTGCTTGCGACGTGCTTTTGCATCCCTCACTGCACGATTCTGGTGGCTGGGTAACCGCGGAAGCCATGGCAGCAGGTCGCCCTGTCATCTGTTTGGATCTCGGCGGCCCAGCGTTGCAAGTGACGGAGACAACTGGATTCAAGATTCCCGCGATAAGTCCGGACCAAGTTGTGGCAGATATTACTGCTGCCTTGGAGCAGATAGTGGGTGACCCATCTCATTGCGCTCGACTCGGAGCCGCAGGACGCGAGCGCATACGGCAAGATTTCAATTGGGAAAAGCTGGGCGATCAGCTGGCCATGGTCTACGCACGCTTGGTGAAAGTATGAAATCTCCTATCCGGACGGCCTGCTCGGATTATCGTCGTGCTTGCGACGTGACGTTTCTTTTGGACGTGCGAATTCAATGACTCGCATTCGATGGATGGGGGAACTATTCCTATTTGCGATGGGCACCCTCCTGGCATTTAATGCGATGGCTCCGTTCCGGCATCCAATGCTTACCATCTTGCTGATCTTGGCCCCGCTGTGGATTGTGTTCATCGTATTTCCTGCCGCCAAGACATTGGTCCGGGAATCAACATCCATCACGAATTCTTTTACTTGGTGGCAGGGACTATGGCTAGCCATGCTTCTGAGCGGACTGGTGTTTCGCGGCCGTGATCACTACGACATTCAGCGCTCGGCGGTTGATGGTTGGGCAATGTACCGAATCGGCTTCGATGGAGTCATTGGATTGGTTTTGATCGCGCGCCTTCTGAAACGACAGACCCTCTGGCATCGTTCACTTTTCCGCGGCCTGATCGGGATCATGGCTGTTTATCCGATCATTTCAATTCTTTCGACGACGTGGTCAGCAGCCCCGGCATTTACACTGTTCCGATCGAGCGAATATCTGCTTGATCTTGCTGTTCTTGCCTCTGTGGTGGCGACATTGAATTCAGTGGCTGAGTATGAACGATTCGCCAACTGGACTTGGACGCTTTTGGGATTGCTGGTGCTCACGGCCTGGATAGGTGCGATCGTGGATCCGCGCGATGCCTTCCTGGAGGGTTACTCCTATGGGCCGCTTCGGGTCCGCCTGGAAGGTGTCTGGCCAAACATTGATGCCAACAGCATCGGTGAATATTGCGCGATTCTGGGGAGCATTTCGCTCTGTCGGCTGTTGGATAATCCGGACGACAAATACGATCGAGCCTGGTATCGCCTCTTGTTTATTTCGGCCCTGGTGACTTTGATTTTCGCGCAGACGCGCGCGGACGTAGCAGCCTTCCTCGTTTCCTTGTTCTTGTTGTTTATTCTTACCCGTCGGTTCTTACTCGGGGCTGTATGGGGAATCACCGCCTCACTCGCCGGATTGATTCTAGTTTTCTTCACGAATTTCGGATCGACAGTAATCAGATACTTGCTACGCGGGCAGTCGGTCATGGAGGCAGAGTCTCTGACCGGTCGGCTCGATTTTTGGCAATTCGCATTTCACAAAATTTCTGAGAGACCCTGGACAGGTTACGGCGGGTACGCCGGCGGTCGATTCGTCGTTCTTCCTGGTCTGGGTATTCCTGGCAATACCGAAGTTCTCAACACCCTTGTTGAGAGTTTTCTCGATATAGGAATTTGGGGACCAGCCGTCCTGATTATCGTTCTGAGCTCAATTGCCTGGTATCTGTTTCGGTCATTACGCACTTCATTTTCCATCCCAACTGAGAACCATCTCGCGGTAGAGATTATCTTGGCGCTCAGCATCATCGTCGTGCGGTGCTTCTTCACAGGAAATATCACTGGCCATCCAGCGATTGCTTTTCTGACAATCCTGGGCTGTGCGGAATTCCTTCGGCGTAGAAGGAAGTTTGGATACTCCTCGATCTGAATGCGGCTCATCGAATTTGCGCTGAAAACAGGGCGGAAGAGAAGATCAAACGGCCTCCCGGACAGACTCTGTTCTTGCTCAACAACACATAAAGAAGGCAGCGATTCAATCGTCACCTGGCCGTATCGCCGGGTCGCTCGGAAGATGAAAATTCTCATCGTACACAACGCGTACCAGGAAGTAGGTGGAGAAGACATTGTCTTCGAGCAGGAACGCCGATTGCTCGCACGGAATGGCCACCAGGTTGTGACCTATGAGCGCAGTAACCATGAATTGGAAGCGTACTCAAAGCTCCAACGTATTGGAATGCTGAAGCAGATTATATCTGCCAAAGATAGCAAGCTCGAGATTCTAGAGATTCTTCGCACCGTAAGACCTGATTTAGCCCATGTGCACAACACATTCATGATGATTTCTCCCTCTGTTTATGAGGTTTGTAAGGAAGAGGGCGTTCCCGTGATCCAGACCCTGCACAACTATCGATTGCTCTGTCCAGCTGCGATTTTGTATCGCAATGGTCATGTTTGCGAGGAGTGCTGCGAACATGGACTGCTGAGGAGTATCTGCCACGGCTGTTATCGCCACTCCCGTGCGGCCACGGCGGCCGTTGCTTTGATGTTGCAAGTGCACCGCACACAGCGAACCTGGCAGGATTCCGTGAATGGCTACGTAGCTCTCACAGAATTTGCACGACAGAAATTCATCGAGGGCGGGCTGCCATCCAGCAAGATTCACGTCAAACCTAACTTTGTTTATCCCGATCCCGGTGAGAGAAGTACCGCGGGAGACTACGCCCTTTTCGCTGGCAGGCTCGCGGAAGGAAAGGGAGTCTCAACACTTCTAGCAGCCTGGAACCTGCTTCCCCGCTCGATCCCCCTGCTGGTTATCGGCGAGGGACCACTGCGAGCACAGCTCGAGGCAGAGGCACAACGGAAAAACATGCAACGCGTGAGGTTTCGCGGGCGACTGGACGTCACTGAAACGCGCGCAGCGATGAAGAAAGCTGCTTTCCTCATCGTGCCAAGCGTATGGTACGAGACTTTTTCGCTGAACATCGCTGAGGCCTTTGCATGCGGTACCCCCGTGCTCTGTTCCCGACTGGGTGCGATGCAGGAAAACGTCGATGACCATCGCACGGGGCTTCATTTCACTGCCGGTGACGCCGAGGACCTGGCTCGGATAGTCGATTGGGCCTGGACTCATCCAACCGAACTTGCGTCGATGGGCCGAGAAGCTCGTCGCGAATACGAAAACCGTTTCACCCCCGAGAAGAATTACACGCGCCTGATGGAAATCTATCAACACACAGTGAATGCGGGTGCCTGAAACCATCCAATCCGATAGAACTCTATTCATGCCGAACTTTCGAGTTCTTGGTGTCCGCGTCGACGCAGTTGATATGACAGATGCGGTTACGCATATGGAGAGGTTGATCGAAAGCCGCAAGTCAGGAAGCTATGTTGCCGTCACGGGCATGCATGGTGTCGCCGAGGCTCGGCAGGACTCGCGATTTCGGGAAATCCTGAATTCCGCTGACTTGGTTGTCCCGGATGGTATGCCGCTTGTTTGGCTCGGCCGTTGGCATCGGCTACCGATTCGCCATCGAGTTCCGGGGTCGGAGCTGATGGCGGCCTTCTGCGAAAAAACGGGTTGTCGATATCGTCATTTTTTTTACGGGGGCGCACCCGGGGTGGCGGAGGATCTTGCACAACAACTTCACCGCCGCTTCAAAATCGTCGTGGCAGGGACCTACACACCGCCTTTCCGCCCGCTCACTGAGTTCGAAGAAAGCAAAGTTGCCGTGCTGGTCGAGGCGTCCCATCCAGACCTGCTCTGGGTGGGTTTGAGCACCCCAAAACAGGAGCGGTGGATGTATGAACATCGAAAGCGGCTGAATGTCTCGCTCATGTTGGGTGTCGGTGCCGCCTTCGATATGAATTCCGGCAGGCTCCGCCGAGCCCCAAAATGGATGCGTGAAAGCGGTTTGGAATGGCTCTTTCGGCTCTTGGCAGAACCCCGTAGATTGTGGAAGCGGTACCTCGTCACGATTCCCAGATCCATCTGGAGTGTCTCTTTGGAATTACTACATATCGCTAAGTTCGAATGACAACTCGGAGGAAAAATGAACTGGAAAAATCGCAAAGTGCTGGTTACCGGAGGCGCCTCCTTCATTGGCTCCAATTTGGTGAACGCCCTGCTAAAGCGAGGGGCGAAAGTTCGTGTGATTGACGATCTGAGCAGCGGAAAATTCGAGAATATCCGTGGCAACGTCCAGGATGGCACCATCGAATTCTTCGACGGTGACCTTCGGGAGAGAGGAGTGGCCGAGCACGCTGTCGATGGAATGGGGGTTGTGTTTCACCTCGCTGCGGATCATGGCGGCCGCGGCTATGTTGATTTACACCAGGCTGCCTGCGCGGTGAATCTGATGCTTGACGGGCTTGTATTCCGCGCCTGCCATCAGGCCAAGGTTGACAAGGTTGTGTACGCCTCGTCGGGTTGTGTGTACCCAAACTATATTCAGACGGACTCTCACAAGATCTTGTATCTGACGGAAGACAAGGTCGGTCCTCCATTCGACGCCGACAACATGTACGGTTGGGCCAAATTGATGGCTGAAATGACTCTCCGGGCCTACTACAAAGAATGGGGAATGAGGTCTGCGTCTTGCCGTTACTTTACTGTCTACGGCCCTCGCGGAGTTGAAAACCACGCAATTATTGCACTCATTGCACGAGCGTTTATCGGTCAGGATCCCTTTGTCGTGTGGGGCACCGGCGAACAGATTCGGAACTGGACGTACGTCGATGACATCGTGAGTGGAACGATCCTGGCCGCGGAAAAGATCGATGACGGAACAGCCGTGAATCTCGGCACCATGGAACGAATCAAGGTGATTGACGCGGTTCAAGAAATTCTCCGCACTTTTGGACGAAAGCCAAAAATCCAGCTGCATCCGGAAATGCCCACGGGGCCGCTAAACCGCGTTGCAGATAATTCGCTGGCAAAAAACCTCCTTGGTTGGACGCCCCAGACCATGTTCCTTGAGGGCCTCCATCGCACGATTGACTGGTACGTCGCGACCAAGCGACAGGAGGATGTGGCCGACCAGCTCCAGGCAATCCTCACGGAGCGCTGAAGCGTCGCTTAGAAGGATACTCCAAGCGCGTCACGCTCCTGAGCGTCCCACAAAACGATTCAAAGAGTCTTCGGAATGAACAGCGCCACTCGCAACCGCCACATTTTGCAGTCGACGGGCATCGTTATGGGGACGATTTTGCTCAGCAGGATTTTGGGGTTTCTGCGTGAGTGGATGGTCGCTCATCAAATGGGGTCAAACGCGATAACGGATTCGTATTATGCGGCCTTTACCCTGCCTGACTTCCTAAATAATCTGGTTGCCGCCGGGGCACTGGGATTGGTTTTCGTTCCGGTGTTCACGAAGTATCTGGCCGAGGATCGTGAGGACGAAGCCTGGCATGTGTTCTCGACGATCATGACGTTCATGACCATCGCCCTCGGCATCCTGATTCTTCTCGGCGAAGTCTTTACCCCGCAACTCGTACGTCTGATTGCACCTGGATTCCACCCGGCGGAACAGTTGAAAGTTGTATTCCTTACCCGCATCATGTTGCCGGCGCAACTCTTCTTTTATCTTGGGAGCGTAATGGGGGCTGCCCAAAACGCAAAGACTCGATTCCTAATCCCCGCTTTGGCCGCCATCGTTTACAACCTGGGCGTCATTTCAGGCGGTTGGTTGCTTTCACCGCGAATCGGGGTCACGGGTTTTGCGGTTGGTTTGCTGGCGGGGACGTTTTGCGGCTTCTTTTTGCTTCAGTCGGTAGCCATTTGGCGGATGGGCGCGAAATTCAAGCCAAATCTTGACCTTCGCCATCCGGGGTTTCGCTTGTTCATCAAACTGGCAATCCCTTTGATGCTCGCTCTATCGATCGAATTCACAGACAACTGGATGATCCGCTGGTTCGGGTCATTTCTCGCGCCCGCATCCATCACCAGGCTCACCTTTGCAAGGACATTGATGTTGATGCCCTTGTCCACGATCACCTACGCCATCGGCGTTGCTTCTTTTCCTTTTCTGACGCAAATGCACAGTGAAGGCAAGCTCAACGAACTGAATCGCACTCTGAGTGCAACCTTAAAGGGATTGGTGCTGTGCCTCGTCCCGATCTCCGCCCTCACTATCGTCTTGAGCAAACCCCTCATCTACTTTGTTTTTTCACACACTCGCCTGAAAGAGAGTGATTTTCTGGCAACATCCGTAGCCCTCGCTCTCTTTTCCCTTGGAATGTTTGCGAGAGGAGCCCAGAACCTAATCTCCCGAGGCTTCAATGCCACGCACGACACCGCGACTCCTGCCATCGCCGGTACGGCTTTCACTTTTTTGACACTCCCAATTTATTGGTATTCCGCGCGGCATTGGGGCTTCGCAGGATTGACTGCCGCGAGCTCTTTCACCATCGTCATCTATGCGGCATTCCTCTTCTTTTTGCTTGTCCGCCGGACTCAAAACCGGCATGCCGGGGAAATCCTGCTATGTTTCACGAAAGTCCTGTTCTCTTCTGTGGTCGTGGCTTTAGCTTGCTCGCAATTGACCGCATGGCTGGAGGCGCGCCTTGCGTGGCAGACCGCATGTGGTGCCCTTGCAGTCCTCATAACTGTGACCGCCTTTGGCCTGCCCTCCATCATGCTTCTAGCCAGACTTCTCGGAGTGATGGAGATTGAAACGTATTGGAAGAAACTTGTCCCCTGGGTTCCAAAGCGCGTCCTGGTGGCGCCAGAATGACAATCTTCGCACCTACAAAGATTGACGAAACTTCAGGTTCCTTCCGTTTTCCCGCGGCGAGAGAGGCTCTTCATGCTCCTCTCTCTGCCTTCCGCAAATTCCTGAAGTTCTCTTCGACGCACGTCACTGCGGGCCTTTGGGCTATTTTCAAGATTCCGTCCGCCCGAGATCGAAACGCGACTTTTTGGCTCTATCTGAAATTTATTTCTCTCCTAATGATATTCCCGTTGATTCGGGCGCGGAAGATCTCGGAAGAAAAAGTCTTAGGTGCCACCATGAAACTGGCGGATTACGGCACCTTCCTTGGCCTGATATCGGAAATCCTCTTTCAGCGCATTTATTCTTTTAAATCAAGCTCCGCCTCCCCGTTAATTTTCGACGCCGGCAGTAACATCGGTATGAGTATTCTGTTTTTCAAGCGCCTCTATCCTCGATCCCGGGTCATCGGCTTTGAGCCCGACCCCCAAACCTTCGAGCTTCTTCAAACAAACGTGCGGAGAAACCGGTGGGAGAATGTCGAACTGCATAACAAAGCTCTTCATGACTCGGAAGGTGAGATCAACTTCTACACGGACCCCGATCGTATCGGGTCCGGAAAGATGAGTACTGTAAGGGAGCGGTTTCCCGACTCCGCGAACCGGACTGTGCGTTGTCAGACGGTCGAGACCGTGCGCCTGTCAACTTTCATTCGGGAAGAAATCGATTTGCTTAAGATGGACATCGAAGGGGCAGAAATAGCCGTGATTTCGGAGCTGGCGGAATCCGGCCGCTTGCGGCTGATCAACGAAATGTTCATTGAATATCACCACCACTTGAAGGTAGATGAAGACAACCTTTCCCGTATGCTCCGGCCACTGGAAGAAAACGGCTTCGGTTATCAGATTTCTTCACCCTCTGATCTCCCATGGGCGCGGAAGAGCGTCCAACCTATGCTCATCTATGCGTATCGGCTCTCCTAAGAGAGCTTGATTGAGGGCAGGCAATGAGTGAAATGGCCAAAGCAAGCTTGCTGTACTTCAAGGCGCGTAGGCGGTCCCGCGCCCCACTAAGGCAACTCTGGTTCAAGATCTTCCTCCTCTCCGAAAGGCTCGGAGTGCATGTCTTACCAAAAAATTTCTACACTCCAATTCAGGATTTCCGCTGGCTGGGAAACAACAAAGAGGTATGGATCGAACGCGCCAGGCTAAATGGTATCGAGTGGGATTTGGACAACCAGCTTGACTGGCTCATGGATACTTGCCGCCCTTACTATCACGAAGTGGCTGGTCTTGAGTTTTACGAGGAAAGCGGCGCCTGCGAGTGGGGGCCCGGCTTCGGAGCGATCGAATCGCAGGTGCTTCATTGTTTTCTGCGTACCAATGCTCCCGCGCGAATCGTCGAAGTCGGAAGTGGCCAGTCAACGGTCTGCATGCTCGAGGCCTCGAAACTCAATGTCAGAGATGGTCGGCCAGAAATTCGGATCACGTGCATCGATCCCTATCCCAGAAAATCTCTGCAAGGCGTCAATAACATCACCGTTATGAAGCAGACATGTCAAGCCGCGCCCCGAGCAGTTTTTTCGCAGTTGCAGGCTGGTGATTTGTTGTTCATCGACTCCAGCCATGCTGTCAAAGTTGGTTCGGATGTGATCCGAATCTACTTGGATATTATTCCCAGTCTGCCTGCGGGTGTTTTCATTCACATTCACGACATTAACCTTCCGTATCTGTACAGTCGCTCGACGTTATCCGCCTATTTCCACACAAATTCTCAGGAAACCACTCTGCTCACTGCATTGCTAACAAATAACAAGAGATTATCACTGCTGACTTCGCTTTCAGCACTCCATTATGACCGGCCACAAAGAATGAAGAGTCTTCTTTCTGATTACATGCCCCAAGGGAATATTGAAGGATTGTGCCCCTCCTACCCGGTCCAAGGACATTTTCCAAGCAGCACTTGGCTGCTCACTGCATGAAGTTTCAAGCTGGTCTGGAATTGTTGAGTCAAAGCCCGGTTTTGATACTCCTGGTTTAAGGAGGCTGTAATGAATTTCATCCTTGTGACTCGTCGGAGGTTTGGCATTGTCGGCGAGCTATTTTCATTCTTCCTCGGCCACAAGCGCTGGTGGATGCTACCGATGATTACGATTCTACTCTTGCTGGGAGTTTTCATCCTGCTCGCACAGAGCTCAGCGATCGCGCCATTCCTCTACACGTTGTTCTAACAATCTCGGCAAACAGGAAATGGGCAATCACCCATGTGGAAAAGCATCAAACGCGGATGGCATGCCTGGACCCGTCTTGCTCACAAGATCGGAAACTTTCAAGCTCGAGTCCTGTTGACAATCCTCTATGGAGTGGTCGTTTTGCCGTTCGGGCTTGTTGTCCGTTGGTTCGGAGATCCTCTGCGTATCAAGCAACGCCCCGTCAGCTGGCTTGACCATCCGAAGGAGCCCTACGACATGAATTGGGCAAAAAGGCAATAGCTCGTGGACATCCTAGGAATCTCCTGCTACTACCACGATGCCGCAGCTGTTCTGCTGCGCGATGGACAACTGGTTGCCGCAGCCGAAGAGGAACGATTTTCGCGGATCAAGCATGACTTCGAGTTCCCGAAGAACGCCATCCAGTTTTGCTTGGAAGAGGGCGGCATTCGCGGCCAGGATCTGGATTATGTGGTCTTCTTCGAGAAACCCTTCCGAAAATTCGACCGCATCCTCGCGACGGTTCTTCAGACTTATCCAAAATCATGGAGAGTTTTTCGCGAATCGATGATCACTTGGATTTTAGACAAGCTCTGGGTGGCGAGCACGATCGAGTCCCAGCTCGGCGTGCCCAAGGATCGGGTGCTCTTCTCGGACCATCATCTATCGCACGCGGCGAGCGCATACCTGTGCTCCCCATTCGAGGAATCCGCAATCATGACGGTCGACGGTGTGGGCGAATGGGTCACGGCAACTTGTGGCGTCGGACGAGGAAACCAGATTTCTTTGTCCCAGCAAATGGATTTCCCGCATTCAATCGGCCTGCTCTACAGCGCCTTCACGGCGTTTCTGGGTTTCGAAGTCAACGAGGGTGAGTACAAGGTGATGGGCATGGCCCCTTACGGCACTCCGCGCTTTGTGGACCAGGTCTGGAAAACGGTGCAGGCAAACCACGACGGCTCATTCTCGCTGAACATGGAATATTTCTGCTTCCATCATTCGACCAGCAAAACATTTAACGGTCGCTTCCAGGATCTGTTTGGCGAACCGAGGCCGGCAAAACTGCAGTTCTTCACCGAGGCGACTGGCTTTCCAAAATACTTCGGCGATCCCCCCTCCGACTATGCGGAACTCTGTAAAGTCAACCAGTATTACGCAGACATCGCCGCCAGCATCCAGCAGGTCACGGAAGATCTGCTGGTTAATATGGCAAGGCATCTGCAGCACAATACGGGCATGAAGAATCTTTGTATCGCGGGAGGAGTTGGACTAAACAGCGTGGCCAACAGCCGCATGCTGGCTGAAGCTGGCTTTGAACAAATTTTCATACAGCCGGCCGCAGGCGATGGAGGAGGTGCACTCGGGGCAGCGCTCTGGGCCTACAACACGTTGCTCGGCAAGCCGCGATCGTTCCGAATGGAGCACGCCTATTGGGGCAAGGAATACGGGCCAAATGAAATAAATGATTTTCTCAAGGGGCAGAACATTTCTCATCGAGTGATCCAAGACGATACGACCCTGTTCGATACGGTGGTCGAAAAATTGATCCAGGGCAAAGTAGTCGGCTGGTATCAAGGACGATTTGAGTGGGGTCCTCGCGCGCTAGGAAATCGCAGCATCCTTGCCGACGCTCGCAATCCGCACATGAAGGATATCGTCAACACCAAGATAAAATTCCGCGAACCCTATCGTCCGTTTGCTCCTTCGATCCTCGCCGAGTGTGCGGAAAAATATTTCGAACTTCCCAAAGCCATCCAACATTACCCGGCACGGTACATGCTCTACGTTGTCCCGGTGAGGAAATGTCAGCAGGCGGTTCTGCCGGCGATTACGCATGTCGATGGGACAGGGCGTCTGCAAACCGTGTTTCGCGACGAGAACCCACGATATTACGGCCTAATTGAGCGGTTCGGCCAGGCAACAGGAGTACCCGTGATCCTGAACACTTCCTTTAACCTGAAAGGTGAACCGATGGTCACGACTCCCGCCAACGCGTACAGTACCTTTTCAAAAAGTGAAATGGATTGCTTAGTGCTTGGAAATAGTCTGGTGGAGAAGCCGGCGTGATCCAGGAATTGCCGGGACCAGGGCCAGAATCGGCCTCGGTTTCCGGCCGGAAGGTTTTGCTCATCCTCCTCTCAAACCTCCTGGCCTTCTGCCTCCTTTGTGTGCTGGGTGAAGCCGTATTGCGTGTGCTCGCGCGTTTTCCCGGCCATTACCGCAGCGCTCCATTTCGTAGGTACGACCCTCTCTTAGGCTTGTCATTAATTCCTAATATGGACGTTATTCATGCTCGAGGCTGCTTTGATGGAGAAGTTCGCACGAACCACTGGGGCATGCGAGATCGCGATCGGTCACTAACGAAAGACCAGGGAGGATTGCGAATTGCGCTCATGGGGGATTCGATCGTCGAAGGCGTACACGTAAAGCCAGACCAGGTGATGAATATTCAACTGGAGCGGTTGTTGGCAAGCCAGGGCTATTCAAACGTCGAGGTGTTGAACTTCGGGCTGGGATCCATTGGAACGACGCAAGAATATCTGATGTACAAAAACCACGTGCGCCAGTTTCACCCTGATTTAGTTGTTCTGATATTCAGTGACAACGATGTGATGAACAATTCCTCAACCATTCAACCAGAGGTCTACGGCATTCACACCTGGTTCGCTCCCTACTACAACCTTGATCCCAGCGGGCAACTTGTACTTCAACCTGTCGAGCCGCGGCCTTTCAACAAAATTCGCGCATTCTTGGAAAACCATTCCGTCCTCGCCTATTACATCGCCCGAATCTGGTTTCGATTTAATCCGACCGTATACCGCTGGAAGGGCCTCCGAGTCGAATGGGGCACTTATGGGGACCCGCTCGACCCGGAATGGCAGAACGCTTGGACAGTCACCGAAAAGGTCCTGACGTTATTCAAGAGAACGGTTGAGTCGGATGTCTCCCGATTTTTAGTGGTCGTTCCGCCGAGCTTTCATGACCTCGATCCTGACTGGCGGGAGCGATTCTCGAAAGCTGAAGGAAAGATTCCTCCGGAGATGAAAGTAGCCACTCTTGCCGAAAGGCTCGAAGCAATCGCTGAGCGCAACAATATATCCATGACTTTCCTGAAGCCATATTTCATGGCCTATCGGGATTCACACAACTTGAAGTGGCCGTACTTCTCACTGCCGTGCGATCCGCACTATTCTCCGATAGGGCACGAAGTGATGGCCGAAGCGATTCTTGAGCGTCTCGAGGCCGGTCATCTCCTGCCTGCACGCGCGCAGTCGGCAGCCACCCCGCCCATTCCCTCGTGGGGGAATAGAGCATTTCGGTAGTCTGACCCGCGCCTTTCACATTTTGGCGCGCTGTCGTAATTTATTCCGGCATGGACTTGAACACCCACTCACTCCATAACTCGATTCTGCCAGTCGACCAGGATTCTCGCGAGAGAGAGGGCGACCAGGCGAATCCCAGCCGGAACTGCCCGATTTGCTCGAGCCGGGGCACCTCTGCGCCGTTCTGGAAGAAACCGCGTTTCCATCAATGCCAACAGTGTGGCTTAATTTTCCGTGATCCATTTCCAACTGTCGCCAGGCTCTCGCATCTTTACACTACTAGCTGGATATCGCCTGATGAGAACAAAGCGGAGACTGGAGCAACGGAAGTAAATAGTGCCCAGAGCCTTGTGAAATTCTTGATTCGGTCGATTGGAAACACAAATCTATCGGGCAAGCGCATTCTTGATTTCGGAGCCGGCCGCGGGGCCATGGCATTGGCTTTAAGACGGAAGGGTGCGCAGGTGGTAGCGGTCGAACCCTTCGGGTATGAATGCTTGGCCAAACTGGGAGTGTCGACATATCGAGACCTCAAAGAATTGCCTCGTGAGGCTCGGTTCGATGGTATTGTCTCGCTCGAGGTGCTCGAGCATCTGCCGGAGCCACGGCAGACCCTGCTAGACATCCACCAGCACTTGGCGCCGGGCGGCTGGCTTTTCATTACAACACCGAACGCCGCTGGACTCCCCGCCAAGTTCCTAGGTGAACGCTGGCGTGAGGCCGTAAGACCCGGTCACGTCCTGTTCTTTACTCCGCGAACGTTGAGATCCTTGTTATTCGAAACCGGCTTCTACCGAGTCGAGCGCCCGCGCTGGTTGGTTCGCTATACGGGCAGCATGCAAATGCGCACCATCTTGAACTTCGCGATGCAATCCGTTCTAGCGGATGGCGGATTGCGAGTCCTTGCGTTCAAGAACTGACGAAGCTCCATAAGCGCCTGCCACCATCTATCCGCGTCTCAGCAGGTAATCACAACTCGCGACCCACGCCGTGAGTGACATTTTCAGTATCGAGGGATCATGAAACAGGTTATTGTTGCGTGCTGTCTGGTTATTGCAGC
>Ga0099829_10000449_pt1 | contig 21808 bp, 15 predicted proteins | sample CZO8metaG_3_FD_79336 | JGI IMG/M metagenome (GOLD analysis project Ga0099829, IMG submission 79336) | Vadose zone soil microbial communities from the Eel River Critical Zone Observatory, Northern California, USA - CZOApr15con2H2.8 metaG | ecosystem: Environmental > Terrestrial > Soil > Vadose...
CGGTGACCCTATGTCGGCAGGTCCAACTACAGGTGGGCAGCGCCATCTCGGCGCCACGATGCGGCGAGACGCGTGGTGGCTGGAGTTATTACCTGTCATCTTTCTGCTGGGCGCCTTCGGAATGTATGCCACCCTGCGGGCCTTCGAAGGAACCTACTACGAATGGGGACCGTACCTTTCTCCCTTCTATTCGCCGCTCATCGATCCCCATCATCGCTGGTGGCCGTTTTCACCGGCGCTCCTGATCCTGGTATGGCCCTTGGGTTTCCGGGTCACGTGCTACTACTACCGGAAGGCTTACTACCGCGCTTTCTTTCTCGACCCGCCCGCCTGCGCGGTTGGCGAACGAGGTAAGCATCGCTACCGGGGAGAGACTGCGTTCCCATTTTTTCTGCAAAACCTTCATCGCTACTTCCTCTACGTGGGGATCATCTTCCTCGTCTTTCTTTGGCGCGACGCCTTTCACGCTTTCTTTTTTGATGGACACTTGGGACTCGGAGTCGGAACGCTCGTTCTGCTGTTCAACGTGACTCTGCTTACGATTTATGCCTTGTCCTGCCACTCTCTCCGCCACCTGGTGGGAGGCAAACTCGACTGCTTCTCCTGCGCTGCCTTCGGCGGCCCGCGCCATAGAGCTTGGAACTGGTTGAGCCTTCTGAACGAGCGTCACATGCTGTATGCCTGGATCAGCCTGATCACGGTGGGTCTGACCGACTTGTACGTCCGGCTGGTCGCCAGCGGAGCAATCACCGACCTGAGACTCTTGTGAGCGCAGAATACGAAACCCACGACCACGATGTACTGATCATCGGCGCCGGCGGCGCGGGCCTGCGAGCCGCCCTCGGAGCCCTGTCGCAAGGCGCGAAGGTGGGCGTGGTTTGCAAGTCGCTTCTCGGCAAGGCTCACACCGTCATGGCGGAAGGCGGAATCGCGGCAGCGATGGCCAATGTGGACTCCGCCGATGACTGGCGCACCCATTTTCGCGATACCATGCGCGGTGGCAAGCTGCTCAACAACTGGCGCATGGCTCAAATTCATGCCCAGGAAGCTCCTGAACGAGTGCGGGAACTCGAACAGTGGGGAGCGCTTTTCGATCGCACGCAGGACGGGCAGATTCTGCAGCGCGCCTTCGGCGGTCACACCTTCCGGCGACTGTGTCATGTGGGCGACCGTACCGGCCTGGAAATGATCCGCACGCTGCAAGACCGCGGCGTGCAGTTGGGGATCGATGTCTACATGGAGTGCACCATTACCCGCCTACTCAAGGATGGGGATCGCATTGCCGGAGCCTTCGGTTACTGGCGCGAGCAGGGAAGGTTCGTCGTGTTTCGAGCCAAGTCCGTTGTGATGGCCACTGGGGGAATCGGCAAAGCGTGGAAAATTACCTCCAATTCGTGGGAGTACACCGGTGATGGAATGGCGCTCGCCTACGATGCCGGCGCCGAGCTGATGGATATGGAATTTGTGCAGTTCCATCCCACCGGCATGGTGTGGCCTCCGGGAGTGCAGGGGATTCTTGTCACCGAGGCGGTTCGCGGCGAAGGGGGTATTCTCCGGAACAAATTGGGCGAGCGCTTCATGGAGAAGTACGATCCGAAAAAGATGGAGCTCTCCACCCGCGACGTGGTGGCGCGCGCCATCTACACCGAAGTGCGCGAAGGCCGCGGCACGGAACACGGAGGCGCCTATCTCGATATCTCGCAGAAGCCGGCCGATTATGTGAAGAAAAAACTGCCCAGCATGTATCACCAGTTCAAAGAACTGGCCGACGTAGATATCACGAAGGGGCCGATGGAGGTGGGACCCACCTGCCATTACATGATGGGAGGCATTCGCGTGGATGCGGAAAGCGCGAAATCGTCCGTGCCCGGCCTTTTTGCGGCGGGCGAAGCGGCCGCCGGCCTCCACGGATCAAACCGGCTGGGTGGCAATTCTCTTTCGGACCTCCTGGTCTTCGGCCGCCGGGCAGGGCTGGCCGCTGCCGAACACGCCAGCCAGGTACAAGCCACGTCAACCGACTCCGGACAGATCGAAGAGGCTGCGCGAGAGATGCTGGCTCCCTTCGAGCGCGCGGATGGTGAGAGTCCCTACACGATCCATCGTGATTTGCAGGAAACCATGCAGAACCTAGTAGGCATCTTTCGTACCGAGGAAGATCTCATTCGTGCATTGCAAGAACTCGAGAAACTCAAGCAGCGCGCCGAACGTGTGAGCGTCGAAGGCTCGCGATTGTTCAATCCCGGCTGGCACCTCGCCCAGGACTTGAAGGCGATGTTGACGGTTTCCGAGGCGGTGGCGCGCAGCGCCCTGGCTCGCCAGGAAAGCCGCGGAGCCCACAGCCGGATTGATCATCCCGCGCTCGACGCCACCTGGGGAGGTAAGAACAATGTGATAGCCCGCAAGGGAAACGATATGGAGCTGTGCCAGTCCCCAGTGCCGGAAATGCCAGGTGATTTGAAGCAGCTCCTCGCAGATGAGAAATAACTGATCTTCGTAGCGCCGGCGTCTCGCCGGCTGTCCCGAGGGCGTCCCGCCCTCGGCGTGGCGAGCGAGACGCCAGCGAGAGAACGGAAACGCAGATAGCGGAGGCACAATGGCGGAAGCAGTCTTTGAGGTCTTCCGGGGAACCCGTGAAGGTGGGCAGCCCGCCACCTACCGCGTCCCGATTGCCCCGGGCATGGTGGTACTGGATGCCCTCCACTATATCCAGGCCCACCAGGCACCCGATCTGGCGGTGCGCTGGAATTGCAAAGCCGGCAAGTGCGGCTCCTGCTCGGCCGAGGTCAACGGCCGACCGCGGCTCACCTGCAAGACTCGTATGGATGCCCTTCCCCTCGACAAGCCCATCACAGTTCAACCGATGAAGGCGTTCCCCGTGATCAAAGATCTGGTCACCGATGTTTCCTGGAATTACCGCGTCAACCAGAAAATTCCGCCGTTCGAACCCCGACCCGGCACCGACTGGAAAATGTTCCAGGACGACGTGGACCGGGTGCAGGAGTTTCGCAAGTGCATTGAATGTTTCCTGTGCCAGAATGTGTGCCACGTTCTTCGCGAGCACGAGGAGATGGAACAGTTCGGCGGACCGCGGTTCTTTGTCCGGGTTGCGGCGCTCGAAATGCATCCTCTCGATTCAAAGTCTCGCACGCGCGTGCTCAAGGACGAGCTCGGCATCGGTCTGTGCAACATCACCAAGTGCTGCACGGAAGTCTGCCCCGAGGATATCCACATCACCGACAATGCGATCATCCCGCTGAAGGAGCGCGTGGTCGACGAATTTTATGATCCTGTACTCATGCTGGTGAGGAAAATTCGAGGGGCGAAATGAGTATGGGAGTAAGACAAGAATCGGGCTGACTCTAAAGGAGGTCCCATGGAGTTCAAGCTGAAGAGCATCTCGAAAGCCGGTATTCCGGAAGCCATCTCGAAAGTCGAGCTTTACCGCTCACTCAATGAACCGGAGGAGGCGGAATCGATTTGCCGCGATATCCTGGCAGTCGAGCCCGAACATCAACTGGCGATCCGCCTGCTGGGCCTCGCGATTACAGATCAGTTCACAGGAGACGCATCCGATCGTTACGGAGAAGCAGAAAAACTTTTCCAGGGGCTTGCCGATCGCTACGAACGCCTGTATTACACAGGCCTGTTGCATGAACGGCGGGCCAAGGCGCAAATGCACGTCGGACGCGCGCCTCACACGCTGGCTCCGCTCTTTGAGGAGGCCATGCGCTGCTTCACCGAAGCCGAGGCGATTCGTCCGCCGGGCAACGATGACGCGATTCTTCGCTGGAATCGCTGCGCCCGGCTATTGCAGAGCCATCCCGGCTTCCATGAGAAAGAAGAGGCCGATGCATTCGACGCCTATGACAGCTCGCCGATCTGAAATGACTCTGTAATCCGCTAACGTTTTTCAACCTCCAATTGCACTGGGCGCGCCACCGAGTTCACCTCCGGGTCATAGTATTCGTACACCCGCGACTGGAATGTCCGGGCGCGAATGGGATATTTGGCTCGCAGCCGGAACTGCAACGTGACTGTGTCCCCCGGAGCAATGGAATCGAAGTAGAGAATTGCCTGGGTTGCCGTCATGCTGAACTTTTCCAGGCGGCCGCTCTTCTGGCTCGCACTCTTCTCCACGTAGGTCTGCAAGTCTTCGCTGAGCAGATCGAATCCAGGAGGAATGCCCAGATCAACCATCACCATATTCGCGGCCTTGGGCAGATTGTTCTTCACAGTTGCCGTGACCGTGGCCATGTCATCCTGCACCAGGTGGGTGCGATCGTAAGCGACGTTGATGGAGAGAGCTTCGTTTTCCGGTTTCAGATCCCAGGGAAGGAAATATTTTCCCACCACCTGGTACGCCAGGCCACCCTTGCCCTCGAACTGAATCTCGACTGTGTTGGCGCCCTTAGAATCAACTCCCTTGTACACGAACTGATGTAACAGATCGTTGTTATCCGAGGTCAACGCGAGTTTCTCGACTACCTTGCCGTTGAGCAGGACTTGCAGCGTGCCATGAACGTCCGCCGCACCTTTTTCCGTTGCGAGCAGCAATGCCCGCAATGCCATGATGGTGGCTTGCGTCGTGCCCCAGGTGCCGGAAGCGTCTTTCTTTGAGGCAATGTAAGTCATCGCCTTGCGCGCAGTACCCGAAGCTTCGCCCCACTTGAGCAGCGCCTGAACTGCCAGCCCCGTCGTCTCTACACTGGCGCTCGCGCCGGTGGCATAGACGCCGGTCTCCTCGGAGTTCCACCACGCTTGCTCATCCTTCTCGGTGCGTGCATCAAGCAGAAGTTGCATCGCGTGCCGGGTGAAGTCGCGGTCTTTTCCGTAATCGACTGCGAAGTTGGCGACCACAGCCAGCGTGTAAGCATCCATCTTCGCATTCATGTGGCTCCCGACAAACTGTTTGGCCGTCTCGACCACGGGTCCCTGGTAGCCGGTGTTCTCCATCGACCACGCGATGTAAGCAGTGATGCGCAGCGCGTCCGAGTTGAAGCGGTTGGTTGCGCCCTCGTTAATGAACGAGGCATCCGGCTTCCAGCTTCCGTCCGCCTGCTGTTGGCTGGCAAGCCACTGCTGCGTACGCAACATCAGGTTGGGATCTACGTCATAAACTTTCGACATGTCGTAGAACTCCATTAACCCATACGCGGTGAGGATCTTGTTGGCAGGGGCACTGCCGAACCAGGAGAAGCCGCCGCCGGGAACTTCAAAGGTCAGCAGTCGCTGATAGCCGTTGGCGATGTATCCCTCGGCCTTGGCGTGCACTTCGGGAGTCAGCTTTTTCGTGCGCTTCATGTAATCGAGCGCCAGGACGTTGGGGTAAGTGCTCGAGGAAGTCTGCTCAAAGCAGCCGCCCGGCATGCTGAGTATGCTGTCCATGCCTTCGATCACCTGGCTCAGCGGGCCGGGATAGAGCCTGACGAAAATCTTGCTGGCGTCTGGGATGGAGGTCGCGGGAAAATTCAGTTCGTGCTGAACCGTATTCTCCAGGCGTCCATTGAACACGAGGTTCTGCTCGCGCCCGTTGGGAATGACTTCGATTTCCCGGACTACGACGTCCGCGCGATTGGCTCCGCTGTTCATACGGGCAGAGAGCGTCAGGTTGAATTTCCCAATCCTCTTCGCTTCCAGTGTGAACTGCGATCCACCCACCTGGGCGGACTCGACCGAGACCGCCTTTTCGGAAACGTCGTCCACCAGCGAGAACCAGTCATCCGCCTGCAGTTTCAGGCCGACATCCCCTCGCGTACCCGAGTAGTTGTACACGGCGACCGGGACCGAAACCCGGTCACCCTGCGTCAATGTAAGCGGCAGATCGAGATCTACAAAGAAATCCTGGAAAACCTTGAGGCTCGACGTGGCGCTGCCCAGCGCGCCGTGGGTCGTGGAAGCGAGCATTGCCATGCGCCACGTGGTAATGGAATCGGCCAGCGGAATGGTAATGCTGGCATCACCATTCTGGTCGGTGATGATTTCGGGATTGATGTAGAGCGCCTCCGGGAAATACGAGCGCACGTGTGCCGCCGGCGAACCAGAATCCTTCTTGTCTGCGTCTTTGCTGAGAGTGGCGGTGTTGACAGCGTCGGATCGAGGTGCGGCCAGTCGCGCCGGAACTGGCGCGGCCATTTCGCGGAGCATCATGACGTTGCGGCCTTCGAGAGGGACATTCATAATGCCTCCCATGACCCCGGCTCCGACCCCGCCCGCAACGCCCCCAACCACGCCAGCGAGGGCGACAGCCTGTCCGTTGACCACCACCATCTCCATTCCCTCGTTCACCGCGACCGCAGTCGCCGTGGGCTGGTTTCTCAGAAAGACGGAAAGATTCGCACGGTCGCGCGCTTCGAGCTTGAAATTCTTCGAGACCGTCTCTGCTCCGTTGTAAGCCTTGACCTCATATTCGCCAGCAGGTAATACGGCCAACCTGAAGTGTCCATCGGCGTTCGCCCGTGCGGTTCGCATCCTTCCGGTAGAGACTTCGCGCACCGTTACCGTCGTTCCCTCCAGTGCTCCGCCCCATTGGTCGACCACGGTTCCCACGACCTCGGCACGACCGTTGAGGGGTCCGCGACCAGCTTCTACATTGAACTCGATCGCGCTTGCGCCTGAAGTCGGGCGGCCTACAATTTTTCTGCGCTGAACTTCCAGGTAAACGGCGATGTCGTCGCCGGTGCCGAATTGTTTGTCCGGGCCCGCACTGCGCGCCCAATAGTGGCTCTTCTGCGGATACCACGTCACGGGCTCAATCCGAAGATTTGTATCCCAAGCGTCACGAAGCTCCGGCTGACCGGCGCGGGCCATCTGCTTGACGACATCAGTCAAATCAATCTTGGTTTGTCCCTGCGCGTAGGCCTGGTTCAGATTGTTCGCCAGCCGGCGCACCTGGGCCAGAAAGCGCGCGTGATAGCGCGTGGCATAGTCTGCATATTTCGTCATCGGCACTGTGCGGCCGAATTCGGTTTCAAACTTGTTCGTGCTCACCATTTCGGTGGCCGAGAACAATGCCCGCGCCGCCCGGTCCCGCTGCTCCACTCGCGACTCTTCCACTGGCTCGACAATCTCCGGCATGCCTATCGAGTGGATCTCGTAGCGCGGCTTCATCACTTCCTGTTCCAGATAGAAAAAGACCTTTGCAAAGCCGGGCTGCTTTTCGGCCAGCGCGAAAACTGCTTCATCCACCACCTGGAGACCCAGAGCGGCATGCACCCCCTCGCCCCTCGAGTTGGTCACGCGGAAGCGGATGCGTGCTTCGCCGCCAGGTTTGTAAACCGGGGCGTCTGCCACAGTCTCGATTTTGAGTTCGTCCGCCGGTTGTACAAACACCAGCCGATGGTCGCCCACTGGACGCGCGTCGCTGCCGAAGACATAAGCGTTGAAGTCTGCGGTTCCCGCCAACTCCGGTGTAGCAGTGAGGAAGAGTTCCGCCTGGCCATTTTCGATTTCCAGGTCGCGGGTCAACACGGTCTGTCCTTCCTTGACGACGTCCACGTAGGCGGTGCCTCGCTTTTTCGTGGAGAAGATTCTGAGACCAATGCGGTCTCCGGCGCGGTAAACGGCGCGGTCGGTTCGCAGCAGAATCTGGTCTTCGCCTTCGCGAGTTTGCAGCTGAACCTTACTCGACGCGTGGTTTCCTTCCTTGTCCTCCGCGTCAATTCCTACGGTTTCGATTCCAGGTCCGGGATTTACCTTAACAACCGCAACTCCGCCGTCATCGGCGGTCACGCGCTGTTCGGGCAGGCCTCGCGCGTGGATCCTCAAACTGGCTCTGGCCGGGGTCCCGTCCGGGTAGGAGGTGAGGATGAAGACCTGGTTTTCGAGATTGGGAACCAGCGTGCCTCCCTCCGGAACTGCCGTGATGAGCAGAGGCGATTCGCTGACCGTGATAGGCTCGCCACGGGTCTCGGCGTGACCGGCTGAATCTTTCACCGTAGCTTCAATCAGCACGCGGGCGATACCCTGAGTCAGAGGATGCCCGGCGAAATAGTCGGGCAGTGTAAGGTCAAAGTGATAAGTCCCGTCGCGATCGGTTTTGCCTTGAACCGAACCCACCTCGAACACCGCTACATCCATGCTGGAGGCTTTGACGGTGATCTCGGCGCCGTCCACGGGCTTTCCGAAGAAGTAGTTGGCATGAACGCTTCCCGTGACGTGATCGCCCGGGCGGTAGCCGCGTTTCGTCTTGTTGTCCTTGCCCGCGAAATCTACCGCAACCTTGAATTTCGGGAGGACGTATTTCTCGACGTTCAGTGCGATTTCGGCGGTGTTCGTAGGCGCATCGCCATCCCCCATCAGAGCGCGCAGATGGTACGTGCCCAGGTTTACTTCATCGGCCAGAGCGAATTCCGCCGAACCAACTCCAAATTTGTCCGTCGCGGTGACTCTCTTGAAAACCTTGTTGCCACGAGAGTCTTCCACTTCGAAAGTCAGCTTGCGGTTGGCGGCCGCGTCGTGATTGGAGCGATCCAGTGCCAGCGCCCGCACGTGGATCGTCTGACCAGGCTGGTAGATGGGCTTTTCGGTGGTAAGAAGAATCGATATCTTGTCTTCCAGCCGTACCGGCTGAGTGAATTCCGTGGAACCGATTGGCGTGTCCACCGCGTAGCGCAGCTGATAACTGCCCACCAGTCCAGCGGGAAACCGGAACTGCGCCTCGGCAGTCCCCCGTGGATTGAGCTGGCCGGTGAAAAGCACCCGCGACTTCTGATCGGGCACCAGCAAATCGATCTGTACCGAACCCCGGCCGGCAATGACCTCGTTCTTCGAATCCGTGACGATCAAACGAACCGCTGCCTGGCCACCGGTCAAATACGATTGCTGCCCCAGGATGTGAAGCACCGGCGTACGGAGAATCTGCGAAATCGATTCCACGCCCTCGATGGCCGCGCCCTTTCCCTCGCTGTATTCGAAGCGGTAGCGCACGCGATGCCACACCAGTTCATCGATGGAAACTGATTTCTTCAGCTTGATCTCTTCCTGCCACAGTCCCGTGCCCCGGACAACATCGACACGCCGCTGCGCTCGCCCGAGCACCTGATCTTCAGGATCCAGTACCTCCATGGTCAGTTGTCCTGAGCCGGGCTGATTCGCATCGTACGGAATGGCCAGATGAAGTGTGCCGTTCGAGTAAGTCACGCTGGGCTTCGATTCGTCGCCAGCCGCTTCGAACGATTCCACCGTTACAAGGCCGGCGATGATCAGCGCCAGGGGAACCAAAAATAACCAGAATCTTGAGTTGACGTGTCCGTTGGCATCTTTCATGGCGTCTCCAGGAACCTCGCTGCCGCTGCAGCCCTTCTTGCCTTCAGGAGGAGAACGCGCCGGTTGCCGATTCTTGCAGCCAAAACTGTGGGCCCGGTGGTCATCCCTGCCTGAAGTCAATAGACACCGCGAAAGGAAGCGATCGCGATCGCATTGGGCGAGAGAGACTTACCCCGCAGCGGAAACCTGTTTTGCTGCGCCCCGGGTTAGGGTGTGGGAGATGCCATCTCCGAGGCTGTGCTTAATGGTCGGGAGAGCGGAAAAGCTTTTAACCGCAAAGATCGCAAAGCTAGCGCAAAGGACGCAAAGGAGCCCGGTTTTCTCTGCGTTCTTCGCGGCTGGGCTTTGCGATCTTTGCGGTTAAAGCTTTTTCCCGAACATTCGGCGCCCAGGAATAGCGGCGGATCGCATCGCAGCTCGGCAGCGGACTTCGCGTGCCTTAGACGCGAATCACGGTTGTGGCAGGTGCAGGGCTTTCGAACGATCAATGACCCACTGCGGAAACACTGGTGCTCCCTGCGGAGGCTTGCCCAGGGTGACCGCCCAGTGGTCGATCCAGCCCGAGCCTTCTTCTCCGACGAAAGTATCGGGCAAACCGTACGCCTGATCGCTCAGGGCGTCTCCCAGCGCGATGAAGCGATAGCCTCGTTTGCGCATGACGTCGAGCAACTCGCCGATATGGTCGGCCTCCAACTGGTTGGCGTGCAGCAGCAGAATCTGTTTCGGTTCGTAGCCGATGGTTTGTTTGGCAAGCTGTTCGGTGTAGGCAAACATTTCGTCACTGTAGGAAAGATAACTGCGCGTGAGTTCCTGCTGCAGCGCAGCGTCCCCGCGTTTCCGGGCATCTTCGTAGACCCCGGCGTACATCCAGTCCCACGCGTCCAGCGTGACCGGTGCGATCCGGTAACCTCTCGCTACCAGAAACGCTTCAGCTTCGCGCCGGGTTTGAAGATCGCGTCCCGTGTCCAGAAACGGGTGGCGGAAATATCTCAGCTTCAGGTTGTGCTCGGCAAGCAGCATGCTGGTTACGCTCTCTCCCTGGACTACATCGTCTTCCCACGCTTTCAATCCCGCCTGGTTCAGCGACATGTGGCTGAAGGTGTGGTTGCCAAGTTCAAAACCGTAATCGAGCCACATGCGGAGAGCCTTGATCCGATCGTCTACCTCTCCCAGTTTATAAAGTTTTTTTTCGTTGACGAACCCGATCGCCGGGACTTTCTGGTCGCGGAGTGTGCTCAGCAGCTTCATGGTCATTTCGCTGATCGTGGCTGCGCTCATCGAGTTGGCGGCCCCGGCGGGCAAGTCGTCAATCGTAATCGCAACCTGGCGCTCGGGCTGTTTTTGCGCCTGTGCAACCAACGGCCTCACCCACAGAGCACAGGCAGCGATGACGAGAAATGTTGGCAGCGGTTTCATGAAGACGTTCCTCCGGCGGTCAACTCGCCTATTTCACAAAAGGCGAACAACAGGGCTCGCGAACCGGAGTCGGCTCCATGAGTTCGACTCGCGTGTAGTTGGGATCATAGAGATTCAATTGCCACTTGCCGTCGCGGCCAATCTGCGGCTTCTCCGGCTTCATTCCCCGCTGCAACACGGTCTGGTAGCTTGCTTTCACGCTGGGAACACCGAGAGCAAAATGGTGCATCACTCCCAGTTCCTTCGGCGAAGGGTTGTGAACGTTCAGCATATATTCCAGCCAGTCGGTTCCTTCGGGCACTTGCATGTCCACCCAGTCGGTCTCTTTGTCGGTCATGCCGCCGTGCCAGGTCTCGCGAAAGCCCAGGATGTCCTTGTAGAAAGTGTCGGCCTTGGCCTGGTCCTGAACCACAACTCCCAGGTGGATGATGCGCTGCGAAATGCGCGTATCCGGGAGGAACTTGCCGAAATTGCGACTGTGTAACGAGCCCGGCATGAATTGCACGAACTCTACATCGTGGCCGTCCGGGTCAGTGACATCGAAGCCGCGATTTCCATCCAGCATGGGTTCCAGTTTTTCCGGAACTTTCACGCCGCGGCTGGCAAGGTAGGCGCGCATCTGCTCCGCGTCCGTGGTCTCAAAAGAAATATGGGACAAGCGATCCTGCTGGGGATCCTTAAGCTCGGGAAAAACTTCGACGTACTGATGATCGTTGACTTTGAAATAAGTCAGCAGCAACTTGCCAGGAGGATCGTCCACGGTGAAGGGTTCCTGCAATCCGAGGACTCCGGAGTAGAACTTGCGGGCGGCCGCCAGATTGTCGGTCCGCAAACCGATGTGAGCCACGCCGACGATCGGAGGACGCACCACCGGCTGCGGCTTTTCCGGCATAGCTGACGAAGAACCGGGTTGGGTTGTTGATGGCGCACCATTGCAGCCAATGCAAGCGCTGGCCAGCATGACAGCCAGGACAACTCGGACGGTCACTTTCATAGCACCCTCACCTAATTTTCGTTTCAACGGCAAATCATACATCCGAGCTCCGCTATCCCGGACCGTACTGCAGACTGAGGCTGCGGCGCGGGTCGACCATCAGCCAGGCTGCCGTTCCCACCGCACACAAAGCTGCGGCAACCAGGAACGAAGTAGTCCATCCAAAGTGGGCTGCAATCCAGGGTGTGAGCGAAGCCGTGACGGCACCGCCAATCTGCGCTCCCGTGTTCATGAAGCCGGAAACCGAGCCTGACGAACAGCCCGCGATGTCGGCGGCCACAGACCAGAACGAACTTTGCGCGAGATACAGTGCCCCGGCTCCTCCGGCCAGAACGACGCTGGCCAGCCGCGCGCTCTCGACCTGCGATCCAAAAACCAGAAAGACACCGGCGCCGACCATAACGACGGAAGCCAGCACGCAGCGGCCAAGCCGCGGTCCGTGCAAACGAGTAAGCCGGTCACTGATGGCTCCGCCGGCCATGCAGCAAATCGCCATCGCCAGAAAGGGCAGCATGGAATAGAACGCGCTCGCCTTCAGATTCAGTCCTCGCACCTGGGCCAGGTAAATGTAAAACCAGCTGAAGAAAATCCAGGCGACATAGCCAAAACAAAAATAGCTAAGCGTGACCGCCAACACTTCTTTGCTGGCGAGAACTCTACTCCAAGGCATCAGGTTCGGACCGTCGCTGGCAGACGTGGTTGCAGACTCTGTGCCTACGGTCAGGCCGGCAGTGATTAGAGCAAGTTCCGCCGCGGAGACGCCCGAGTGCTCGGCCGGGGTGTCGCGCGCCAGCACATACCACGCTCCTCCGGCAATCAAGCCAATTCCCGCGCACACCCAGAAGGACGCGCGCCAGCCGTGGTGCAGCATAATGAAAGTGATCAGTGGAGGCGAAAGGCCAGCGCCCGCACCTACACCGGCAAAAATCCAACCATTGGCGACGCCACGCTCCTGGGTTGGAATCCAGCGTGCCACGAACTGATTGGAGGCAGGAAATACCACTGCCTCACCCACTCCCAGCAGGAACCGGATGGCGACGAACAAGACAAGGGCGTTCGCAATGCCCGCCGGAACCGCCGCAGTCAAAGCGGTAAAGACGCCCCACCAGATGACCCCGAAAGCGAGCACGCGCCGCGGTCCGACGCGGTCGGCCAAACGCCCGCCGAGCGTCTGGAAAAATGCATACCCCCACAGCAGGGCGCTGAACACCGAACCAAGCTGCACATTGCTGAGGTGATAGTCGGCGGCGATCGAGCTTCCCGCGATCGATATGTTCACACGATCGAGAAACGCCACAGCGCCCAGGATAAACATCAAGAAGACGAGAGACCAGCGCACATGGCTCTTCTCTGGCTTCACCGTCCCGTGACTTCCCTGTTTGAAGAAGCGTGTGTCATCAGTCTCTTCATTCGCTCCCACCCAATGTCTGGGTTTCGGAGTACGTAGCACTTCGGACATCGGGCCTCAGACCTCATCATCTGTGGCGCCCGGCGGGCTGAAGCTCCGTATGTGCCAAATTCGAAGTCCGAGGTCCGACGCGCGGGGTTTACTTTCCAGCCGCCGAGTGTCCGCGGAAAATCCGCATCAGTTGCTCCGCCACAATCTTGTTTTCTCCCGGTTGCAGCATAAACGAGTTCATGGAGAGTCCGGGACGTTCTTCTCCAACTCCCATCACGATGGACGGTGTGGAGTCTTCCAACAGCTTGGAGACTTCCTTGGGCGAGAGCGCGATGCGGTTCGCATCCCAGGTGATTGCCATGTGGGGCACGTGGTTTGCGATGTCTGGAACGAAGAATGCAGTGCTCACCCCATCCAGGCGCGTGATCTGGCGCGAGATGTATTCCAGCTGGTCCTGCCATTCTTTCCACAGGGCCTCGTGATCTTCGTTGAGATACAGGTCCAGCGCCTTGACCATCCCCACGATTTCTTCCTTGCCCACTTTCTGACTGCGGCCGATTGTGTCCTCGTGTGGACTGTTGTTGAGCAACGCGTTTGCGACCAGATCCTTTCTTCCGATCAACAGGCCGGCACACTGCGGTCCGCGCATGGCTTTGCCGCCGCTAAAGGTGATCAGGTCATAGCCCATGTTTGCGTAATCCCAAAGATGCGAAACCGGTGGGGTGTCGGCGGCCGCGTCGTTCATGCACGGAATCTTGTACTCCTTTGCCAGCTTTACCCACTCGTCGACCTTGATCTGCCCGGCCGCGTTGGCAAAGTTGGTGAAGTGCATCATGGCAGTCTTTTCGTTGACCGCCTGGCGCAATTCATCACGCGTCTCGATCACGATCAGTCTTATTCCGGTGGTGCGCAACTGATGATCAAACGGATTGCGATGGGATTTTTGGATGATGACTTCCGACTTCATCCGGGTCAGGTCGGGAATCTGTTTGATGAACTGTTCGTTGTCGCGGGTCAGGATGCCCGCGAGGCCGGACTGCATGGCTGCGGCGGCGCCCGAGGTTACCAGCGCCGTGTATCCTTCGGGCAACTTCAGCATTTCAGCGATGCGCTTCCCGGCCGCGACCTCCAGATCGGCGATGTGCACGAAGTGGCGGCCGGCCTGGGCCATCACGGCCTCAAGTTCCGGACGAAGTATGGAACCGCCCAGCACGGTCATGGTTCCTTCACAGTTGATGACGGTCTTGACTCCAAGCTCGTCGTAGGGGTTGCCCGACTGGCCGAACCCGCTGATCTTGCCGTTGCCTTTCCCAGCAAAGAGCTGGCGCGGCGTCATCATCGATCCCGCAGCCACGGTCAAGCTTCCAAGAAACGTCCGGCGATTCCAATTCGAACCCAGTCGCATGATTGCTGCTCCTTTGCGCGTACAGGTACTCACTTACGGACTATAGCGGCGATGCAATTGATTTCCACCTTGGAATTGCCCGGAAGTGCGGCCACCGCGACCGTGGTTCGCGCCGGCCCGCCATTGGGGAAATAAGTCTTGAAAATCTTGTTCATTGGCTCGTAGTAAGTGATATCTGCGAGGTAAACCGTAAGCTGCAAAATGCTGTCCATCGTGCCGCCGCCGGTGATGACCAACTCTTTTACGTTCTCCATCACTTTCGTGGTGTGACTGTCGATGTCGTCCTTCCCTACCGGCCCATTGGAGTTGGCCCCCTGGCCAGCGATGTAGAGGAGACCATCGTGCGTGATGAGGGCGGTAATCATTTGCGTTCCATCTGCCGGCTTGCCGTCACGATTGAGCTTGCGCACGCCCGACTCCCGGTTCTTCGCTTCAGCGCTTCCCGCCAACAAGCTCCCCACTCCGACGGCGGACAGTCCGGCAGCCAGGCGACCCATCAGCATCCTGCGATTAAAAAATGTAGAAGTCATAGTCAGCCTCCTTAGGATTTGTATCTCGGTCGACGCAAATCTTATCGAGATTCCTTTGCGTCCTTTGCGTTAGTCTTTGCGCCCTTTGCGGTCAAAATCTTTGAGCCCGAACCCGACCGAACCGTCGAAGCGCTACGGTAACGCGAAACTGAAAATATCACTTCCCGCCGCGACGGCAACGTATTGCTTACCCTGAACCGCATAGCTCATCGGAGAAGCGCTGAAATCCTGCCCCGTATTGAAGTGCCACAAAGGCCTTCCGGTGCGGGCGGCGACCGCTTCGAATGATTGCGCGTCATCGCCAAAGAAAACCAAACCACCCGCCGTCGCCAGGGTTCCGCCATCGGAGTGCCCGGTCCCCACTTGCGGATAACGCCAGGCAAACGACTGCCTATGCAAGTCGTAGGCCAGTAGAATTTTCTGCGAATTCTCCCCCGGAATCCGCTTCACTCCGGTCGAGTAAAAAGTCTTTCCTTCCACAAAGTCTTGCGGTTTCAAGAAAAAGGTCTGGCATTCTTCCAAAGCGACAAAATAGATGAAATGGGTAACCTCGCTGTAGGACGGCGCGAACCAGTTCGTGGCGCCGCCATAGCCGGGACAGATTCGGGCACCCTCGGCAGTGGGCTCGAGACCAGACCGGATGGGACGGCCCTGCGCGTCGATTCCCGTCGCCCAGGTTAGCTTGTGTACGAAAGGCGTCGCCGAAAGAAATTTCCCGTTGGTCCGGTCCAGCACATAGATGAAACCATTGCGATTCGCCTGCACCAGCAACTTGCGCGGCTTGCCCTTGTAAGTCGCGTCAATCAGGATTGGGGTTTCAGTTGCGTCGTAATCGAATTGATCGTGCGGCGTAAACTGGAAATACCATTTCAGCGCGCCCGTATCCGCGTCGAGTGCCAGAATGCAATCGGTATACAGGTTGTCGCCTGGACGCACGCTGCCGTCGAAGTCAGGGCTGGGATTGCTGGTGCCCCAGAACAACGTGTTGCTTCCGGGATCATAAGTACCCGGCATCCAGGTAGTGCCGCCGCCATGCAGGTACAAATCTCCGGGCCAGCTTTCGGACCCGAATTCTCCTGGCCCTGGAATCGTCCAAAAACGCCAGGCCAACTTTCCAGTGGTCGCGTCGAACGCGGCCACAAAACCCCGAACCCCATCATCCCCGCCGGAAGTGCCCACGATGACCTTGTCCTTCACCACCAGCGGCGCTGCGGTCGCGCCATAATTCTGGTTCCAGTCGGCGTACGCTACATTCCACAGCAGGTGACCGGAACGCGCGTCGAGACACAGCAAATGGGCGTTATCGGTTTGCCGGTAAACTCGGGAATGCCACAACGCGACTCCGCGACTGAGGTGCCCAGAAGCGTCATCGATCAGACCTTCGGAGATGGGCCAGACGTGATGCCAGATCACACGACCGGTGCGCGCGTCCAGCGCGTAGGTATCGTTGGCCGACGTCACGAACATAATGCCGTTCGCCACCACCGGCGTCACTTCCAGCCGGTTGGAATTGCCGGAATGGAATACCCAGCGCGCCTGCAATTGTCCTACGTTGCCAAGATTGATCTGCGACAGCTTGCCGTACCGCCGCCCCGAGAAATCCCCGTTGTAGGAGAGCCAGTTTGCTCCCGGCCCTTTCACCATCAGCTGCGCAGGAAGCACATCCATGACAGCGGAGGTCGCTTCCTTGGGAAGATTGTCGGCTCGCGCCACGATCACGCAGCCTGTCAGCAGGGCGACCGCCCATGTCATCCGCCTTCCCAGTCGCATTCTCCCTGTCATCGCTCTGGATTCCGCCGGCCGAGCCGCTTTGCAAAGCGGCGATACAATCCCGGCGCTCGCTGCCGGTCCGCATTGAATCGATTTAATCGAGGCGAATTATCCAATGAATGACGCCGGATTGCAATGATATAAGAAACCATCTTTGCCTATTCAATACCCAGCCCGCGATTTGTTCATTCGCTCGGTCTGGTTGTATACATGTACTCAATCGAGGATTCCGCGAACGCCGTAAAACAGAAGTAATCGAATGTCCCACCGATTTTTGCGCCTATCGATACTGGCAATGCTCTCCCTCCTGCGGTCATTTTCGCCTGCTCAATTGCCCGGGCAGCAATCCGGTACGCCTCCGCCGGCCGAGAACGAAGGCCAACGAATCTTTGCCGCCGGTTGCGCGCCTTGCCACGGGTTAGACGCTCGCGGCGGCGATCGTGGGCCCGATATCGTCAACAAAAGAGAAGTTCAGCAACTCCCGGACGAAGCTCTGCTCCGCCTTGTTCAGGACGGCATAGCGGGAACTGGAATGCCGGCTTTTCGTTCGCTCGGGGCCGCGCAGATTCAGACAGTTGTTCGCTACTTGCGCAGCTTGCAAGGTCAGGCTGCACCAGTAGTGTTCCCCGGCGATCCTGGACGCGGCAAAGAACTCTTCCATGGAAAACCCGGGTGTTCGCAGTGCCACATGGCGAACGGCGAAGGCGGCTTTATCGGTTCGGACCTGTCGAGCTACACCGCCCCCCGGTCAGCGGATGACCTTCGCAGCGCCATCGCCGATCCCGACAAGGCACTGGACCCTCGACGGCGGATCGTGCTCGTAACCACCAGGAAAGGCCAAACTCTGACCGGAGTGACGCGGAACGAAGACAACTTCTCTCTGCAAATTCAGACTCTGGACGGTACGTTCCATTTGTTTACCAAGTCAGAATTGCGGAGGATTGACTACCAACCCCGGTCTTTGATGCCCGCCGATTACGGAACCAGGCTCAGCCGTCAGGAAATGGACGATCTGGTGAGCTATTTGATGAGCATCGTTCGAACCAATATGGTTCGAACCAACAACAATAAACCTGCGGGGAAGGAATGAACCATACCATCTTGAAGATGCGATCTTCCGTCGGTCGTTGGCTCAGGAACTCGGGACTCAAGGCCGCCACCGCGCTGGCCGGCGCCATTGTCCTGTTTGCCTGGCTGGCTTCTATTTCGGTCCGAGCGGGCGTGCCTGAGCGAACCTTCAAGCTTACAGACGAATCTCCAAAATTCTGGAAACTATTCGACCGCAACGCCAAGCTGACGCTGGTTGCCAGCGATTTTGGCTTCACCGAAGGTCCAGTCTGGGATCCATCCGGATTCCTCTACGTGAGCGACGAAGTCCAGAACAAGATCTATCGCGTGTTTCTGGACGGCCGAAAGGAAGACAGCCGCAAAGAGGAAGTGATCTCTCTCGGCGATCCCGATGGCAATACCTACGACCGGCAACATCGTCTGATCGATTGCGCCAGCGTTCTGCGCGCCATCATCGCGGTAACTCCGGACGGGAAATACACCATATTGGCTAACCAATATGAGGGAAAGAAATTCAACAATCCGAATGATGTCGTGGTCGGTCCCGACGGTGCTCTCTACTTCACCGATCCCACGCTCGATCTGGTGGAAGGACAGAAGCAGGAAATACCTTTCCAGGGCGTGTACCGCCTGGATGAAAAAGGAAATGTCCGCCTCCTGACCAAAGACCTCACACAACCCAACGGGCTTGCCTTCTCGCCCGATGGCAAGCGCTTCTACGTGGATGACAGTGAGCAAAGAAACATCCGCGTGTATGACATGGCCCCAGACGGCACCCTGAGCAACGGCCGAATTTTCGGTGAGGAGCCGGGCGCAAAGAACGACGGAGTACCGGACGGCATTAAAGTCGACCACGACGGAAATCTGTTTGTGACCGGTCCCAGGGGAATCTGGGTGTGGGATCCGCAAGGTCACCATCTGGGTACGATCGAGATGCCGGAACAGCCTGCCAACCTCGCCTGGGGCGACGACGACCACCGCACGCTTTACATCACCGCCACTACGTCGGTCTATCGCCTGCCGACCAAGGCACGGGGCTTCGTGCCGTATCGATCTCGCTGATGGCGAGAACCTAAGAATACCGGGCGAAATTCTGCCGCGAGAGCTTCGCCCCTGCATGTCATGCCGCGGCAGGCTTGAGCCGGTGATCGATTCGGCGAATCGCCTCAAATTTTGCTTGACAGCCACTCATTCGATCAGTAATAAAACGTTTTAATAGAAGCCGCCACGGGGCGCCTGTTTTCATGTCCAGCGGCAAAGTGTTCGCGTAGTCAGTCCAGGGCGAGACAAAACCGCGACAGTGGAGGGTCGGTCATGGAAACCGCCAGATTGGTGTGGGGGCGGCAATCGCAATCGATCACACGATGGTCAGACGGAAAAGCCAGATGTGCGTGGCTTTCCGTTTCATTGCTCTTTTTGCTCACCTCGTTGGCTAACAGTCAGCTCTACACCGGCTCCATTTCCGGCACGGTCACTGATCCTTCGGGTGCGGTGATCCCTTCGGCCAGCGTCAGCGCCATCGATTCGCGCCCACACCTCGCAATATCACGCCAGCCGTGTCATCAACCTCGAATGGGTCGAGCACGGTGCGGGCATTCACCAGCTTTTCTCCGCATCAACCGATCTTAGGGACGGCGCTGGGCACCTGCTGATCACGGCTTATCCGGTTCAGCGTCCAGACGGACAGTGGTCGGTGATGGTGATTAACAAAGATCAGTCGAATGCGCATAGAGTACGCTTGGTCTTTGACGATGAAACCGGAAAACACAACTCGTTTTCCGGACCGGTCACAATGACCACATTCGGGAGCGAGCAGTACGTGTGGCGGGCGGAGGGAGCTGAGAGTCACGCCGATCCAAATCTGCCCCCGTTGACCACCAATGTGCAGGCTACAACAGATTTTTCATTTATCTTGCCAAAGGCCTCTCTGAACGTGCTTCGCGGCAAGATCGACGTCATTCGCCATCAAGGAGCGACAAAATGAGCCGTAGTCAAAGCGCGAAGGTACCCAGTGAAAAAACAACAGGAATTCTTCTCGCGGTCATCTTCTTCCTCGCCCCGCCTGTGGCCTTGGGCCAGTCGCCCTCGGTCAAGTGGGAAGAGTTGACCTCAGCCGATTTCGTGAAAGCCATCCAGCAGGCGCAGGGAACCTGCCTCCTGCCAGTCGGCATCATGGAGAAGCACGGATTGCACCTGCCGCTCGGCAATGACCTGATCAACGTGCGTTACGCTTCCCAGCACGCAGCGGAACAGGAATACACCCTTGTCTTTCCCGAATATTACGTTTCTCAGATTTTCGAAGCCCGTCATCAACCCGGAACTGTGGCCTACAGCGCTCATTTGCAGCTCGACCTCTTGCAGGAAACCACAGACGAGATGGGGCGCAACGGCTGCAAGAAAATCATTATTGTGAACGGCCATGGCGGGAACGAACACCTGCTGCCGTTTTTTGCCCAGTCCCAACTGGCGTCACCGCACGATTACATCGTCTATGTCTTCAACCGGCCTTCGCATAACGACACGAGCGGGCGTCCTCCCATGAAGTCTTCAAGCTACGCCACTGATTTTCATGCCGGCGAGGGAGAAACGTCTCGCACCATGGTGGCGCGCCCGGACCTGGTCCATCTGGATCGGGCAAAAGGGGAATCCGGCGCCGACCAGGCCAGAGAAAAACTGCCCGACAGCTTGTACACCGGAATCTGGTGGTACGCGCGTTTTCCAAACCACTATGCTGGTGATGGTTCGGTCGCGAGCAAGGAACTGGGTGAATTCGACACCAGGATGGTGATCTCTGATCTGGTCACCGCCATCCGCGCGGTGAAGGCTGACAGCCAAGGCTTGAAGCTGCAGAAGCAATTCTTTGAAGAAGCAACTCATCCGCTAGATACGAAGCAATAGAAGAAACACGCAATCATCTTCTGTGGGGAGGCCTCATGCGTCAAATGGCCCATGCTAGGTTCAACTTGTCCCGATGGATTTCACCTGCACTCCTTCCGGTTTGTTTGCTGCTCGCTTCCCTGGCCTCATCGCAAACCGTGCGAGTTGACATCACTCCCGGCCACGCTGTGAATTCTTTCGTTCCCACCGAAGCACTGGGAGCAGGCATCGATCGTATCGACACCGTCTCCACCGACAAGGTTTTTGCCGAGCCGGTGATGAAGCAGGTTCTCTCCGCCGGTTGGAACAGCGTCACCTACCGCCAGAATACCGAACTCCATGTCGAGGCCTGGCACTGGAACCCGCAGGGCATGTGGAGCGATTCCGCCGGCAGGGGATATTTCGTGGGGAATGCCAAGCCGAGCGACTTCATTCGTCACTCCTTCGGTTACGGGCTTCCCCACCGCGGCTTCACCCGCAACGAAGGCACCGATGCCAACGGATTTTCCCGGATCACCGATGGCGACGAGAAAACGTACTGGAAGAGCAATCCATATCTGACCAAGGCTTTTACCGGCGAAGATGACTCGAACTATCCCCAATGGGTTGTCGTTGACCTGGCGAACAACCATCCCGTCAATGCCATTCGAATCTCCTGGGCCGAACCCTACGCGAAGAAGTACCTGGTGCAGTATTGGAAAGGCGCAGACCCGATGAAACAATCGACCAAGGGAACGTGGGTTACCTTTCGCGGCGGCGATGAAATCAACGGATCGGGAGGGATGAAAACCCTGCAACTCGACCCCTCTCCGATCGGCGTGCGTTACCTGCGCATCTTGATGACAGAGTCTTCCAACACTTGCGACAGCCACGGCTCGGCCGATCGCCGCAATTGTGTCGGTTACGCCATCAATGAAATCTATTTGGGAACGGCTTCGTCTGATGGAGAATTCCATGACCTTGTGCGCCACACCGCCGATCCCGATCAGACCACAACCTACTGCTCTTCCGTCGATCCCTGGCACGAACCCGGCGGTATTGACGACAAGGGCGATCAGGTTGGGATGGATCTTTTCTATACCAGC
>Ga0099829_10000454_pt1 | contig 21745 bp, 19 predicted proteins | sample CZO8metaG_3_FD_79336 | JGI IMG/M metagenome (GOLD analysis project Ga0099829, IMG submission 79336) | Vadose zone soil microbial communities from the Eel River Critical Zone Observatory, Northern California, USA - CZOApr15con2H2.8 metaG | ecosystem: Environmental > Terrestrial > Soil > Vadose...
CGTGGACACGACCTCGAAATAAAGCAGCGCCTTTCCTCCCACGCGGCCTACTTTTTTCATGTTCTCCATGCCAGCAATGCCGGTGACGACGGTGCAAAAGATGATCAAGGAGATGATCATCGAGATCAGCCGGATGAAGGCGTCGCCGAGCGGCTTCATGGCGATGGCTTTTGTCGGATAGAAATGGCCAAGCGCGATGGCAAAGGTGATGGCGATAAGCACTTGCACCCAGAGATTTGCGTAGAAGGGCTTCTTGCGCGGGGCCGACACAGTTGCGGGAAGGGGCGCAGCGTCGCCGAAAGTTCCCATGTTCAGTTCTCCTTGTTCATGCCGCTGGCTGGCAGCCATGGCGTCGTGCGGGTGCCAAGATGGGTTGGGGCCGATTGCAAACTCGAGAAAGCGACGGCCGGACGGCAATTCGCCGGATGGGTCAGTGCGCTTTTCATGCTGCGCAGTGTGCCGCTCATGTTGTCATAGCAATCGCGTCTTCGCCTCGCGAATTGAGTCGGCAAGATCGTTCAGAAATTCGGCGGCACGAGCACCGTCCACCACGCGGTGGTCGCAAGAGAGTGTCAGTGTAACCATCGGGCGGATGCCGGGCCGGCCATCCACTGGCACCACGCGATCTGCAATCTGCCCCACGGCCAGAATCCCGGCCTGCGGAGGATTGATGATCGCGGTGAAAGCATCCACATGGTACATGCCGAGATTGCTGATCGTGAATGTGGCGCCGGAAATATCGGCAGGGCGCAATTTATTTGCGCGGGCTCGCTCGATCAGATCGCGCCGCAGGCCAGCAATTTCGCCTAGGGCCGCTGCATCCGCATTGTGAATCACGGGGGCAACCACGCCATCCTCGACCGCCATAGCCAAGGCGACGTTCACTTGCGGGTTCAGTCGTGGGCCCTCAGCGCTCCAACTGGCATTCATGCGTGGGTGTCTTGCCAACGCACGGGCTAGGAGGGCGGTCAGCAAATCTGTATGCGTCAAGCGCGCTCCGTGCGCCTTTTCAATCTTTGCAGCCAGTTGTTCGCGCGCTTCCATCAGCGGTCCCGCGTCCACTTCGCGTGCTGCGAAGAAATGCGGCACGGTGGTCCAGCTCTGCGTGGTTCGCTCGGCCATCAGGCGCCCAATCGAGCCGAGTGAAACGACGCTGCCGGCCGCTGGCGCAGGAGGCGCCGCGGCTGTGCCCCTTGATCCTGCCGCGGCGAGAATGTCGGAGGCCAGGATTTCTCCTTCGGCGCCTGAGCCGAGGACTTTGCTGATGTCGACAGCTCTTTCCTGCGCGAGACGGCGGGCCTTGGGAGAAATTTTCGTTGCTGAGGAGCCGGCTTCCTTGGGAACTCTAGTGCCCGGCTCTGGAGTTGGGGGCTCGGTAGTGGCTGCTTGACTTTCAGAACTGGGCGCCGCCCGGTCAGCCGGAGCAGACTCGCCGGGCATCACGATCCATGCAATTGTCTGACCTACAGGGATCACCGCGCCTTCGCGTGCCCTGATCCCTGCAAGAATTCCTTCCGCTGGAGCTTCGATTTCAACCACTGCCTTGTCCGTCTCCACCTCGAGCAGCGGCTCGCCTTTGGCCACGCGCTCGCCTTCCTTCTTGCGCCAGGCTACAAGCTTGCCTGTTTCTTGAGTCAACTCGAGTGCGGGCATCACGATGCTGATAGCCATATTTATGGGGCGCGGCTAAAGTGCAGCCATTAGTCAGTCACTCCCACGCGCTCCGTTTTTGCGCTGGCCTCAACCATCTCCCTCACGCGCTTGCTGGGCGCAGCTTCGTGCTCACGCGTGGTGGGCAGCGGGCCGTTGACGGTGTGATAGTGCGCGCCTGCGACGAGAAGATCTTCGGCGGGAAATCGCGTGATTACTTCGTGGCCCGTTTCCGTGACCACAATTTCCTCTTCGATACGGGCCGCACTCCAACCGTCCGTCGATGGCCAGAAAGTCTCGAGCGCAAACACCATCCCCGGCTTGATTTCATGCGGATGCTCGAATGAAACCAGGCGGCTGATCACCGGCTTTTCCCAAATCGCCAAGCCGACGCCGTGCCCGTACTGCAGCGCGAAGCACGCCTCCTCATTCGGGAACCCAAATTCCTCCGCTTTGGGCCAGACAGCGGCGATTTCTGCGGTAGTGCGCCCGGGCCGCACGAGCGAAATCGCGGCGTCCAGGTATTCGCGGCAGCGTTTGTAGGCATCCACCATGGCGTGTGACGCGTAGCCGATGGTGAAACAGCGGTAGTAGCAAGTGCGATATCCCATGTAAGAGTGGAGAATGTCGTAGTACACGGGATCGCCCGGCCGGAGCACGCGATCGGAAAACACATGCGGGTGCGGATTGCAACGCTCCCCGGAAATAGCATTCACCGCTTCCACGTATTCCGATCCGAGATCGTAGAGCACCTTGCTGACTAGCCCTACGGCTTCATTTTCGCGCATACCAGGTTTCATGGCGCGATACAGCTCGTCATAGGCGGCGTCTACCATCATGGCCGACATATTGAGCAGCGAAATCTCGTCCTGCGTCTTGATCTCGCGCGCATCCGACATCAGCGGTTGACCGTCCACCACCTTGATGCCCTCGCGCTGCAACGCAAACAGCACCGGCGGCTCGATGATGTCGATTCCGAGCGGCTCCATGTGCAGCCCGCGCTTTTCGAGCTCAATGCGAATCTTCTTCGCTACATCTTCGGCGCGCCCCATCTCCGGCGACATCGCGCCGCGCAGCATTGAAATTCCGGGCCGCGAGCGCTCTCCCAGCCATGGGCAGTGGAGCTGATGATGCCGCGCGGCCGAACCGAAATCCCACAAGATTGGCTCGTCGTTTTGCGGCAATAGGGAAAATCGGTTGGCCTTGTCTTGCGCCCACGTGCCGATGTGTGTGGCGGTGAGGTAGCGTACGTTGTTCATGTCGAAGCAGAGCAGGGCGCCCATTTCAGATTTGGCCAGCAGGCCCTTGACGCGCGCCAGCCGTTCCGTGCGCAAGCGGTCGAAATCAATCCGCTGTTCCCAGTCAACAGCCATTGTTCCGTGAGTCGGTAGTGCCATGATCTGCCTCCCGTTCTAGAATTCTAGGATCGGCCGCAAAGCTCCCGTGCCACCGCGAACACCATCTGCTCGTTCGGAACAGTGGCATCTTCCAGCGGGGGAGAAAAAGGAATTGGAACATGCATCGCGCCCATGCGCTTTACCGGGCCATCCAGGTTGTAGAATGCGCCTTCGGCAATCACAGCAGCAATCTCTGCCGACACGCCGTAGCGTCCGTAGCCTTCATCAACAACGATTGCCCGCGAAGTCTTCTTCGCCGATTCGATCAATGTCTGCTCGTCTAGCGGCCAAGTCGTCCGCGGATCAATCACCTCCGCGTTAATTCCGATCGCTTCGAGAAGTTTCGCCGCGCCCAGCGCGACCTGCACCATGCTGCTGGTCCCTACTATCGTGATGTCGCGCCCTTCACGCTTCACGTCCGCTACTCCGAGCGGAATCGTATACTCCTCTGCCGGCACCGGTCCTTTCATTTTGAACATCATCTTGTCTTCAAAAAAAACCACTGGATTCTCGTCCCGGATCGCGGTCTTAAGGAGCCCCTTCGCATCGAAAGGAGTGGATGGCAACACGACCTTTAGTCCGGGCACATGACTGAACCAGGCGTGAAGCGATTGAGAATGCTGCGCAGCCGAACGGCGCGCTGCACCAAGTGTCGTCCGCATGACCATGGGGACTTTCCATTTACCACCGGACATGTAATGCACCTTGGCGGCCTGATTCGCCATCTGATCCATCGTCAGCGTTATGAAATCACCGAACATGATGTCAACAACCGGACGCATCCCGGTCATGGCTGCGCCGACCGCCAATCCTGTGAATCCCGCCTCCGAAATCGGCGTATCCACCACTCGGTCCTTGCCGAATTCTTCCACTAGCCCTGACAGCACCTTGAAGGGCGTGCCTGCCTCGGCCACGTCTTCGCCGAGAATGCAGACCCGCGAATCCCGGCGCATCTCTTCCGCCAGGGCTTCTCGAATCGCTTCCGCGAATGTGATTTCTCGCTGAGCCGCTTCAGGCATAAACGTCCTGGTCAACTTCATCGAGTTTGGGGTAGGGAGCAGCGATGGCGAACTCGACTGCCTTTTTCATCTCCGCTTCGATCTCCGATTGCAGCCGCCTGAAGAGCGCCGTGTCGGCGAGATTTTGGTTTGTCAGCCAATCGCCCAGATTCTTGATGGGGTCACGCCCCGTCATCCATTGTTGTTCTTCCTTTTTCGAGCGGTAATATTCGCGGTTGATGTCCCCTACGTGGTGGCCGCGGAATCGGTAGGTATTGCAGAGGATGAATGCGGGGCCTTCGCCCCTACGCGCTCGTTCCACAAGGTCCAATGCCGTCGCATGCACGGCCCGGACATCCTGGCCGTCTACGGTCTTTGCCTGCAACCCGAACGCGGTTGCGCGCGCCTGAATGTCGCCCGCCGTCGTCTCCGAGAAATGGGTGTATTCGGTGTACAGATTGTTCTCGCAGACAAAAATCACGGGTAGTTTCCAGAGTTGGGCCAGATTCATCACTTCGTAAAGAACCCCCTGTCCCAGCGCTCCTTCACCGAAGAAGCACACGGAAACCTGCGCCGTCCCCAACCGCTTGGCAGAAAATGCAGCGCCTGTGGCGATTCCCGCGCTGCCAGCGACGATTGCGTTTGCTCCCAGGTTTCCGGTATCAGGATCGGCGATGTGCATGGATCCGCCCTTTCCACGGCAGTAGCCCGCCTCCTTGCCAAGTAGCTCTGCGAACATCCGGTCGGGCGCCGCGCCCTTCGCCAGGCAGTGCCCGTGTCCGCGATGCGTGCTGGTAATGTAATCGTCCGCCCGCAGCGCTTCGCAGACTCCCACTGCCACGGCCTCTTCTCCCACATACAGGTGAGCCAGTCCCGGCATCAACGCTCGCGTGTAGAGTTCGTTCACCTGTTCTTCAAACAATCGAATGCTGAGCATCTGCCGGTACATGCGGATCCACTTCTCCACGCCAACATTGGCATCTGCTGCAGGCTGTTTCGTGGCCGTCGTCATTTGGAAACTCCCGACATCTGAGCGAGAACATCAAATACGACTGCGAAATCTTTTTTCTCCCAGCCCATGCCGCGCGCGGCCGTGAGAAATTCGTTGCTCGCCGCTGTCGTTGGCATTGGAACGTTCAGTTGCCGCCCTAGCTCCATCGCCAGCAGCATGTCCTTCTGCATCATGTTGACGTCGAACCATGCTTCTTCGGGCATCCGCAACACGAACGGCCCGCGATACTGAACCATTGGTGAAGCAATCGCGCTATGCGTCAGCACATCCACCGCCGTTTCACGCGCGATTCCACTCTTTTCAGCCAGCAGGACACCTTCGGAAAAAGCCATCATCTGCACTGCGAGACTCAGATTCGTCGCAATCTTCATGGAGAGGGCGAGCCCATTTTCTCCGACGTAAGTCACCTTCGGGCCGATGTCCAGCAGCAAGGGCTTCACGCGGTCGAATGTCTCGCGCCTCCCTCCCACCATGACGGACAACTTGCCCTCTTGGAGCGTGATGACGCTCCCCGACACGGGCGCGTCCAGCATGTCCGCGCCTTTTTCTCGAACCCTGGCCGCAACCTCGCGGCTCGCAGCGGGACTGACCGTGCTGATGTCGACGAAAACCTTGCCGCGGCCCAAGCCGACCAGAATCCCATCAGGCCCGTCAGTGATCGCCTGGAGCGCCGCGACGTTCGTCACCATCGCGAACGTGACGTCGGCCGCCGCAGCGACTGCTCTTGGCGAGTCAGCCCAATTCATTCCACGGTCGATCAACCATTGCGCCTTGGCGCGTGTACGGTTGTACCCGGTCACCACGTGACCCTTTTCAAGCAGCCGGTTCACCATCTGGCTGCCCATCACGCCGAGTCCGATAAATCCGAGATTCGCCATCTCTCTCAGCCTCCAGGTTACGATACCGGTTTCGAGAGCGCCTTGTCCCGCTCAGTTGAGGAGACCTGTGAGTCCTCGCGAACTTGTTGAAGATGCGCCTGCATTGCTTCACGTGCTTTTTCTGGGTCGCGGCTCTCGATGGCTGCGAGGATTCGCTTGTGATGAAACTGTCCGCGCTCAGGGCCGCCTTCGACATTAAAAATTCGCATGCGCTGCTCGCGAAGCAGGCCCACGATGGAATCGAGCAGCGACAATATCATAGGATTTGCCGCCGCTTCTGCGAGCGCCAAGTGGAAGTCGAGGTCGGCCTCGATAAATGCGTCCGGGTTCTGCCTGGCAGCGTCCATCACCGCGATTGCTTCCCGCATGGCCGTCAGATGCTGGTCCTCTACACGAGTGGCGGCCAGCGCGGCAATTCCGGGCTCGAGTATCAGCCGCATTTCAGCCAGATGGACGCCTCCATCGGGCTGTCCGATTTTCATCATCAAATCGAGGGATTGCCGGATGGCCTGCGAAGTACCGTTGGTGATGAAGGTGCCACGCCCGGAATAGGCTTCCACCAATCCCTTTTCGCGTAGCGCTTTTACCGCTTCGCGAACCGCCGTGCGGCTGACTCCAAATTTCTGTGCCAGCTCGCGCTCGGCCGGCAATTGATCTCCAGCCTTAAGCTCGCCAGACAGAATTGAGCCTTCGATTTGCTCAATGATTTGCTCGTAGAGTCTGGAAGTCCGGAGAATCTTATACATTTTCTCCTCCGCAACTGCGGAAGGCGTCGTGGATTTGAAGCCTAACCAATGGATCGATTTCTGAAAACAGTTTCGGTCGAACTGGCTTGCGCAAATTCCTTGAAGATTGAAGGGCCGGAGGAAGCTACTAAAGCGCTTCCGGCCCTTCCAAACATTCTCAGCTCGCGCCCTGGACCCATGCTGTTTTGATATCTGTGAACTCTCGAATCCCATGAACTCCCAGCTCGCGCCCGTAGCCGGAGCTTTTCACCCCTCCGAACGGCAGTCGCGGATCGGAAGCGACCATACGATTGATGAAGACCATTCCGGCTTCAATTTCGTTGATGAGCGTTTCGCGCTCCTTTGCGTCGTTTGTCCACGCACTTGCGCCCAATCCGAATCGTGTGTCATTCGCAATGCGAATGGCGTCGTTCAGATCTTTCGCCCGGAACAGAGATGCAACCGGGCCGAACAATTCCTCGCGGTACGCGGGAGAATCTTTCGGAATATCCGTCAAGACCGTGGGCGCGTAGTAGTTGCCTGGGCGATCCAGTTTCTTTCCGCCGGTGAGGACGCGTGCACCCGCCCGGATAGTCTTCTGAACGTCCGCATCAAGGTTGGTGACACCGTCCGCGGTGGAGAGCGGCCCGAGCTCTGTGCTTTCATCGAGAGGGTCGCCGATCTTGAGGGCCTCCATGCGGCTGACGAATTTGCGTTCAAATTCGTCGGCAATCGTCTCAGCGACAATAAATCGCTTGGCCGCAATGCAGGATTGCCCATTGTTCTGCAGGCGTGCCTTCACGGCGGTTGCCACTGCTCCGTCCAGATTTGCGCTTGGCATTACGATGAAAGGGTCGCTGCCGCCCAGTTCGAGGACCACTTTCTTGATCTTTTTCGCGGCGGCGGCGCCTACCTGCATGCCGGCCTCCTCGCTTCCGGTGAGGGTGGCCGCCACAACTCGTGGATCGTTCAAAATTCCTTCCACCTGCCGGGAGCCGATCAGAAGCGTCTGAAATACACCCTCGGGAAATCCGGCACGCCGGAAAATACTCTCGATGGCGAGCGCACATTGCGGAACGTTTGAAGCGTGCTTCAACAGGCCGACGTTCCCCGCCATTAGCGAGGGCGCCGCGAAACGAAATACCTGCCAGAACGGAAAATTCCACGGCATCACCGCGAGGATGGGTCCCATCGGCTGGTAGCGGATGAAACTTTTGGTCGCCGTCGTCTCCACTTTTTCATCCGCCATGAATCGTTCCGCGTTTTCCGCGTAGTAGCGGCATACCCAGGCGCACTTGGCCGCTTCTTCCACGGCGGCGCGCACCGGCTTGCCCATCTCCAGCGTCATCATCTTCCCGTGTGCTTCTTTTTCCGCTTCGATGATTTCAGCGGCCTTCACCATCATCCGCGCCCGCTCGGCAAACGGCACCCGGCGGTGCTTCGCAAATGCTTCCGAGGCGAGACGCAGTTTCGCTTCGATCTCCGCGCCGGTGAGCGCCTGAAACGTTTTCAGAACCTGTCCGCTTGCGGGATTGACGGAGGCAATGGCCATGTATGACTCCTTGATTTTCGCCTAAATTGTCCGGCCCGTTTCCGGAAGGCAAAGTGTACTTGGTTTGCGGTGCGACCACCATACCATATTTGAATCAACCGGATAAATCGTCTTGACAGTTCTTCATGTATGGTGGTACAGCAGTCGGACCAGATGGGGGAATCTACTCGAAATTTCACACCTTTCCTTCTGAGGGGGTCGGCATGAATTCCCTTAAGCCACACGTTTCTGCGCGCTTGTCTGCCTTGGCGGCCAATGCCATTCGATTGCTGGCCGCAGTCGCTGGGGTGTTCTTGCTTTGCGGCCCCGCGCATTCGCAGACCTATACAGGCCGCATTCTTGGCAGCGTGCACGACAAATCCGACGCCGTAATCATCGGCGCGCAGGTCGGCATCACCGACGTGCAGCGGAACCTCACTCGCTCTCTCGTCACCGACCAGGCGGGGGAATTTGTCGCTCCCAACCTCCTGCCGGGCATCTACAAGGTTCGAGCCGAAGCCAAAGGCTTCAAGACCTATGAGCGCCAGAACATTCAGATAGAGGTAGCCACGGACGTTCGCCTGGACATCGTCTTACAGACCGGCGAGGCGAGGGAAATCGTGATCGTTACGGAAGAGATCCCTCTTTTGAACACTACTTCCTCCACACTTGGCGGCACTCTCAGCAATGAGGAGATCAACGATCTCCCCTTGAACGGCCGCAACTACGAAAATCTAATTCAGCTCCGTCCCGGCGTCATACGCTATCCCGGCGGCGGCTTTTCCACCACCAGCACAAATGGCCTGAGAGCCGAGGACAACGCCTATCTAATTGACGGCCTGTTCAACAGCGAGCCGTTTTCCGGCCAGAGCATCATCAATGGCGCGGGCATCGCCGGAGATTCGGCCACCATACTTCCGATCGATTCCATCCAGGAGTTCAACGTCCAGCAGAACCCTTCGGCCGAATACGGATGGAAGCCGGGCACCATCGTGAACGTGGGACTGAAATCCGGAACGAACAGCCTTCACGGTACCGGCTATGGCTTCTACCGCGATACGATCTTCGATGCGCGCAACTTCTTCAACCCGGTGGGTTCGCCAAAGACGCCAAGGAGCTTGAAGCAATTCGGCACTACGCTGGGCGGCCCCATCATCAAAGACAAACTCTTTTTCTTCGGGGGCTATGAAGGCCAGCGCTACAAAGTCGGCAATTCCTTCGTCGAAGGCCAGCCAAATACTGTCCCGCTCCCCACTAATCCCGCAGGGCCCTGTTTCTTCACCAACGTTGGCGATTGCGCGAACAGCATCCCTGACGCAATCGCCGATGTTCATGCGGGCTTTATGGCCGGCATGTCGCCCGATGTTAGTCCGGTCAGCCTGCAGGTGGCCGGGTGCCAATTTACGCCACCGGCGACGACCACGTGCAACGGCAAAGGCTTTCCCCTGAATAATCAGACCGTCGCCCCTGGCCTGGTGAATATCGGATTCCCGAACGTCGTCAACGCCGACAATGCCGTAGGCAAGGTCGATTACCGCATCAACGACCACCACACCATCAGCGGCCGGTATTTCTTCGGCAACAACAAAGGAACCGTGGACGACGCGCAGGAAGTGCAGCCGGTTTGGTTGACGCTCATCCACACCCGCGCGCAGGTGTTCGGCGTGAACTGGGCTTACATTCCAAATTCTCACTGGGTCAATGAAGCCCGTTTCGGATACAACCGGCTGTACCAGCCTACCTTCACCGCCGATCACAACGTGCCCGCGTCCTCCTACGGACTCAACACCGGCGTCACCAATCCACTTTTTGGCGGATTGCCGCTGATCACCCTCCCCCAATTCATCGCCCCCAACACGCTGGGCGGCTTTGTCTGGCCCAAGATTCAGGGGCCCGACACGCGGTTCCAGTTTGTTGACCACGTCTCCTACACTTGGGGGAAGCACGCCTTCAAATTCGGGGGCGAGGTTCATCGCGATGGATTCACCGGCGCTGCCTTTGCGCGTGGCAGAGGCCAGGTCAAATTCCTGGGAGGCCAGGCTTTCGGCAATGGCCTGGGTTCCACTCAATTGGAAGATTTCTTCGCCGGCGCGCCGGCCAAAACCCAGGTGCTGATCGGAGACGCAAACCGTAAAATTCATAATTGGTCCTCCGCGTACTTCATTCAAGATGACTGGCGCATCACTTCCCGGGTGACGCTCAACCTCGGCTTGCGCTACGAATTCAGCACCGTGGTGAGCGATTCTCAAGGTCGCATGACCAATTTTGTTCCGAACGTCGGCGTCCTTCAGGTCGGTCACGGCATTAGCAGACCATACCAGAGCAATGGCGCGAATTTCGCGCCCCGCCTCGGCGTCGCCTGGGATCCAACCGGCAGCGGAAAGACCGTGGTTCGTGCGGGCGCTGGCATCACCTACGCGTTGATCAACTGGGAGGCTTTTCTCGCCTTCAACAACACCCTCGGCATCGCCAACAACCCGACTGCCCCCAGCACAGGAGTCCCGCCAGGCACCGGAACTCTTACCAGCGGTGTGATCAATACCGCCTACTTCGCCGACCCCGCTGCCGGCATTGCTGCGTGGAATACCGGGCCGCTGTTTTCGGGTTCGTTGAATTGCAGCAGCACGTTTCCTTGCACGATTTTCGGCATCAATCCTGATCTGGTCACGCCCCGTGTTTTTTACTGGAACTTGAACGTCCAGCACGCCTTCACCAATACCCTGTCGCTCGAAGTGGGCTATGTCGGCAACCACGGATCGAAACTGGCCAATGTTCACGACATCAACCAGCCACCCGTCGGCACCGGCTGGAGCGCGTGCATCGCCTCCAACTTTGATCCAGGCGTCTGCGGCGCCGGTTCGGATCCCGGTGCGGAGCAGGCCGCTCGCCCAAACTTTCCCAACGCTCTGGGCGCCATCTACCAGCTCAGCAACCTCTATAAGTCGAATTACAACGCTCTACAGGCAACTCTGACGGCCCGGAATTTCCATCGAATGACCTTCATTGCCGGTTACACCTACGCACACGCGCTTGACGATGTGGGCGCCAACTGGGATTTTGGAGCAGGGCTTGGGCTGCCCCAGGACTCCATGCATCCGAAGCGGGAATATGCCAGCAGTGATTTCGACATCCGCCAGCGCTTTACGCTCTCCATAAACTATAAAGTTCCGGGGAAAGAGGGCTTCGCGCAACTTCTCGAGGGTTGGGAACTCAATTCCATCGTGACTTTGAATACCGCGCAACCGTGGGGCCCGATGGACTCCAGCACGGACGTCAGCGGGACCGGCGAATCGGCGGCGGCGGCCACGGGCATCGAGCGCTGGGATTTCTTTGGAAACCCATCCGACTTCAAATCCGGTCCGACACCGATGCCATTCTTTCCAGGGGCGACTAACGCAGCCTGCGCCGCGAAGGCGCTTGCGCTCGATGGGGGTGTACCGAATCTTGCTACGAGTCAGTCGCTCGCTACTTTTGGATGCTATGCCAAGGGAAGTTCCATCATGATTCCCCCGGCGCTCGGTACGTTCGGAACCATGGGCCGCAACTTGTTCCGTGATTCCGCTTTTCGCAATTGGGATTTCTCGGTAACCAAGAACTTCAAATTCGGAGAGCGGCTAACCGCCCAGTTTCGCGCAGAATTCTTCAACATTCTCAATCATCCGGACTTTGCCAATCCATTCGGCGGACAGAACGGATTTGCCCACAACGATCCGTCGTCTTCCGGCACGTTCGGGTGCGGTTGTGCCACGCCTGACTCCGCAGCTTCAAATCCCGTCATCGGATCAGGCGGCAGCCGGGCGATTCAGTTTGGCTTGAAGCTGCAATTCTGAGCAGTGCCGGCTCGGCTGAGATGAAGTCGCCGGATCGAGGGCCTTATAGGGGGTCGGAGCTTCAGCTCCGACATTCAGCGGCATGAAAACATTGGGCTTCAGCCCCTGAGGCAGAGTGTAGTCGTTGTCCCAACGCATTCGGCATTTCATTCCGCCGGGTTTTGCGAGTACTACGTAGTATTGCGGATATCGCGAACCTAGAATTCATGCTACCTTGGGCTGTTTTTGAGCCCGCTGAAATGCGCGCCAGAGGGGGCCCGGGGGTTAATTACGTGGTTAAGGGCGAAGAAAAGGCTAATCGCTACAGCGCGGATACCGGATTCGCCGTAACCCTAAGAAAACAAACAACGGTTGTACTTTCTAATCGCAACAAAAAGCCACCCCCCCGGGGGGGTACACAGATGCTAAACAGAGGGCTGATTTGATGCGCTTGTTTCGCTTTTTCTTCATCGGCTTCGGCATCATTTCCCCCCTTGCCTCGCTCTCCCCTGCCGTGGCCACAGTCCAGGAGCGCCGAGAGCGCACCATCGACGAAGTGAAGGCCGAGGCCATCACTCGCGCCGAAAACGGGATGTACCCCCTCATCGCCCTCGATCCCGCCGATATTCGCGAAGCCTTCGCCTCCATCAAGACTTCCGATCCCGACGAATGGGCCGCGGCCTTCAGCGGTGTGGCCTCGCGCTACATGGCCCAGGCGAAATCCGCCGAGCCCACGGATCCCGCGAAAGCGAGCGCGCTCTATACCCGCGCCTGGCGTCTTTATTCCTTCGGTCGCTGGCCCGTGCCGTTGTCCCCGGGGAAAAAAGCAGCCTACGCGAAAGCCATCGAAGCGTTCCTCAATCATGCACGCCTGATGGATCCGCCCATCGAAGTCGTCCACATTCCTTTCGAAGGCTCGGAGATCATCGCCTATCTCCGCGTGCCGAAAAACTCCGGCGGCCCGGTGCCCGTTGTGCTGGCTATCAGCGGCCTCGACAGCCGCAAGGAAGACCTCTCCGAAAATTTCGGCGCCATCATTCCCTACGGCATCGGTTTCATCGCCGTGGATTCTCCCGGCACAGGCCAGGCGCCCATCAAGGCCGGGCTCACCGCCGAACGCATGTTCGCGCCCGTGCTGGATTACCTCGCAACTCGCCCTGAAGTGGACAAATCGCGCATCGCTGCCGACGGTCAAAGTTTCGGCGCCTATTGGGCCACAAAGCTTTCCATCGTCCAACGCGCGCGCCTGAAAGGCGTGGTCCTGCAGACTCCTCCGGTTGACGCCAGCTTCCAGAAGGATTTCCTGTTGAACTCCATCCTCGGAAATCGCGAATATCTTTTCGGCTTGATTCCGGCATTCCTGAATATTTTCGAGGGCGCCAAGACGGTTGACGATCTGGCGGAAATTTTCCCCAAGATGTCGCTGGTAAATCAAAACTTGATCGGCAAACCCACCACGCAGATGTTGATTATTGCCGGCGCCCTCGATACGCAAGTTCCCGTCTCAGACGCGTTTCTGCTGCTGAAGACCGGCGACACACCCAAGGAAGCGTGGATCAACCCCCTGGGAGGCCACTTAGGCCGGCAAAAAGGTGTCTGGCCCGATCCCCTCATATTCAAACAGGTAATCGTTCCCTGGCTGGTGCGCACATTGGGCGCCTCGGCATCCCCACCAGCGCGCTAATCGGCAAGCCTCGGCCTTCCGAATCTTGGGAGATAATAAACTACGCCACAGGAGGAAGGCGATGAGTTCCGGGCATTCAGGCACGTCGAAGGAGGTCTGGCCCTGGCCGGACTCGCTCGATGCAGTGGTTGCCGCGCCCAACAATCACATGGTCCTGTTTGAAAATGAGAGCGTGCGCGTCTTGCAGACACGTATTTTGCCAGGGCAGAAAGTTCCCGTGCACACTCACCGCTGCCCGAGTGTTCTTTTCATCCTGGCCTGGAGCGATTTCGTCCGGCGCGACCATCTTGGCAACGTATTGTGGGATACCCGGCAGGACTTAGCAAAACCTCAACTCAATGCGCCAACATGGCTTCCACCTCTGCCGCCCCATTCCGTCGAAAACGTCGGAGACGCGGAGATCAATAATCTGCAAGTGGAAATAAAGGGCTCTGTTTAAGTGTAGGAGCGGGGTTTAGTCGGCAGCCATCCTGCGCTCCAGAAGAGAGTAGAGCACGAGATTCTGCCATCGAAAGACGGCGGCAAGTAAAGCTCAAGTCAAGATATACCGTGAATTAGTCTGGCCCTTGTGGATTACAACTGAAAAATCCTCTTATCACCAGCTGACTACTGTCCCGGGAGTTCGATAAATCCTGAATAGTCGGATTCCCGGACAAATGCCAATGGTGACCCGCGAACGGGGTTTTGGGGAGGTCGCAGGGACCCGTTCAGCGCTCATCCACGCGGGAACGCGCAAAAAATAGAAAAAAATTGAAGTGGACGGACGACGTCAAAGGCGTCCACGGTGCTCCGTGTCTCTGGGCTGGACAACTCGGCGATTGAGGAATAGACCGCTCGGGAAGTCGCGACCGCATTCGGTGAGTGATTCAGTCCACCCTTGCGCCAGAGCTCGCCCCCGGCGGGTGCCCGAGACCTACCCAATCTTCCAGGTCGGACCTAGCCAATCGGCGGATGTAGACGCCGACGCGTCTGTGGGATCCTGTTCCTGGAGGATCGAACATGTCTAAAGAACTTATGGAGCTTTCAAACGAGTTGGCGGAAGCGACTGGTCGAGCTGCTACAAGCGTGGTGGCTGTCCATACCGAGACTCGCGGCTCATCCAGCGGAATGGTGTGGCGTTCTGGAGTGATCGTCACTTCCGAACACGCACTGCGCCGCGATGAAGAAATTCAGGTGACGCTGCCGAATGCCCGCATCGTGTCAGCAACCCTTGCGGGGCGCGATCCCTCAACGGATATCGCGGTTCTGAAATGTGCCGAGGCCGATAGCGCGATGCCAGAGTTCGGCGATGTAGCCACGTTGAAACCGGGCAGCCTCACGCTCGTGGTGGGTCGCACTCGTGAGAGCGGGCCTGTGGCTGCCCTCGGAGTCGTCAGCCTTGTTGCGCCGGACCGCCGCACGTGGACCGGCGGGTCGCTCGCTCCGTACATCCGGCTCGACGTCGGGCTGCAACCCACCGCTATAGGTGGCGCAGTCATCAACACGCACGGTGATACAGTCGGCTTAGCGACGCCGCGTTTTGCGCGTTTCGGCGCGATTGCAGTTCCGGCTTCGGCCATAAACAAAATCGCGGACACGCTTCTGAAAAAGGGACGCATACCGCGTGGATATCTTGGCGTCGGGTTGCAGCCGGTGAGCTTACCCGATACTCTTCGTGAATCGTTGCAGCGGAAAGAGAAGACCGCGGCGATCGTTCTGGAAATTCACCCCGACGGCCCCGCGGACAAGGCTGGCATCGTCATTGGCGACATTCTAGTCTCACTGGCTGGCCACCCTGTCACTCGACTGGGGGACGTTCAGTCTCTTCTTGCCGGGGACGCGATCGGCAAATCGCTCGCGCTGAAATTCGTTCGTGGTGGCTCCATTCAGGAAGGGACCGTCGTGGTCGCGGAACGCCCGCACGGAGGCGAATGAGATGGCTGTCACGGGATTCGGCGAAATCACAGAGAAACTCCGCCGCTCGACAGTTGTGATCCAAGCAGGGGGCCGCGGCGGCGGCTCCGGCGTGATCTGGTCGAGCGAGGGCAGCATTATCACAAATGCTCATGTCGCGCGGGGCACGCAGGTCAGCCTTCGACTTTGGGACGGACGCGAGTTTGATGCTACGGTCGCGTGTCGTGATCCTCGCCGAGACCTCGCTGCACTTCGCATCAACGCGACGAACCTTCCCTCAGCTTTCGTCGCCGACTCATCCCAGGTTCGCCCCGGCGAACTCGCGATTGCCATCGGCAATCCCTTGGGTTTCGTGGGTGCCCTCACAACTGGGGTGATTCACGCGGTTGGCCCGGTTCGCGGATTGGGCTCGCAATCTTGGGTGCAAGCCGATGTCCGCCTGGCACCTGGCAATTCCGGCGGGCCACTTGCGGACGCGCGGGGCCGCCTGATTGGGATAAACACGATGGTCGCGGGGCGCCTCGCGCTCGCCATTCCGAGTAACATGGTTCGGGATTTTCTTTCTGCAGGTCCATCCGACGCCTGGCTTGGTGTCACCGTTCATCCCGTGCGAATTCGCCGATCCAACGCGGTTGACGGCTTTGGCTTGGTGCTCCTCGAACTGGAGCCCCGTAGTGCGGCTTCCTATGCGTCTCTCTTGCCGGGCGACATCTTGCTGGGCACCGAAGAAAGAGCCTTTACATCGCTCGGTGATCTCTCAAAAGTCCTCGAAGGCAGCGGCCCGCGCCTCCTGCGCCTCGAATTTCTGCGCGGAGATTACTCGCGCGTCCGGCGCGTGACCATTCAGCTGGGTGATGAGAACCCGTTAAGGAGCCTTGCGGCAGCGTGATTCGGGTGTTTATCGTCGCCGCTTCGCCGTTGGCTCGTGCCGGCTTGCAAAGTGTGCTCGGGAACCGGGATGTGGAAGTAGTGGGCAGCGCCCCAAACTTCGAGTCGCTTGCCGGTCAATGGCTGGAAGTGGAGACTGATATCGTTCTCGTGGAGGCGTCCGGCGAACAGTTCGAAGCGCTGTTTGATTCTCTCGCTGCGTCCCAAATTGCTTCCGAAACGACAATCATGGTTCTTTCAGACCATTCAGAGTCCCAGTGGTTCGCCGAAGCGCTGCGAGCAGGCGTCCGAGCTGTGCTGCCCAGCAATCCATCACCGGATCAACTCGTCGCTGCCCTCGAAGCCGCGACAGCGGGACTTATTGTCCTGCATCCTGCGGAAGTTGACGCCATGTTTCCGGCGGCAGAGCCAGCATCGCGTCCACTCGCAGAGCTCACCGAGCCGCTTACGCCTCGCGAAAGCGAAGTGCTTCAAATGCTCGCGAGTGGCCTAGCGAATAAGGAGATCGCCGCACGGCTCACGATCTCTGAGCATACCGTCAAATTTCACGTGGCGTCGATTCTCGGTAAGCTCGGCGCCGGAAGCCGCACCGAAGCTGTCTCTCTCGGTATTCGTCGTGGCCTCGATCTTCTGTGACGAGCTCGATCACTTCACGAGAGTACGGTGAAAAAATAAAAATAGTAAGAGTGACAGTGGCTAGGGGCGCGCTTAGAGGCGTCCCCGTCATCGCGGTAACCGCGGTCCGGACAACTCGGGCCTGTCAGAGCATCCGCCGAGTGTGCCCAATTTTGTGCCCACCACCAAACCCTACGGAGTGCTACTGTGTGTTGACGTCATACCGCAAATCCTCGTGAGCACAGCACTTGTAGCAATCAGTCGCATTTCATCACACTCCATCTAAGTTGTTGATTCTTCGTGCGAACAATCTTCGGGACCAGGAGGTCGGTGGTTCAAATCCACTCGCCCCGACCACTATTTCCCCTCGAAATGTAAAGAGGCGAAAAGGCCGACCCCTCGCTTGTATTGTCCTCGAACTTCTAAGTTGCTGCGGGGCGCCGTCGGAATACCAAGTAGGCGATCGGGCCGAGCAACAGGGCCAGCGGTCCCCAGCGCACGCCGTAGCGATCACTTCCCAATAGCGCCACACCGCTCATCGCAAGCGGCGCTCCCACGACATAGGCGAGACCATTACGGCCCCAGGGGATTTGGAAGGGCCGAGATAATTCGGGCCTCTTGCGCCGCAATTGCCAGGCGGCTAAGAAAGTCAGCACCGATGTGCCGATACGCAGCCAGATGTAGACACTAATCAACTGAGTCAGCGATTGCCACGCGAACAATCCATAAATGATCGCGGAAAACAAAATTGCGATCCAGGGCGTCCCGAAGCGCGGATGCAGCCGCGTCAAGCTCGCGGGGAGATAGCCATCCTCCGCCATGACAAAGGGCATGCGCGTGCTCGTAAGCATCGTGCTATTCAGAATCGCCACGCTCGTGACCGCCGCCGCCAATGCCAACCATGCCCCAAGCCAGGGGCCGCCGATCGCACTTGCCGCGTCTGCGAAATAACCGGTCTTCCAGTCTTGCCAATTCCCAAGGGCGGCTAAAGAGCACAGCGTTGGGAAGAAATAAGTGGCGATGGACAATGGCACCACCCAAGCAAGGGCGCGCGGGTAGCTGCGCTGCGGGTTCTCCACTTCCTCGGCGACGCTGGAAAGTTGTTCGTAGCCGGAATATGCCCACAATGCCAAAGCAAGACCCACGCCGAACACTTGAAAAGGAGGACGAGCAGGTGGTACAAAGGGGGAAAATGGGTTGCATCGCCATTTCGGCAACGACAACAAACAGAGGGCGACCACAGGCGACAATGCGAAGACCTCCAGTGCGGTCGCCAGCCTTCCCACCATTTGGATCCCCCGGATATTGACATAGGCAATCGCCCCAATTAGCCCGAGAGAAACCGCGTAGTGCCTCCATCCGGCGATTCGAGGAAACCAGAACGTCAGATAATCGGAGAAGATCACCGCGTATGCGCTGCAGAGTAGGAATCCCGCGCTCCAGTTCCACCATCCTGCGAGGAAGCCCCAGAAATCTCCGAAAGCGGCGCGCACCCAGCGGTAGAATCCACCCTCCACCGGCATGGCCGTTGTCAGCTCGGCTGCCACGAGGGACATCGGAATGCACCAGAAAAACGGAACAACCAAAAAATAAAGCAGCGCCATCCCCGGTCCTGCGGTGGAAACCTGGGCCTCGAGACCGAAAGGACCGCCGGTGGTGTAGGAATACATCACAAAGACCAGATAGAAGAGTGAGGCTCTCTTGACGTGAACCTGGCTCATTGTGTGTTCCTTGGGCGATAGCTCCCGTTCAGTTGATCCAATCCAAGAGCTTGTACCAGGCCCCCACAAAGGGCAGGAACCACGGTGTGCCGTCATAAAGACCCAGCGGCGCGCCCGGAAAAGGAAGGGTTGAAAAAGGGTCCTCGTCCCGGCCGCCGGCAATGGTCTCGGCCATCTTGGTGCCTAGATAGGTCGCCATTGCAACTCCGTGACCAGCGTATCCCATCGCGTAGTACAGGCCATCAATCTTACCGGCGTGCGGCAGCATGTCGAACGTGAAATCGAGCGTGCCGCCCCAGGCGTACTCGACGGCTAAATGTCGCAACGCTGGGAATACACGCAGCATTGCCTGCCGCAAGATTTTTGCGCTTTGCCGGATGGTGGCCGGTGTTTCAGGAAAGAATGCGGCCCTTCCCCCAAAGAGCATGCGGTTGTCCGGCGTGATGCGGAAGTAATGCAGGAAATTCTTCGAATCATAAATCATTCTGTTTCGCGGACTGAGGCGGCAAGCTAGATCCTCCGAGAGCGGCTCCGTGACAATGATGTAGGAGCCGATCGGGATAATTCTCTTGCGCAGCGCCGGAGTCGCTCTTCCCGTGTATCCGCTCGTTGCCACGAAGATATCGCGGGCCCAGAGCTTTCCGCGCGTTGTGATGAGGTGAAATCCGTTCACACCGGCTCTTGCCGCCCGTTCAATACGCTCCACGCGCGTCTGCTCGTGCAAGGTAGCACCGGCTCTTTCATTGGCCCGCGCCAGTCCCGCCACGTACTTCGCCGGGTTCACGCCAGCGCTCGCTTCGTCGACCAACCCGCCGTAATAAATTTGGGAGCCGATTTCGCTCGAGAGGTCGCGCCTCGCGACAATCCTCACCTCGTGCTGAAAGTCCCGAGCGAGCCCTTCCGCCGAACGTTGGAACTCATCAAAATGCGCCCGCTTGCATGCGACGACCAAGTGCCCGCTGCGGACGAAGTCACAGTCAATCCCTTCTTCGCTGATGATCCGCTCAACGCAATCAATCGAGGCAAGCGAAGCCGCATACAGTTTCCGCGATACCTCGAGACCATACTTTGCCACAAGTTTCCCGACCGGGATGTTCAGCCCGGTGAGCACCATCCCGCCATTTCGCGAGCTCGCTCCCCAGCCCACACTTTCTGCTTCGATCACCGCGACTTTAGCGCCGGTTTTCGCAAGTGCACGCCCAGCACAAAGACCGGTGAACCCGGCCCCGATTACGGCGACATCGGCCGTTTCCGGCAACCCCAGCGCGCCGCCGCGTCCCGACCAATCAACTGTCTCTGCCCAAAATGATGTCTGCTTGAACGGCATCAATCCCTTCGGGTGAGTCTGATCATGGCCTGGATGCTAGCATCAAAAGCGCCGCCAGCCACTTCTTCGAGTCATGACACAATGCGGCTACGAGTAGTCTCCAGCGGAAGAGCGCCTCCGTACAAGCCCAAATCATTCGTTAAGTTAGACTCCGCCTGGCACGCGCACACGTCCGAACAGGCGTCAGCGGATCGGAAGACTTCGCAATGATATCCGGCCGACTTAAGGAGGCCGATTATTGAGTTTTGGAGGGCCTCATCATCCTCAACAAGAGCGATTGAAGGGCGCGTACGCGCAGATCTCATCCCGTTCACGCGCGGGTTACACGGTGCGTGTATCTTATTGCCGCACCATGTGTTAAGCATTCCAGTTTTTCGATTACTCGCTTGCAGATAACACTTTAGTAGTAGAGGATCTAAACTAAAGCCTAGTGGCGTACTAGGCCGAGCAGATGAAAGGTATGGCGCGAATTCGCTTCCGCGAATTCAGCCTCCCGGGTCACGCACATGTTGGAATTCCTCTCTTCTTCGCTGCTGAGTCAGGCCCCGGAGGTTGTTTAGCGGAAACGCCCATGAAAGCCATGTCAGTTGGAAGATAAATGGTGTTCGACCAGTGTTCGCAGTAGAGTGAAAGCCACCGGCGGCCAACTTTCCCCCACACAGGGCGTTTCTAGCTGGAGTCGGGTAAACGTTCAAAGGCAGGTGGGAGCGACCAGTAGGCTCTCGGAGGAGAATCCCTTGAACCCTTCCGCCGACAAGAGTGAACAGCCCATTCGGTTCGCCGGCTCAGAGCTCGGCCCGAAACGCCACATTTGCAGCTTTTTCCGCAGTGCCGAAGAAGAGTACAGCCTCCTGCTTCCCTTCATTAAGGAAGGGTTTGATCGAGGCGAGAAGGCGTTTCATGTCGTCAATCCCAAACTACGTGACGACCACGCACAGCGGCTCCAGTCTGCCGGCATCGACGTGAATCGCGTGGCGAAGTGTGGTCAGCTCGAACTTTGCGAACGGTTTCCACCTGCTTCAGCACCCGCTCCAGTGCGGCGCTCTCCCCAATGATTTCCACGCCATGACCGCTTCGCCGTTCGCCGACCGCGTTGCAGTTCCACGGACCATCTCTAGGGTCGGTCATCCTGCTCCCTCCAATGGATCGCACGGCCGTAGCCATAGCTCCCTCCAAGCTCCCTTATCTCAAGGCTGAATGAACAGCGTCCAGCAATGCTTCGGAATTAAAAGGCTTGCGAAAGAACCCCACGGCGCCGGCTCGAAGCGCCTTCTCTCGCACGCTGTCATCGGTGTGAGCCGTGATGAAGATGATCGGGACCGGGTTCTCGCCGTTGGAAAGTCGGCGCTGAAGCTCCAGTCCATTCATGCGTGGCAAATGGATGTCCAGGATCAGACAGGAACTCTTGTTCGAGCGTGCGGAATCTACATACTGCTCAGCCGATGAGAACGTCTCGACGCTGAATCCGACAGACTCCAACAAGTTGCCCAAGGCGTTTCGAACGGCCTCGTCATCGTCAACGATGGATACCACGCACGCTTCAGGAGCGTTTTGAGTCATGGCCCTCGTCTTCTCGACTGCGTTCCAGCGGGCCGGAAGGCACTGCTGTGCGGGGGA
>Ga0099829_10000458_pt1 | contig 21710 bp, 16 predicted proteins | sample CZO8metaG_3_FD_79336 | JGI IMG/M metagenome (GOLD analysis project Ga0099829, IMG submission 79336) | Vadose zone soil microbial communities from the Eel River Critical Zone Observatory, Northern California, USA - CZOApr15con2H2.8 metaG | ecosystem: Environmental > Terrestrial > Soil > Vadose...
GAAGTTCACCCTGAGTCAAGGAAAAGGATGGCGCTACGGCCGTTTGGAGGTGAGGAGGAGATCGAGTTCGTCGAGGGAGCGGGGCCAGTCTTCGCGGAGGAGGCGGGAGAGGGCGCGGTCGGCGAGGAGCTTTCCGCCGGTCTGGCACGTGGGGCAATAGTTGGTTTCGTTGGCGGCGTAGCGAATGCGCTGGATCGGGGTGTTGCAGCGCGGGCAGGATTGTTTGTACCGGCCGTGAACGGCCATGCCTTCGCGGAAAGCGGTGACTTTTTCGGGGAATTTGCCGCTGGCCTCGGCGCGCAGGCGATCGGTCCACTGGGTAAGCGTGGCGCGAGCGGCTTCGAAGAGGCGCTTGATTTCCGGGACAGAGAGCTTCTGCGTGAGCGCGAGGGGCGAAAGGCGGGCTTCGAAGAGAATCTCATCCGAGTAGGCATTGCCGATGCCGCTGAACAAACGAGGATCGGTGAGGGCGCGCTTGAGAGTATGGTTGGCGGAGAGAAGCGCGGCGGAAAAGCGCGTCAAATCGGAATCGAGAACTTCGAGCCCACCGGGATCGAGAGCGCGAAGGCCTTCTTCTCCCGCGACAACGTGGAGGGGAGCGCGCTTCTGAGAGCCAGCTTCGCTCCAGAGAAGCGAGCCGCCGGGAAAATCAAATGCCGCGAGGTCGCGACGCCGCGAAGTCCGGGCGGCGGGCGGGCGCCAGTGCAGCCGGCCGGCGATCATCAGGTGCAGCACCAGCCATAGGTCATCTTCGAGGCCAATGCAAATGCGTTTTCCAAGGCGGCAGAGGTGAAGGACCTTCTTGCCGGCGACGCTGGCAAGGGGCGGGGTCGCCGTGCGCAGGAGAAAAGGGCTGATGAGGCGGACGCCTTCGAGGGTCTCGCCGAGGATGCGTTGCTCGAGTGCTTCGATGTAAACGACGATGTCGGGGAGTTCGGGCATCGGTACGTCCGGTTGCAGGAACCATGGTACAACGCCTGAACAGCGCAAACGCGTGAGAGTGGTCAGTTGTCAGTTCTAAGTGGTTAGTGGGGATAAACAGAAGGAGCGGAGGTACGGAGCGAAGAGAGATTTCTCGCTACGCAGCCCGGCCGCCTCGCAGGAGCGAGGCGAAAAGAAAAAGCCGGGCTGCTCCTCTCGAAATGACGGGGTCGGGGTGCGGATCGACCGAGGTCTAGGTCGTGGTACAGAGATGAAACGTCGGCGGGTTGGAGGGGCCTTCAGACGGCGGAGGTGGTGGCGGCGCGGTGGGCGGCAGCTTCTTCTTTTTGCTGGAAGAAGGCGGTGACGCGATCGATGATCTCCGCCAGCGGCGTTTGCGGGCGAAACCCGGTGAGCGAGTGGAGCTTGTCGACGTTCGGAACGCGGCGCATCATGTCTTCGAAGCCGACCTCATAGGCCTGATCATAGGGGACGTACTCGATCGGCGAGGTGCTGCGCGTGCGCTGCTTGACCAATTGCGCCAGGCCTTCGATGGTGATTTCCTCGGTGTTGCCGACGTTAACGACTTCACCGACTGCGCGGTCCGTGTCCATCAAGCGGATCAAGCCTTCGATGGTATCGCGGACATCACAGAAGCAGCGGGACTGCTTGCCGTTGCCATAGACAGTGATTGGAGCGTTGTCGAGAGCTTGCTTGACGAAATTCGGAAGCACCATCCCGTAGCGGCCGGTCTGCCGGGGACCCACGGTGTTGAACAGGCGGACGACGATCACCGGAAGCTTTTTCTCCTTCCAATACGAGAGCGCCAGAAATTCATCGAGGGCTTTCGAAGCCGCGTAGCTCCAGCGGCCCTTGGTGGTAGGTCCGAGGACGAGGTCGGCGTCTTCGTGGAAAGGGACTTGGGTGCTTTTTCCGTAGACCTCGGAAGTGGAAGCGGTGAGGACGAGCTTGCGCTTCTTGCAGGCGGCTTCGAGGATCATCTGCGTGCCGTTGACGTTGGTTTCGATGGTGCGGACAGGACTTTCAACGATGAGCCTGACGCCCACGGCGGCGGCAAGATGCACGATGATCTCGGCGTCATCCACAAGCTCGGCGAGCAACTGGCGGTTCTCAATGTTGTCCAGGTGATACTGCATCCGGCCGGAAGACTTGAGATGGCGAATGTTATCCATGCTGCCGGTGGATAGATTGTCGAGGAGAACGACGCAATCACCGCGATCGAGAAGGCGCTCCGCCAAATGAGAACCGATGAAACCGGCGCCGCCGGTAATCAAATAACGCAAAGAGCCTCCTTACAGAGCCTGGTTGTCGTCGCGTTCACGCAGAGAGACTTCGTCAGCGGATTCGGAGTGCTCGTCCTGTTCATGCGACGCATCGACGGTATCCTGTGGGCCGTAGCCGTCCGAGTAGGGATAGTAGCGGTAAGAATAGTAGTAGTCCGGAGCGCCGGAATCCACCGCATTCAGCACCACGCCCAGTATATGGCACTTGACGCTGGCAAGGAGATCGCGGGTGCGCGTAAAAGCAACCTTGGGGGTCTCGCCGCTGCGCACGACCAGCAGAACGCCATCGGCATGCACGGACAAAATGACCGCGTCGGTGGCGGCCATCACGGGGGGAGAGTCAATCACAATGAATTTGTACTTTGTGCGCAATTCTGCGATAGCGTCCGCCAATTTGTGCGAAGACAGTAAGTCCGCTGGATTCGGGGGAAGCGGGCCGGTGGGAATGGCGGCAAGATTCGGTATGGCCGGATGAGGCACGGTCACGAGATCGAGACTCGAGACGCCGGCCAGAAAGGAACTCAGACCGGCGTATTTTCCGCTCCCCAGATTGAGCAAGCGGCCTATGCCGGGCTTGCGCAGGTCGGCATCCACCAGCACGGTACGGTCCCCGAGCTGTGCGAGAGTCACGGCGAGATTCGCCGCCGCGGTGGTCTTGCCTTCCCGTGGAAGGGCGCTGGTGACCAGAATGACTTGAGGCGGATGGTCCGCCTGGGAGAGCAAAAGAGAAGTACGGAGGGCGCGGAAGGCCTCGGACACTTGCGATTTCGGGAGGTGCTGGGCAACCAACTCAATCCGCTTTTCGTGGCCGTTCCCGGAAACACCGGGGAAAACCTGCTGCCGTTTCCCTTTGCCGCTGGGTCCGGCAAACTGCGGCACGACTGCGAGAGAAGGCATCCGAGCGAGCGCCTCAACATCATCGGGAGTCTTCACGGTGTTGTCCAGGTACTCCCGCAGGAGGGCCAAGCCGATGCCGCCCACGAGACCCACGAGAAAAGCCAGCGCGATATTTCTTGTTTTCGCGGGACGAGCGGGATAGGCGGGAATCATGGCGGGGTCGACCACGCGAATGTTCGAGGAGCGAAGGGCTTCGGAAATGCCGGTTTCCTTGAGCTTGGTCAGCAGGCCGTCGTAGAGCGCTTTGTTGGCCTCGTTCTCGCGCTTGAGGATGTTGTACTCGACGAGGCGCTCGGCCATCTGATTGGCTTCCGCTTTTTGTTGATTGAGGGCCTGGGTGAGCAGGGTTTCGCGCTGGCGGGCTTCGCGATAATCGCTCTCGATGCGGTTGACGGCGTTTACTTTCTCTTTTTCGATGACCCCGTCGAGATCCTTGATCTGCGCCTGCAAACGCTGCACCTTCGGAAAATTCGGCCCGTACTGATTCAAGGAGTCGTTGTAATCCGATTGAGCGACTTCGCGCTTCTGAATCACATTCTGCAACACCGGATTATCTCGAAGCTGCGGGACGCCGGACATGTCACCCGCTTTGGCAAACTCGTAGAGCGATTCCTTGCGCATGCGCTCGCTTTGCGCTTCGGTCAATTGCTTGTTGATATCGGCGAGGCGCTGCGTGGTGATGTTCTGCTTGTCGTCGAGAGTCCAAATCTGGTTTTGCCGCTCGTAGGTGATGCGGGCGTCCTCGGATTTTTGGACCTTGATTTTGAGCTCGTTCAACTGGTCGGCAAGCCAAATGGAAGCCTTTTTCGTGGCTTCATAACGGCCACGGAAATTCTGCTCGATGTAGTTTTCAAGGTGGGCGTTGACGATGCGGGCGGCAAGCTGGGGATCCGTCGATTCGAAGCTCACGTCCATCAGGCGGCTGTTGGGCACGCGCTTGACGCTGAGGCTGCCGAGAAATTCACCGAGTTCGGGAGGGCGCTTCTGATTGGCGAGACTGCCGCTGGCGAGAGCCTCGGAAGGACCGTTTGGGGAGGCGTATTCGGGGCGCGCGCCGAGGCCGGTGGTGCGAATAGTCTGTAGCGCCAAAGTCTCGCTAGTAAGAATCTTCGACTGGGTCTCGATATAGTTTTCCAAATCCATCATGTAATCGTAGGAATCGGCGCCCTGAAAGGGCAAAAGATTGGTATTCTCGCGGTCGATTAAGATCCGGGTTGTGGCGACGTAGACGGGTTGCATGCGGAACGTGGCGATGCTGACGATGGTTACGACAGCAAGCAAGAAGGACAGAATCAGCCACTGATGCTTGCGCAGAATGAGAAGGTAGTCGTAGAGATGAGGCTCGCGCGGCGATAGGTGCCAGGCGGGAATGCGCGCGGAGAACGGAACGACATCGAGGGTGCCGTTGGAGCCATTTTCCCGGGGAACGAGTTTGTTGTCTTCCGGCATGTTCTAGTGATACGCGACGCGGTACAGCGCCACGCCGGATCCCAGCGCAACGCCGAATTCGGCGGCTCTGAGGATCGCCTGCTTGGCTCCGCTGTCCGGAACGTACAAAATGTCGCTGGGCTGGAGCTGCAAATCCTCAGCCTTTCGATTCAGAACTTTCTTCAGATCCACAGCGACTTCGTGCTGCTGACCCTGGCTATCTCTGCGGATAATCACGGCGCGGTCGGTCTTTGCGGTGCGGTTAAAACCGCCCGCCAGGGCAAGGACTTTCAAGGTGCTCATTTGCGCACGATCATTTGCCAGGACAAAGCCACCGGGCCGGGTGACGGCGCCGAGGACATAAACGATACCGGCGTGCGGCACGGTGACGACATCGCCGGCCTGGAGAACGATGTTGTTCTTGGTGTCCCCGGTCTCCATCAGATCATTCAGGTTAACGGTGATGGTGTTGCTGGGCAGGGGCGGCGGCTGTGCTGCAGCTGTCGCGGAGGGAGTTTTTTCCTGAGCGGTCAACGGGGGAGGGGAGGCACCCTGCTTTGCTGACGAGGCGCCCTCCGTGGAACTTGCGGCCACGGGAGGGAAAACGGGCGCATTCGAAATTCGCTCGGCAGACTGGGGATTTGCGGGAATGGCATCTTCGGGGCCCAAGGCAGGAGGTTCCGATTGACTGGGGGAGGATTCCCGGACCGGTGTGGTGATAATGACCACATCTCCGGCATCATTCGCGATGCCACCGGCTTCTGCGAGGACTTCGAGCAAGGTCACCTGATGGTCGGCCTGATAGACCATGGGGTGGCCTACGGCACCCACTACCGTGATAGGTTTGCTTTTCCGCTCACGGACGGTGACGCTAACCTGCGGGCGGGAAACCAGGCCATTGGCTTCGAGGACTTCCGCAATTTTCTGTTCGGCTTGAGTTTCGGTGAGACCGCCGACGTGCAGGCGGACGGGCACGAGCGGAATGCCGATGGAGCCGGTCTGGCTGACGCGGACTTCGCGGGTCAGCTCCTTTACGTCAAAGACCTCGACGGAAAGCAAATCCCCGTTGCCAATGACGTAGTCGTGCGGCGCCATCCGCGCAAGCGAGGATAGCGTGCGAATGCGATCATTGGTCTGTTGTGGCGTCTCAAGAACGGCCTGCGCGCGGCTGGGCGGCGCCAGAACCAGCATCCCAAGCAGGGCGTTCGTGACGAAACACCACGTCAACGCACCCAGACTGGCTGGCTGCATGCGAATGACCCCCGCGTCGATTATACAAGCAGAACGGAGATGTCAATAAAGGATTTACACGGGGTTGGCGAAGTCGTTCCGGGGCGAGGCCTCGGCGTGGTGTTGGCGAGGCAAGTATGTTGCCAAATAAGCTAACAGAAGGAAGAGCAGAAAATTTGCGGGAATGTGCAGGTTGAAGTCCACCATGCTATGGGAGAGAAAGCCGACGCAGCCGATGAAGCCGGAGAGGTGCAAGGCGGATGCAAAAGATGCATTGGGACGCAGAATCCGGCGGAAGGCATCAAACAGCAGCACGCCGAGAAACCACGCGCAGCACAGGCCGCCCGCTATGCCAGTCTCCGCCAGCGCTTCGAGGTAATCGTTGTGGGTGTGATTGACGATCTTGCCGTCATAGAGGGTTTCGTAGGCAGGGAAAACGGTCTGGAGCGTGCCAAGACCCGTGCCTGTCCAAGGATGATCGAGGAAAATGCGCCAGGTGTCCGCGCGCATGGAGGCGCGCTTCCCGGCGGTCACCTCGAGCGACTGCAGCGAGGAAAATCTCTGAAGGATTTTATCCGCGCCGAGCCAGGAGACCAATAAGAAGGCGACGAGAAGGACGGCCGCACCGGCGAGCATATGTCTTCCGCGGGCGCGGCGGAGCACCAGCCAGAACGCCAAAACGCCCAGCTCCACCGCAAAACTGATGATCCCGCCGCGCGAGGCGGAGAGAAACAGGGCGCCGATGGGCAACACACCAAGAAGCCCCACGAGAAACCAGCGCTCCCGGCGGACCTTACCGAGTACCAGCGGTACCAAGGACATGGGGAGCACCAGTTCGGCAAATCCCGCGAAGTGGTTGCGGTTTACGTACGGACCGAAGGGAATCCCGCCATAGCGCATCTCGCGGAACCAGTAGAGCTTCCCGTTGAACGTCAGGTGCTGCAGGATGCCGAATATGGCCACCAAGAATCCGAAGCCGATGACAAACCAGACGAAGCCGCGCCAATCCTCGATGGTTTGGAAGACTTGGGCCGCCAAGAAGAGAAGAATCAGGCAGGCTAAAAGGAGTTGCAGCTGGACGCGGGTTTCGAATGAGGAAGCAGTGCCGCGAAATGCCCATTGCCCGAGAACAATCAATGAAAACAAGACAAGCGGAGGCAGCAAGGAGGATATGACGATTTGCTGTTCCCGCTTGAGATAGAAGCGCAAGGCCCAGGCCAGGAAGAGCAGGCCCGCACCGGTTTCGAGAACGGCGCGGGCCCATTCTTCGACCGCGCCGTGAGCGGCGACGCCAAATACGACGAGAGCGCAAATGCCGACGCGAAGAAGCCTCATGGCCTCGCGCGCTCCGCAGAGCCGGGTAACAGCGCGATGTCATCGACCCAGGCTAACCCTTGGATCTGGCTGTCGAGCTTCCGGCTGGGAGAGCGGCCTACGCAAATTCGCAACCCGCGCACATCTTTGCCCGAGGTCCAGGGGATTTCGATGCGCGTCCACGGCTCGCTTCCGCGAACGTCCGGTGTCCAGAAGGAAGGGGTTTCCGATTCGGCGATAGGCTGAAGCAAGAACCGCAGGCCTTGATCGGTGCTGAGTTCGCGAGTGTGCACCCAGGCAGAAAAGCGGTAAGCAACCGATGGCTGAACGGCCAGGTATTCGCAAACATCGGTGAAATTGACGTTGTGCTTGCCATCGAAGGTCAGGCGGAGCGAATGATTGCCGGCGTGTTTTTCCTGGGAATCGAGGCCGATCTGGACGCCCTCAGAAGTTTGCGGATAGCGCCAGGCGAAGCCGCCGCCCACGATGCCGGATTCAAAGCCGCCGTCCCACACGAGCGAACCCGGCGGATCCGGCGGAGGAGAAATGCCGGCGAAGGCCACTGCTTGATCCCACACGTGGCGCGCTTCGGCCATCCGCTTTTTCTCGATCAGGGCGTTGACCAGACCGAAGGCGTTTGAGAGCGGCAGATGCGGATGAAGGGCGGCGAGGCGGGACCAAACCGTCAGGGCCGGTTCTGTTTGGCCTTCTTCGGTGAGGGCTTGGACCACGCCCAGATAGACATCGCGCGAAGGCGGCAGCACGCGGTTCAGAATCGCATCGATATCAGGAACTACGCGCACGCACCGCGAGAAAGCTTCCGCCGCGTGCTTGGGATCAATTTCCACGGCATGCCGGATCTGCGCAAAAGCCGGATCCAGTTCGCCGCGGCGCAGGAGAAAATTTCCATAACGCCAGGAGACTTCGGCCGATAACGGATAGGCGCGTTGGGCTTGAAGGAAGGCGTCGCGAGCGGATGCGAGATCGCCTTCGGATTCGAAAGCAGTGCCGAGGTCCAGCCAAGCGGCCGCGGACCGCGGGTCCAAAGACACGGCGTAGCGGTAGGCCTGAATGGCGCGGCGGGGATCGGGATCCGCGAGGTTATATTGCCAATAGCGGCCCAGGAGGGACCAGTAGCGGGCGTTGGAGGGCTCGAGTTGCGCGGCGCGGGCAAAGCCTTCCCGAGTATTTCGACCAGCAAAATATGCGGCGCGCGCCGCGCGAATGCTGAAGTAAGAAAGGCCGACGGCGAAAGCGAGGGCAATCAGAGCCAGAAGACCGGGCGCGGCGGGACTCGAGAGTCGGAGTATCATCCCGCGATACTCTGCCTACAGCGATGCGGAGATGCAAGATGAAAGTCGATGCGCAAAGGGCGGCCGGGGGCAGCCTCTGGAGACGGTCGATTACTTTCCTATGGAAGCGGAGAGCGTTTCATCGGCGCGGCCCCGGCGGCGGACGTCGATGCCCAGGCGCTTGATTTTCTGATTGAGCGTGGAGAGCGGGATCATGAAGCGCTCGGCGGCTTCGGTCTGGTTCCAGGCAGTGCGTTCGAGCATGTCAATGATGATGCGGCGCTCGATTTCATCCATGATTTGAAACAGGGAAGGCTGCGAATTATCCGCGGCCGAACGCGAGCCGGACTCGCCAGGCGTCGGAGGAAGAAACTCTGAGAGCTGGAGCCGGACACCGCGAACGATTTCTTTGCTGCGGACGCTTTCGGGGAGCAAGTCCACGTCAACCCGTTCTTGCGTGGAAAGCACCACGGCACGCTCGACGACGTTTTCCAGTTCGCGGACGTTTCCCGGCCAATCGTAATCCATCAATAGCTTCAGGGCGCCCTGGGTGAACTGGCGAAGAGGCTTGGCATTTTCCTGGCAATAGCGGTCAAGGAAATGGGCCAGGAGCAGGGGCACATCCTCGCGGCGGTCGCGGAGCGGGGGAAGCAGGAGGTGGATCACATTAAGACGATGGAAAAGATCTTCGCGGAAGCGGCCTTCGCGAACAAGAGTCAGGAGGTCAACGTTCGAGGCGGCCACGATGCGTACGTCGACCTTGATCTGCTCGGTGCCTCCGAGGCGCATGAACTCGCGCTCCTGAATCACGCGCAAAAGCTTGGCCTGGGTTTCCGGGCTGATGGTGGCGATTTCGTCAAAAAAGATCGTGCCTTGATCGGCGATTTCGAACAGACCTTTTTTCGAAGCCACGGCGCTGGTGAAGGCGCCCTTGACGTGGCCAAAAAGCTGCGACTCGAGGAGGTCGACGGGAATTGAGCCGGTGTTCACCGGGACGAAAGCTTTGTCGGCGCGGGTAGAGGCGGAGTGAATGGCCTTGGCGATGAGTTCCTTGCCCGTGCCGCTCTCGCCACTGATCAGAACCGTGGAACGGGATGGCGCAACCTGCGTAACCAGGTCGAGCAAGGTCAGCATCTTTTCGCTTTTACCGATGATGCTAGGGAAATTGAAGCGCTGCTTGAGCGCGCGCTTGAGCTGAACGTTTTCTTCACGGAGGCGGCGCGATTCCACCGCCTGGGCTACCTGCGCCAGGAGTTCGTCGTTGGACCAGGGCTTGGTGATGTAATCCACCGCTCCGCCCTTGAAGGCGGCCCGCGCCATTTCGATGGAGCCATAGGCGGTGATCAGGACCACGGAAAGATGCGGGTCGCGCCGGCGAATCTCGCGGAGCAGCTCAAGGCCGTTACGGTCCGGGAGGCTCACGTCCAGCAAAAGCAAATCGTAAGGGTGCTCTTCGAGCTTCGCGAGGCCCGCTTCGCCGGTTTCGGCGCTCGAGACGCCGTAGCCTTCACTGGTGAGCAGCACCTCGAGCCCTTCGCGGATTTCCGATTCGTCGTCAACTACCAGGATAGAACCCTTAGACATGGACCGCTTTCCTGACCGCGGGGAATTCAACGTGGAAGGATGTGCCTTTGCCGGGAGTGGAGCGGACATCGATCTTCCCGGAATGTTCCTTGATGATGCCGTAGGTGACGGAGAGGCCGAGTCCGGTGCCGCGGCCGTTGGCCTTGGTGGTGAAGAAGGGGTCAAAGATGCGATGAATGTGTTCGCGCGGAATGCCGCTTCCGGTATCGACGACTTCGATCTCCACGCTGCCGTTGTGCGCGGCGGTGCGCACTTCCAGCATGCCGCCGCCGGGCATGGCGTCACGCGCGTTCAAAAACAGGTTCAGGAAAACCTGCTGAAGCTTGTTCGCCGAACCGCGCACCGGCGGAAGCGGTTCGCCGAGATGCTTCACGACCTGGATTTGCGAGGTTTTCAAAGGATGCGACACCAGGGAAAGTGTTTCCTCCACCACGCGATTCACATCGATGTCGGATGCTTCGGGTGCGCCGGTCCGGGAAAAATTGAGAAGGTTATTGACGATTTCGCTGGCGCGAAACGTCTGCTTGACGATTTTGTCGATAATGCCCTGGCGGGGATCCCCCTCAGGCATTTGCTTGGCCAGCATCTGGATGTAATTGGAGATCACCGCGAGAGGCGTGTTGACTTCGTGGGCGACACCCGCCGCGAGCAGGCCGAGCGAAGTCAGCTTCTCCGTCTGGGTCATTTGCTCTTCCATGCGCTCGCGCAGCGTCACGTCGTCAAAAAGCAGAAGCCGGCCGATGTGCTCCCCGGATTTGCTGACCAGCGGGGTGATGGAAACATTCAGCGTGAACGTTTTCCCCTGGTGATGCAGGCGCTGCTTGTAGATGCCGGTGATCTGTTCCTGCTCACCGCGCGCGGCGATCTCCGAAGCCAATTCTTCCGGCAGGAGAGAGCGAAGCTGCCGGCCCACGGCTTGTTGGCGAACCACGCCGAAGAGCTGCTCCATGCGCGTGTTCCAGGACTCCACAATGCCTTCCAGATCGACGGCGAGGACGCCGATATGCAGGGATTCGACGATGTTCTCGCTGAAATCCTTGAGGCGGGCAATTTCTAGGGCTTTCTGCTCGAGCGAATTGTAGAGTTGCGCATTATCGAGCGCCACGGCGACGTAACCTGCGATGGTTACCACCAGCTCGACGTCGTCGCTGGAGAGAAAATCGCCGTCCACGGTCTTGCCGAGCCCCAGGACTGCCACGGTGTGCTCCCGAATCCTGCAGGGAACGAAATAGTTGAGGTCGAGCTGCTCGAGAGTGCGGCGGACGGAATCGCTGACATTTCGCGCCAGCCGGTGCGACTCGAAGAATAGCGGCCCGCGGGCAAATTCAGGCCGGGCAGGGTCGAGGAAGTCCAGATCCATGGGTTCGGCGAGGCGCACGCCCATCGACCGCGCCAGGCGCATCTGACCCGGTTGCGCGGCATTTTCCACGAAGATCGCCAAGCGATCGACCAGGAGCGTCTGGGAGATGCGGTCCATGACCGAGCCGAGCATGGGATCGATCCGCACTTCGTTAGTCAGCGTGCGGCCAAATTCGATCAACGTGCGGCGGTAATCCAGACGGTCGCGGTAGAAGAAGCGGTCCAGCCGCGTCTGAATCCACACGCGGAAGGGCTCGAAGAGTAGCGCGGCGATGACGATGGCGATCATGCCGCCCACGAGGCCGGTGGTTTGCGCGTGGAAGATGTAAGCAATCAGGAAGACCAGCGCAAAATAGACGGCCGCGACGGCTGCTGTCGCCGCGGTGTAAGCCAGACCGCGCTTGAAAATGATGTCCACGTCCATCAAGCGGTAGCGGATGATGGCGTAGCCAAAGCACAGCGGGATGAGCACGAGGCTCAGCGTGGAAAACTTCATCCACTGTTCCGTGGCGGCGCCGAATACCAGGGGCACGATATAAAGAAGGGCGAACGGCAGGGTTCCGACAAACGTCCCGGCGGTGAGCCATTTCAATTGTTGCCGCAGGACGCCCGCGGGAGCGCCGCGGTAGCTGCTGTAAAAAACGAATCCTGCGGCAAGGAAACATGCGCCAAGATAGCCGTACTCGATCTTATCAAGCAGGATGCGTGACCCCAGCCACGGGACGAAACCGAGAGCTCCCAGGGCCGTGCTCACGTGGAGCAGCAGGATTGCGGCCGGAGGAAGGTACACAAAGCTGAGCTTGGAAAGCGAACGGCCGGCTCCTTCGGTGCGTTCCGGGAATACCAGGGCGAAATGCAGCAAGAGGGCCGGGGCCAGGAGTTGCGCCAGAATGTTCGCCCAATAAACTTCGTAGTCGAAAGTGTCCAGCTTTTGGCTGTAGTGGAACGAATACAGGATGAACGAGACGAGGCAGAAAATATAAAAATGAACAGCCCTGGGAGCATTCCAACGTTTGGCAAAAATGAACAGCCCAATGAAGAGATAAATTAAGCCAACGACGCGCTCGTAGTTCTCGATGGAGGCTGGCTTCTCCGCGGGTGCAGTCACCAGCGGAGTCTCAAACTCCTCGTTGTTACGCACCAATTTGTAGCGCAACTGAGTCCAGAGCCCGGCACGCCACAAACGCTTCGGTACGTTTACCTGCCTCGCAACGGAAACGCCGTTGATCGCCAGGAGCAGATCGCCCTCGTGTACGCCGGCACGGGCAGCGGGGGAATTCGTAGCCACTCTCCACGCCTGGACGCCGCGGTTGGTGTCCAGCCACGCCACCCCGTCATCCGGAGTCTCGAACTCCGTCCTCTGGACGAAATTCAGCCAGGCAAAGATCATCGCCGCCAGCGTGGCGAGCGCCAGGACGACTGCTCCGAGACTAACTCGAAGAGTTTGCTTCATAACTTCCAGCGCGACGGTAAGACACCCCGCCAGTTAAAACCAGGTGCAACTACATCTCCATTCTTTGGGAGAATGAAAAAACACAAGACTATTACTTTTCAACAACTTACAAAAGAAATGGACTGAAGACCTGCCTCTAATCCAGTTTCTGGAAGGGCGCATACAGCTTTCCGAAGGTAAATCTTTCTCAAAATTGCAGACTGAGCCCGCCCCGGAACGTGCGGAAGGCAGGCATTAAAGTGGCCCTGCCGTCGCCTGTGGTGAGTGTTACGTACCCCTGAGCGAGTAGATTGTCGCAGTCAGCGCTGGCTTCCCAGCGACCAGGAGCAAACCTTGGCAAGGGCTGACGCATTCCGATATGGAGATAAGGTTCAACCCGATACTGCGATTCGCCGAAACTATCAACGCGGGAAAGCGTGATGCCATTGACCCACTTGTATCCCACCTTGACCTTCGTCCCTGAGCGTGGAACCTTTCCCGAGACTGCCCCTCCAATGGAGTGCCGCCCTTCGGTGCGGAACAATTCACGAAGCGGGCCGGCGACCCCGCTCGAGGGAGCGAGCGCCCCGGCGAACGCATAGAGCGCAGTCAACTCCACGTCATCGGCTAGTTTCTCACGCAGCGCGACGCGAGTGCCCCAACTGCTCGAAGAGCCTCCGTCGTATGCAAAGCCATTCGAATAGGTATCCTGAAAATAGTCAGCGGCTGGGAGATCGTTACCTCGGCCAAACACGGCGATGTGACGATTGTCTTCATGAAATCCGGCGATTTGCAGCTTGCCATGCGTGCCGAGTTTACGTTCGGCAGCAACTTCCTCGTGCCATCCACTTTCGAGGACAGGCCGGCCTCCGCGCCACAGCAGTGCCGGGAAGGCATCCAGTTCATTGAGGGCGGCGGCGAGCGAGCCACCGACTTCTTGTTCCCCGGTCTCCAAAGGGGTTGGCCCGGCCGGGAGAGATGCGAAAATCACAGCGGCGTGCCAGTCGTCTGAGATCCGGGTCTCCAGCGCCAGCCGTGGACGCAGGGAGGATGCTGGGTGGCCAAGCCCAATTAAAACATACTCACCGCCGTAGCGAAGCACGGCGCGATCTCCCAATACGATCGAGCCGCCCTGATCTAGACGCGCGCCGCGGAACGTTGGTCCATCCGGCCCCAGCTTGGCTTCCCGAAGCGCAAGTGCCGTGTGTGGTCCGGCTCCGAGCGATCCAGTTGGCAGCCACACCGTGGCGATGGCGCCCGCGGGCGATTGCTCGCCAATGCTCATCTGGCCCGCGATAAGCAGCCGACTCGTTCCACCGAGCTTTTGATCGTAAGCGAATGCGGTATTCGGGGCGGGAGGAAGATTCGAAACCGAACCGGGCCGCCTGGCCCCGTCTGTAAATTCAATGCGCGCCCGCCCAGGCGCCGCGTGGCGCGACTCGTCCTTTAGACCTGCCGCGGCAAGCGCATCATCGTCCACCCATTGAAGAACAGGGCGCATGGCGGCGGCGGAACGCAACACCCATTTCCAGTCATCCGGCTCGGTGGTGGAAGCGGAGGGCTGCCGCCGCAACCGCTCGATAGACGCGAACATGGATTCCAGCTGGATACGGACAACAGTCGTGAGATTCGCGGTGATCCGCACGTGCTTTTCGAGAGTGGGGAGGAAGCCAGCGAGGGTGACGCGGACAGTATAGAAACCGGGAGCGAGGCGCTCACCCCGGAAAATACCTTGCGTGTTGGTGAGAAAAGCGAGCGCGGCCGCGGGGATTGTTGCTTCCGGGATGACTTCGACGCTCGCGCCCATTTGCGGCGTGCCTGTAGTGTCACGGACAACTCCGGCGAGTTTACCCGAGACAAATTTCAATTGCGCGGCAGCAGGCTCTGCCGCGAATGACAAAACCACAGCAGCCAGGACCAGAGCCCCCAGGAGCCGGAGCTGTCCTTGTTTCACGTCTTGTTACCTCCCTGCCGGCGCGGCATTGGCGGCCGTCTTGGTTTCCGCCGCAGCGCGCACGGTAAAATCCGCGGTCTTGGAAATGGTCTGCTTGGCCAGCGTGTCCGTAGCGACAACTTCGAGGACGTACTTACCGGGCGCAAGAGTTGCGAGCGGCAGCAGGCGCTCGATGGTCACCTGGTCGCCGGTCTGCTTCATGTCGTCCGAAGTTTCCTTGAATTGCATGACCTGCTGGTCGCCCTTTTTCACCGTGAAGAGAAATGTCGCGTTGGACTTGTGGGTCTTCTCGTCCGGCTTCAGGTTGTACACCTGGAGGTAAATCCCCATCCTGTCGTTGGTGGTGAAATCGCCTTCCATCCTCGGCCGGACTTTGGAAGAACCCAGCACGAATTGCCCGGTGCCGATTTGCTTTGCCGGCACGCGTTCGATCTGATCGGCAAGAATCAAGGAACTCGTTTCCAGCTTGTCATCGCCAAAGCGCGGTACAGCGAGCCTGGCGTTGACCACGCCGACGTTTCCGCTCTGGACGTCTTTGATTACGAGGTCCAGCCGGTACAGGCCGGGGCGAAGCGGAACAGCCTTCTGATAAATCGATTGGAGCTTCAAGGACTGCTGGAAGAGAGAATCCGGGAAGTCCTTGGAAACGGGCTCCTCAAAGGTCTGCACCACGCGGCCGGTCAGCGTGCTCACACGCCCAAAAATGTTGAGGGTTGCGGAATGGACGCCCTCCTTGGAGCGAAAAGAAAGCTGGCTGTTCGGAATCTGTATGGTTACGGGCACCAGCACGGTTTCATTCGTTACTTTGAGGAAATCGGTGCGCCAGTTGAAATGCACCTGGTCGCGCACGATGCGTGCAGTTACAAGCGCCTCCAGGTCCTTGAACTTGACTTCCGGAGGCCGCTGTACCTTGGCATAAAGCTCCAGACGGCTGAATTCATTCATGCTGGCCGGTTGTCCACCCATGGCCGTCGGTAGATTGGTGCCGTCCGAGCGAGTAAAGCGCTCGGTCTTCGAAGCCATGCCCATCGATTCGAGCAAGCTCAAGCCCGCGCCGGGAACGTGGAGCAGCGCATCCTTTTCGGAAGGATCCATCGTCAGGTGATACTCCCCGGAGCCGCTGGGGTCCACGAACTCAAGAATGATGTTTTCGCCGATGCCTTCGAGATAGCGCCAGCGCCAAGTCTCCCAGGGATAGGTGCTTGTAGAGCCGCCACCCTCTTCCATGGGGCGGTCATAGGTTCCGCCGGTGGGATGAGATTCAATCTCGTCCGCGGGTCCCCACATGATGTACATCTTTCCTCGGTCGGTTTTCCAGCCGGGGATTCCCGAAGCAAAATGCTCGTTTGTGTACGCGATGCGGCGATAGTGCTCTTCCTTGAAATCGTTGTCACGGAGGTCCGGGTTGCTGCTGCGGCGCAGCCAGAACTGCTCGATGAACTGTTCGCGCTCTTCGTTGGTGTCCAGTTGGAGGAAAGCATTCCGCTCTTCGGGCGCAATGATGTAGATCACATCTTCGTTCAGCCACTCTTTGTACTGCCGGTCCAGCTCTTTGAGGGCTTTCTTAGCCTTCCTTTTCTGGTCCTTATCCATTTTCTGCGGGGCGGGAGCAGCGCCAGGGTCCTGGGCCTGCTGTGCGGAAACCGAAGGCATGTTTATAGCGAACGAAAAGACGGAGACGACGAGGGCGCGTAGTACCCGTGACATGAATCCACCTCAAGCTCTAGGACGTAGGGATTCTACCTTCCGGACAAGCTCCACGTCAATCGAGGAATCTCCTGTGTTTTGTGACACTTGTCCCCCGATTCGACTTAGAGTCGGGGGAAGCAAGATAGGTTGCCTGACAGTTTTTGACCTGAACTTTCGTACAGGAAGGCTGACTAAGCTTAGTAGGAGAAAAGGACACGGATAAGAGACCAGGGGCGAGAATCGGGGAGAGCGTTTCTTGGGAGATCCTACTGGATGCGCTGAGTTTGGCCGTCCCAGCCGATCAGCGTATCGAAAATCGCCAGGACGTGCCGCCGGTATTCCACCATGCGGGTGAAAATATCGCGAAGCTCAGGCTCGCGCTCTGCTTCACGGTGCCATTTCGCGAGCACCGCCGGAGGAACTTCGATGTCTCTGCGCAATTGCTCGGCGGAGTGCCCGCGCAAGAATAGACCGTAGAAGAATGCGGCCTCGCGCTGCGGAAAATCAAAGTCGTGCAGGACTTCGGCCGGAACGAATTGTGGCATCGTGGCCATAAAGAAAAATGCAGTTTACCTAAAAGAGCTTCCACGTCAAGTGGTACCGTAGTTGGGATGCTGCTTCTCGTGCAATACCCCCGTGATTCCGCTGTGCAACGCCAGGGTTGCTGCCGGGTTCTAACCACCGTAGGATGATAGGTGACATGGGCGGGTTACACAATTCGGCGTCAAGGGGGAGTTTTGGACGCTTCGTGCGGTTTGGCCTGCTGCGCGGGCTGCGCTCGATCGAAATCGACCGCGAAGACTTCCGGCGCAAGCTCGGAGAGAAGCATGGACTTTGGGTGCAAGACTTCACACAAATGTACAGTGTGCCGCTGGAGCGGCTTGACGGCGTCGCCAGAACGCTGATTCGCGAGACTGAAAGGCTGGCGTTGGTCGAAGGAGCGGGGTTCGGGCTTGGCGGAATGATTACGCTTGTGCCCGATGCGGGACTTCTCACCATTTTAACGCTGAGGCTTATTCAGAGACTCTGCCTGCTTTACGGCTTCGAAACCCGGGGACAGAGCGAGCGGCTGGAGTTGTGGATGGCCGCTGCCGCCGCGACGGGGGTCGACTACGGCAAGGACTTGGCGGAGAAGCAGATTTTCGAGAAACTTGCGCCGCGCATCGCCGAGCGGCTGGCCGCGAAGCTCGGTCAGGAAGCGGCTGAAAAGTGGGTGGGGCGCATGATTCCTTTGGCCAGCTCGGCGATCGGTGGCGCGCTGAATTTTTCCTTTGTGCGAGGCTGGGGCCGGCGAGTGCAGCGCAATCTTCGGGCGCGGCATGTTGCGGAGCGATTTCCCGTTGCTCCTTTTCCTTTTTCGGCGAATGATCCGGGGCATACCGGCGCCACCCAATAATTGCCGGCAGTCATTGGCGGGCATGAAATCCCCAGGATGGCAGCGCAGCGTGGGTTTTGGTTAGACTGCGATTTTAAGAGAACTATGCCGTCCTGGAAACAGGGGAGGGTGCGATGCACGGTGCGCGAAAGGTTCTTGCGAGCTTGACCCTAACTGGATTGGCGCTTGTCCTGGCTCTTGTTCCTCAACGGGCTTCGTCAAATCCTGGTGGTCGCGCGACGCAAGCTGAAAATGCCGAGCCCGTTCCCGCCTTTCACAGTGAGGCTCCATCAGGCGCGCTGCCCGTGACAATGAGCCCAAGCCTTTTTCCGCAGCCCGTGGAGCAAAATGCATACGCGGTAGCGGCACGCATCAAGAAGGTTTTGTACCAAGAGCCCTGTTACTGCCATTGCGACCGCAGCCAGGGCCACGGCAGCCTGCTCGACTGTTTTGTGAGCCGGCACGCGGCGGGTTGCAACATCTGCATGAAGGAGGATTTCTACGCGTACGAACAGTTCCGCAAAAGCAAGACCGCCGCGCAGATTCGCGAAGGTATCAAGCGCGGCGAGTGGGACAAAGTTGACATGACCAAGTACCAGCCGGCATTGCCTGCCGAGCAGTAGCTTTGCCGACTTGGCTTTTGTTTTTCGACAAGGGATTTCAAAGCACCTTGTCATGATGCATGGTAGTTCGTAAACTAAAGAGACCCCGGCCAAACGACAGGAGGCAGCATGAGACTGTATGGGACGTGGTGTTCACGCACACTGGTGATTGCCGCTCTACTCTCTTTCGCGGGTATGCCCGCACGGACCCAGGCACAGGAAAAGCAGCATGTGGTCTCGCTGGACGAGCTGAAAAAAGACGCGGCCCGGCCCGCGGAAACACGGCAAGCCAATGAGGCAGCCGTCCGGGGGCTATTGTCCTCAGAGAAGGGGCAAAGCGCGCTGAAATCCGTCAATCTCGACTATCAGAAGATTGACAAGGCCGTAGGCCAACTGAGCGATGAAGACCTGGCCAAGCTTGCCGAGAGGTCTCGTGAAGCGCAAAAAGACTTCGCTGCAGGGCGCATTTCAGACCGCGATCTGCTGTGGATCATCCTGATCGCGATCGGCATCATCGTCCTGGCGGTTGCGCTTCGTTAGCTCTCCCAACTGGAAGCCATACGTTACGCGGATGAACCGGATTACTTTCGGTTTGCTCCTGCTTCTTTTCCAGGTGCGTTCGGTCCTGCCGGCGCCCCAGGAAAAAGCAGGCGTGTGGCTCGATGTTCCGTTCGTGAAGCAAACTGAAGAAGGCTGTGGCTCAGCTTCTTTGGCGATGCTCCTGCAATACTGGAGCGCGCACGGGACGGCTATCGTGGCGGGACGGGCCGACTCCGACACCATCCAGAAGAAACTGTATTCTCCCAAAGCGCGCGGCATATTTGCGTCCGATATGGAGCGGTATCTGAAAGAGTCGGGCTTCCGCGTTTTCGCAATCAGCGGTGGATGGAACGATCTGCGCGAGCATTTGACGCAAGGCAGGCCGATAATCATCGGGATGCAGCCGGGCAGGAAAAAGGCGCCGCTGCATTACGTGGTCGTGACGGGAATCGATTGGGAGCATGAGGCGGTTTTCGTCAACGATCCCGCGCGCGGCAAACTGCTTCGCATTGAGCGCGGAGAATTCGAGAGAGAATGGCAGGCTGTCCGCAACTGGATGCTCCTGGCCGCGCCCGAACCGGCAAACTGATCCTCATTTTAGGATTGCGCATGGGCATTGTTGTGGGCCTGCTCGCCGCCGCGGGCACCGGGCTCCGCGCACAGGAGTCCGCGCCGGATGCAGAGCGCATCGCGGCGGCGCAAAGAGCGTTCGACGCGGGACGGTGGGAAGAAGCCGCAAAACTCGCGGGCGGCCCTGTCAACCAATCCGCAGATTTGGACTTCCTTGCCGGGCTGGCGCTGGCGCGACTCGGACGTTGGGATGACGCAAGAGATGCATTCGAGGCAGGCCACCGCAAAGCGCCAAGAGATTCGCGGTTCCTGGTCGAGTCTGCCGGCGTTGCTTATAAACAGAAAGATTTTCAAGCTGCGAAGCGCGCCCTGAGCAAGGCACTTCGGCTGGCACCGAAAGACGCCTACGCGCGCGAATTTCTCGGCACGCTTTATTTTCTCGAAGGCAACCTCGAAGCGGCGCTTAAATACTGGAACGCGGTGGACAAGCCGCGGCTGCGGTCGGTGAATGTTGCGCCGGCGCCGCGGCTCCGGCAAGAATTGCTGGCTCGCGCGGTGGGCTTCAATGCTCCGCAGATCCTGACTCGCGATGCGCTTCTCAGCACGGAGACACGGCTGGAGAATCTCGGCGTTTTCCCGCGCCAGCGGATCGAACTCGCGGCCTCCAGCTCAGGTGATTACGACGCGACGCTGCATGTGATTGAGCGCAACCGGTGGGGAGATTCCAAGCTCGAAGGAATGATTTCTCTCCTGAGCGGGTTGCCGTACGCGACCGTTTATCCCGAATACTACAACATCGCCGGCGCAGCGGTGAATTTCACGTCGCTCGCTCGCTGGGATTCTGAAAAACGCCGCTTCGCTGCTTCCCTTTCCGCGCTGCTCCTTCACGATCCTGCCTTGCGCCTGCGGGTTTACTTCGACGCGCGAAATGAAAACTGGAATCTCTCGGAGACATTCTTCGCTCCGGGTGTGCCGCTGACTGATTTGAATATGCGGCGGGTTGCAGGCGGCGTACATCTTCGGTCAGTTGTGAACGGCCGGTGGAACTGGAGCACCGGCCTCGAGGTTGCTCATCGAGCCTTCCGGAATCTCGCTGGCCACGCTTCCGCATCAGAGCAGCCGTTCTTCACGGATAGCACCTCGGTCGCGTACTGGCTGGGCGCGGAGCGATCTCTTGTGCGCATCCCCGAGCGCCGCTTCACGATGGATTCATCGGCGGAAGCGCGCGCGGGCCGCGACTTTGCCGATGCGGTGGGTCCTTTTGCCACACTGCGCGGATCGCTGCGAGCGCGCTGGCTACCGCGGGCTACGGGCGACGACTATGAAATGCTGGCGCAGCTTCGCGCTGGAGGGACTGCCGGGAAGGCGCCGCTCGATGAACTCTTCCAACTTGGCATCGAGCGCGACAACGATCTGTGGCTTCGCGGCCATGCTGGGACACTGGACGGCCGCAAAGGAGCCGCGCCGCTGGGACGCCGCTACTTTCTGGCGAATTGGGAGATGGACAAAAATATTTACCGTGCTGCGTTCTTCACCGTGAAGCTCGGCCCGTTTCTGGATACCGGGGCGGTGGCAGACTCCTCCGGTCTGTTTGGCTCGCAGCGCTGGCTCTGGGACACGGGAGCGCAGTGCAAGGTTCGACTTCTCGGAAGCGTGACGGTAGTCCTTTCCTACGGGAGAGACCTGCGCGGAGGGCGCGATGTGTTCTACGGCACCGTGCTGCGCTGAAACAGCTCAACCTCCGTCTGGGAGGACTTGGTTTTGTAACCCACCAGAAAGGCTAGTCATCGTCGACTTCGACTGTGCGGCGGCTACGATGAGCACAAATCGCGTGCTAGTCCTTCGAACCTGAATCAACTCCATTTTTCCGGTTCAGGCGGATCAAGCGATGGGAGCGCCGTCCTGAATCCCTGAGACTGTTTCCGAAAGATTTCAATGGATGGGCAGATGTATGGTAATCCGACTTCCACTGAATGTTATACCGGCGATTCCTACTCAGGCTTCTCGCGCGCGAGCTGCGAAATCTTGTGGACATTCCCGCCTAAGTTAATTCGATATTGAAGAGTAAAACCACCCAGAGGCGGCTCGTCGAAATGCCCATACAAGACGACGAGTAACTCCCGCGAGTTGACCCAGCGTTTCGCTTGTAGATATGAGTGCCCAACACCCAAGAATTCGGCCGCGCCCGGGTCACCAGCCACGAGCAGTTTTGCTAGATC
>Ga0099829_10000460_pt1 | contig 21660 bp, 20 predicted proteins | sample CZO8metaG_3_FD_79336 | JGI IMG/M metagenome (GOLD analysis project Ga0099829, IMG submission 79336) | Vadose zone soil microbial communities from the Eel River Critical Zone Observatory, Northern California, USA - CZOApr15con2H2.8 metaG | ecosystem: Environmental > Terrestrial > Soil > Vadose...
CCCGGCTGCAGGACGAGCTGAAGCGGCTCAAGACCGTCGACCGGCCCGCCGTGATCCGGGCGATTGCGGAGGCGCGGGAGAATGGCGATCTGTCGGAGAACGCGGAGTATCACGCCGCACGCGAGCGTCAGAGCTTCATCGAGGGCCGCGTCCTCGAACTCGAAGACAAGATCGCGCGCGCCGAGGTGATCGACGTGTCCAAGCTGTCCGGGAAGATCGTCAAGTTCGGCGCTACCGTGACCCTGGCCGACGAGGAGACCGACGAGAAGGTCGTCTACCAGATTGTCGGCGAGGACGAAGCCGACATCAGCCAGCGGCGCCTGTCGGTAACCTCGCCGCTTGCCCGTGCCCTGATCGGCAAGAACATCGGCGACAGCGTCGAAGTGTCCACGCCGCGCGGCGCCCGCTCCTACGAAGTGGTCAAGGTCGCGTTTCGCTGAACCCTTGATCGCGCGCGGCGATCAGGCTGGGCAGCTCCCGCATATCGCTGAAGACGAGATCGGCACCGGCCGCAGCGAGCCGTGCATCATGGCCGAGGCGGCAATGGCTGCCGCCGGCGAAACCGAACACCGTCATGCCCGCCGCCTTCGCCGCGACGATGCCGGGTGCGCTGTCCTCGATGGCGACCGAGCGCTGGGGCGACGCGCCCATCTTCGCCGCGGCATAGAGAAAGATGTCGGGCGCGGGCTTGCCGCGCGCCACCAGTGCCGTGCTGAAGATCGCCGCCGGCGGGAACCAACGCAGCAGATCCGTCCGCCGCAGCTTCCACAGGAGATCGTCCGGCAGGCTGCTCGACGCCACGCATTTGGCCATCGCCAGCAGCGGCAGCACCGTCTCGAGGCCGGCGATGGCCTTGAGCTCGCGCTCGAACAGTTCGAACGCATGGCGCTTCATCGTCGCGTCGAAATCTTCCGGCAGCGCACCGCCGAGATCCGCGGCGAGGGCGGCGTACATGTCCCGGTTGCTCACGCCGGTGAAACGCTCGGCGATGCTCTCGGCGGCCATGACCTGGCCGAAGGCGGCCAAGGTGTCGACGACGGCGCGGCAGGCGATGACCTCGCTGTCGACCAGTACGCCGTCGCAATCGAAGACGACGAGATCGATGCCGGGGTGCGCCGCGCGATTATTCCTTGGCATCAACGTCGATGGGCACGCCGGGATCGTATTTGGACGCACGGATGGCGAGCGACGAGCGCACATGCGCGACATTGGGCGCCGCAGTCAGCTTGGTCGTGAGGAACCGCTGGTAGCTGTCCCAGTCGGTGGCGACGATCTTCAGCAGGAAGTCGGTCTCGCCGGCGAGCATGTGCGCCTCGCGCACCTCTTGCCAGGTCAGCGCCAGGGTTTCGAAGGCCTTCAGATCCGGCTCGGCCTGGCTCGACAGGCCGACCTGGGCGAAGACGGTAACACCGAAGCCCAGCAGTTCCGGATTGATGTCGGCATGATATCCGCGGATGAAGCCGGCCTCCTCGAGCGCGCGCACGCGCCGCAGGCAAGGCGGCGCCGATATGCCGGCGCGCTTGGCCAGATCGACATTGGTCATACGGCCATTCGCCTGCAGGTCACGCAGAATGCGTCGATCGATCTTGTCGAGCTTGATGCGGCGCATCTCGGATCTCTGAGGAAAATCGGCGGAGGGCGGCATGGTATTACACGGTAATAATATTGCAAGTTACGGCGGCGGCGGCAACGCGCTTGCAAGCCCGCGGCGCCGAGGTTAACACCGCGGCGGCGCTTCGGATTGAGGCGATCGATGGCAAGCACAGGCCCCACCGTATGGGTGGTGCATGACGGCAAGATCGGCATGGCCAACCAGGTGATCGGACTCGCCGAGGCGGTGGGCTTTCCCTTTGCCGAGAAGCGGCTCGAAATCCGCGCGCCGTGGCGCCACCTGGCGCCGCAGCTCTGGCTGCAGCCGCTGGCGGCGCCGGGACCGGCGGGCGACCGGCTGCAGCCGCCCTGGCCCGATCTGCTCATCGCCTGCGGCCGTCTGGCGGCGGCACCGGCGCTCGCCGCCAAGCGTGCCAGCGGCGGTCGCGTCTTCTGGGTGCAGGTCCAGGACCCGCGTTTCGCCCGCCGCGAGGTCGACCTGATGGTGGTGCCCGAGCACGATCCGGCGCGCGGCGAGAATGTCTTCCCCACCCTGGGCGCCGTGCATCGCGTCACTGCGGCACGGCTCGCCGAGGACGCGCGGCGCTTTGCGCCGCAGCTCGCCGGCCTGCCGCGCCCGCTTGTGGCGGTGCTGATCGGCGGCGACAACCGCGTCTACCGGCTCAGTGAATTGCGCTTCGCCGCGTTCGTCGATCAGCTTGCCGCGCTCGCGCGCGCGGGCTTCGGCATCGCCGTGACACCCTCGCGCCGCACGGGACCGGCGGCCGAGCAGCTGCTGCGCGATCGGCTTGCCGGCCTGCCCGTCTTCATCTGGGATGGCGCCGGCGACAATCCTTATTTCGGCCTGCTCGGGCTGGCGGACGCCGTGCTGGTGACCGCGGATTCGGTATCGATGGTGAGCGAGGCCGCCGCCACCGGGAAGCCGGTCCATGTCATCGATCTCGACGGCGGCTCCGCCAAGTTCGCACGCTTTCACGCGGCCATGCGCGCCGCCGGCGTGACGCGCCCGTTCGCCGGCACGATCGAGGATTGGCGCTACGCGCCACCCGACGACACCGCGCGGGCGGCCGCCGAGATCCGGCGCCTTCTGGCGACGCGCCTCGCCGAGGTTGCCTAGATGAGCCGCGGCCTGGCCGCCTATACTGCGGTCCTGGCGCTGGCGGCGGCGATATTTCTGCTCTTTCCCGGCATCGATCTGTGGGCGAGCGGGCTGTTCTATCGCCCGGAGAGCCGGTTCTTCCTCGCCGACTGGGCGCCGGTGCGCGGCATCTACCGCGGCGTGCCCTATATCGTCGAGCTCGTCTCTATCGGCGTGCCGGCGCTGTTTCTCCTCTCATTGCTGCGCGGGCGGAGCTTCGGACAGCTCGATCTCCGCGCCGCCGCCTTCCTGCTGCTGTCGCTCGCGCTCGGGCCCGGGCTGCTGGTCAACGCCGTGCTCAAGGACCATTGGGGCCGCGCCCGCCCGGCGCAGGTAGCGGAATTCGCGGGAGCGCAGCATTTCACACCGGCCCTCACTCCCGCCGACCAATGCGCCCGCAACTGCTCTTTCCCCGCCGGTCATCCGGCGATCGGATTCTATCTCGTCTCGTTCGCCTTCCTGGTGCGCGACCCGCGACGGCGGCGCATTGCCGAGGGGGCGACGATGGCCACGGGCGCGCTGATCGGCGTGGCGCGAATGGCGCAAGGCGGCCATTTCCTTTCCGACGTCGTCTTCTCGGGATTGCTGGTCTATGCCACGAGCTGGCTGCTTTATCGCGCGATCATCGTGCACGACGCACTGCGGCCGCTGTTGCAGCGGCCGCGGCTGCTCGCCTGGGTCCTCGGCACCGTGCTTGCCGCGGCCGTATCGATCGCGTTTGTCGACCGGCCGGTGGCCCGCTTTTTCCACGATGGCGATCCGCGCATGCATGCGATCTTCGCGTTCATCACGAAATTCGGCCTCAGCGGCGGCTACCTGATCGTCAGCGGCCTGCTGTTCGTCGCCTTGCGCGTCGCCGCGGCCAAGCGGCGCGACGCCGTGCGTGCGCGGCAGTTGCTGCTCAACGCCTATCGCGCGCTCTTCGTCTTCGTCGCGGTGATCGCTTCGGGCCTCGCCACCGACCTCATCAAGGTGATCTGCGGCCGGGCCCGGCCGAAGCTGCTGTTCAGCGACGATCTCTACGGCTTCGTCTGGGGCGCGACCCAGGCAGATTACTGGTCATTCCCGTCGGGCCATGCGACGACCATCGCTGCGTCGGCGACGGCGCTGTTCTTGCTGTGGCCGCGCGGGCTGCCGCTCTACGTCGTCGCCGCGCTGCTGGTGATGGCAAGCCGCGTTGCCCTCGACGCGCACTATGTGAGCGACGTAATCGTCGGCGCGGCGATCGGCGCGGCGACCGCGTGGGCGGCGTGGCTCGTCTTCGCCCGCGCCGGGCTGCCGCTTCGCGCCGCCGAGCCAGGCCCGGCGGACGCGCCCGCTCAGCGATATCCCTTGAAGCCGTGAAGCCAATAGACTTGGTAGTGGCGCGCCGTCTTGCGGTCGAGCGGGATGATGATGTCGTCGGGCGGCCGGTCCACCTTGGCGAAGCGCGAGAAGATGCGCTCGAGATTGTCGGGCGAATGGCTCACCAGCAGGAAATCGCCGCCGACATAGCGTGACGGCTGTGCGGTCAGATCGAACTCATCGTGGATGCCGCCCTCGCCGTTCCATTTGAGCGCGTCGAAGGGATGCGGACGGACGTAGTACATCAACGCCGCCATGTCCTCGCGGTCGTCCGACAGCAGGATCGTCCCGGGATGCCGCATGAGCATCTGGCTGACGCTCCGCCCGAGCGTGTTCCAGCCGCGCAACCGATGCAGCAGGTCCCATTTCGCCGGCAGGTCGACGCGCAGGGCAGCCGCCGCGTCATGCGCGCCGAAGGTAACGACCGCGACCAGCAGATGCAGCGCCACAGAAGCCGCGACCAGGGCGGTGCGGCCGCGCTCGAGCAGCCATACCAGCACCAGCACGACCGCGGACACGAAGGTGGGCGCCGACCAATTGGGCTGCGCCCGCGAGAGAAAGCTCACCACCAGCATCATGGCCAAGGTCGGCAGCGCGAAGCAGGCGAGCAGCGCTGCACGCCGATCCCGGAAGCTGCGCCGCGCGGTCAGCGCCATGAGCATTAGCACGGTGAAGAAGATCGGCCCGAACACGGCGAATTGCGAGCCGAGGAATTCGAGGAAATGCGTCGGATGCAATAGCGCTCCGCCCAGCGCAGCGTTGTCGCGGGTATGGCGGTAGCTGACAAAGCCGTTGAGCGCGTTCCAGATGAAGTTGGGCGCGTAGATCACCACCGCGATCGCCGCGGCGCCTAGGAAACGCGGCAGGTGCCGCCTCTCGTCGCGGAAGAGCAGCAGGAAGAGCAGCGCCGAGAGCAGCCAGTACGCCATCGCGTATTTGGCGAGCAGCCCGACGCCGGCGGCGCTGCCGACCGCGATCCACCAGCGCCCGCCGCCCGGTTCGCGCGCACGGATGAAGGCATAGACCGCCACCGCCCAGCAGAACAGCAGCGGCGCGTCGGTCGAGATCAGCGCCGCCGACGCCGAGACGCCCGGCAGCGTCGCATAGGCGATCGCCGACCACATCGCGACGCGCGCGTCGTAAAGCCGGCGCGCGATGGCATAGATGACAAGGCTGGCGCCGAAATGGAGCAGCGGCGCCGCGAGGCGGATGGCGAGTTCGTCCTCGCCGAACACGGCAGTGGTGGCGGCGATGAGCCAGGCGACGAGCGGCGGCTTAGAGTAGTAGCCGAGCGCCGGGTGCAGCGACCACAGCCAGTACTGCGCCTCGTCCGGATAGAGGTCGACGCGGCCCAGCGCCAGCCACACCAGCCGCGCCACCGTGACCGCGAAGACCGCCCACAGCGCCAGCCGCCAGGACCGCTCCTCGACTGCCGCCGCTTGCGCCGACCGCTCGCCCTGCACCGCCATGGCGGCGAAGCCTAGCGACGGTTCGCCGCCCCCGCCAGCCCTTTTGCCCGGAAGGCTTAGGGAATACGGTCTAGCATTCGCGGCCGTCCGTTGCTAAGTGATGGGACGGCTTCGCTCGGCAGAATCGCGCGCATGCAGCTCAGGATCGAGACTTTCAGCAACAGTCGCGGCGGCAACGCCTTCTTCAAGGCGGTGACGCACCCGCTTGCGGCTCGCGCCATGGACGAGCTGACGCGCCGACTCGGCCGCGGCAAAGTGGCGATCTACGACCCGGATGGCTGCGCCGATGGGCTTTCCGACCTCTACGACTTGTCGCGGCTCGATGTCGCAGGCTGCTTCGTCCAGGACGTGGCGGCGATCGGCCGATCGGTGCTGGGACGCCCCGCGCAGCCGGTGACCGAGCTCGGCGAGAGCGGCGCGCATCTGGTCTTTGTCGTCGCCTTCGACTCGGCGCGCATCGTCGACCATATTCGCCATCTGCTGCCCCCCGGCAGCGAGGTGGTGAGTCTCGACGCGATCCGGCTGCCCGACACGCTGCTGTCGAACACGCGGCGCTATCTCGACCCGCTCAATTTCGCCACCAACTTCGTCTTCTTCCGCGATCAGGACGGGCTGCACACGCGACTCGTCACCGCGAATTACTGGGCGGGCTATGGCGCCCGGGAGCTGGCGCTGTGGCTTCGACTCTATGACGAGGCGGGCAAGGAGCTTGCCGAATGGCGCGAGGCGGTGCCCGCCGGCAGCGCCTCGATCGTGCTCGACAGCCGCGCCATCCGCGCGCGCTTCGGCCTGCCGGCGTTCACCGGCCAGCTCTTCATGCATGTCGTCGGCGCCGTGGGCCACGACGTGGTGAAATATGCGCTCGACACGTTCGGCGACGGCGCCGATGCCAGCCTCTCCTGCACGCATGACGCCAATTCCTGGCCGGCCGATTTCTATGCCGGCCTGCCCGCGCCTGCCGCCGGCGAAACGGTCACGCTGTGGGTGCAGAACAGCCAGCCCTGCGCGATCCCGGCCGGCTCGATCGGCCTGAACCTGATGGGCGACGCGACGGTCAAGACGATCGCACGGTCGATCGCGCCCTTCGCGAGCTATGCACTCGACATCGCCAAACTGCTGCCGCGGGCGCGCTGGCCGCAGCAGATCGAGATCCGCGCCGGCAAATACGTGGTGCGGCCGCGCTACGAGGTAAGCGGGCGCGGCAAGCGTCGCATCGCCCATGTCAATGTCGAGCGCACCGATCTGAAGCCCGACCCGCGCATCGGCGAACTCGGCAACATGCTCGGAAAGGGCTTCCTACTGCCGGCGCCCGTCCTGCCGCGCGACACCTGGCGCTCGCTGGCGCTGCCGACGCCGATGGCGACGACGCAGGAGGAGCTGCCGACCGAGCTCATCCTCTATGACGGCACCGGCCGCGAGACGGCGCGTCACCGCTTCGGCCGCCTGCTGCGCCGCGACTCGGTGGCGGTCGATCTCGACGACGTTATCGACGGCGCCGCGCTGCCGTCGGGCTACGGGCATTTCGAGCTGGTCTATGATTTCACCGCCGGCGACAGCGCCGATGGCTGGTTGCACGGCCTGTTCCGCTACGAGCACCGCGCCAGCGGTCACACCGCGGAGACCAGCTTCGGCGCGCATGTCTTCAACACCGTGCTCACCTACAAGGGCGAGCCGCAATCCTATGCCGGCCGCCCGCCGGGCCTCTCGACGCGCCTCTTTCTCCGCCTCGGCGAGCAACCGCACGACACTTTGTGCCACCTGATCTATGCGGCGTCGACATCGTGGCTCGCCAAGAGCACCACCGATCTTGTGCTGCACGATGCGGGCGGGACCGAGGTCGCGCGCGAGCGGGTCGCGATCTCCTGTTCAGGGTCGCTGTTCTGGCGCTACCACGAGGTGTTCGACAGGGCCACGCGTGACCGGGCGGGCGCCAATTCCTATATCATTGTCCGTGACGCGACCTGCCGCCTGTTCGGTTATCACGGCCTCCTCGCCGAAGGCGGTGCGTTCAGCCTCGACCACATGTTCGGCTTCTAGTTGGCGGTATCGGCGGAACCTTCGATGACCCAGCGCCATCACACGAAACTTTTGATCATCGGCTCCGGGCCGGCCGGCTACGCCGCCGCGATCTATGCCGCGCGCGCCAATCTGCAGCCCATCCTCGTCCAGGGGCTGCAGCCGGGCGGGCAGCTCACCATCACCACCGATGTCGAGAACTACCCGGGCTTCGCCGACGTGATCCAGGGCCCTTGGCTCATGGCGCAGATGGAGAAGCAGGCGGCGCATGTCGGCACGCGTCTCGTCAGCGACATGATCGTCAGCGTCGACCTGTCGCGGCGGCCCTTCATCTGCATCGGCGACACCGGCGATGTCTATATCGCCGACGCCGTCGCCATCTGCACCGGCGCGCAGGCGCGCTGGCTCGGCATCCCCAGCGAAGAGAGGTTCCGCGGCTTCGGCGTGTCGGCCTGCGCCACCTGCGACGGCTTCTTCTTCCGCGGCCGCGAGGTCGTGGTGATCGGCGGCGGCAATACCGCCGTCGAGGAGGCGCTCTACCTCACCAACCACGCCACGCGCGTCACCCTGATCCACCGCCGCGACCAGCTGCGTGCGGAAAAGATCCTGCAGGCGCGGCTTTTCGCCAATCCGAAGATCCGCGTCATCTGGGACGGCGTCGTCGAGGAGATCGTCGGCGACAAGGAGCCGCCGCGCGTCACCGGCGTGCGCATCGTCAATGTCAGGACTGGCGAGAGCGCGATCGTGCCGGCCGACGGCGTCTTCGTCGCCATCGGTCACACGCCCGTCACCGGCATCTTCGCGGGCCAACTCGCGCTCGACGCCGAGGGCTACATCATCACCCGGCCCGAGTCGACCGCCACCGACGTGCCCGGCGTCTATGCCGCCGGCGATGTGAAGGACAAGGTATTTCGCCAGGCGGTCACCGCCGCCGGCATGGGGTGCATGGCGGCGCTCGAGGCCGAGAAATTCCTCGCCGCCGAGGAAGCGGCGGTAGCACTCAAAGCGGCGGAATAGCACCGGCCACAAGCAGCACCGGACACCCGGCGCAGCGGGCTGCGAAGGACAATGACGCATGGATTGGGACAAGCTCAGGGTGTTTCACGCCGTCGCCGAGGCCGGCAGCTTCACCCATGCCGGCGAGGCGCTCAATCTGAGCCAGTCCGCCGTCAGCCGGCAGATCAGCGCGCTCGAGGAGAGCCTCAGCGTGCCGCTGTTCCACCGCCATGCGCGCGGCCTCATCCTCACCGAGCAAGGTGAACTGCTCTACCGCACCGCGCGCGAGGTCTTCTCCAAGCTGGCGATGACCGAGGCGATGCTGTCGGAATCGAAGGAACGCCCCAAGGGCCCGCTCAAGGTGACGACGACGGTGTCGTTCGGCTCGGCCTGGCTCACGCCGCGCATCCGCGAGTTCGTCGACCTCTATCCGGAGATCCAGGTCAGCCTCGTCGTCGACGACAGCGAGCTCGACCTGTCCATGCGCGAGGCCGACGTCGCCATCCGCATGTCGCCGCCGCGGCAGCCCGATTTGGTGCAGCGCCATCTCATGACCGTGCGCTATCACATCTACGCTTCGTCCGAGTATCTGAAACGCTTCGGCATGCCGCAGAAGGCGGAGGACCTCGATAGGCACCGCTTCATCATCTACGGCCAGGACGGGCGTCCCGTGCGCAACATCAACTGGCTCGCCGAGATCGGCGCGCGCGCCGGCATCGAGCACCAACCGATCTTCATGGTCAACAACGTCTATGCCATCTTCCGCGCCGTCGACAGCGGCCTCGGCATCGCCGCGCTGCCGGATTTCATGGCGCAGGAGACCGCCAATCTGGTGCGCATCCTGCCGGAAATCACCGGGCCGGAGGTCGAGGCCTATTTTGTCTATCCGGAGGAGCTGCGCTCCTCGAAGCGCATCGCGGTATTCCGCGACTTCCTGTTGCGCAAGGTGACGGAGGGCAAGAACAGCTGACGGCGGGCCGGCGCGTCAGAACAGCCGGCCGTTGCGCAGCACCGCGGTGACGCCGGCGATCAGCGCCGCGACCATGCCGAGGGCAAAACCCAGTGTCGCCCCCCAGTCGAGCCAGTTATGCCGGCGCGCCGTCTCGGAGAGCGGCGGCGTCTCGGTCGGCGCGGCGATCTTGCCGTCGGGCGTCGCTTTCGCGGGGGTCGCTTCCGCGCGCGTCGGCGCCGCCAGGACGATGCCGCCCGCCGCCTTCTCCGGCGTCGGATCGTCGCGTCGCGGCGCCAGGAGCCGCGGCGCTGCGGTCATCGCCGGCTCCGCCGCCGAGGTGAGCAAGAGCGCCGACACGACCTTTTCGGGCAGCGGCTCGGCGCGGCTCGGCGCCAGCAGCCGGGGCGCCGCCGGCGCGGTCGAGTAACGCTCCGCCGCGAGCCGCTCGACGAGCCAATCGACCCAAGCGGCCGGCAGCGTCGGCGCGGCCATGCCCGAGAAGGCATGCTCGATCGTCGCGGCAAGCGGCGCGCGCGCCGCGCGCGGCACCGCCAACGCGACGACGGGAAGCTCGCCGGGAAACTCCCGCTGCAGCCCCTCGTCGCGCAGCATCGTCCGTAGCGCGTCGCGCGCCTCCTCGGGAGTCGCTTCGTGCCCGTCATTGAGGAAGGCGATCAGCGCCACGCCGCGGGCCGGGTGGAGCGCCGCAAGATCCACCGGGCCCTCCTCGCCATGGGCGCGGATCACCGCGCCGGGGAGGCAGCGCCAGCCGGGAATGAGCCCCGGGGCGGAAACCACGGAGCCGTTGCCGATCTCGCCGGCAGCCCGCCGCGCCTCGGCGGGACGATCAAGGATCTGCTCGGCCATGGGGGAACCGTCGGTTGATGGCATCGCCCCACCAACGCTCGACGCGCGATTTGGTTTCGCGCTTTGGTGGCGCGGAAAAGGGATGCAGTTTTTGCAACCGTGCCAGCGTAAATTTCCGGTGGCGTTTCCGCCGGCCCGCCTTCATCGTCGGCTCGCGATTCGCCGCGGCGGACGCGGCAGGAGTTTCCGGGCGTCACCGTCCGGAAAGAGGGTCTTCGGATCCTCACGTCTCCCAGACGTGAAGCCTCCCTGTTCATCCTGGCCCCGGCCCCATGCCGGGGCCATTTTTTGCTGGGCGCGGCGTCACGTCGCAGCGACGGGCAAGCGCCGAGAAAAGTACCACTGCCGGTGCGGCGAGGACACCGGCATTTCGACGCGACCCGGGCCACGGCGCGATCAAGCCGGCGGCGATCACGGGCTGCCGGCGGAGACCAGCCAGATGGCCGCGCCGAGAGGCACCGCCGCGCCACGCTGATGCTCGGCGAGGGCCCGGCGAACCGACGCGGCGACGGCGTCGCGGACCAACGGCGGCTGGTCCTCGATCGCCCGGCTGGTGGCGCCGATCTCCAGCGCGGACGCCACCGCTTCATCGAGCCCGCGACCGGCGGCGATGTCGAGCTCGAGGTCAAGTCGCTCGAGGGCGATCGACTGGAAGCCGGCATCGCCGAGAATGCGCCGGACCCGTTCGTCGCTGGCGAAGGAGAAGGGACCGGGATCCTCGGGCCCGAGCTTGGGCAGCGGCGGCACATGCGCATAAGCGGCTTTCAGCGGCGTCATCATCCAGGGATTCTCCTGCGGCGCGCGAAAGCAGGTGAAGACGAGGCGGCCGCCCGGGCGCAGCGCGGTGCGCAGATTGGCAAAGGCGCGCGCCGGTTCGGCAAAGAACATGACGCCGAAGCGCGAGAACAGGAGATCGAAGCCGCCGGCGGCGAAGGCGTGCGTCGTCGCGTCGGCTTGAACCAGCTCGACCGGCGAGCCCGGTGGCAACCGCTCGGCCGCGCGGGCTAGCATCGGCGCGGAGATGTCGAGCCCGAGAACCCGGCCCCGCGGCCCGACCAGCCTGCCGAGCTCGAGCGTCGTCGCACCGCAGCCGCAGCCGATATCAACGATGCGCTCTCCCGGCTGGATTCGGGCACGGGCGATGGCGATGCTCGTCACCGGCGCGAGCACGACGTCCCAGGCTTCCTGGCGATGCACCCAGTGCCGGCCGCCCGGCCCGTTCCAGAAGGCGATCTGCGCGGCGTTGCGCTCGTCGGCATCCCTGCTGCTCATTGCCCGCTCCCCGCCTAGGCCGGGTTTGCTTCTCGCTCCGGCGTCCGCCCAGGATAACGATGCGGGCCTTCTGTGGCACCGCCAAAGCGGCGATCGGCGCCGCCGATCAAAACGCGGCCAAGTGAGCGGGTGGGGTGTTCACAGTCGTCGCCCAAGCGGCAACAACCCTGGAGTTGGCTTATGACCGTGAACATCGTGCTGCTGCAGCCGTTGATCGCACTCATCGCCGGGCTTCTCATCCTGCTCGTCCCGCGTCTCCTCAATTACATCGTCGCCGTCTACCTGATCGTCATCGGCCTCGCCGGCCTACTGCCGCACATTTTGCGGTGACAGCACGTCGGTGCTCCGCCCCTTGGGCGGACCGACGGATTGCGTGGCTCCATGTCACTGGTCGGCGGCGGCGCGGCTTGTGCCTTGGCCGGCGGTAGGCTGCGCCGGGCGCTGGAACGGCACCAGCCCCCATTTTCCGTCGCCGCCTTGGCATACGGTGCCGACCGCCTTCACCCGCTGCGCCGCGATGAGAACCGTCTGCTGGTAGTCGCGGCAGCGCCTGCCGTCCTTCTGGTAGTCGGCCAGCAGCTTGGTCTCAGGGGAGCCGGCGCCTTGGCCGACGCGCGTCGCGACGGGACTGTTCAGGAAGGCGGCACGCGAATCGACGCTGCGGGTGGCGACCACGTCCGAGATGACATTGCCCGGGGTGACCGGCACCCGGCTCGATGCCGCCGCAGCCCCTCCGCTGGCGGCGGTGGCGGGCGGCGTCGGCGGGGTGCGCGGGTCGGCGGCGCCGCCTGTGGGCGCGTTGTCGCGTACAGCCGCCTGCGGCACTCTCACTTCGGGAACCTTGACGTCGGGAATTTTGACATCCGGCACCTTGACGTCGCGCGGCTGATGCACCTCGGGCACCCTGATGTCCGGCGCGTGACCGCCGCTCCGGGCGAGGACGACGGCTGGACCGAAAATCACGCTCGCCATCAATACCACTGCCGCCACGCGAGGTAGATTCGTCATTCCTATCCTCCGCTACCTGGGCATTAATCGCGGCAGGCGCGCAGCCGTTCCACGCGCGTGCGCCCAAGGCTCCACCGCAATTCACCTTCCGAGCAAGCGGCGAACTCTCATGCGTCCGAAGCGCCATATTGCGGGCGCGGTTGTTTGAAGGACAAGGCATGTGGAGGGCGGCGAAACGATGGGACTCGATCGTTCAGCCAGGCGCAAGGCGTATCGGATGCTCGCCGCGCTGGCGCTGCTCGGCGGCGCTGTACCGGCCGCCCGTGCGCAGTTGCCCGGCTACAACGGCCACAACCAGTCGGAGCACGTCTGGAGCCGGATGGACAATTGCAAGCGCCAAGCCTGGAAACAACACCCCGACTACACCCGCGAAAGCAACGCCAAGCGCGACGAGGTGGTCAAGCATTGCCTCGAAGCGAACAATGCGCCGCCGCTATCGCCCTTGACCCCGGGCACCCCGCAAGAACGCTCGGGCTCCTCGCGTTAGCTGCCGCACCGGGCCTGCGCCCAAGCCGATCGTGGCCACCCCTGGCCGTCACCGATTTCGTGCACCTGTCCAGGTCGCAGCCGCTCTCGAGCGAGCAGCGGCGCCACCTACGACGTATCGGCCCAGCCTTGCCAAGGTCGGCTGTGGCGGCGTCAGGTCGGCAGGCACTGTGAGCCCGGCCGAGGCGAGGTCGGCGTCAGGCGACCGGCGACGGCTTCGCATGGCACGCAGGAAACCGCCGTGCGGAGATGCCGGTTCCGGGGCCGTCGACGTTCAGCGGAAGTGGTGGCGACCGCCACCGCCGCCGAAGAAGAAGAAGCCGACCGAGCCATAGACGGGCGGGTAATAGGCGGGTGCCGGATAGTAGTAGGGGCTGTAGGCGTAGTACGGCGGGTAGTAATAGGCGGGTGCTGGCGCATAGGCGTAGCTGCCGGATGGCGATGCGTACGCCACCGGGGGCGGCGGCGCGTAGACGCAGCCGCCGAGACCCAGCAACAGCGCGGACAGCGGGATCAGCCGCAGCCGGGTTCGGCCCGTTTTCGCGCGCATCGCTTCGCTCCTCAATTGATGATCCGCCAAGTGCCGTCCGGCTGGCGGCAGGCCGTGCCGACGACACTCTCCGGCTGACCCGCGATCGTCGTCGTCGACTGGTACTCGCGGCACTCGCCCTGGGGCTCGGCGGCAGGAGGCGCGTAAGCCGCCGCGGGCGGCGGCGCATAGGCTGGCGCGGGCGCGTAATAGACCGGCGCCGGCGGTGGATAGGCGACCACCGGCGGCGGCGGATAGTAATAGGACGGCCCGGGCAAGAGCGGGAAGCCGATGCCGAAGGAAACAAAGCCCCGCGCCTGCGCCGGCGACGGCAGCGCCGTCGCGAGGCCGACGCCGGCAAGCAACACGCCGACGGCGCCGAGCGTCCTTGGCAATCCGGATCCGAATGTCATCGCCCGTCCCTCCTGGCCGGAAGCTTATCCACAGAGTATGGGCGGCCCTTTCGCGACCGTCCAGTGCTGCCGATTCTAGGGGCCCGCCCCCGACCGCATCCCCGCAGCGGAATGAGGCCAGGACACTTAGTGGGTGTAGGGAGCTGTCGCCCTCCCGGGGGCCGGCAAGGATTGCCACGGCGGTTGCGTTGCGCGCTGGCGTTGCACAAACGCCCGATCCGTTTGCGTGCGCGTAGGATTGTGTGCTTTTAGAGTCAGGCAAGCCGAGCGCCAAGCGCCCCGAGAGGAGCGGAATCGCCCTGCGGTCGTTACTCCCGGAGGGAAAGGTAAGGTGTTACATGCGCGGAGCTCTTCTTTGGCTGCTCGGGATTCCGATCCCGGTGATCATTCTGCTTTACGTCTTCCACGTCATTTGACGGGTCGGCTCAGGTGAACAGACGCTCGCTCGTCAGTCCGTCATAGAGATGGGCGACGTATTCGCCATAGCCGTTCCACTTTAGCGTTGGGCGGCGCTCGTCGCTGCCCAACACGCGCTCGGTTGCTTGGCTCCAGCGCGGGTGCGGCACCTCCGGATTGACATTCGCCCAGAAGCCGTACTCGCTCGCCTGCAGCGCTTCCCAGAAGCTCACCGGACGCTTGTCGGTGAAGGTGAATTTCACGATCGATTTGATCGATTTGAAGCCGTATTTCCACGGCAGCGCCAGGCGCAGCGGCGCGCCGTCCTGGCGCGGCACCGGCTTGCCGTACATGCCCGTCACCAGAAAGGCGAGCTCGTTGGTCGCCTCGGCCATGGTGAGTCCTTCGACATAGGGCCAGGGGTACCAGAACTGCTTCTGGCCCGAGGCGACTTTGGCGTTGCGGAAGGTCTCCATGCGCAGGTATTTCGCCGAGCCCTGCGGCTCCACGAGATCGATCAGCGCCTTCAAAGGAAAGCCGCTCCACGGCACCGCCATCGACCACGCCTCGACGCAGCGATGGCGGTAAAGCCGCTCCTCGAGCGTGACCCGCTTCAACAGCTCGTCGATGCCGAGCGTCAGTGGCTTCGCCACCATGCCGTCGATGGTGACGGTCCACGGCCGGATCGGCAGCGCCTGCGCGTCCTCGGCGATCGTCTTCTGCGAGCCGAACTCGTAGAAATTGTTGTAGGTGGTGGCGAGTTTCTCGTCGGTAATCGGACGATCGAGCGTGTAGCGCGGGTTCCGCTTGGCCGGGTAGAGCCCGGCCGACGGATCGGCCTCCACCGCCGCCATCGCCTCGCCGATCGCCAAATCGCCACCGCCCGCCGCGGCGATCAGCGCGCCGAAGCCCATCGCCTGGACCACGCGGCGGCGGTCGTGGAACACAGCCTCGGGCGTCGCCTCGCTCTCGCGCAGCTCCCAGCCGCGCTTGCGCTTCACCAACATCTCATTCTCCTCAGGAATCGCTCACGGCAGCACATAGCGCTGCCGCCGGGTCACGGCAAATCACGCCCGCGCGAGCGGACGGCGGGTTCAATGACGGGAGCCGGCTATTGCGCCGCCTGCTCGCCGCGCCCGGCCATCACGCGCTCGGCCAACTTGCCGGTCAGCTCCTGCAGGTGATCGAAGCGGTCGGCATAGGTGCCGACGCCCAGCGTCACCGAGCGCAGCTCGACGATGAGGTCGTGCAGCTCGGCTTGCGGCAGGTTGGCCGTCACCACGTCCCAGCCGTCCCAGCCCGCCTTTGCGTCGTAGCCGAGGATCTGGCCGCGCCGCCCGGAGATGAGCCGCTGCACGCGCGAGGTGAAGGCGCTGGGGACGGAGATCTCGACGAAGTGGACGGGCTCGAGCAGCACCGGCTCGCATTTCGGCATCGCCTCGCTCATGGCCAAGCGCGCCGCCGTCTTGAACGCCTGGTCCGAGCTGTCGACGGCGTGGAACTGCCCGGTGATCAAGGTCACCGACACGTCCACCACCGGGAAGCCGAGCGGCCCGTGGCGCAGGAAGTCCATGACGCCTTCCTCCACGGCGGGGATGTAGTTGCGCGGGATGGCGCCGCCGACCACGGCATCGGTGAAGGTGTGGCCGGTGCCGCGCGGCAGCGGCCTCACTTCGATCTGGATGTCCGCGAACTGGCCGTGCCCGCCCGACTGACGCTTGAAGCGCGCATGCTGCGCCGCGCCCTTGCGGATCGTCTCCTTGTAAGGCAGCTGCGGCTTACGCGCGGTGACCTGGAGATTGTATTTGATGCGCAGCCGGTCCATGGCGATCTGCAGGTGGATGTCGCCCTGGCCCCACAGCACCATCTCCTGGAGCTCGGGGTTCTGCTCGAGCACCAACGTCGGATCCTCCTCGACCAGCTTGGCGATGATGCCGGTGAGCTTGACGTCGTCGGCGCGCTTCTCGGCGGCGATGGCAAGGCCATAGACCGGCTTGGGCACGGGCGGGCGCGGCAGCGGCGGCGCGGTGCCGGCCGCAAGCACGGTTCCGGTGCCGATCCCGTCCATGCGCGCCAACGCCACCACTTCGCCGGCGGCGGCGGCGGGGCGCTTTTCCTGGGTCGCGCCGGTGAGGCGCAGCACGCCGGCGACGCGCACGCCGTTCAAGGTCATGCCGTCATTGACCTGGCCGCTCCACACGCGGACCAGCGACAGCTTGCCGGAATGCGGCGCGTGGTAGGTCTTGATCACCTGGGCCACCGTGTCGCGCGTCCCTGCGGGGAGGCCGAGCCGCGCCGCCGTCTCGGCGACGCCGGGCGTCTCGTGGCGCAGCGCCTTGAGCAGGCGGCGCACGCCATGCTCCTGCAGCGCCGAGCCGAGGAACACCGGCACGATGAGATCGCGGCGCAGATCCTGCGCCAGGTGGCGGTAGATCTCCTCCTTCGAGGGCTGCACATCCTCGAGCAGCTGCTCCAGCAGCTTGTCGTCGAAATCCGCGAGCTTCTCCACCAGGCCGGCGCGCGTCACGCGCTCCTCCTCGAGCAAATCGTCGGGCAGCTTGACCAGGTCGGAGGCGTGGCCGGGCTTGTAGCGATAGGCGCGCTCGCTCACCAGGTCGACATAGCCGGTGACCTTGCCCTCGGCATCGGGCAGCGGCACCTGGCGCAGCACCAGCGGCTTCTGCGACACCGACTGCAGCGCCGCGAGCACTTCGCTGACGCGCGATGTCGCCGTGTCCATCTTGTTGATGAAGATCATGTGCGGAATCTGGTGGTCGTCCAGAAACTTGAAGAGCGGGCTCAAGGTGAGGACCCGCTCTGTTTCCGGCTCGCACACCAGGACCGCCACATCGGCGGTCAGCAGCGCGCTTTGAGCCTCCCAGGTGAGCTCGACCGAGCCGGGGCAATCGAGGAAGGTCCAGGGGTCGCCGAGAAAGGTCGCCGCGGCGACGTTGAGCTCGGTCGACATCTGCCGCGCCCGCGCCTCCGGCGCGTGGTCGCCGACGGTGTTGCCTTCCTTGGCCGTGCCGCGCCGGTGCGTCGTCCCGCTGGCGAAGAGCAGCGCCTCGAGCAGGGTGGTCTTGCCGGAAAGATAGGGCCCCACCAGCGCAGCGCAGCGCGGTCCAGCCGGTCTGTCGGTCATGCACGCCTCCTTCCCGTGTCGCACGGGCGCCGTTCGGGGCGTGCGAGAGATCGCCACGCCACGGGCGACGCCTCTTCCAAGGGAAGATGGTCGCCCGGCTGTCCTCGGGGCGCAACGGTAATTTCGGGAGGTGAGCCGAAAGCAAATTGCGAAAGGCGGATCAACGCAAGCGGCGTGCAGCGAAATCGCCCGGCGGGCACGCTTTCCCGCCGCGGCGCCTATAATGGCGGTTGCCACTCCTTCGGTTCGCGCATGAGGTTACCCATGACGCTTCGCGCCGCCGCCGTCCTCGGCCTCTCGTTGGCCGCGGCGACCCTGTTGACGGGCTGCTATTACCAGCCGCCGCCGGCCTATGCCTATTATCCGCCAGGCTGCACTCCCGACGCGCCGCCGCCCGCCGCCGCCCCGCCCGATGCGCCCTCCGACGCCGCGCCGCCGTCGGCGGCGACTCCGTGCCACCTGGTGCCCGTCTACGCCTACCCCTATTACCCCTACTATCCCGGCTACTACGGGTATCCGGGCTATTACCCCTACGCCTATCCGTCGGTCAGCGTCGGCGTCGGCGGCCGCTTCCGCCTATGACGGACGGAACGCCGGTGGCGAGGCCGGGGCCGGGCGCTAGTTGAGCGCCGCGCAGGCGCGCTGGATGCGCGTGCAGGCGTCGCGCAGCGCTTCGGTCGAGGTGGCGTAGGAGATGCGGAAATGGGGCGACAGGCCGAAGGCCACGCCCTGCACCACCGCGACGCCCTCGGCATCGAGCAGATACTCGACGAAATCGGTGTCGTTCTCGATCGCCTTGCCCTTGGGCGTGCGCTTGCCGAGCGCGCCGGCGCAGGAGGGATAGACATAGAACGCGCCCTCCGGCCGCGGGCATTGGATGCCCTGGGCGCGGTTAAGCATGCCGACCACGAGATCGCGGCGCTCCTGGAAGGAGGCGTTGTGCCGGGGGATGAAATCCTTGGGCCCGTTGAGCGCCTCGACCGAGGCGGCCTGGCTGATCGAGCTCGGGTTCGAGGTCGATTGCGACTGCAGGGTCGCCATCGCCCTGATGAGCTCGGCCGGCCCGCCGGCAAAGCCGATGCGCCAGCCGGTCATGCAATAGGCCTTGGAGACGCCGTTGAGCGTCAGCGTCCGCGGATAGAGCTTGGGCTCGATCTGCGCGATGGTGGTGAATTTGAACCCGTCATAGACGAGGTGCTCGTACATGTCGTCGGTGAGCACCCAGACCTGGGGGTGGCGCAGCAGCACGTCGGCGAGCGCGCGCAGCTCGGCGGCGGTGTAGGCGGCGCCCGTCGGGTTGTTGGGCGAGTTGAGGATGAGCCACTTGGTCCGGGGCGTGATCGCGGCCTCGAGATCCTCGGGCCTGAGCCTGAAGCCGTTGTTCTGCGGGCAGGCGACCGCGACCGGCGTGCCGCCGCACAGCAGCACGATGTCCGGGTATGAGACCCAATACGGCGCGGGGATGATGACCTCGTCGCCCTCGTCCACCGTCGCCATCAGCGCGTTGTAGAGCACCTGCTTGCCGCCGGTGCCGACGATGATCTGCGCCGGCGCATAGTCGAGGCCGTTCTCGCGCTTGAACTTGGCGGCAACCGCCTGCTTGAGCGCGGGCGTGCCGTCGACCGCGGTGTATTTGGTGTCGCCCCGCCACATGGCGGCGATCGCCGCCTCCTTGATGTTGGCGGGCGTGTCGAAATCGGGCTCGCCGGCGGAGAGGCCGATGACGTCGCGCCCGGCCGCCTTCAGCTCCAGCGCCCGCTTGGTCATGGCGAGAGTCGGCGACGGCTTGATGCGCGACAGGCGAGCGGCGATGAGCGGCATGGTTCGGGAACCGGTCCGCGGCGTGTGGAATTCGTGAAGCTACCGCCACCGCCGCGCCCGCGCAACCGCCGAGCGCGTACGAAGCTTGCGATGGTGCGGCGGATTTTGACGGACTATTCTGCTACAGGTGGATAGAGCCGGCGGGCGGCGGCCGGCCCGGCCCGACGACCGCGAAGCCGCGCCCCGCAGCCGCTTCCTCCCCCTCCGTATCACGTGAAACCTACAGGACCGCGCGCGAGTGCTATACCCCGGGCGCGAATCCGCACCACATCCGGACCACGCAGAGGACCAGCTCGGCACCACCAGCACCCCACCACTACACGATCAGCAGCCGCCGGCGCAGCGGCGGCGCGATCTAGCGCGGCACGGGCTGCGGCGCGGGCGGCGGCTGCAGCACCGGCTGCGGGCGCGCCGGCGAATGGAACTCCATCCGCCGGAAGATGCAGGACAGCTGCTTCGACACCAGGATCGACACCATGCCGCCGTCTTCCTGGCGGCGGTAGATGTTGACGACATAGTCGTCGCTCGGGAGCTGATACAGGAGAGCGTAGACGATGTCGTCGAAGCCGCCGGCGCCGGGGCAGTCCACCTTGCCGTCGGCGGCGCCGCCGGCCGGCTCGAACGATCCGAGCGGCACCGCCGCGTCTGCCGTCCCCTGCGCATCCCGCGCGCCTAGATCTCCATCAAATCGCGGCCGACGATGATGGGGCCTTGGTAGTGCTGGCGCGCGCCGGCGCTCCACATCGCGTCGGTGATGCCGGCATCGTCGCCGGGCACGAGGTGGGAGAGCACGAGCAGCTTCACCTTGGCCGCGGCGGCGACGCGGCCGACATCCTCGGTCGTCGTGTGCGCCGCCTTGAGATGCTCCAAGAGGCGCGCGGCATTGCCGAAGCGCTGCGCCAGCCGCGCCATGCCTTGCTCGTGCATGGCCTCGTGCACGAGCACATCGGCGTCCTTGGCGAGGGCGATGGTGGCTTCCGAATAGGCGGTGTCGCCGGAGATGACGATCGAGCGGTCGGCCGCGTCGAAACGGTAGCCAAAATTCGGCGTCACCGGCGGATGCGGCAGCAGCGCCGCGGTCACCTTCACGTCGCCGTTCTCGAGCACCACGCCGCCCGCGCTGAACTCGTGCACATGGACGAGGCCGCGCGGATCGGCGCGTCCCTCGTCGGCCATGCGCGTCGCGATGTCGTATTGGTTGAGGGCGAAGAACTGCTCGGTCATCGCCGCCAGCGGCGGCGGGCCCCAGGCATCGACCTGCGTTGCCAAGCCCTGGACCCAGGCGGTGTAGAGGAGATTGCCGTATTCGAGGTCGTGGTCGGAATGATGGTGCGTGATGAGGATGTGGCGCAGCGTGCGGATGTCGATGCCGGCCCGCACCAGCTGCCCGGTGACGCCGAGGCCGCAATCGACCACATAGGGCACGCCGCCGGCGATGACGACCTGCGACGGCAGGTGCCGCCCGGTATTGGTGGCGACGCTCGGCCCGCCCTTGGTGCCGAGCAGGATGAGCCGGGTCTTTGCGGGTGTCTGCGCCGACGCCGGCGCGGAGCCGAGCCAGAGCGCGGCGACGCCGGACGCTGCCGCCCCGATAAACCGCCGCCGACCGAGCTGCCGCATGACGACCCCCCTTGTTGCGGCGAAGTAGAAGCGCCCCTTCCGGCCGCGTCAAGCCGAGGCGCGGCCGACCGACGCCCCGGCTCCGATTCCGCGGGCGGCGCGCGCTCTAAGGGCGTCTCCCGCCCACGCGATTGCATCGGCCGTGCCCATGAGCGCGCGATCTGATAAAGTCTTTCAAGGCGCGACCTTCAGGGGAGGGTGCCATGCCGCGGATGGAAGATTGGCAACGTGACGTCTATGAGGGCTTAAGAAGCGAGGACTGGTCCCTGCGAGGCACGAACTGTATCGTCAAAGTTCTGCCGCTCGGTACTCCCGCCAACGCACTCGGCGGTTATATCACCGTCGGGAGATCTCTTTTGGGAAAGACGCCGCTTCAGATCGAGGAAGCACTTGGGTTGAAGTCTAAATATCTGAACAGCGGCGCTCGAATTTACCGTTTCACCCGCCTCCCGATGACACATGAGTACGAATATGAACTGACCGCCGAGCATCCCGGCGGCCTGGCGTTCAACCCGGCACACAGCCATCCGGACTACCCTCCGGGAAGCCCCGTCATTCATCAATGGCGGATCAGGGAGAA
>Ga0099829_10000461_pt1 | contig 21657 bp, 20 predicted proteins | sample CZO8metaG_3_FD_79336 | JGI IMG/M metagenome (GOLD analysis project Ga0099829, IMG submission 79336) | Vadose zone soil microbial communities from the Eel River Critical Zone Observatory, Northern California, USA - CZOApr15con2H2.8 metaG | ecosystem: Environmental > Terrestrial > Soil > Vadose...
AACACTGATTAGTCCGACGCGAATCTGGTTTAAGGCGATGTCGAAGACTTGCTGCTCCGAAAGCTTGGTGCTGCTAATTCCGAATTGGAGAATGGAAACGGTGGACGCGCTGTATTGCAGGATCAGCGGTGGAGTGGTCCCCGGCGGAAGCTGTTTCAAAATAGTTTGTGAAACGGCCGTCAATTGGGCCACGGCAGTCGAAGGATTCACCCCCTGCTGAAAGAAAACCTTGATTACGCCGAAGCTGTCATAGGAGGTCGATTCAATGTGTTCGATGTTATCGACCGTGGTTGTGAGCGCTCGTTCCTCGCTGTAAACCAGCCGTTGGGCGATTTGGTCGGCCGGCAGTCCTGTGTAACTCCAAATCACACTGACCACCGGGATGTTAATCGCGGGAAAAATATCCGTCGGCGTCTTGGTCAGAACAAACGGCGTCATCAAAAGCAGCAGCAAGGCAGCCACCACAAATGTGTAGGGTCGACGCAGAGCTAGGCGAACAATCCACATGGCGCGTTATCCTTGGGAAAAAGTACTCTCCATAAAAAGATCGGTTACCGAAACGACTTCGGCCTTAGTTTCGCGGCCGCCCGCCTTGAGGAAAGCGTTGACGCGCTGAGTGCGTTTCCACATTTTCTCCGAGACGAATATGCTGGTCAGAATACTGTTCGTTTTCACACCGCAATTTAAGCGGCGCGAGCCACGAACCGCTACGGCGCATGGGTGGGATTTTTTCCTGTCGCTAGCGAGATCGTCGGTACTCCCTCGTTCGAGGTAGCCTCGAAGGCGTGAGCTAGCTCGCGGTGCTTGCCTTCACCTGGACGCCTGCTTCTTTTTCGAGCGCCTTGATCAGGGCGGAAGCGTTTTCTTGTCCGAAGCCGAGCGCAACAGCCGATTCGAGATTTTTTTCGGCGACGCGGAGCGCTGGAATGGGGGACGCCAGACTCTTGGCAAATTTTTCAATGAGACCCGCGTCCTTTAGCATGAGCTCAAGCGCGAAGCTGGTCGCAAAATCGCGTTTCAAAATGTTTTGCCCATTGCTCACGAGCAGCGGTGATCGAAAGTCGGCGACTTTCACGACTTCCATCGCGGTGTTCAAATCAAGCCCGGCCTTCTGCGCGAGAACCAATCCTTCCGCGAGCGCTTCCATTTCCAGCGCGACAATGAGGTTTCCCACGAGCTTCATGGCCGTGGCGTTTCCGTTCTTGCCGAAGTAGTGAACGGTCTGGCCCAAATGTTCCAATACCGGTTTCACTTTTTCAAAGACAGCCTTGTTGCCCGCGGCCATAATCCAAAGCTTGGCCTCCGCGGATTCGTTTTTGCTGCCAAAGACAGGTGCATCGAGGAAATCGACACCGCGCTTCGCATAAGCTTCCCGTTCGCGCAAACTCGTCGCCGGAAGGACCGTGCTCATGTCGATCGCGATCTGGCCTTCCTTGATTCCACTTAGAATTCCTTCCGCGCCAAAGACAACTTCCTCGACCGCCTGGTCGTTGCTCAACATGTACATGACAAGATCGACATCGCGCGCAGCGTCGGCCGGAGTCTTTGCAACGCGTGCGCCTTTTCGGGCGAACGGTTCGCATTTCTCAGTGCTCCGATTCCAGACCGTAAGTTCGTAGCCGGCCTTGAGAACATTGGCCGCCATGCCGCTGCCCATCGTGCCGAGACCGAGATAGGAGATTGTCTTTATTAAGTGCATCTTATTTCGCTTCCTTGTTCGCCGGGCTTGGATCGATCAGCGTTAAATCCGTATCCGGATCGAAACGCTTCTGCATCGTTACGGGATCGACCGTCACCATTACTTCCAGTGTCGGGGATACATACGCAGCGAGAACGTGACCTCCGCGCGTAGTTCCGTCTGAATTTCCCACTAGCATGTGCGTATGGACTACCGGCTTTCCTTGATAGAGCGCGATGTCACCGCTCATCCCAATCACTTCGTGCTGACCGTTGATGGGAATCCTCTTGTACATTTTGCGCTGAGGATCAAACCATCCCAGCGTTGCTCCATTCACCGCTCCGATAGCGGTGAAATGCGCACTGGTGATGTGATACTGCTCCGCAAACTTCAGCAGTCCGGAAAAAGCCTCGTCTCCCTGGTAGAAGATAACTGAATATTGTTTGGTCGGTTCTCCTTCGTTGAGCAATTGAACCTTCATCCTGGGAGCTTCGCCTTTCGGACCGGCATCCCGCGGTGCTACGTATTCGTTTGTCGCGTCCTCTTTCTCCGCCAAGACGATTTGTGCTTGGGCTCCAGTCGTAAAAATTAATCCTCCTGCGACGCAAAGACAGGTTTTGATCCACATAGGGCGTCACTCCTTTCCAAGCGCGTCGAGATCCGGCCCGTTCGGCGAGCTCATTATCGGCTTCAGTTGAGAAAGAATTCTGTCCTTATTCGTCGTTCCAAAAATCCCGATCCGCACTTCCCCATCGCTGAAATACAAAATTGTCGGAAGACATCGAATCCCGTACCACAGCCCGAGATTAGGACTGCGGTCGAGTTGGACGCGCGCGACCTTCAGACAATCGGTAAACTCATTGGCGATCTCGTCCATCGCTCCGTTCGTCATCATCGAAGGGAGACTCCATCCGGTGGCAAACTCGACGAGGACAGGTTGCCTGGATTTCAGAACTTCGGTCTCGAAGTTCCCTTCATTGATCTCAATCGTCGGTTTCATGTTTTAGTGTCCCGCTCGATATTTTGCTACGCCGGGGCATGACTCATCTCGGAGAATGATTTCTCCGTCTTCACCGCGTTCGCGCGCTGAGTCAGGCCGAGGAGCTCTGCCAAACGCAACTCGTAGGAGTCACACATTGGACTTTCACCGTCAGGTTCAACCCATTCGGGATGTTGAGCGCGCAAGTCTTGGTGAATCTGCTGCTGAAGGTCGCTGTAAGAATGAATTTCGTTAGGCATGCTCCAACCTAAGGTTTGCAAAGCCTCGCCGGCCACTGCGCAGGAGTGGGATTCTCAGTCGCCTCCACCGAGGTGACGCCAACTCCCCCATTCGAGGGAGATTCTCATGGCATTGTCGATCTTGCCTGCGCTTCAATCAGCCGTTTGCTCTCGGTCCCTCGATCAACCGTTTGAAATTGCGCAGATATTTATCGATTCGACCCGCGACCGCGCCGCCGAAGCTTGAGGTCAACTTCAGCGTGATCCGCGTCATTCGATCACGCTGAGCGAGAAATGATACGACGCCGGCCGCAAGATGAGCGGGAGTATGACCATCGGAAACAGTTCGCCAGGCCAGCCGTCGTTCCGGAACGCGCAGCATCATCTCGAGCGTCGTCTCATATTGTTTCCCGTTGAAACCGAGTGATGCGACAAAATGGTTCGCGTCCAATTTTCGGACGCGTTTGATCACGTTGATGAATTTTGGGTAATCCTCGAATGCCAGCCATCGAGCGTAAACATCGGCCACCGGCGCGTTGACCACGATTGATCCCTCCGCGGCGTCCATGCCTCGCCGTTTTGCACCCTTATTCTTACTTGGCATCGATTCGTTAGGCCGAAAATCGCGCGTAGTGGTCTGGGTAAAGTGTACGGCTCCCGCCACCGGCGAAATTAAAAATCGACATGTTGAGGAGGAGCCACGGATCGTGTCTGGATGCGCGTTGTCGAAGTACTTTGCGCATATGGTTTTTAAAATTGTTCTCACGTTGTTTTGCTTTCATGTAATTCGTCGTTGCTAAAGGCTAATGGGACAGCCATACGCCGACTACGTAACACTGGCGGGATTTTGCACTGCCTCTTTCGAGGGACGACATAAGAGTGGCGCAGAGCGCGGACGGCTGTTAAATTGGCGCGTCAGCGCTGAAGGAAGTGAGACGCGGTTCCAACGAAGAAAGGAAAACCCCTATGGATCCGACCAAGGACAACACTAAGTCTCGCGAAGAGGACAACCAACCCATGCGGTTTGCCAATGCGACGCTCGGCCAACATCGCCATGTCTGCGCGTTTTTTCACGACACGGAGGAGGAATATCGTGTGCTACTTCCGTTCGTGAAGGAAGGGCTCGAGCGCGGCGAGAAGGCGTTTCATATTGTCGATCCAAAACTGCGCGACGAGCACTTACAGCGCCTTTCCTCAGGCGGCGTCGACGTCCCTTCGGTCGAGAAGAATGGGCAATTCGAGCTGCACCATTGGCACGAAGTTTATTTGCGCGACGGTCATTTCGACCGGGACCGAATGCTCGCCTGCATGCAGGAGGTCCTGGAGCAGAGCCAACGCGACGGCTTCCCCCTCGCGCGCGTCATGGGCCACGCCGAATGGGCTTCAGGCGACTGGCCCGGGGTAGACGATTTCCTCGAATACGAGTGCCGGCTGAACCACATCATACCGCAATATAAGGATGCCGTAATCTGTCTTTATAATCTGACGAAGTGTGGCGGCAACCTTATCATCGACGTCATGCGAACTCACCCGATGATTCTCATCGGCGGCATCGTCCAGCAGAACCCGTTCTTTGTCCCGCCGGATGAGTTTTTACGGGAATTGCGCGGACGCCGCTCGCCCCGGACTAAAGTAACGGCCTGAAGTTACCTAACGATGGAAGCCATTGATGTCCGATCGGCGAGATCGCGTTCCGTCCCGTCCCGATCGTTCAGCCGGTCCGCCAAGTCTGCTCTACTCCGTTACGGCTTAGCTGTTCTGTTGGTTGCGATCGCGCTCGGATTGAAGCTCGCGTTTCAATATTTCAAAGCGCCATTTCCCTTCACCACGTGTTCGATGTTTGCGGTCGCGATCACCGTTTGGTACGCCGGTGCGCGCGCTGGTTTTTTCGCGGCCACGTTGTCCTCTGTCGTAGCCTGGTATTTTGTGTTCGAGCCGGGCGGGAGTTCCTCGCCTACTTATATAGTGAATCACGCGGTGGCGGTGTTTTTGATTGCGTGGATCAGCGCGGCGCGCCGCCGGACCGAGCGATTGCTCATCCAAGCGCGGAATGAGCTGGAAGTGAAAGTGGAAGAACGGACGGCGAAACTGTCGCGGACGAACGAGGAATTGCAGACGGAGATCATTGAGCGCAAGAGTGCGGAAGAAAACCTGCGCCGCAGCGAAGGGTTTTTAGCTGAGGGACAGAGAATCAGCCACACCGGAAGCTGGAGCTGGAAGGCTTCCAACGGAAAGGTCGCATGGTCCGAAGAGCATTTCCGGATTTTTGGGTTCGATCCTGAGAAGACCGAGCCATCGTTCCAGTTATTCCTGGAAACGGTTCACCCGGAAGATCGAATGTTCATTGAGCAAAGGCTCGATGAAGCAATTCGCGATCGAAGCGGTTTTGACCTGGAATTTCGAATCGCTCTGACTGACGGATCTATTAAGCATGTCCAGGGAGTGGGCCGAGCCGTCCTTGGGGAGTCTGGCAATGTCGATGGTTATGTTGGCACAACCGTAGACATCACCGAGCGCAAGCGAGGAGAGGCGTTGTTCGCTGGTGAAAAGCGTCTTCTCGAAATGATCGCGACCGGCGTTCCGCTTAAGGAGATTCTGAATGACCTGTGTCTGATTATCGAGGCGTATCGTCCTCGTACGCTTGCTTCGATTTTGCTGCTTCGTGTCGATGGTCTTCATCTGGACTCCGTGGCGGGCCCGAGTCTTCCAAAAGGATGGAGGCAGGAGATGGAAAAGCTGCCTATCGGACCGTGTGCCGGCTCTTGCGGGACGGCGGCCTATCGCGGCTCGGCCGTCATCGTCTCTGACATTGCGCGCGATCCGCTTTGGGACGTGCCGGAGCATCGTGCTGCCGCACTAAGTCATGGGCTGCGAGCCTCCTGGTCGAATCCAATATTGTCGTCGGAGGGAAAAGTCCTCGGAACTTTTTGTATTTATGAGCGCGAAACACGAAGTCCGAGCGCGCACGACCTCGAGCTTATCGAAAAGGCCACCTACCTAGCACGAGTTGCGATTGAACGTGATCGGGCAGAGACGGATTTGCGCACAAGCGAGCAAAAATATCGGGATCTGATCGATGCTTCGCCCGACGCCATCTGCCTTCTCGATGCGGATAGCAAATGTGTGTTAGTAAACCCGGCAGGCGTCAAGCTGGCAGGTCGTCCAGAAGAGGAACTGATCGGTTCTTCAGTGACCGACACCTACGTTCCGGAAGAACTCCATCTGTTTCGGAACCGGATCGAGAAATTGAAAGCGGAAGGATCTTTTCGGTTCGAACGAAAATTTCTGCGAAAAAATGGCGAGGTAATTCCGGTGGAGGTTTCTTTATCGGCGCTGCGGGGTCGATATTACCAGGCGATCATCAGAGACATTAGCCACCGTAAGCGGCGTGAAGCGCTCATTGCAGGAGAGAATAGAGTTCTCGAGATGGTAGCCAAAGGCGATTCGCTGGCCGACATCCTCGATAACTTATGTCTGATGGTGGAAGAGCAATCCACCGGTGTTCTTGCCTCGATCTTGTTAATGGATCCAAACGGCAAGCAATTACGCCACGGAGGAGCACCGAATCTTCCGAAAACTTACACGGAAGCGATCGACGGCTCTTTCATCGGGCCTTCGGTCGGCTCATGCGGAACCGCTGCTTACCGAGCGGAACAGGTGATTGCGTCCGACATTGCGACCGACCCATTGTGGGTTGATTTTCGCGAACTGGCTCTATCGCACTCGCTCCGCGCCTGTTGGTCGACGCCGATTTTCTCTTCGGAAGGGAAAGTGATTGGCACGTTTGCCATGTACTATCGCGAGCCGCGCAGCCCGAGTTCGCGTGAGCAGGACACAATCAAACACATTACTCACCTCGCCGGCATTGCCATTCAACGTAAGTTGGCGGAAGCGGCCCGACGGGAGAGCGAAGCCTATCTCGCGGAAGCGCAACGTCTCAGCCATACCGGCAGTTGGGCCTGGGCCCCCGCCACTGGCGAGATCAGGTACTGGTCGAAGGAAACTTATCGCGTGCTTGGTTTCGATCCGGAGGCCGGTCCACCTCGGTTCGAAAAATTCTTTGGGCGCCTTGCCCCTGAGGACCAGGACAGAGTCAGAGAATTGTTCGGGAAAGCGATTGCCGAGAGAGCGGACTTCGAAACAGACTATCGAGTTGTTCACCCAAACGGCGACGTCAAGGACATCCACGCGGTGGGACATCCGGTTTGCGACGAGGCAGGGTATCTTGTGGAATTCGTGGGCACGGTGATAGATATCACTGAAAGCAAACGCTCCGAAGCAGCGCTGCGCGCTTCCGAGCAAGTAGCGCGCGGACAAGTTGAGGCGTTGGCCCAGAGTTTGGACGTGCTGGCGACGGCCCCGGACCCCGAAAAGTTCATTGGGCAGATGTTAAGTACAATTGGCCGCCTGTTGAACGCGCAAAGCGTAAGCTTGTGGTTACTCGATAGCTCAGATGACTCACTCATCTTGCGCTCAATAGTAGAGGGCGGAAAACTTGGCGCGCTCGAGCCGGAGCACCCATTCGTCAAAGACCCGTTGTCGTGGAAACGGAACGCGGTAATCGAGGAGTTGCTTTTCACGGCTGGTCCGGTGGTTTGCGACGACGTCGCAACTGATCCGCGCGTTAGCGGCGATTTGGGTGAGCATTTGAAACGAAACGGCACAAAGAGGTTTCTCGCTGTGCCGCTTTTGGTGGGTGGACACGTCAGAGGCTTCGTTGGCATTCGCCACGTCGATCGTGCGTCTTACCGGCCAGAAGAAATAGAATTAACTCAAGCGCTCGCACACCAGGTCATGCTCGCGCTTCAACTCAATCAGTTCGCCGAGCAGGGTCAGCGCGCCGCGGTCTTTGAAGAACGAAACCGGATGGCGCGAGACATCCACGACACGCTCGCGCAAGGTTTTACCGGTGTGATCGTGCAACTGGAAGCCGCCGAGGATGCGATCTCCTACGGTTCCCGCAAGGACGCAGTCAAACATTTGCACCGCGCCGGGGAGTTGGCCCGGCGAAGCTTGAGCGAGGCGCGGCGCTCCGTGCACGCGTTGCGCCCGCAAGCATTGGAGGAACAGAATTTTTGGGATGCGCTCAAAGGTATTATTAAGAGCACGACCGCCGGCACGGCGCTTCACACGAAGTTTCAATCCAGCGGCAGACTGCCGAAGCTTCCCCACCCCTGGCAGGAGAACCTTCTCCACATCGGGCAAGAAGCCCTGACCAACGCGCTCAAGTACGCCCATGCGCGCAACTTCGAAACGCGCTTGAGCTACAAGACCAAAGAACTACGCCTCGAGCTTCGCGATGACGGCGACGGATTCAAAGCTAAACATCGACATGACGGTGTCGGCCTGGTTGGGATGCGCGAGCGAGTCGAACAAATGGGTGGCGAATTGCAAATCACCAGCTCACGCGGCAAAGGCACGAAAATTACCGTGTTGTTACCATGCAACGGAGAATCGACCTCATGACATCCAAAAAGAAAACGGCGGCGAAGTCCAAGAAGGTTGCGAAGAAAATAGCCAAAGGTGGAGAACAAAAAAAATCACGCATCACTGTCCTCATCGCAGATGATCACAGCGTCGTCCGCGAAGGCCTGGTTTCGTTGATCACTCGGAAGGCAGACATGACCGTCGTCAGTGAGGCGAGCAATGGACGCGAGGCTGTCGATCTTTGGAAGCAACATCATCCCGATGTAACCCTGCTCGATTTGCGCATGCCTGAGTTGGATGGTGTGGGCGCCCTCAAGGAAATTCGTGGCACCGATGAGAAGGCAAGAATCATCGTGTTAACAACTTTTGACGGCGACGAAGATATTTACCGCGCCATTCAAGCAGGTGCCAAAGGTTACCTGCTCAAAGACGCACCGCGCGAAGCGCTCATGGATTGCATCCGCAGAGTCCACGCGGGGGAAACCTGCGTGCCGGTCCATCTCGCGGCCAAACTCGCCCAACGCGTCAGCGGCGAAACATTAAGCGAACGCGAAATCGATGTGTTGAAGCTAATGGCGCAAGGCAAAAGCAACAAAGAGATCGGCTCCGCTCTCTTTATTAGCGAGGGCACGGTGAAGTCGCACGTGAAACACATTTTCGCCAAACTCAACGTCATTAGCCGGACCGAAGCCGTCGCGAATGCTACCCGCCGCGGCTTGATTCAGCTTTAAACAAAATCCGCGTTCGTTAATTCGACGCAGCTTCGAGACCACCTCGAACGAGGGAGCGCAAAATCCTACGGCTGCGCAGTCGCGATGCGCTCACCAGCCGATAATTTTCGTTGTGCAAATCTTGCAAAAGCTGCTGCCGTACTCGTTACGCTTGATAGCAAACATCGGATTGTTTGCCACCACGGCCAGTGTGCAGGGCGGAGCACTTCCGGAATTGCCACAAGCAAAGTCGCCAGTCACGCTCACGGCCGCGTCGGATCCAGTCTCGGGCAAATCCGAATTCCGCTATCAAGGGAATAACACGCCCCCGGTGATTCGCGTGCAACCGGGAAGCGTTCTGAATGTGGAATATAAGAACGAGCTCGCCGCTCAATCGAAAGAGGATTGCTTCGGTCATCCGTGCATGCAGATGACCAATCTTCATTTCCACGGTCTGCACGTTTCTCCAAATGCGCCGCAGGACGATGTCCTCGATATGATGGCCTCGCCCGGAGAGACGTTGCATTACTCAGTGCAGCTTCCACCGCAGCAACCTCCGGGATTGTATTGGTATCACACTCATTCGCACGGCGAGAGTTACATTCAGGATCTCGATGGAATGTCGGGAGCCATCGTGGTTGAAGGGATCGAGCGTTACGTGCCCGAAGTGCGGAACATGCGCGAACGGATTTTGGTGCTGCGCGATCTTGTTCTGCCCAATGATGGCGCCAAACGAAAAGTCGTGATGGAATCGGTCGCAATGCAAACCACGCAATGCGGCACTGCACCCGAAAAGCCAGAGGCGGCTTTCACCGTCAACGGAACTCTGCGTCCGAAGATCGACATCGCACCGGGCGAGCGCCAGTTTTGGCGAATCGTAAACGCGAGCCCTGATTTGTATGCAGATTTGGAAGTGGACTCGGGATCGTTCGAGGTCGTGGCTCTTGACGGCATGCCGCTGGCCTATCACGATCCTTCGATTCGGACGCGATCAATGAGTCACGTTTTGCTTCCACCGGCCGGAAGAGTGGAAGCAATTGTCACCGGAGCGCCCGCGAATTCACACGCAACACTACGGACGCGCTGTTTCGACACCGGTCCGGATGGCGATTCCAATCCTGCGATGGTCTTGGCCGATATTGTTTCGGCCTCACCATCAACTCTCCAGTCACGGCCCGCGCTCAGCGGATCGCCAGTTTACTCGACCTTTTCGCCGACTACCCTGAAACGCGTCGAAGCCAGCGAGCCGCAATTCGTCGTTAACTTTACTGAGGACAAGCAGGGCTTCTATATAAATGGCCAGAAATTCGAAATGAATTCTGGTCCGATGCTGAACGTGGACGTCGGTTCGTTACAGCATTGGCGAGTCGTGAACTCAACCAAAGAGGTGCATCCGTTTCACATTCACCAAGTCCACTTCCTCACATACGCCGTGGACGGAAAGCCGGTGAAAGATCCAGCCTGGCTCGATACCGTGAATGTTCCCTATGGCGGCAATGTCGATCTTGTAATGGATTTCACTGATCCGATCATACGCGGCATGTCGCTTTTCCATTGTCATCTGCTAAAGCATGAGGACAAAGGGATGATGGCGAAAATCCTATTCCGATAAGTCGAACGCTCCTCCAAAAGAGGGAGTCAACGTCATCTCTTTGGTGGTACCACAAAATCCGCCGGATGCGCCTTAGCCGCCTGCGACTCATTATCGATATCGTCGAACATGAAAATGAACACGACTCCAAGCGGTTTCGGCGAAATCGGCTCTTACGTTCAGCTTCAGCATCAAATTCACGACGCTCTGCGCGAGCAGCACCCGGAGTGGATTGAGAAAAACGGTGAGTGCCCTACCTGCGAGTCTTACGAGTCGCGCTTCGCCGAACTGCTCAACCTTTTTCAAGCGCGCGAGCAAAAGTCGGCTGCGTGATCGAACGCATTGGATTTAACCCTAGTCCGTAATAGGAGAAGTTATGACCACTTCAAGTTCATCGACAGCCGCCGGACAATCCTCTCGCCTGGCCGATGCCCGCCCGGCCGAAGCAAGCGGAACATTTTTAATTGGTGATATTCCTGTTCGTCGACTCGGGTTCGGAGCAATGCAACTCACCGGCGACGGCGTCTGGGGAGAACCGCCCGATCATTCCGAGGCAATCGCAGTCCTGCGTCGCGCGTTGGAGTTGGGAATCAATCTCATCGACACTGCCGATTCCTACGGTCCCGAAGTGAGCGAACGTCTTATCGCCGAGGCGCTGCATCCATATCCGGCTGGCCTTTTGATCGCGACCAAAGCCGGCTTTCAGCGGCCCGGGCCTAACCGGTGGGTGGAGGATGGTCGCCCGAAGCATCTGCGAGACGCCGTCGAAGGAAGTCTCCGTCGACTGCATCTCTCGCGAATCGATTTGTTACAACTGCACAGGATTGATCCGAAAGTACCGATGCAAGATCAGATCGGCGCGTTGGTCGATCTTCAGCGCGAGGGCAAGATTCGCTACATCGGATTGTCCGAAGTCAGCGTAAAGCAGATCGAAGCGGTCCGGCGCATCACCTCCATCGTTTCGGTCCAGAACCGATACAACCTGGTCGATCGAAATTCCGAGGACGTGCTGGAGTATTGCAGCCGCGAAAAGCTCGGCTTCATCCCCTGGTTTCCACTCGCCACCGGTGAACTCGCGAAACATGAGGGTCCATTGACGCGCGCAGCGAAACGCCTCAACGCCCAGCCGGCACAGATCGCGCTCGCATGGCTGCTTGAAAAATCTCCGGTGATGCTTCCGATTCCCGGAACTTCGAAGGTCAAGCACTTGGAGGAAAACACTGCCGCGGCTCTAATTGAGCTCGACGATTCGACAATGCGAGACCTGGGCCGTCTTGGGAAGAGCTAAACATTCCGCCCCCAATCCCCCTGCGGGGTTTGCCTTGGCAAGGTCACAATCCTTATCTCCAAAGAGGTAGCGTCCACCAACTCATTGGTAGCAGCGCAAAATCCCACCCTTGTGCGGTAGCGGGCGATTCGCTCCAGCGAATACGTTTGCGTCATGAACGAAAGCGATTCTGGATTGAATAGATACCTGCGAGAGATCGGGCGAATTCCTCTTTTGACACCCCAACAAGAGATCGCGCTCGCAGGAAAAATTAAAGACGGCGATGCCGCCGCGCGCACGCAGATGATTAATTCCAATTTGCGGCTCGTTGTCACGATCGCACGGGATTACACGAATCTCGGTCTGCCGCTGCTCGATCTGATCTCCGAGGGAAATATTGGCCTAACGAAGGCAGTCGAGCGGTTCGATCCGGCGAAGGGCGCCAAGCTGAGCACTTACGCGATGTGGTGGATTAAACAATCGATCAAGCGGGCCCTCGCCAATCAAAGCAAAACGATTCGACTGCCGGTGCATCTCGTCGATAAGGTCGCGAAGATCCGCCGCGTCTCGTTGCAAATGAGCGATGAACTCGGCCGCGAACCGACTGACGACGAACTGGGCGAAGAACTCGGCATCGCCGGAGAGAAAGTCGCGCGCTTAAGAAGTTTCGGTATTCGTCCCGCTTCCCTCGACGCCACGACTGCGGATGATGATTCGACTGAATTTAGTGAGAGCGTTGGCGACGAAGGCGCGCAAACGCCTTTTGAATGGTTGCGTGATAAAAATCTGCGCAGTGAAGTGGATGGGCTAATTGCACTGCTCGACAGCCGCGAGAAGAAAATTCTCTCGCAGCGTTTCGGGCTCGACGGCGGAAAACCGAAGACCCTCGAAGACGTAGGCAAGGATTTCGGCATCACCCGCGAGCGCATCCGCCAATTACAAAATATTGCGCTGGCGAAACTGCGCCGGGCACTCAGCAAAAAAGAGAATCTCTTGGACGTAGCGCAGCCAGTCGCAGCTTAAGAAAATAACTGAAAAAAATATGGAAACACATGGCCCTTTAGCCACCAACGTAGCCGTCTGGTTCACTATCCTTAGCCCGCTAATCGGGATAATCATCGGACTCTTGGGCACGTGGCTTGTTAGCCCGCCAAACTTTTAGAAACGCGGCGAAGCACTCTTATTTGTTGCAAGATCGACATTCTGTTTTGCGCTTTACCATTTCCGATAAAAAAGATAGCTGAGAAGATGGCCGCTTAAGCGAATTCTTAATGGCATGACGTCGCTCACCACGTTGCTCTCGAAATGGCCGCTCGTTCGGCAAATTCGGGAGCGGGCCGACGGCACGGGATTGGAAGCGATGTCGGACAAAACCCGCGCGATGCACGCGCGCATTGACGATGCGCAAGTGGCGCGCTCGATTTGCCCGTACTGCGGCGTCGGTTGCGGGCAACTCATTTTTCACAAGGACGGAAAACTGATTTCGATCGAAGGCGATCCGGAGAGTCCGATCAGCCAGGGGAATCTTTGCCCGAAAGGCGCGGCTTCGTATCAATTGCTCACCCACGATCGGCGCGAAACGAAGATGAAATACCGCGCGCCACGCGCGAAAGAATGGACAGAAATTTCGCTGGATCGCGCGATGGACATGGTGGCGGACCGAGTCTGGGAATCACGTAAGCGCACCTTCGTGCGCAAAAAAGACGAGGCGACGATCAATCACACAACCGCAATATGCCATCTCGGCGGTGCTACCCTCGACAACGAAGAAAATTATCTGATAAAAAAACTGTTTACTGGAGGCCTGGGAATGGTCTGCATATCCAACCAGGCGCGGATATGACATAGCAGCACGGTGCCCGGTCTGGGCGCCTCCTTCGGCCGGGGCGGAGCTACGACTGCGCAACAAGATCTCGCCAACGCCGATTGCATTTTAATCGAAGGCTCTTCCATGGCCGAAGCCCACCCGGTGGGTTTCCGCTGGGTCATGAAAGCAAAGGAGCGCGGCGCGACCATCATTCACGTCGATCCGCGTTTTTCGCGCACTAGCGCGCTCGCGGACATATGGGTGCCGATCCGTGCCGGCAGCGACATCGTTTTTCTCGGCGGGCTCGTAAGGCACTTGATCGAGAACGAGCTGTTCTTTCGGGAGTACGTCATTCACTACACGAATGCCTCCTGCATCTTGTGTGACGAATATCGCGACCCGGAGGACAACGGGGATGGCTATTTCTCCGGTTGGAACGAAGAGAAACGCGCTTACGAGGGCGACAGCTGGGTCTATAAAGGCGGCGATCTGAGTCGCCCCCAGCGCGATCTTACATTGCAAGATCCACAATGTGTCTTCCAGAAATTAAGGCGACATTTCTCCCGCTATACACCGGAGATGGTGCAGAAAATCTGCGGCGTTCCGCCGGCGCTTTTTCACAAGGTCGCGGACGCGCTCGTTGCCGCATCCGGGCCGGAGAGGACCGCCGCGCTTTGCTACGCAGTAGGGTGGACGCAGCATTCCAAGGGAGCGCAGATCATTCGCGCGGCGTCGATTTTACAGTTGCTGCTGGGAAACATTGGCCGGCCCGGCGGCGGAATTCTCGCGTTGCGTGGCCACGCTTCGATCCAGGGTTCCACTGACATTCCGACTCTTTACGACATTCTTCCCGGCTACCTAGCAATGCCGCTCCAAGGCGACGAAACGCTTCAGCAGTATCTCGTCAATTACACAAAAAAGACCGGCCTCTGGGCGGATTACCCGAAATACCTTGTGAGCACGCTTAAGGCGTACTACGGGAAGAATGCGACCGCAGAAAACGATTTCGGCTACTGTTGGCTGCCCAAACTCACCGGCAACCATTCGTTCTTCGAATTTCTTTACGACATGCTCGACGGGAAGATGGAGGGCATGTTTTTGATGGGACAGAACCCAGCCGTCGGCGCGCCTAATTCGCGGCTCCAGCGAAAAGCACTGTCGAAACTGAAATGGTTAGTCGTGCGCGATATGGTCGAGATCGAATCGGCAAATTTCTGGCGTGAATCGCCCGAGATCGAGCGCGGCGAGTTGAAGGCCGAGGACATCGAGACGGAAGTTTTCTTTTTCCCCGCCGCCGGTCACGCTGAAAAGGAAGGCGCATTCACCAACACACAACGCTTGTTGCAATGGCGTGAAAAAGCGGTCGATCCGCCCGGGGATTGTCGCTCCGATGCATGGTTCATTCATCAGCTCGCTTTGCGTCTGATCGCCAAGGTGAAAGCATCGAGCGACCCGATCGACGAACCACTGCGCGTGCTCGACTGGTGGTACCCGGAAGACGAATTCGGCGATCCGAAAATGGAAGCCGTGCTGGCCGAGATCAACGGATGGTATACCAATCCTGTAGCCGGGGTCGGTGACCACGGAGGGAGTGAGGGTGTCGTGTTCGGCATCGATCGCGATGGCAACGCTCATCATGGCCTGCAGGTGAATGGTTTCGCGGAGTTGAAAGCCGACGGCTCCACTTCATCCGGCTGCTGGATTTACTCCGGCGTTCTTGGCCGCGATGGCGTGAACAAGGCAAACTCACGAAAATCCAGAGATTATCTCGGTCACGGCTGGGGCTTTGCGTGGCCCAGCGATCGCCGAATCATTTACAATCGTGCCAGTGCACGGCCTGACGGTAGTCCTTGGAGCGAACGGAAAAAATTGGTGTGGTGGGACTCGAAAAAATGGACAGGCATCGACGTTCCCGGCTTCGTAAAAGGAAAAGCTCCGGAGTACGAACCGGAGCCAGGCGCGGAAGGACTCGACGCAATTCCCGGTGATGCTCCGTTTATTCTGCACGAAGACGGACTGGGCTGGCTTTACGTGCCCAAAGGTTTGCAGGATGGACCGTTGCCGACGCATTACGAACCGCTCGAGTCGCCCGTATCAAATGAACTTTATTCGCACGACACAAATCCGGCGGTGCACTGGTTTCCGCGTGCCGAGAATCGCTTCGCGCCGCCGGGGGATTCGAAATTTCCATTTGTGCTGACTACCTATCGCCTGACCGAACATCATACGGCCGGCGGCATGTCGCGTTTTCTCAGTCATCTCGCCGAATTGCAGCCGGAAATGTTCGCCGAAATTTCGGCCGAGCTCGCGCGGGAGCTCAAGATCAACAATGGCGATCACATTTGCATCGTTACTTTACGCGCGGCAATCGAAGCGCGCGCACTCGTTAGTCGCCGGATTCGGCCGTTGCGCATCAATGGGAAGAGAGTGCATCAAGTCGCGTTGCCTTATCACTACGGGACAGCCGGCTTGGTGCGTGGCGGGGCGGCGAATGATCTTCTGACCATTTCCGGCGAACCGAATGTCACAATCATGGAAGCCAAGGCGCTCACCTGCAACATCGTGCCCGGTCGTCTGCCGCGTGGAAGCGCCTTCGCCGAATTTCTTAACAAATATGCACCGCAAGCTGGGCCGCCGAGTATCCATCCCGAACAACCGGCGCTTGGTGTGTCGAAGGGCGGAGAAGAAGTCTCAGGCCACGCCCAGGAGGGACAATCAGAATGATCGGCGAAGGAATTCAAAGCACCAACCAGCGGAGACATTCCTTCGTGCAAGATCGCGTCGAGGTCGGCTTCTTCACCGACCCGAGCGTTTGCATCGGCTGCAAGGCTTGCGAAGTCGCGTGCAAAGAATGGAACCATGTGCCGGATGACGGCTTCACGTGGTCGGGAAATTCTTACGACAACACCGGCCACCTTGGCGCATCCACATGGCGCCACGTCATGTTTCTCGAGCAAGATCGACAAAAAGGAAATCAGATTGTCGGCTCGCATTCGCTAGCTAATGGCGATGGTGAAGATCCCTTCCGCTGGGTATTTCTTTCCGATGTTTGCAAGCATTGCCAAGAAGCAGGTTGTCTCGAAGCCTGCCCGACCGGCGCGATCGTGCGAACAGAAGTTGGTTCGGTCCTCGTCCAGAACGATGTCTGCAACGGCTGCGGTTACTGCGTCGTCTCATGTCCATTTGGTGTGATCGACCGCCGACCGGAGCCGCTGCCAGATGCTGGCGGTGCATTTAAATGTACGTTCTGCTACGATCGCCAAAAAAGCGGCCTCGTTCCAGCCTGCGCCAAAGTTTGTCCTACCGAATCGATCGTGTTCGGCCGATTGGATGATTTGCGCGCACGCGGAGCGGAGCGCGTGCAGCAATTACAACAAAGCGGTTACAATGACGCGCAACTTTACGATCCGACGGAAACGTCCGTGCGCGGCATTCATGCATTCTTTCTAATCCTCGGCGAACCGGAAGCGTACGGACTACCGCCGAAGCCGCAGGTGCCCACAATTTATTTGAAATCGGCGTGGGGCGCGGCGTTCGCGACGGCGATAGCATCAATCATCGCGACGCTTTTAGCGTTCGCATTTTTCTCATGACCAGCGATTCGCCAGCGGAAAAGCGACTCGAAGAGTTACGCGAGCAAGCGTGGAAGGACGGCGTCGTTCCTGGCAGAGGTGTTGATGTTGTGGGCGGACCGATTCCGCGCAAGCCGGGCTACTACGGTCAGCCCGTGGTCAAACCGCCGGTCTGGACATGGGAAATCCCCATTTATTTTTTCGTTGGTGGTCTGTCGGGAATGTCGGCGGTGATCGGAAGCGCTGCCTTCTTGTTTCATCATGTCGATCTTGCGCGCGCCGCGATGTGGCTGGCTGCAATCGGCGTCGTGCTCTCATCGATCCTGCTGATCATGGATCTTGGCCGCCCGCTCCTCTTCATCAACATGTTACGTGTTTTTAAACATCAATCGGCGATGTCGATGGGCGTTTGGATTCTTAGCACGTTCGGTGCATGCGTCGTTCCGGGTTTGATCGCGCTCGAACTGCATGCGCATCATGTTTTCGGCGGCACAATCGATCAACTACTGCGTATCGCTGCCGCCATCCTTATCTTCGGTTCAGCGTTCTTCGGAACGTTGCTTGCGACTTATACCGGTGTGTTGATCGGCGCCACTGCGATTCCCGCTTGGTTTTTACATCGCCTGCTCTTGCCAATCCATTTTGGAACAGCCGGGCTGGGCTCGGCAGCTGGATTGTTGGAGCTGCTTGGCCATCGACTCGCCGCACTCAACGTCGTGGGGTACTACGCCGCCGTGGTTGAGTCGGTGCTCTTGATCTGGCTTAGCATCGACAAACATGGCATGGCCGATCGGGCCATACACGAACACGGGTCAGGCTGGCTTATTCGGATCGGCGAAATTTTGACCGGTCCGCTTGCACTTGTCCTGCGACTGTTGGGCCTGGTCCCATTCGCGGCCATGTCGTTTTTGGTCGGCGCACTGGTCAGCCGTTTCGGCTGGATTGCCGTGGGCAAGGTTTCCGGGTCCGATCCGGAATCTGTCTTCGCCGCTGAGCGTTACTAACGTTGTTCCAGAATGACGCGCTCGATGTGCGAGTAGACGTTGAACGACGGCGGCCGGAGAAATCCGATTAACGTCTGATTGCTCTCTCTCGCAAAATTCATCGCCAGAGTTGAAGGCGCCGAAATTGAGGCAACGATCGGAATTCCAGCAGACAGCGCTTTCTGCATGATCTCAAATGAAGCGCGGCCGCTGACAAGGAGAACATATCGATCTAACGGAAGGAGTCCGTCGAGAAACGCGCGGCCAATTACTTTGTCGACCGCGTTGTGGCGGCCGATGTCTTCACGGACGATTTTCGGTTCGCCGCTCAGATCGAAGATCCCGGCGGCATGAATTCCGCCGGTGCGCGCAAACTCGCCTTGTTGTTTTTGCAAGAGCGCCGGCAGCGACAGCAGGGTTTCGATTTCGACCCGAATGTTTTGTGCAGTCGCGATCGGAGGAAAATTTTGCCGAATCGCGGCAATGTTGTTTTTCCCACAAATTCCGCAGCTGCTCGAAATGGTTCCGAAACGTTTGGCGGAACCGAGTTTCAATTTCACCCCGGCCGCGACTTCAACGACGACGATGTTCTCGCGAGTTCCCGAAATCGCCGCGATCTCTTTGCGTTCGCGAACGATCGCCTCCGAGACCAGAAAACCAGCCGCGAGTTCATCGTCGTGACCGGGCGTGCGCATCGTCGTTGCCAGGCTTTTGCGGCCGATGCGGATCTCGAGCGGCTCTTCGATTGTTAGATCGTCCGGTTGGTACTCAAGTTTGCCGTCGCGTTTTCGGCGAATGATCTTCTCCGATCCGATTCCGGGCTCTTTCATGTGAAACGGCTTGGCGGCGATGTTATCATGGTCGCGGTGGAAATTTGTCATCTTTATGTTTCACGCGGCCACAATTTTGTCGGACACCATGGTCGCGAACCCGATGAGTATCCGATGATCGAAGTTCGAACGATCGAATGCATGGCCGGGCGCGGCATTCAGGGCGATCGCTACTTCGGTTTTAAAGACGATTACAAGGGGCAGATCACTTTTTTCTCGCTGGAAGTTTTCGATGAACTCCTCCGCGCGCTCCAAGTCCAGGATTGTTCTCCCACATCAGTCCGGCGAAACGTCATCACGCGCGATGTCGATCTTAACGAATTAATCGGCCAGGATTTTGAAATTCAGGGAGTTCGATTTCACGGCACGGAGGAATGCCGGCCCTGTTATTGGATGGATCGCGCCATCGCGCCCGGCGCGGAGGAATTTCTCAAAGGCCGGGGTGGTTTGCGCGCGAGGATTTTGACGGATGGTGCATTGCGTTCGACCGCACCGGTCCCTAAACGAGCGGGATGAAGATCAGCGCGGTGTTGCTCGCCGGCGGCGAATCGCGCCGCATGGGCAAAGACAAGGCGACGCTTTTCTTTCGCGGCAAACCGCTTTGGCAAATTCAGCTCGAACTTCTGCGAAAACTCGAGCCGTCGGAGATTTTGATCTCGGCACGGACCGATCCGCCGTGGAGACCGTCCGATATGCAATTTGTATCGGACGATCCACCGTCGCGCGGTCCGCTGAGCGGTTTAACTGCAGCGCTCGCGCGAATTCAGACGAGGCACTTACTTGCGCTGGCTATCGACCTGCCGTTTATGACCGAGAATTATCTGCGCGCGATATCGCATAAGATCGAACCCGGCCGTGGTACGCTCCCAATGATCGGAGATCGCGCCGAACCGCTAGCTGCGATTTATCCGGCGGCCGCCCACGTCGATCTTGTCGCCGCACTTTCAGGAAACGATTTTTCCCTTCAGACGCTAACAAATAAGCTGGTCAAGGCGGGCAGGCTTCGCCTCTTTCCCATTTCCAAGAAAGAGGTACGACTTTTCCGTAATCTCAACGCTCCAGCCGATCTCGATTGAATTTACCTCGGAAGAGGGAGTTGCGATCCGTCCTTCAGCGGCATCGGAAAATCCTCCGGACGCGCCGTAGAAGCGAATTGAGCACAGCGCTACGTTTTTCGCATGAAAACGAACAACTCTCTGGTGATAGCGGTGATCGCATTGTCGATCTTCGCTTCGAACGCGTTTGCGTTGATCAGATCGCCTTATCCGCGCCGACCCTCTGCCCCGGATAATATCGTCGTAATTTCCGACGACAGACGTGATTGGGTTCGCCCGACCGTTCGAGCCTCAAAATGAACATGCCAATAATCGCGTTGATGGCGGTGATTGAGCCGGCCGGTGTTCCGGCGCTGCGCATGGCTTTCACGATCGCCGTGATTATCTTTTTGATTGGCGGCATTCTGATCTTCCGCAGTCGGCACCGATTCTTTGATCGTGACCCAAATGTTGAGAACGATGTACCCGTCGTCCGACACAATCGTATGGAGGAAATCCTATTTGTTTGGGGCGGCCTGACGCTGGTCCTGATTGCCATCTTGTACCAAGTCTGGCGGGCATGACTAAAACGAATTTAAAATCGCCAACACAACCTCAGAAGCCTAGAAAGAAATAACTTATGAGCGCATTTACTCGTCGAAGTTTCATCGGAACAGCCGCTGCCGCAGTAGGCAGTTTTGCCGCAGTCCAAAAAGTCATAGGTGCAGATCGAAGCAGGAGCGATCCCGGCCCGGCCAATCCGGGGCTCGATGGCCAGAACCCGGATTCCATCTGGCCACCCGCCACGGACTCCAAGAGCCTGGTCCAAAACTTCAAGTATCCGTTCTCGTTTGCCAACAAGCGGACTTACGAGGGCGGATGGTCACGGGAGGTGACTATTCGCGAGCTGCCCGTCTCGAAGGACATGGCGGGCGTAAACATGAGGCTGACCGCGGGCGGCGTCCGGGAGCTGCATTGGCACACGTCCGCCGAGTGGGCGATCATGCTTTACGGCACGGCGCGGATTACGGCGATTGACGCGGACGGGAAGAGTTTCATCGCTGATACCAAGAAAAACGATCTTTGGTTTTTCCCAAGCGGGATCCCGCACTCGATTCAGGGTCTCAATCCCGATGGTTGCGAATTTATGCTCGTGTTCGACGACGGCGATTTCTCCGAGTCGGAGACGGTGTTGTTGAGCGATGCGATGGCTCATTTGCCGTCGGAGGTGCTGGCAAAAAATTTCACCGTCGGCGAAAAGGCCTTTGCCAATGTGCCGAAGCAAGAGCTGTTCATTTTCCAAACGGATGTCCCCCCTTCGCTCGAGGCCGATCAGAAGGCAGCGGCCGGAGCGCTTGGAAAATCACCGAAGGATTTTGCTTTTCGCACGATGGAAATGCCGCCGACGAAGCAAACGAAGTCTGGTGACGTGCGGATTGTCGATTCACGTAATTTCAAAGTCACAACCACGACCATGGCCATGGTCACGGTTCATCCGGGCGGGCTAAGAGAGCTGCACTGGCACCCGAACGCGGACGAG
>Ga0099829_10000483_pt1 | contig 21154 bp, 18 predicted proteins | sample CZO8metaG_3_FD_79336 | JGI IMG/M metagenome (GOLD analysis project Ga0099829, IMG submission 79336) | Vadose zone soil microbial communities from the Eel River Critical Zone Observatory, Northern California, USA - CZOApr15con2H2.8 metaG | ecosystem: Environmental > Terrestrial > Soil > Vadose...
CTTTGCAATTACTGATGCTGCATGACTGGAAATCCCACTTTTTCCTGGCCACCGACCCGCGGATTACTGCGCTTCATCTGAGGATTTTCCCTTTGGGTTCGTATCAAATGGCTTTCGCCCGAAGGCGACCAACCACATTTTGCGCAGTAACTGTTCTTCAGGATGCGACCACATCTGGGACAATCAGTCAGCCCTGAGGGCCTACGCATCCCGTTCTTTTGCACGTCGGAGCTTCTCGCGAATCCGCTCTGAGAGCTGGGATGGTGTGTTGTCTTCTGCCCGAACGTACTTGATTGACGTGCTCAGACCGGGGACAATCGTATCGTCGAATCGGACAGGAAGAATGTAAGGCTCCTCCTGTTCGATTTGTCGGGCAAGAGCGCTCCTCCGTTCATGAGAGGGCCAAAGCTTCCTGACATAATCCTTAGAGATGAACATAACACAGAACGTCGCAAGGTCCTTGAAGACCCGTTGTAAGAACGGGATCAGGTCCTCACCCAATAACTCAGTCTCCCGGTCGCGGTCGAAAAACACTCGAACACCAGACCGAATCAACTCCTCCTCTACCTGTTGAACGTATTCGATTTGTTCCTTCGCGTAAGTTAGGGCTACGTCTATTTCGTGCTTAGGCCTTTTTTTTTTCTGAAAGGGTTGGCCCGAGGTGGTTGTACCGTACAGTGATTCCAAAAGCTTGTGGAGTTGGGACTCCAATCCCGTTCGAGCCTCCTCGTCGTTTCCGCCAACCGAATAGCCAAATCTAAGCTTCCTACCACCGAGTGCCAGGTCAACCAAATTCACGTGATAGTAGAGAAGGGCCCGTGAGCCCCAAGAGAACAGACCCTCGGTCTGAGTAGCATCCTTGCAGTCGAGCCGAAGATCGAGCAAGGCCCGAATTAGTCTTATTAGGTCAAAATCGCGCACTCGGAACTCAAGCTCGACCTCCAAGAGATCCGCGTCAAACAGCGTCCGAAATGGTTCGATGTCAACCGGTCGGTCGTCCAAGTAAGGGGGAAAGATCCGCCCAGTTCCGTCGTTGGATTCAATTGCTATTCCTGTAGAAGTATAGAATCTGTCGAGCATTGCAACGAAGGTTGCGTGTGGAGTAAACTCCTTGTGGATTTCTGCCAACGAAACTATGCCCCGATGTTCACCAACGTAGACAGGGATCTTGGTGCGCAATACATTGAAGACGGGGTCATCGAGAATGACAAGTTCCTTATCGATACTCGGGTCATACTCGATCTCGCCCGAGTCCGAGAGATTCTGAAGTAGGAAACGAAGATGGTTCAGGTAGATCGGAGGTCCGAGACTTTCCCTCGCTAGGTTGCGCAATTCCTCGACTGTCGTCGTCGGTTGTTCCTTCTTTTTCAACGTCTTAATGGCCGCGACAACTCGGTCCACAAGCTCAGATTGCGCTGCTGTATGAGAATGCCCCCAATCAATTAGCCCCTCCAGGTCGTTGCGGAATCTTGCCACCTGGGTCGGATCCCTTGGGTCGACTTTGATTAGTCCTTGCAACTTGCGCTCGGCAATTTTTTCTAGTATATGACCTTCGGTGATATCATGAACCGGTTGGTCAGTATAAGTCTCAACTAGGACCTGTTTCGCCTTGGAAGTTAAGCGCGGTTGAAGTCTGTTTTGGAGGTCTAGTGCAGTCGTGAACCCCTGTCTGTCGTTCTGTTTGAAAAAGTAGAGTGCCAAGTCGGAATCAGCCATAAGAGGTAGCAGCGACGTGACCACTCGTTCTTGCCCGCCATTGTCGTTTAGGAGAATCCGATGTTGCGGCGAGTCGGATTTCGTCACCAGAGTCCAAATTCGTCGGCCGAACGTAGATAGTTGCTTACCCGGATCTCCCGTCGTCAAAGTGCTGCACAAAGTACTCTTGCCGAACCCTGTGTGGCCAAGCAGCGCCACTTTGACATAGTTGTAACGCACAAGGTCCAAGAGTGGAGTGAGCGACTCTGCTTTCATCGACCTCAACCCCGAGCTTGAAAGCAGGAGGAAGCGATCTTTCTGGGGAAAGACCGCGATCGTTCCTTTGACCGACGCTCTACTGACTTGTTGGCTCTCGGGATCCACTCCTATTATCTCATCCGCGGTTGCAGCCAGCAATTGCTTTCCATCTGAGGAAGGCATAGCCGATTGCCCGGCACCTGTAGCCGCATCGGTTTGGAAAACGGGGAGCCACTCGTTGGACTGACTCTGAAAGTTGAAGAGGGTAATCTGGCCGCTTTCTCCCATCGCTCCCAGCAGGTCAGACCCGAGAAATGACAGACCGCTGACGTAGGAGTCGAGCCTAAGTCTCTGATGGGGCTTGAATGACTCTCGTTCCCTAGTCCAAGTCAGAATGTTCCCACGATAGTCACCCGAAGCCAGCCATCCTTCAGGAGAATAATCTAGCGCGAAAATCGAATCGGCGTGCCCTTCCAGCCGCAACTGCTCCCAACCGCCGAATCCGTGCTTTAGTAGCTTCAGTACCCCGTAACTTGAGCCGATGAGCACTGCATCGCGACTCAGGGCAAGCGCTCTCCATACACGATCGTACTTGGAGTTGGTCGGAGGCAAGATCCGGGAAGTGTCAGGCGAGGAGAGATTGTTCAGCAAGTGCAGATCGCCTGCTCGGCTCCCAACAAAGAGCCCAGCGCCTGGGATCGGAGCAAGCGCATCCACCGTTGATGTTGCTCGAATGATAATTGTATAATCGCTGGACGGGAGGGACCATCGAGCGACGTACCCGTTTTCATGACCGGTGATGAGGGTTCTGCCCTCATCGATGAGCACCCCTGAAGTCGCAGGCGACAAGCGCTCAGGGAAGTCGAGGATTAGTGAAGTCGTGGCGGGCATCGATTCGAATCGAACGGAGATGGACTATTGTACCTTTCCGAGATGTATCCAGAGTTCATCTTCGTGAGGGTCAAAGGAATCCGGCTAGGTTCGGGTCGTTAATCTCGTCATCGGCATACGGATTTGGAGTGATTTCTGCTTGCCGCGCTCCGTACACTGATATGACTCCGCTAATGTTCCTCGCTACTCTTCGTCTGAAATAAAACCCTCTTTTCGCGGGCGTATTGAACTCGACTTGAGTGCGCAGACCGCTATTCTGAGTCACGCATTTCGATTGAAGGAAGGGTCCCCACCCCATTGATATGGCCCTTCGGACCTTCCGCGGTAGACTAACGGCGGGGATTGCGACTCCAGGGCCGTAAGAGTCGCGCCATCCTAAAAGAGCGGTTTCCATTGTGTGAGTCGGGTCGATAATGCTGTCTTCTATGTGCATTGCAACAATGTAGATCACCTTACGCCTTCTTCCGACCCAGGAGTCACGTTTCCTTGCTTTATCCTCAAGTTCCAGTTCTAGCCTCTCGACATACTTGTCCGTAGGCACGACTATCCCGCTATACCCTACCATCCCGATGTGGCTCCGTGGGCGACGAGTAGGCAGAAGGTGGAACACAGCCATATCCGATTCAATGTCGAAAGGAAGCGTTCCTGCGTTCATAAATCGCAATTTCTTGGAAAATTGATCGAAGCACCGCTGCGCGATTTTCTCGCTGCGCCGACGTTCTCTGAAGCCGATGCGGGAGACAGACAGGTCTTTTCCGAGTTTCGCATCGACTTGAGCGCGGATTCCTTGGCGATTGCAATATTCAGCGACCCGTGTCATCAACCGCCACGAGTTCTCGTTTGCAGTGAAACGTTTCACTTCCACATAGATGTCTCTTTTCCACTTGACGAGCATGTCCGCGGTTCTAATCGGAGCACGGGTTGGGGACAGGAACGTTACTGTCATGCCATTCGATGCGATGATCTCTCCAACCCTCAATTCCGAAACGATCGAATCGAATTGACTCAGACTTCCTGCCTCCTTTAACTTGCGTTGTATTCGGCGGCAGCCGCAGCGCCTTAGCTGAAGTATGAGTGCGTCAACTTCGCTCAAGTACCCAGTCGGACGCATGGCAATTAACTGGGTCAGTAGAACGCGCCTCTGCGCAAGCCCCCAGGCAAGGCTCGGAAATTGGCTGTGCATGAATTGCCTCTAGCCACAGGCATGGATCAAAGGATATACGTCGTTTAGGAATCTGATTATGATATAGACAAGCTGAAAACGGTGCGAAGAAAAAAAGGGGGAGTACAAAGTTCCCCCAGCGGAGCGCGAATCCCACCGGTCCCGCCCCTGTACAGGGACCCCAGAGTGTTTAACTCGCCAGCGGCAAATTTGAGAAGATACAGATTTGAGCCTAGGAGATATTCGGAAGTTCCTCCAATCCCGAGAAAGGAACCACTTTCAAATTGACCTTAGGTGGGCAAGCCATTCAGCGAGTATCAAACTCATCAAGGCTTCTTGCCAGATGCGCGCTTCCTTTCCAGGAAATCTCTGACGGCCTCTCTTACAACTTCGGCTACCGATACGTAACGTCCCTTGGATTCGCCGACGAACCGTTCCAGCTCTACATAAAGCTGGTCGGGGACTGACAAGTTGCGGTAGCCCTTTCTGACCAATCATCTTCAGGCGAAACGCTAAAAGACTCGTAGTAAGACAGTTTTCAAGCACCCGTCCAGTACAGACTGCTGAGATAATCGAAAGGCTTGAGCCCTTCAAACATGCTAACTCGCAATCGGGCCATACTAATCTCAGGTGTGGCGATTGCAGTCGTAGTGCTTGGAGTACTCTTCGTGGTTTTAGCTAGACAACCATCACCGAGCGCACTGACGCTGACTTCTTCTACAACACATCAAGTGCTGGCGGGAAATCAAACCTACCCCGGATTCTTCTCCTTAGCACTATCTAATTTGGATCAAGGGAATACTTGGAAAGTGGAGGTTACGGCATCCGGTGGAGCGGTCGGAGCGAATTTTTGCGTATTGAACGATGGATCATACCAAACTTGGGCCAATTCATACTACGTAACTTCGAATCCGGGACTGACCTTTCCCTGGGACCAGTGCTTGGTATCATCGGGACAGACACTGCAAACTACGCTCGTGTTTAAGATTCCATCGTCAGGGACTTGGGACATCGTTGCCATCAACGACAATCCGAACGTCGTAACAGTAACTTATTCACCGGCTGGCTAGGACGTCGTATTTCTGCTATCGCTGGGTCCGAAAGGGGAAAGGCTACAGCGCCCCCATCCGACTGAGATGTCATGAGGGTTACTGCCTATCCTGTCTCGGAAGAACATGTTCATCCTCGACGCTTATTCTCTTCGGTACGTATCCAGTCGGGTATGATGACGGCTCGGATCAACTCTTGAACACTGATGCCCTTCTGCTTGGCAATACGGTTCAGCTCCGAGTACACGTGTAGGTCGAGCGATTGCATGAACTTCGAGCTGGCCATTAGCCCTCAGTCGCCTGCATGCATGTTCACCGATTTGGCGGCCGGGGCTATATTCTTGATCTAGCTCGTCCCGGATTGACGTGTTGCGAATGGAAGTCGAAGGCTCTTAGCTCGTCGGTGCTGGACGGGCGCAGTGTGAACAGAACTTTGCGTCTGACTGAGGCCTCGACTTTCTAATTGAAGAAGAGAAGCGTCTTTGCGGGACGAGAGGGTGGAAGAAAGAACCCTATCTCACTGAAGAGCTTTGTCTGGCGTCCTTCATAACCCAAGCACTGCGACATCAGGAAGGCGACGCCGGCGAGAGCGTTGAAGGCATTCTGGAAATTACCTTCCTTGGAATTATCTATGTCAGAGTGCTTCAGCTTGTTATGAGCTGACCACCACTTTATCGGGGAAGACTGTGGGACTGTCGATTCGAACGGCATCAAGCACTTTCCGCTGGCCTTTTGATGGTTTATGCTCATGGAAACCCAAGTAAGATCGACAGCAGTAGAGACGACAGAAAACCGCTTCTTGAACAGGTCATCGAGTAGGTTGTAATAATCCCAGACGTCAAACTCGGTTTTCTTCGGAGTAGAACTATCATTTCTAACGATCTTGTCCATACTTGACCCAAACGTTCGACATGCGTCATTCAGGATGCTTGAAAATTCGTATGAAAACACTCTTCCGTTGTCTGAGTCAACATCAACATATCTGAAGCTGGCGATCATTCTCTCTTCCAGAGCAGGCATCCTTACCTGCAAATAGGACTGGATTTCCGAAAACCAACTCAGGCCTTTGTATGTCTCTTCAAGGAAGGCGGCGATAGGGAACGTTCTGTTCGTTGGCAACGCGCTCAGAATTAGCTTGAATGAGAGGGGCTTATCGGAGTTTTGATTACCAGTACCCTTCTAATTGGCTAGTACGCATATTCAAACGGTCTACTCCTCAGCCATCTCCATCCTATACGCCGCTTAGGAATCTGTGTTTCGTATAGACGAGTCCAAAGTCGTTAGTCTCAAAAGTTAGACGGCACGTCCTTGTGCGCCACTCCAGATACTGCCATCTAGCCGAAGTCATAACTGCATACACAAATCCGATCAGCAGAATGACGGTAGCGTGTGGAGAAGCATAGCGTTCAAAGATGAAGTCTGGAGCCGTGAGTATCGCCTAGAGGAACGCGAACATTCCTAGAGCAACCATAAGCCCTTCGTATCCCCCTCCCTTTTTCGGCGTCGGTGAAAGATGTGTTCCTATACTGTTTGAGGAAGTCTCTGAACCGGAACATCACGTCTTCCGCGGCCTTTGTGAGTTCTTCTTTTCCCGATTATCAGCAAAGTCTGGACCTGAAAACCCGATCATACTCATGACAACTGGCACTGAGGCTGACGGGATGGGATCAGAAGGTGCCTTGCGGAAGTTAGTCTTTACCAGCGGCCGGTCTACTCTGGGTACATACCCCTGGGGTTTCGCAACCGATTCCAATATTGTTCGAAACTCATCGGGATGAGACCATATCAGTTTTGAATCGCTCAGCTTCAATAGTTCCCCTTTTCGGGGAATTAGGATGTTGCGGATCACTTCCAAGATTCTTGGGGCTTGGTCGAGGCTTTTTGTCATGAGAATTAGCTTGTTGCCGAACACCTCAACCTTGGAGTGGGGAAAGTCGCGGTGGTCAAGATCCCAGTGACCATAGTTTGTTTCGTTCTCTGTGTCGTAGACATGGATCAGGCTATGAACTCCGCTCCACGGGTGTTCCAATTCATGAGCATGGTTGAGAGAGGCGTCCCAATCGGCGTTATGGAAGACCGAAAGTTGGAACCGAACTCTGGCATGGGCTTCCATTTCTTTCTTCGTCATGAAGAGACCGCCACAGCATTCGAAACGCGACTCTGCCGCAGCCATAGAGTATAGACCGCAGATGGGGCCCATCGGCCCCGTTACATAAAGCATACTTGATGTCAGCGTTGGCTAGGTCTGAACATGGACTGACAACCACCTCGGATACGCTTTCTACGGCTCGAAATCCTGTGCATCTGCGTGGCACAGCAGACAAGCTAGTGACGCATCTGGAGCTTGGTGGCTCGATCCCAATTGGGACCCCGGTTCTGGTGCGGTATTTGGACCACGTCAGATTCGAGAGCGCGGACGCGAGGCAGTACAAGCCGTGGCCGTTGGAGATGATCGGGTGGCTCGACTACGAAGACAAGGATTGTCTACGTATAGTCTGCGAAAGGTTCGCAGAGCCCACATCTTTCGGCAACGCTCGGGTCCGTTCAACCGGAATATCGATTGTCAAGAATACGATTCTCGAACTGAAGAGGCTGAGGTTGGGATAGCCAGATGGCTACACTTATTACAGACCCCGAACTCAGGCAGGCCGAAAATACGATGCAGGCAAGAGCAATACTTGAACCGCCAGAACTTACCATTCCAAAGAAGCAATTCGCCCTGGAACAGCTTTCATTCCTTTTGCAACTTGGCACTGTCAACAATGAGATCCTCGTGATAGAGCGTAGCTTCAGGGGATACCGCCTGAAGAATCCCGTCCAAGTTCCGGTCTGCGACATCCTCGCTGTAGGGGAAGTCGGGCTCTGCGAGTACATCTTCAGGTCGCTGATTCCCACCCGTCCGCTGCTGATAGGCTGGGTCCTGCACAACAGGACACTCATCGAAGTGGCGAGCTACCTGTTCCGAGCACGCTCCAAGTCCAAAATGGGATTCTACGGAACAGTGAACACTGTCCACCTCTATTGTGAAAGACTCAACGCGGAACCTGACAAACTCCTCGGCGACGTCGTCCGGAACGGCCTACCCGACCCGGCGCGAATCGAGAAGCACAGAACGTTCCTGCAAAGCTGTCTCAACGAGCTTGACGACATGAAGCGTTCGCCTGGAAGAATCGGCGGCTATGCGAAACAGGTTCGACTTTTCTATCGGGTCAACAACGTCGAACTGCCAAGGCCAAAGTTTCTACCGAAGCCCCGAGTTGTCAGCAAGCATCGAAGCCCCACGATGCAAGAGCTACGAGAAGTTCTCAGGATCGCCGATCTGAGGGAGAAACTCCTCGTCTTGCTACCTGCCACGTCAGGCTTTCGCGAAGGCACGGTCAGCCTCTTGAAGTATCGGCACGTCAAGACAGACCTTGAAAACAACGTCGTTCCTGTCCACGTGCACATCGAGGCCGACGAGACAAAGGGGCAGTACAGCGACTTCGACACATTCCTCTCAGGCGAAACCGTGGAAGTTGTCAACCTCTACCTGGACCGGCGACGGAGAGGCTCAGCACCGCGCAAGGACTCGCCGCTGGAATCTTCAACTCAGAAGATTCCGCCCGAAGAGATCACTGACAACTCGCCGCTCATCCGAGACAGTCAATCGGTTGAACCACGCCCCGTTGGCGAAAAGCAGATCTATCGTCTGGCCCACAATCTCTTCCACCGAGCAGGACTCTCCAGGAAGAACAAGCACGGACAGTACGAGCTGACGTTCCACTCTCTCAGGAAATTCTTCGAGACCGAGATGAAGCCTAGAGGAGTCAAGGACCCTGACCTGATCCAGTACTGGATGGGCCACGTTGTCAGTGTCTACAACGACATCCAGTCGAAGGGCATTGAGTACCAGCGTGGCGAATATGCAAAAGCCAATCTTCGGATCCAGCCTGAAGCCGGTGGCACGGGCAACATTGCACTCTTCAAAAAGATGGCGATGGAGATGGCAAGAGAACTGGGCGTCAACCCCGAAGAAGTCATAGCAAACACGGCGAAGCCCCACAGAATAAACGCTACCCCCGAAGAACAGGACCAGCTAGAGACCAGCGCCATCATCAAAGCATTCGCACAACACATCAAGGACCAGTTCAGAGAAAGCAGCTCCGGAGCATCCGCACGCTAGGATTCACTCCCGTAAGGTGGTGGGCCCGCCCGGATTCGAACCGGGGACCGTCAGGTCTCTCTTGTGTTGGGCTATGAGCCTGCCGCTCTTTCAGTCCGTTGATATGAAACCTGGCTGAGCTACGGGCCCTCACACCGGTCCCGTACGATCTGAAGTTTTAATGTTTAGTGAAAGAAGCCTGGATTGAGTTGTGCGGAACATTCGAGAGCGCTAGAGGGGTCCTATCCGAAATGAATTCGGGTTCCGACGCTTCCATGTACATAGGCCTCAGGCATTTCGTGGCTTACAAGATGCATCGCCCTCCAGCCTGTGCAATGCCCAGGGACGATGATGTCTGGATGAATGGCTGCTGTGTCCCTGATTGTTTGAGCGATGATCTTTTCGAAGATTCCACCTGTCAGATGCATTCCTCCGATGAAGGCGTGGACCTTGTTGACGCCAGTTACTCGTTGGGCGTTCCGGAGAACATTCACCGCGCCGGGATGGCTGCAACTCGACGCGACCACAAGTCCCTTTCCGTTAACGTTGAAGACGATGCCTTGATCGTCCCAGACCCACGGATCAAGCTCCCAATCGTCATCGTTTCCCGCTTCGTATTGGTACGGGAATCCCTTCTCGTAATCTGTCGTTCTCTCCACTTGTCCCGTTACTAGGGCTTGGTCGGAGAGGAGGAGGCTGGGAGTCTTGCTGTCAATTATCTTGATCTCGTTCTTTTCGAGTGCCCGACGGTCGGGTGGTGGCATGTGCATCTCCTGTCCAGAAGGGAACTTGATCTTCCTATTCTTCCACGCGTCAGGGTGGAGAATGAACGGGAGGTTCCTCTTCCCGAGACTATGGACGATCCCCATTAGGCCGCCATGGTGGTCTGCATGACCGTGGGATAGCGCGATCGCGTCCAGGTCAGTCAGCTGAATTCCTAGAACCGCTAGGTTGTGAGTGATGGTGTCGGGGCTGAGGCCCGCGTCGTAGAGAATGGTTTTGACGCTGCCTCTCTTGTGGACATTGAAGAGAAGAGAGTAGCCGTGTTCAGCAATCAACTGAGGCCTCCTCGACCAGTCCCAGGTCAACGGGGGCCGGACTACGTGATTCGTGGAGGCCACGAGAATGTCAATTGAATTGTCGACAAGGATTGTCGCGTCCACGGAATCAACAGTCTGAAGATGGACGATGTCTGCCGCGAGGCTTGTGAATCGAAGAGAAGAGAGCTTGACGCTAGGTTGTACCGCGTTGAAGTTGATTGCGCCCGATATGCACAATGCGTTTTCGACGAGTCATTTTTATCAATAAAAGGTAAGTGATGGTCCTCTCAAGTGAGCATCAAAACGGAACTTGTCGAGAGGCGCGACCAAGCGTAACTTTGCTCTTTCTACACTAGTAACGATACAAGCTTCAACAGAGCAGTTCTACACCTTGTTTAGTACACGAAGGTCAGCGATTTGCCATTTCGGCGACTTTTCAAGAACAAGCGCGGGATAGACACCATCATCGCTTCAGTGCTCATGGTCGCCATTGTCGTGATCGCTTCAGTGATGGTCTACATATACGCAACCGGCCTCTTCGGTGCAATTGCGACTCCTCAGAAGATAGCGACAGAGTCGATTAGCCTGGAATACTGGTCGTTCCCTTCAAACAACACTGTCAACCTCTCCATCAGAGACATCGGCACTACTCCAATAACACTGAAGTCATACTACGTAAATGATTACACAGGGAACCAGTATACAAGAGCCAACTGGGCGACCGGATCCTATCCGGGACCCACATTCCAACCCACGAGTTGGGCGAACGCGACGATTCTAATTTCGTCCCCATGTTCGACAAGCTGCACGTCCAGCGGAACCGCGTTCGTGTTCCAATCAGGATATCCCTACACAATAATACTCGTCACTGCCACGAATGAACAATTCTCCTTCATGATAACTCGATAATGACCTCGACGCGTCAACGCGTTGGCCAAGAGAATTCAAACTGCTTCCGCGCTATCCTCCGGAAAGTGCTTTAGCTACGGTGGACGAGTGCCCACAAAGCTCCTCCCTTGACCACGACGTTTCTCTTCGATCTAGCAATCGCGGTCGCAGCTGCTCTCCTCTTCAGTCTCCTCTTCTACAAACTTCGCCTTCCAATGATCGTGGGACAGCTAGTCGCGGGCATGGTCGTAGGACCCTTCGGTCTCGGCCTAATCCGAGACACAACAGCCATTGACTTCCTCAGTACTCTAGGAATAATTCTGCTACTATTCGTAATAGGTCTCGAGCTAGATCCTCGCCATCTCAAGAGTGTCGGATCAAACGCCATAGTTCTCACCACTGTAGAGTTTCTTGTAGCCTTCACAGTCGGGGTTCTCTCCGGTCTCGCCGCAGGATGGAACCTTGGCACTTCTCTGTTCCTAGGCTCGGTACTGGGCTTGAGCAGCACCGCAATCGTAGCGAAGATCGTCGCTGACCGGACCCATGAACACGGCGAAAGCCTCGCAGCTACGATAATGATGGTTATGGTCGTCGAGGATCTGATTGCTGTCTTTCTACTCTTCCTCACACCGGAGCTTTCAAGCGGAAGCCAACTTCAAGCTTCGGCATTCGTGATCGTTACCGGAAAGGCCGGCTTCCTCTTCCTTGCAACCTTTGGTTTCAGCAGGTATCTCGGTCCGAGAATCATCAACCGGGTAAGCCAGTACGAGATCGAAGTTGGAGAAATCTCATTCCTGTTAGCTCTATCATTCGGGTTCCTCTTCGGAGTCTTATCCGATTATCTAGGCTTCTCGCCAGGCATAGGAGCCCTGCTGGCTGGATTCTTTCTGCCTGTCAAGCATTCTCGTTATGTGAGGGAGAAGATTCTGCCTCTCAAAGAAGCCTTCATCGTATTCTTCTTCCTCTCCATGGGAGCGCTCATTGATGTTTCCAGCGCGATATCTGTAGGGCTTCCTCTCGCGGTCATATTAGGAGCAGCTATTTTCGGAAAGTTGGTCGGCGGCTCGTTAGGTGCGCGTCTCGCGAAGACGGGTGCCCCTCTGCTAGTCGGCAGCATCCTAGTCCCTCGGGGAGAATTCTCACTGGTGTTGGCAAAGGCAGGCGTTGATTCTGGACTCGTGAGCTTGCAGCTTTACCCTGTTGCGGGACTGGCAGTCCTAGCCACGACCCTTGCATCACCATTAATCGAGAGATCGGTGCATTCTTCCCGGGCCGAAAAATTGACCACGATGGAGTAAGCTCTAAGCGCTTTCTTGTCTTGAAGTTGCAGAGTGACGTGGCTTGCAATTTCGATTTGCTTAAACGTAGACACCATTCTTAGCCATCATATGGTCAACGTGAACGCTCCCAAGGCGTACGAGAAATATGCGTGAACCCTTCTCTTCGCCTTCTGGGCACTCCACCTCGTGTTATCAGCGCGGGACTTTTTCCCGAGTCTGCAGGATTTCTGCATAGGGTGTTTGCCTGGCGCCCAGACAGCGATACAATCCTCTACTCATATGACCTGGAGCCAGCTAGCCTCAACAAACCCGAGACTCGCTAGTTTTCTCGCCTCCGTCCTTGTCGATGACGGTATTTCAGCGGTCGGCCTGGCAATATTCGGAATGATCGTTTCCATGACCAGTTTCAAAAGAGGCGAAAAGTGGGCGTGGTACGTGTCCTGGTCGATGCCAGTTGGAATTCTCGCTGCTCAGCTTAACCTGTATCTGTTGACTGGCTCCATGATGGTGATCGTTCTAGCCGTTGTGTTTGTACTAGTATCTCTTCTGGCTCTATTCTTGCCTTACAGACAGTTCTTTCCGAAAAAGAGGTTGCCCGTTTCCTAGAATCTCTTTGATGCAGTTCCTAAGGTCAGCCTTATCCTTTAATAAACGGAGTTTCCGGATTGCCGTTGCCGCCGGCTAGATGCGGGCCGCCGTTCCCTCAAACAGGGGCGCGAGCTCAGTGGTAGAGCAGCGGGCTCAGTGAATAGCTGAGGCTGAAGCTGTTAAAGATCCCACTGCAGCAACCCGTTGGTCAGAGCGCCTTTACACGGCGCGGCTAGAGGTTCGAACCCTCTCGGCGGCGCCACTCTTAATGTGACTCTCTAAGCTTGAAATCCAAACCACTTGTCCGAGAAGTTCCGCAGGCTCTCGTAAAGACCATAATTTCGAAACGGGGTCCCTCGATAGTAGTTAGTCTCACGACTGGTCAAGTCTACGAGGACGGAAAACTCGGAATTTGCCCACGTCCAGCTGAAGTTGGGAGAGGTTTCAGATACCCACCGTTTCGTATTGACTCCGAAGTCAGACGAGACTATGACTGCGATTGTTGCTTGGCCATTCCGGGGGACACCAAGGATTTCCTGTTCTCATAGGCGTATTTCGCAATGAAAGCAGAGTAATCGCGCGTGACATCTGGGCTAGGAGCTTCGATGAGAGAAACTGCAACGATGTTCGACCATTGGACCTTGATGTCCTTGAACGTCGTCCTCATTATGGTCCTTGAGGCGAGTGTGTCGAGACTATACTGGTCCACTCGAACGCCCCGCTTAACAGAAAAGCCATCATTGGCCAATCTTGACGCGACTATGTCGAGAAATTCTTTTGGTCCATTCGACTCTGAGTGGATTTGGCTCGAGGATACTCCCTACGATTTCTTCAATGAGAATCCGTCCTTATTTTCTCTGTAACTCAGGACAGGAAATGTTCATTTGACGTTTTCACGTAATCAACAAGATCGGTGGGGTTATCGTGGATTTTCCACGCGCCGGACGCGTGGGTAGCGATACGGATTATAAGCGGCGAAGCACCTAGTTACTCTTAGAGCACTGTTCCTAGATCTGATCTGGCTGGTTGAGACATGAAGCTTGACCCAGGTGCCACTGGCGAATTGAGAGTCTTAGACTCTGGATATACAGACCAGGTCTTACTGGACACTATCAACGAGGAGGTTCTACGGATCAAAGCGACGGTTTGCAACAGCCTCCAAGACCTCAACAGGCTCTACATGGTCGACCGCGCATTATACACAAACACTCCCGGCATACCCCTCTACATGGAATTCACACCACAAAACATGAGATCGATCAAGACACCGCTCATTATTAGCGAAGTCAAACTCTACACCGTCGAACGAGTCTGGGGCGTGCGAACCCTAAGAATAACCAGATAACGGTTTCACCGGAACAGTGGGCCTAACCAGCTCAATATCTCCCGCCATAGGCGTCACATGCAGCTTTAGCCCCACTAGCATTACCAGGACTAGTTACCGGATTGTCAGGATATTTCGCTACAGCGTACCCTCAGGTGCGCGATTGGATAACAGCAAAGAATCCGGTCCTGCACGGCCCTTCTAGCGTATTCACCGTCCCGTCAGGCATCGACGGGATTATCGCTTATGACCGGGGCGACATTTGTCAAAGGCGAGTGAGAAAGGTGAACGGGCGTAACTCGATGTTGTAACTTTGAGAGTTAAACAATCGGTTCCTTCATCATCCAAGCGGAAACTCCACGCGACCCCCAGACTCGGAAGTTACTTCGAGTAATAGGGTGGAGTTTCGTTCTGCTTAGATTGAACAGAAGAGCATCAACAATAGGACAAAAGCGAGGAACTCTATGGATGTCACACTCCTCAACTGAGCGATCTAATCATTCTTACAGAGCCATGCCTGGCTATGTCAAGATCATCATCCTAGCCCAGGCAGCCACGATCCTCTCATTTGCCGTCTGGATGTACCAAGAATACATGAACGACATATATTTCCAAGAATACGTGATCAGCCTATTCGTATCCAACATTATCGCCAACGCAACTCTGTCCATAATCACTGTATCAGTATTTGCTCTGGGCACCTTTACGCTCCTTGGCGAAATGGGCACGACGCGCAAACTAGGCAAAGAATGGCGTCTCCTATCTGAACAAGCTGAGGCGCCTCCTATGCCATTATTGCCTGTTCTAGAGGTGGTCGAACCATCTTCGAAACCGCGGAGCACAAGCCGCCGACGGGCCACCCGAAGACCAAGAGCGGATACGGAACGGATCCTTGATTCTATGCGTCACTTTGCAGACGATCGCAGACAATCGAGCTGACAGTTTCTACCGTACTCGCGGGTTCCTCTTGGCATGTCAAGTGGAAGGTCTGCCCCTGTTATGCCTTGAGAGTCTTAGGGGCTACGGTCTGTTCCTTGTCGACAAGGCGAATTTTGCATACGAGTTGATCGTCGCTCTCCTCTAGCTCCATTTCCATTCCGAGTCGAGCACTCAATGCTTTGAGGGACGCGCCATAGTAGGCGGACGCGCTCTGTCCCATATTATGGCTGAGAACTATCGTGCGGTTGCGGTCCTCTCCGGATTCGGAGTAGACGAACGAGTTGGAGTATTCCGCGCCTATCACCCGGAAGGTTTTCAGAACAGACTCTAGATCGAACTTGCGGAAATAGTAGAGAATGAACTCGACGACTGCGCTGTTGCCGTTCTGGAGCCCCATTTCTCGAGCCTCTTCAACAGTTAGGTGGGACCAGAACAGTTTCATCAGTCGGGGATCGCTGGTAACCAGCTTGAAATTCTCAACGAACCTTCCCCATTCGAGGTAGCGTCGCAGGGCTTTGTCGACGAGCAAGTTGGCCTCTAGAGTATGACCATCTACTAGAGCATCTATTTTCTCACTGACGTCTGACTGAATGGCAAATGTTCGACGTGTCAATCGTCCCAAGAGTATTTTCGCAACTAGGGCCGGGCGGGATCAAGGGTATAGGAGTTGCCTAGCCCAGCGACTATCATGTGGACCCTAGCACATCCCGGACACCGACGCACAATGCGGCTGACCGATTCTATCCGGCTAACTGGCGAAGAACTTGCTAAGAAGACACGGGGAGACTTCGTTGACACACTACTCATTCTCCAACATTCGGTCAGACGGGGGTGGATTGGGTCTAACCTCGAGACCACAGTCTAGGTTACGGAACTCTTGTGTGCGAATAGTCTCCGGCTAGATAACTGATTCTTGATGATCAAGGATGAGCCTCCGGATCAAACCATTGCTATTCAACAATTCGATGAGAGCGAGACTCTACTAGGCAGGCGGAATGGAACCAATGACATGCTTAGTCTCATTTCGAAATTTCTAGAATCAGCGGGAAACGTTCTCCTAGTCCAAGGTCCGCCCGGCGCGGGGAAGACGACGCTGGCGCTTGAGCTCTTGCGACGAGTACAAGCAACTCGAATGGGAAGCACCGTGGTTCCGCCTGCCAGGTTCTACGTGCCGAGCCGGGTTTCTCCCAACAAACTTCGGAAGCACTTTCCTTGGATCCACGACATGCACGACCCGTTATCAAAAGACACTTCACGCGACAACTCAATCGAGGGATCTGCAGAGATACGAGTGTCTGAGGCGGACGATGTTTTCAACAAGGTTCTCACTCTAAAGCGCTCCAGGCTCAGAGGTCTTATGGTCATAGACAGTTGGGAAGGAGCCCTCCGGAACACGAGCGAGGACGGACGCCGAATGATTGAGTCCGCGATACTATCCGATCCAGACGACAACAGAGTAGGAGTGGTCTTGGTGAGCGAGGGTGGACGCGTTGGCGACCTTCCAAATCTGGTCGATGGAATTGTAACTCTATCCTCTTCTGAACTGGACGGTCGACGATTGAGAACGATCGTGGTAAACAAACTGCGAGGCCAGAGAGTCAAATCAGACCGGGCACTGTTCTCGCTCGACAAAGGCAAGTTCAAGCTGCTGCCAAATACGCAATTCGAGAGCGATTCTTCAAAGAGGCCACATATCCTCTCACCCGTTCCCCACACGGAATCTTTCTTCTCAACAGGGAGTCAAGACCTCGATATCATGCTCAAGGGAGGGATCCGAAGGGGCTCCTCGATCTTGATTGACGTGAACAATACCGTCCCTACCATGGGAGTGAGACTTCTCCTTAGAATAATCAATGCAAATTTTGTTAATCAAGGAGGGTTCTCCTGTATCGTCCCGTTTAGTACGGTCAGCTCGGAAAACGTCGCAGAATCCCTGAGACCTATTATTGGAGAAACTACCTTCAACGAGAGAGTCCGCATTATGGAATACAATCAAGAACTCCCACCAGAGAAATGGAGGGTGCTGCTGAAAGGGAATCCATTGGACGACTTTACGCTCTTCGGCAAAATTTGGAAAGAGGTAGAGACAGACTCATCGTCAATAATCCTCGCAATAGACCTCGATAAGCTCGTCCAAGTTTACGGGGACAATCTAACGCTTCCTAGCCTTGCAAATTTAGGAGCGAGTATTCGCGATGCTGGCGCGGTCACACTCGCGGTAGCGTCGGAGCCGAACAAGATCAGGGAAGCATTCCTGAGAACAGCGGACTACTATCTCAAGGTTGAGAGTATCAACGACACGATGGTTATCTATGGTGTCAAACCCTTCACCAATGTTCATGGAGTAGAATTCGGTTACGACAGGGGCTACCCTATTCTAAAACTTACAGAAATAGTATGACACTTCTCCGACTTTTAGCAGGAATCCACTGCTCTTATACTGTCGCACTGTCCTGACCTGAAGAGCGTGGCGAGAATGGCTTCTCATCAGAGGTCGATTAGTCTCAGAAAGCGTAGTTGACGGTCACATGCTTACTTGGGTTGTGCAGCACCAGCAACCTTTGCTGAGACAGTCGCTTTGGAGATGATGGTCGCAGTGTCCGCAGACGCAGAAGAACTTGCCCGCCTTGACCTTACCCATCGTCGAATTGTGAACCTCCTTCGTATTCGACACCGATACCTGCTTGGTCAGAGACATCTCTCAACGGTGGTGGAAAGGGGCGATCGGAGATAACTCGATGTTGTAACTATGAGTGTTCGATACCAGGTTCCCTAGCTTGAGGCTTCGTGAACAGTTATTCCGTTTCTCAGCAGCGGCTAGAACCCGCGAGTCAAGATATTGGTTGCAGATCAAAAAAGAATACGAGCTCCCGCAATTGCAGGCAGGATCAAGATGGCCGCACAAACCAAAGGAAGAGAGTCGTGGACTGAAGATGAGTCTGCGAGGACAACCATTCGGCAGTCGAGCCCGCTAAAACTGTCAAGGGTTTTGAGATTCGTCGATCAGCAGACTGGAGCTCCACAGATCTCAGACTTTCCTGACTCCAACCCTGCAGGAGACACTCCTCTAGAAATCAGGATGAAACACTTCACGGAGGTCGAGAACTTCACCTTTCTAGCCTACACGCTCGCCCACGAGCTTGGGGGAACAACTCCAAGGCCCATTCGGACTGTCACGGATCTACAGGTTCCCGACGAAGAGTTTCAGAACTTCATCAACGAAGCGAAGACCGTGAACCTGACTGACGAGGAACTTGCGGACACTGTGCTGGATGTGGGAATTAACTGGGAGCACTTCGTTGCCTCAAACGATAATCTCCTTATCCCTGAGCATCCCCTGAAGATAACGGATGTTCTAATGCAGGAGATTGACGCTCTCGACATTATCACGGAGGCATTCGTTAGAGAAGTCAACCTCCGCAGCATCGAGAAGAAGACCGGGACGAAAAGCAGAGAAAGCTAAGAACGATTAGCGCAGAAGACCATCGGCGTCTCGAGTTCCTACCGGTCGGATGGACTGGTTGTCATGCGAGATGATCGTATGCCATTAACGTCATGAACTCGGGGAAGCTATCGCTTGTCGTCAGTCTGTCTAGTAACTCTTTCGCGCCTTTGTAGTTGCTCGTATGATAAGCTCTCAATCCGATCTCTTCCGTTATTCGCGCCTTTTCTTCTCTCAGCATTGAGCGGAACAACTGGCGCGTAATGGTGGGTCCTTCGACTAGTTTGGCAGAGTGATGAATCCACTGCCAGATCTGAGCTCTACATATCTCCACCGTCGCCGTGTCCTCCATCAGGTTGTTGATTGCAACGCACCCTAAGCCTCCCAACCACGACTCTAGATATCTCAGGCTCACGGAAATATTCGCTCTGACAGCTTGCTCGCTTATCCTCGCCTCTGGGACCCTGAGGAGATCCTGGCGGCCCACCTTTACGATCTCGCCACCGTCGTTGAATTCCAACGGATGGTCGTTGAATACTTTCATGACGACAGGTACTAGTGCTGGGTGAGCGACCCATGCGCCCTGGTATCCCTCTGAAGCTTCGCGCTTCTTGTCAGCGAGCACCTTGTCGATGGCTTCCTGAGAACGCGGGTCTCCTCTGATGGGGACTTGTGCTGCCATTCCTCCGATTGCGTAGGCGCCTCTCTTGTGGCAGGTTTGAGCGAGGAGTATCGAGCAGGATTTGAGGAAAGGCGTGGTCATGGGCAGTAATGGTCTTTCGGGGACGACGAATCTTGGGTTCTCTCCGAGGAATTTGATGAGGCTGAAGATGTAGTCCCACCGGCCGAAGTTGAGGGCTGTTATCCTTTCGCGTAATGAGTGGAGGATTTCGTCCATCTGAAAAGCTGCAAGAATAGTTTCGATGAGGACGCTGCATTTGATGCTGGTTTGGGGAAGCTTGAGAGCTTTCTCCGTATAGTCGAAGATCTCGTTCCAGAGGCGCGCCTCCAGATAGGTCTCGAGCTTAGGGATGTAGATGTAGGGTCCAGTCCCGCGACCGGCTAGCTTCTTTGCGTTGTGGTAAACGAAGAGACCGTAATCGAAGAGGAGGGCTGGAGTCGGATTGGACCCGAAGTGAATATGCTTCTCGGTGAGGTGGAGGCCTCGAGGTCGGACAAAGAAGGTCGCAAGCTTTTCTCCGAGCCTGTACTCTCGTCCATCTGGACCCGTGTGTGTGATGGTCTTGTCGATTGCGTCTCGAAGGTTAACCTGGCCCTGCAGGGTTCCCTTCCAGGTTGGCGAGTGGGAGTCTTCGAAATCTGCCATGTAGACGTCAGCACCGGAATTGAGAGCGTTAATCACCATCTTCCGGTCGACAGGGCCTGTAATTTCGACGCGCCGCTCGCGAAGGTCCGGTGGGATCGGTCCGACTTTCCAATCGGAGGTCCGAATTTCACGCGTCTCGCCGAGGAAATCCGGAAGTGTTCCGGTGCGTAGGCTCTCATGGACGAGCATTCTCTTCTTAAGTAGCAAGTCCAGGCGTGGAGAAAATTCTCGAACCAGATCGCGGACGAAGGCAAGCGCGTCGGGCGTCAGTATCTCTTCGAAGCCCTCGAGGGTCGGAGATTGGATCATAAGGCTCTAGGGTCGGAACGAGACCTCGGATCGAAAGTCAGTTTAGATTGGTTATTCAATTCTGTTCACTCTTGTCGTGATCGTTTTCGGAGCGCCGGATCGGAGGTGTGACCAGGGCTGTTTGATCTCTGAACTGAGCTGTCTCTGTAGACTCATCCATCGCAGTGGTTGAGGATGTTCCGCTCGATATTACGGTCGAAACCTCGTCGAAGTATTCTGTTCCCACGAACGTCTGATGTTTCACCGCTGAGTAACCTTCTTTCTCAGCCTCGAACTCCTTCGATTGAACACGAACGTAGGCGGACATGCCCTCAACAGCGTACTGCCTTGCGAGTTCGAACATGGACACTGATAGACTGTGGAAGCCGGCGAGGGTGACGAACTGGAACTTGTAGCCCATCGAGGCTAGTTCCTTCTGGAAGCTACGGATTGCATGTGGTTCGAGGTGTTTCTCCCAATTGAAGGAGGGCGAGCAATTGTAGGCGAGCATTTTGCCAGGGTAAACTCTGTGGATACCCTCGGCAAACCTTCGAGCCTCACCTAGGTCTGGGGTAGCAGTCTCACACCAAATCAAGTCGGCGTATGGCGCATAGCTTATTCCACGTGCAATGGCCGCTTGTAATCCGGGTTTGAGTCGGTAGTAGCCCTCCGCGGTTCTTTCCCCTGTTGCGTAGGGAAGGTCTCGTGGATCGGCGTCACTTGAGAGAAGCTTTGCTCCCATCGCATCGGTCCGCGCTATTAGATAGGTTGGAACCCCCATCACATCTGCCGCGAGCCGGGCTGCTACGAGGGTCCTGATGAACTGGTGAGTCGGGACTAAA
>Ga0099829_10000487_pt1 | contig 21060 bp, 15 predicted proteins | sample CZO8metaG_3_FD_79336 | JGI IMG/M metagenome (GOLD analysis project Ga0099829, IMG submission 79336) | Vadose zone soil microbial communities from the Eel River Critical Zone Observatory, Northern California, USA - CZOApr15con2H2.8 metaG | ecosystem: Environmental > Terrestrial > Soil > Vadose...
TCAGCGGCGTTACTCCGCAGAGTATCTCGAAAACGGCGACCGGGAAATTAACACAGGGGCGAAGAAAAAGCAAAGACTTTCGCATCCTCATCCCTCCCTTGCCTTCTCCTTCCTCCGGCGCGAGAATTCCCCTGATGCCCCACCAATTGACCACCTCCTACTTGCAGGATTCCATCGACGTGTTCCGCTACTACAAAAAGTTGAGCGAGCGCGCCATCGAGCAGTGCCCCGACGACGGCTTGTTCACGGCTCTCGATGCCGAATCGAATTCCGTCGCCATCATCGTCAAGCACACGGTGGGCAACATGCGTTCGCGTTGGAGAGACTTTCTCACCACGGATGGCGAAAAGCCGGACCGGAACCGCGACACGGAGTTCGAGAATCCGCCGAAGACACGCGCCGAGTTGCTGGACCTGTGGGAGCGCGGCTGGAAATACGTCTTCGACGCGCTCGAGCCGCTGAGCGATGCAGACCTCACCAAAACGGTGACCATCCGCGCGACGTCGCACTCCGTGATGCAGGCCATCACTCGCCAGGTCGCGCACTACTCGTATCACGCGGGGCAGATTGTCTTTCTGGCTAAACATTTCACGGTGAAAGCCACCGGCAAGTGGGAATCGCTGAGCGTCCCGCGCGGAAAATCCGCGCAGTTTGCGGCAGACGTAGCGGCAGGGCGCAAGGCGGAGCGCTGAATCCTCGAAAAGTGATTGCAATTCCGTTTGGTTTCTGCGCCTGTCCGCTTCGTTTCCTCTTCCCCGTGAAATCCGCTAACCTTCCTAGTTAATGGCGACACTGTTCGATCTCGAGCCGCGCGATGAATTCGCGCTCAAGCTGAACGATGCGCAGCGGCGGGCGATCACTCACGGAGAGGGGCCGCTTCTCGTCATTGCCGGCGCGGGCACGGGCAAGACCCGTGTCATCACCGAGCGGATCCGCCACTTGCTGCAATCCGATGAATCACTCTCCGGCGAAAACATTCTCGCGCTGACATTTACGAAAAAGGCCGCGGGCGAAATGAAGTCGCGTGTGTTCCAAGCCAGCGGCGAACGCGGAAATGGCGTCATTCTGGCCACGTTTCATTCGTTTTGCGAGACGCTGCTAAAAGAAGTCGCGCCGGACCGCGTCGCGCTCGAACAAGTGGATCATTGGATTTTGCTGCGGCGGAATTTGCGGCAGCTGAGGCTGGAGAAATTCCGCCGGCTCGCTGAACCGGGACAATTTCTGAGTGATTTCATCGCCTTTTTCTCGCGCTGTCAGGATGAACTGGTTTCGAGCGAGGACTACCAGCGCTACGCCGACGGCCTCGCTCGGCAGCTGGAAGCGGAACGCGCCGCGCTCGACGAAGATACTTACAACGAGCGCGCGGAACACGTCGCGCTGCAGCAGGAAATTGCGCGCGCCTACCGCGCGAGCGAAGAGCTGCTGCGCGAGAAGCGCGCGGTGGCCATAAACGGCTTAATCGCCGAAGCCGTTGCGCTGCTGCAAAAAGATCACGAGCTGCGCGCTCGTCTGCAGAAACGGTTCCGCCACATTCTCGTCGACGAATTTCAGGACACCAACATCGCGCAGCTGGAGCTGTTGCACTTGCTCTCGGCGGAGCCGCGGAACATCGTGGTCGTGGGCGACAATGACCAGGCTATCTATCGCTTTCGCGGCGCGTCCTTCGGGAGCTTCAAACTCTTTCTCGAGCGCTTTGCCGGGTGGAAGACCGGACAAGATTCGGCAAAGCTTCGCGTGACGCTGACGGAAAATTATCGCTCGACGCCGAATATTTTGCGCGTGGCCACGCAGGTGATCGCGCAAAACGAAGTGAGCGCAGATTTTCCGAAGAAAGTTCTCTGCGCGACGAAGCCGGAAGGCGAGCGCATCCGCATTGCGGAGCTTTTCGCGGCAGAAGACGAAGCGCGCTGGGTCGCCGATGAATTGCAGCGGCTGCACGGCGCCGGGCGCCCGTGGCGGGATTTCGCGGTGCTGTACCGCCAGCATGCGCACCGCGATCATCTCGTGGAAGAATTGTCGCGGCGCAAGATTCCGTTTGTCATCTCAAATCTTTCGATTCTCGAGCATCCACTTGTCCGCGACGCGCTGGCGTATCTGCGGCTGATTGCGAAACCGTATGACGACATCGCGTGCGCTCGCGTTCTCGCCGCGCCGGCGTGGCATCTGGAAGCGGCTGATCTCGTGCGCCTGGCGGAGCGCGCGGCGAAGAAGCGCGGGACGGCGCTGTACGACGTCTTGCAAGCGCCGCAATCGGAGCTGCCGTTCGACGCGTCGCATTCGGCTTTGAGCGAGCTGCTCGAATATCTCGCCACGCAGCGGAAAACGCTCAAGCGAAGAACAGCGCGAGAAATTCTCTCCGATTTGATCGAGTGGCTCGAGATTGCGCAGCGCGCGAGCGCGCGGGACCAGAAGTACGTGAAGCGGCTCGGCGAGTTTGCGAAAGAGTGGGAGCCGAAAAGCGAGACGCGAGGCCTGGCGGAATTTCTCGAATACCTGGACTACTACGAACAGGCCGGTGGAACGCTGAGCCTTGAAGATGATGCTCCGGGCGACGCCGTGCAGCTCATGACCGTGCACGCCGCGAAGGGCCTGGAATTTCCGCATGTTTTTCTGCTGCGCGTGAACAGCCGGGCATTTCCAGCGACGGAACGCTCGCCGCTCTTTGAATTTCCGACTGCACTCATGAAAGAAGAATTGCCCGCCGGACAATTTCACATTCAGGAAGAGCGGCGGCTTTTTTACGTGGCGCTGACGCGGGCCGAGCGGCGGCTGACCATCACCACCGTGGCGGAGAAGAAGGGAAAAGTGCCGGTGTTCATCGAGGACATCTTGATGGATCCCTCGGTGAAAAAACGCGACGTTTTGCAGATTGCGCCAAAGCTGAGACCCGCGGATCCTAAGGATGCGGAAAAAACAAATGGCGGAACGGAGGACGCTTCGCTCTTCCCTGCTTCCTCGGGACCGCCGAAGATTTTCTCGAGGATTGCAGGATGGGCGGAAGTTTTTCATCCACCGTCGCCGGAGCCGCTGAAGCTGAGCGCGTCGGCGGTGGAGAATTACCGGAAGTGTCCGCAACGGTACTTCTTCCGGTATTTGTGGTCGCTGAAAGAGGGGCCGCGCGCCACGCTGAGTTTCGGCAGCGTGATACACACCACGATCAAGCGATTCATCGAACAGCTTCGGAAGAGCGTGAAGCTTTCTTTCGAAGAAGTGGCGCGGATTTTTGAGACCGAGTGGAGCTCCGCAGGCTTCGAGGACGACTACCAGGAAGCGGAATACAAGAAAGACGGGATCGAGCAATTGCGAATGTTTCATGCGGCGATGATCGAAGCGCCGCCGAAGGTTTTGGAACAGGAAAAGGGTTTTGAGCTGCCGCTCGAGAACGGCGTCATCATCGCGGGGCGCATCGACCAGATCAATTCGCTGGGTCGCAAGGACGTAGAAATCGTTGACTACAAAACCGGGAAGCCAAAAAAAGAAGCCGAAGCGCGCAAGGATCTGCAATTGAGCATCTACGCGCTGGCGGCGAAAGAGATTCTTGAGCTGAACCCGGTGCGGCTGGCGTTTCATTATCTGCAGAACAACCAGATTTTGGCCACAACGCGGGACGAAAAACAGCTCGACGAGGCGCAAGGAATTGTGCTGGAAGCCGCCGGCCAAATCCGCGCCGGGCAATTTCCCGCCAAGCCCGGTTTTGTCTGCCGCAGTTGCGCCTACAAACCGATTTGCCCGGCACACGAAGAGTCGCTCAGCAGTTAGAGGGCGCCGATTCACCGCGCCGAGGCCGTCAGTCAGGCGACAGACTTTGAACGGCAACGATTCGTCCCATAGAGACCACAGGACGCCGCCGCGTGAGCAGCGTCCTGGTCATCCGAATCTTGTCTAAACCCGTTTACTTCCCTTTTTTCGGGCCCTTCTTGTCTTCCTTTTTCCCCTTCTTCTTCATGAATACTCCCCTCCTCGTTCAGCGGCGATGAACGGCGCTTCCGCCGGCCACGCCACGAGGCTTCCTATACGAGCAAGGCGTGCGGGAGTCAAGAGAATTCAGCACTAGACTCGAAAATTTCACACTATCGGGAGACCGGGCCGGAGTAATAGCCGCCACGAGTGAGGATGCTGAGGCCCTCCCGCTTCACGCGAACCTCGACGGAGTGGTACTCCTTCGCACGGTCGGTGTTGCGGGGCATATAGGCGAGAGTGTATTCGTTGCGGGCCTCCTCGGTGACGCGGGAGTACAGCTCCTCCATGGATTCGCGCTTCGCGGCGTAGTAGACGTCGCCGCCGGTATCGTGGGCGTACTTGGAAAGCCTTTCAAACCTGCGGTCGAAAATGGCGCTGCCAACGCCTACGCCGAATACAGAGATGCCGTGGCTGAGGAGCTCTTTCACGGTGTTGTCGTAGCTGTTGGTATTGACCTTTTTCCCGCCGTTCTGGCCGTCGGAGATAAGGAAAATGATTCTGCGGCGGTTGCGGCCGCGGTCTTTCAGGAGCTGAGCGGCGGAAAACACCGCGTCGTCCAAGGCTTTCGTGGATTGGCCTTTGAGAGCCAGCGTGGCCCTGGCAATCGAGGGGCCTCCGGTGACGGAATGGCCATTGATGGTCGGCTCGTTGGAGGGGGAGCCCTGCGGAGCCACAGAGGGTTCGCTGTCCAGGTGAGTCCGCTTGAGCTCCGTCAAAAGCTTGTCCTGGTCGTTGGTAAAACCTTTGCCTTCGTGAAAATACTGATCGAACCGGCAGATAAAGGCTTCGTCGCTGTTGCTCATGCCGCCAACGATGGCGTCGAGGCTGCCTTCCACCTGTGTGGCGTCCCTGGACTTGAGGTCATTGTCGATCAGCACGACCATCGAGAGCGGGAAAGCCTCGGCGGTGAAGACGTCGATATTTTGCTCCACGTCGTCCTCGAAGATGCGGAATTCACTCCTTTGGAGATCGGGAACGAGGCGGCCTGCGCCATCCTTGACAGTGACGGGCAGTACGACCAGGTTGGAATTCACCATGATTTTGGTTTGCGCCTCGCTCAATGGCGGAGAGGGCGACTGGCTGGAAGACGCCTGGGGTGCGGCAGGAAACCGCGAGGCAGCCCGCGCGGCTAGCCAGATGGCGGGGATCGTGAAGGGAAGTGCGGCCGCCACTCTCGTGATTTTCGATAGACTTTTCATCATCCCAAGGCCAAACTTCCTCTCGGAGCAGGTCTGCACGGCCGCTTGCGGCATGCAGCACGCATCCCTCGCGCCATTTGGCGGCATCCTAAAGTGGCGGAAGCAACCCAGCGGACAATTTCCAGCCGGGCATCTCTCGTCAAGGAAAGTATACATGTCTTATCTCAAGAAATTCGTGGCACTGTGCATGACTTGGGGTCTCGCCACGGCACTGGCGATCCCCGCATTGCCGCAGGAGCCGACGGGGCAGGCGCCGGTGATCAAGACGCAGGTGAACCTGGTCAATCTGTTTGTGACGGTGCGCGACAAGAGCAAGCGAATCGTCACCGACCTGAAGCAAGACGACTTCAAGGTCGCGGAAGACAACCAGGACCAGAAGATCGCGTTCTTCTCAAAAGAAGTGACGCTGCCGATTACGCTAGGGTTGCTCCTGGATACTTCAGGCAGCGAGCAGTACATGCTGGGGTCGATTCAGGAGGGAGCGACGCGCTTCCTGAACCGGGTGATGCGCAAGGGCGACGAAGCGATGGTGATTTCCTTCGACCTGGACGTGGACCTGCTCTCCGATTTTACGGACGACCGCTCGATCCTGGACCGCGCAATTCACAAGGCGAGGATCAATGCCGGCGGGCCGATGATTACTCCCGGAACGATTCCGACGCGCGGCGCGATCGGGACGGATTTCTACGATGCCCTGTATCTGGCGTGCAATGACAAGCTGTCGTCGGAGGCAGGCCGGAAAGCGATCGTGGTCCTCACGGACGCGGTGGACAATGGAAGCAAGGTCCGCGTGGAGGAAGCCATCGAGGCGGCGCAGCGGACGGATACGGTCGTGCACATTTTGTTGGTTTACGATCCCCGCGAAGGAGCGAACGCAGGCGTCGCCAAGAAAATCACCGATGAAACCGGCGGGCGGATGATCGTAGTGAATTCGGAGAAGCATCTCGAAGAAGCCTTCGACCAAATCTCGCAGGAACTGCGGAGCCAATATACGCTTGGGTACTATCCGACGAACCCGGCGCGGGACGGCAAATTCCGGAAGATCAAGATCGAAACAGCCAACCATGATCTGCGCGTGCTGGCGCGCAAAGGGTATTACGCGCCGAAGGGCTGAAGCTGGAAAAGGCATCCGGATCTTCACTGCTGCATAGGGGCCACGCACTGACCACAAGCTGGTCCTGGATCTGCATTCCGTTGAGGATAGGAAGATCGCCTATCAGGACGTGGACCAGAGCCACCCCGCCTCTGGCCTTTACGCCGAAGGAAGCTGTGAAAATCAGGGAGTGGAGGGGCCCGAGGGAGCGGGCTGGGGAGTCGTCGAGTCGCGATTGGCGCGGGCGTAGTAGCCGCGGCGGGCACGGACCTGATAGCCCTTGTGCTCGGGGATCTCGATGCGGATTTTGTGGTAGCGGCCGTCGAGAACGTAATTTGTGGGGATGTACGCGATCGAGTATTGATTGCGTAGCTCATCGCCGATGTCCTGGAACGATTGATCGAGATCATCCACGTGATAGGGGAAGAAGGCGCGCCCACCCGTCTCCTCAGCAAGCTCCTGGAGAATTTTGTCGCCCTCGGTAAGGTGCGTTTTGCGGTCGGCAAGCTTCAAGGGATCGGTCTGTGAAAGTTGAATCCACTGGGTGCTGGTGCTGATGGAGTAGATGACCACACTGGTGCGCTGGGCCATTTCGATGGCCTCGGAGCGCGTGTGGTTCGAGAGATTGTCATCGCCGTCGCTGATAAGAATCATGACGCGGCGAACGACGTCCGGCTGGTCGCCAGGCGGCCGGGGCGGGTGGCTGAGTTGTTTTTCGCAGGCATCGTAAATCGCGTCGTAGACGGCGGTGCCGCCGCCGGCGCGGGTCTGGAGGATGCGATCGCGGAGCTGGCCGGCGTCGCCGCTAAATGACTGGATGATTTGGGGCTCGTCATCGAAAGTCATGGCGAAGGCCTCGTCCCGTCCGCGGCGTAAGACGCTGAAGAGGAAATTCGTCGAAGCGTCCTGCTCGAACTTGATGCGGTCGCGAATGCTGTTGGAGGTGTCGATGAGCATGCCGATGCGGAGCGGAAGATCGGTCTGCCTGCTGAAGTAGCGGATCTCCTGCTGAGTCTTTCCGTCGAAAATCTTGAAATCATGCTTTTCGAGGTCGGGGACGAGCTTGTTGCGGCGGTTCAGGACGGTAAAAAGCACGTCAACGAGGTTCACCACCTGGATAATTCTTTGCGGGCTTTGTTCCGGCGGTTGCTGTTGGCCGGGTGACGGCGGCGTCTGCGTGGGAGGCGCGGGCTGGGGCGGCTGTTGAGCGCGATCGCTGACGGCGGTCAGGAGCAGCGCAACTACAAGAAAAATGGAAATGAGTCCCCGTCGCATTAGCATCGATTATAGGTAGGGGGCGAGCACAGCGTCAATTCGGCGGGAGTCCGCGCCCGAAGCGATGGATAAACTTTTTAGGAACTCTTGCAATTCGCCCGGAATCGAGGCGCGGACTTCGATCCAAGCGTCAGTGCGAGGGTGTGCGAAGCCGAGCCTGGCGGCGTGAAGAAAATTCCGGCCGAGGGGCGGGAGCGTGAGTTTTTCAACGCGGTGTTGCGAAGGCGCGCCGTAGAGTGTGTCGCCGACAACGGGATGTTTGACGGCGGAGAAGTGCACGCGGATTTGATGCGTGCGGCCGGTGTGGAGTTGGACTTCGACGAGTGTGGTGCTGTCGATTTCGGCGAGGGTGCGCCAGTCGGTGAGGGCTTCGCGGGCATTGACGCGGGCGCTGGCGCCGCGGTTGCGATGATGGGCGGTCATGCGGGTTCGGCGCTTGGGGTCGCGGCCGATGGCAAGGTCAATGCGGCCGTGTTCGCTCTTGAATAGGCCGTGGACAAGGGCGATGTAGGTTTTTTTGATGGCGCGCTGACGGAAAGCCTCGGAAAGAATGGCGTGAGCGGAGTCGTTCTTTGCGACGAGGATGACCCCAGAGGTTTCCTTGTCGAGGCGGTGGACGATGCCGGGGCGGAGCGTATCGCCGCCCTGGGAGAGCGATTGGCCGCGGCCGAGAAGCGCGTTGACAAGGGTGCCGCGGGAGCTTCCCGCGCCAGCGTGAACAGTCATGCCCGCGGGCTTGTTGACGGCGATGACGTCGGCGTCTTCGTAGAGAATGTCGAGCGGAATGGTTTCGGGTTCGGCGCGGAGTGGAGGGCGGGGCTGGGCGTCGACGGTAATGCGTTCACCGCCGCGCAGTTTTTGCGCGCCCTTGACGGGGCGGCCATTGGCGAGGACGAGGCCGGCTTCGATCAATTCCTGAATACGCGTGCGGCTGAGGTCCGGCAATTGCGTCGCCAGAAAGCGATCGAGACGCTGGCCCGCGCCAGAGTCTGCGACCTCGAGTTGATGAGAGATTACGGGAGGCACGGAAGGATTCTAGCAGCATGGTTGGGAGACAAAACAATAGGAAGGACCGCCCTCTGAAGTGGGCGGCTACAGGCGGAAGAGATCATTGCTCTGTAGCCGCGGTCTTCAGACCGCGGGGTTTTTCCGCTTTATTTTGGCACGTATTCCACACCACGCATGCCGGTGATGCGAGAGAAAGGCCCGCCCTCTGAAGTGGGCGGCTACAAGGTAGCAAGACCCGCGGACAATGGGAGGGCCGGTGTAGAATCGCGCCCAATGACTCGCCTTCGACGTATCGAGCAGTTGGACCGTATTTTCTTCGTGACTTTTAATGTCGAGCGAGGCGTGCCCCTGCTGTCTCCGCACGAGCGTTCCGTGGTGCTGGAAATTCTCGATGGCCTTCGGACACCGCTCGGGTTCATGGTGTTTGGATACGCTGTGATGCCCGATCACGCCCATCTCCTGCTGTGGCCACGAAAGGTGCCGCTGACTCGAGTGATGCGTGACTTGAAATCGAGGAGAGGCTACGCCATCGCCCAAGGGCGACAAATACCAGGCGCCATCTGGCAACGAAGTTATTTCGACTTTATCTGCCGACGTGCGCACGATTTCGGCGACAAGCTCGGATACATCCACCGGAATCCAGTCGAGGCAGGCCTCGTTTCGCGGCCGGATGAATGGCAGTGGTCTAGTTTCCAATTCTATGCGCGGGCAGGCCCATGCCCCGTCATTCCTGACAAGATCGATTTCTCCGGAGATCCTGATGAACTGTTGCTGCCTCATTGGTGAAAGTGGAGGGTTGTGGCGACAATGCCCGCCCTCTGAAGAGGACGGCTACAAACGTGGGATTTTTGTTTCCGCTTGCTTGGGTGGCGTTATGAGGAAGGCTACTGACGTTTTTCGCCGAAGAGGAGGTCGAGGATGATGAGGGCGGCGCCGATGGTGATGGCGGAATCGGCGACGTTGAAGGCGGGCCAGCGATAAGTGCCGATCCAGACTTCGAGGAAGTCGGTGACGGCGCCGTGAAGGATACGGTCAGTGACATTGCCGGTGGCGCCGCCGAGCAGGAGGGCGATTCCCGCGGCGTTCAAAGCGCCGATGCTTTGGCCAGCGACGAGGAGCCAGGCCAGCACGCCGATGACGACGAGCGAGCCCGCGATGAGAAGGATACGTACCCAGGGCGAAGCGGAGTCCGCGAAAAGGCTGAAGGCAATGCCGGGATTGCGCGTGTGGACGAGGTAGATGAAGTGACGGACGACTTCGTGGCGCCAATATTCGGTAGTTTGCGTTTCGAACCAAGCCTTGGTGGCGCGGTCAGCGAGGACGATGGCGAGGGTGAGCCAGAGCCAGCGGAGGCGGGGAGGGAGAATCATAAGGTAAGGGAGGTAAAGGAAGTAAAGGAGGTAAAGGAACTAGCGTTGGGTAAGGCGCAAAAGCGGCTCCGAGGCGCCGCACTCCAAAAGGGGCTCGATCCGCGGCGAATGAGCATGTCACGTCACCGCGACGCTGGCAGAGCTGTCGCTCTCGATTTCGCCGAGAGCTTCGGAGCAGCGCTCGCAGACGGTAGGATAGCGCTTGTTTTCGCCGACGTGCGTGGAGTAGTTCCAGCAGCGTTCGCATTTCTTGCCTAGAGCGCGTACAACCGAGACTTGAAATCCTGTAATCGTTACGGGCGTGAAAATTGGAGGCTCCATCAAACCTCCAAGTTGAACCTGCGAAACAATGAGTACGGCCGCAAGGATACCCGCGTATTTCTCAAGTAGGTCCGCGAGGGAGTAGCTCGCGTGTAAAATCACACGAGCTTCCAAACTGCTCGAGATTTTCTTCTCGTTGCGAGCGACCTCCAGAGCCTTTAAGGCCTCTTCACGGACGAGAAGGATCTGATTCCATTCTTCCCTTTGCTTAGCTGTCATGCCAGTCTCAAACTCCGCAGCGTTGGGAAAGACGGTCATGTGGACGCTTTCGGGGTAGCCGGAAGGTTTGGGCAAGTACTTCCAGATTTCTTCGGAGGTGAAGACGAGGATGGGCGCAGCGAGGCGGACGAGCGCGCTGGTAATTTTCCAGACGGCGGTTTGCGCGGAGCGGCGCGACTTGCTCCTGGCGGCTTTGGTGTAAAGGCGGTCTTTCAGCACGTCGTAGTAGAAGGCGCTGAGGTCAACGACGCAGTAATCGTGGATGGCGTGGTAGACGCGGTGGAACTCGTGGCCGGCGTACCAATCTCTACATTTTCGTACAAGGTCGGCGGTGCGCTCGAGCATCCAACGATCGATTTCCTCGAGTTGATCGTTCGCGAGGGCGTCACGCGCCGGATCGAAATCGAATAAGTTACCGAGGGCGAAGCGAAAGGTGTTGCGAATCTTGCGATAGGCTTCGCTGAGCTGAGTCATGACGCGCTCGCTCATCTTTACGTCGGCCTGATATTCGACCGACGCGACCCAGAGGCGGAGCAGATCCGCTCCCCATCGTTCGCAAATCTCGATGGGATAGAGCGCGTTCCCGAGCGACTTGGACATCGGGCGGCCCTGTTCATCGAGCGTCCAGCCGTGCGTGACGACGCTGCGGTAAGGAGCGTGGTCACGAATGCCAGTGGCGACGAGCAGCGAGCTGTGAAACCAGCCGCGATATTGGTCGGGCCCTTCGAGATAAACGTCAGCGGGACGCCAATCTTGTCCTGGCTCGACCAAGCCATTTTTCGGCGTAAGAACCGCGAGATGCGAGGAGCCGGAATCGAACCAGACGTCGAGGATGTCGTTTTCCTTGCGCCATTTTGAAGCGCCGCAGGAGCACTTTGTTCCAGCGGGCAAAAGCTCTTCGAGCGTGTGCCTGTACCAGGCGTCCGCGCCTTCCCTTTCAAACCATTTGACGACGTTGCGGAGCGCCTGGAAATTTTCCAGGCGCGTACCGCAGGCATCGCAATAGAAAACGATGATCGGCACGCCCCAGAAACGCTGCCGGGAGACGCACCAGTCCGGGCGCTTCTCGATCATCTCGTACATGCGCTCTTCGCCCCAGGCGGGAATCCACTTGACGGTATGAATCTCTTCGAGCGCTTCCTGACGCAGAGTTTTTTGTTGTCCTCGCGCGGCCTGGTCCATCTTGATAAACCACTGCTCGGTGGCGCGGAAGATGACGGGATTGTGGCAGCGCCAGCAGTGCGGATAGCTGTGCTTGTACTCGTGATTGGCGAGGAGCGCGCCGCGGTCGGCGAGAAGTTTGACAATGATGGGATTGGCGGTGAAAACGTCTTTGCCTTTGTACTCGGGAAGGCCTTCGAGATAGACGCCTTTGTCATCAAGCGGCGCGTAGGTTTCAAGACCGTATTTCTGGCCGGAGAGGAAGTCGTCTGCGCCATGGCCCGGAGCGGTGTGGACGATGCCGCTGCCCTGATCGAGCGTGACGTACTCGGCAAGGATGCCGGGAACTTGCAGAGGGAGAAACGGATGCTGAAACTTCATGCCCTCGAAATCGCGGCCTTTGAAAACTGCGCGGACGCGGGCCTGTTTGATGCCGCTTTCCGCTTGCAATGCCGCGACACGCTCAGAGGCGAGGAGCAACGCGCCCTTCTCGGTTTCGACGACCGAATATTCGAACGACGGATGAAAAGCCAGAGCGCGATTGTGAGGAAGGGTCCAGGGCGTGGTGGTCCAGATGACAGCGCCGACATCGGTCCCTAACTTTTCAAGCGGCGCCTTGCCTGCGCCGCCAGTAGCATCGCCTTTGCCGCCACCGACAACCGTGAACGTCACCCAGATCGAAGGACTGGTATGGTCTTCGTATTCGACTTCGGCTTCGGCGAGGGCAGTACTGTCGTGGATGCACCAGTAGACTGGCTTGCGCCCGCGGTAGACGTAACCCTTCTCCATGAACTCGAGGAAGGCGCCCGCGATGGTGGCCTCGTATTCATGGCTCATCGTGAGATAGGGATCGTTCCAGCGGCCTAAAATACCGAGGCGCTTGAAATCGCGCTTGTGCTGCTCGATGTAGCGGGCGGCGAATTCACGGCATAGCCGGCGGAACTCTGCGGGCGGGACTTTGCCTTTGCCGCCAAGCTCTTTTTCGACCTGAGTTTCGATGGGGAGGCCGTGGCAATCCCAGCCGGGAACGTACGGCGCGTAATGTCCCGCCATGCTCCTCGTTTTGACCACGAGGTCTTTTAGGATTTTGTTGAAGCCCGTGCCAAGATGAATCTCGCCGGTGGGATAGGGAGGGCCGTCATGAAGAACGAAAAGCGGCTTGCCCTTGCGCGCTTCGAGGATGCGCTCGTAGAGATGCGATTCCTGCCAGGCTGTGAGCTGCTTGGGCTCGTTCTGCGGAAGACCGGCTTTCATGGGGAAATCGGTTTTGGGGAGATTGAGGGTTTTCTTGAGATCGAGTGGTTCGGGCATGGATGAGAGCGCTCGGGAATCCCCTTGGGCGGTTGGCGTACCGTACTTTAGTCCAGGTACACGGCCGGCAACATCGAAAGGCGATGTAACTAGCTATGTTACAATGATTAGGAAGCGGTGTCAGCCGCCGGGCTCGCGCAACCTTTCGCGGCCGGATAGAATCCAACCGGCTAGGGACACCCAAAGCAGGAGAGTTGCGTCTAAACTAAGGGGAAGATGGTGCCGGATCCATTTATCAGCTTGATGCCTCCGAAGGCCGCGAGACCGAAAGTGCCGGGGGTGAAGTCACAGGAAATTATTCCGGTGCCGGCTTCCGCCGTTCCCAGATTTGGCGCGCCTGCTCACCTCGTTCCCGACAATTTTTGGGACAACCTGAAGCAGTTTTTGACCGAGCGTCCGGTAAAGGTCGTCGAGCGTCCCGGCGCACCCTTCACACGGAATAGCTTCGGAGGCGGGATCGGCGAAAACCTGAAAGAGTTTCTGAGCTCGCGCCCGGTTCCGAAAGGGCCAATCAACAGCCGGCTTGCCGTAAGGTGGGGCGCGGGATTCGGGAGCTTCGGCGACCGCATCAAGGAGCTTTTCTTTCCGGCAAAACTGCCACCGATTCGGGTAACCAGCAAGCCGATCAAGGTGAGAGATATCTGGTCGAAGGACGAGAACTTCGGCTGGACGCAGGCGATTTCGGTCGCGCTGCACGCGAGTCTCATCGCCCTGCTGGTCGTACCGATTTTTACGCATTGGTTCCAACCATCGATCCAGGCGAAGAATACCGTCGATATTACGCCCATCGATTTGTCGCCCTACGTCTCGAAACTGCCCGCGGGCGCAAAGAAAGCCGGAGGCGGAGGCGGGGCGAACGACCATACCCTGACGCCGCCGACGAAGGGTAAACTGCCCAAGTTCAAGTGGACGCAATTCACTCCTCCACAGGTAAAGATTCAGAACCCCAATCCCAAGCTGGCCATGGACCCCTCGCTCCTGGGTCCGCCGGACCTGAAAGTGCCGAGTCCGAATATGCCGAACTTCGGCGATCCGCTGGCTTCGGCCAATAGCGATTCTCTTGGACATGGCAGCGGGACGGGCATCGGCAGCGGCTCCGGGGGCGGGCTGGGCCCCGGTGAGACGGGAGGCACGGGCGGCGGAGCGTTTCGCGCTGGGATAAACGGCGTCGGCGTGCCCGTTTGCATCTATTGCCCAACGCCGCAGTACTCGGATGAAGCGCGCAAAGCCAAGTACCAAGGGACCGTGGTCTTGCAGATAACCGTTACCCTCGATGGCCGTGCCGTCAACATTTCTGTTGTGAAAAGCCCTGGCCTGGGGCTGGAAGAAAAAGCCATCGAAGCCGTGAAAACCTGGAAGTTCAAACCGGCGGTCGGCCCCAGCGGCAAAGCTGTGCCGGTGATCGTGCCGATCGAAGTGACTTTCCGCTTGTACTGATCGATGGCAGCTCGGACGAGCGGTCGCGCTGCAGACTCCTCTACTTAGCAATCCTTAAGTCTTTTCTCGCTGCGGGCAACCAAAGCGTTTTGACTGACTTCTGAATAGCCGACTGGTGCCCGCCTCATTCGTTGGCTGGGCGAGAACGCGAGGCGGAGACGGAGGTTTGCCCATGCGCGAGCCATTCGTACGCTCTCCATCCGGTACGAGATCCCTTCGAGAATCGTGGATCCGGCGCGTTCGCGAAAACGCGAGTCACCTGTTCGCCTCCGCTCGGTTCAGGCCATCCTCGGCGAACGGCGCGCCGATCCATTTGCTGAAGTTTGACAAAACGTCTCGGCCGGCTCGAGCCCAAACCGCTTCGCTGATTGCGCATGCGCTGCTCTTCCTCGTGATTGCTCTCGTTGTGGCGCATCCTACTGGAGGACCGAATGGCCTTCCCCGCGACAGGACAAAAGTCGGTCCGCTCACCTTCTCTCCAGACATGCTGAAGAACCTTTTGGGGAGGCGTCCTTCGGACGGTCAAGGGAGCGGCGGCGATAAAAGCGCTATCCCTACGCATCGCGGAAACCTTGCGCCGATCTCCACGATCCAAATCGTGAGGCCAGCGATACCCGAAAGGCGAGACTGGCAACTTCCCGTGCCGCCGACAGTATTTGATCCAGACGCAGCGCCCGTTCTCACGCCGGTCGACAACATAGGACTGCCGTGGATGAAGGACGACACGCATTCTCCTGGATCCGGAAAAGAACACACCATCGGTTCGAGTGATGGAAACACTATGGGCGATTCCAAAGACGGGCCGGGTGGCTATGGCGACTCACCTTATCCCTTCAGCCCAGGCGTGACATTGCCGACCTGCAATTATTGCCCGTATCCAACATACTCGGATGAAGCGCGGCATGTGAAGGTGCAGGGCACGGTGACGCTGCAGGTTCTGGTGGGAGCGGATGGACGCGCGGAGGACATGCGAATCGTGAAGGGGTTGGGTTACGGGTTGGACGAGCGAGCAATGGAAACGGTGCGAGGTTGGCGTTTCGTTCCCGGACGCGATGCCGCGAAGCGGGCGGCGCCGGCGTGGGTGACTGTGGAAGCGGTCTTTCGGCTTTTCTAATGGCAGGCCTATCGAAGAAAATGCGTCTTCTTCTAGACGTGTCCTTACCCCTGCAATCTGCTACGATTTCCTTCATGAGAAGAGCTTCATTTGTTTTCCTCCTGACGCTTTTTTGTTCACTCGGGCCCCCGCAGAGCCTGCACGCACAAAGCGCCACCGGCGCGCTGGACTTTTCCGCGCGTATTACGCCGACGGCGGCGCGCCCGGAGCCGGTGCGGCAGTTTACGTTTTACATTCTGACGAAAAGCTACGGCGCGATCGCGAAGGAAGTTGAAGATAAGGACATAACTCCGACTCGCGAAGCGTTTATCGATGACTTGAAAGTGTCTGCCGAGCTGAAGGCGTGGCTCAAGGCCCACGACATTATGGACCTGACGTTGCCCAGCATCGACAAACTCTTGACGCCGGACGACATTCTTCACACGCCGGAATTCTTGCTGGCCTACCAGCGAACGAACAGCGGCGGAGTGACGAGCGGCATTCCAAAACCGAAATATGTTGATGCCGACAAGACGGAACGCCCTGAGAGGTACGAAAAACAGAAGCAGGAATACATGACCGCGCTGAAGAAATTCATCCAGTACCATCCCGAGACAGTTGCAGGGATGGAGCTCGAACTGGACGGTGTGAATCCGCAACGGAATTGGGCGCTGATGCGGAGTAATCACAAGAAACGGGTCCAGCGGCTGGCGCCAGATTTCGCGCAAACGCATTACCTGGTGGGAAAGGTTGATACGGACCTCGATGGCCGCGCGATACTTACGGGTCTCCTCCCGGGAAACTACTGGATTAGCTCGCTGAATCTCGAAGCTAATGCGGGCGACACGCGCTTGCGCTGGGATGTGGCTGTAAGTATTCGAGCAGGCCAGACCGCGCGAGTTGAATTGACAAACCTGAACGCGACGGACACCCAGGCAGCCTCGGCACCCTGAGGAGCAGCGGCCGCCTCCCTCATGGGCACGCCTCTTCAGTGGCTAGCATTCAACTTATTCGTCCTTGGCGCGATTGCGCTGGACCTGGCAGTTTTTCACCGCCGCCCGCACAAGATCAGTCTTCGAGAAGCGCTAATCTGGAGCCTGGTGTGGGTTGGGCTGTCCGTTGTCTTCGGTCTGGGCATCCTGCATTACTTCGGGGAACAGCGCTCGCTTGAGTTTCTCACGGGTTATCTAATCGAAAAAGCTCTGAGCGTGGACAATTTGTTTCTGTTCCTGGTGATCTTCCGCGCCTTCCAGGTCGATGATCGCATCCAACATCGCGTTCTCGAATGGGGAATTCTCGGGGCGTTGGCAATGCGGGCGCTGATGATCGCCGCAGGCGCCGCACTGGTGGAACGATTTAGCTGCATTCTCTATGTTTTCGGCGCCTTTCTGATCTACGCGGGATTACACATGCTCTTCGCGAAGAAAGAAGAGGTCCATCCGGAACGAAACGCGATTCTCCGCATCGCGGGCCGGTACCTGCGAGTGACGCGGGATTATCATGGGGAGAAATTCTTTGTCAGCAAGGGGGGACAGCTCTTTGCCACGCCTTTGTTCCTGGTGCTCTTGATTGTGGAGATTACGGATGTGACCCTCGCCGTGGACTCGATTCCCGCGGTCTTCGGCATCACACACGATCCGTTTATTGTCTATACGTCCAACGTTTTTGCGATCCTGGGGTTGCGTGCGCTGTATTTTCTCCTGGCTGGAATCCTGGGCCGATTCCGGTTCCTGACGGCGGGACTCTCGTTTGTTCTCGCGTTTATTGGGGCCAAGATGATTGCGGAGCCCTGGCTGCACATTCCGGTGCAGATTGCGCTGCCGATCGTGGGCGGAATACTACTGGTGGCGCTGGCGGCTTCGCTGCTCGCGCGGCCAAGAGCAAAGTAATAGCGATCAGTCTCCTTCAAACATCACTTCGTCGAGATAACACCACATCCAGTTTTCGCCGGGCTCCTGCGAACGGACAATCGGGTGCTTCGTGGCGTGAAAGTGCTTGGTGGCGTGCTTATTCTTTGAAGAATCGCAGCATCCGACGTGGCCGCAAGAAAGACAGAGACGCAAGTGCACCCAGCTGTCGCCAAGCTTGAGGCACTCTTCACAGCCTTTGGTTTTAGGCTTAACAGGCTTGATCTGATCGGTGTGGGTGCATACTTCAGCCATGAATTCCTCCTGTTGCCGTCATTGCGCGCCTTGAATGGGAATGCGCACCTGAAAGCGCGTATCGCCGGGCACGGAATGCACGGAAACCAGACCTCTCATTTTCTTTACGATGCGGTGGACCACATCTAGGCCAAGACCCGTTCCTTCCCCCACGCCCTTGGTCGTGAAAAACGGCTCGAAGATGCGCGATTGCACTTCGGGAGGAATGCCGGGCCCATTATCGGCAATCTCCACGAGCAAGAATTCGTTTTCGCGGATCGCGCGGATGGTGAGTTTCCCGCTGGCCCCCATGGCATCCGCGGCGTTGTCGATGAGATTGGTCCACACCTGGTTTAATTCGCTGCCGTAGGCCATTACCTTGGGGAGCCCGGGGGCATAATCCCGCGTGACGGTGACGCCGCGCTTCAGCTTGTGATGCATGATCGTGAGGGTCGTTTCCAGACTGTTCTTGATATCGACTTCCTGAAGCGGGGCCTGGTCCATGTAAGAATATTCTTTGATGGCTTTGATGAGATCGGAAATGCGCGCGGAGCTGTGATCGAGCTCTTCGGCGATTCGCTCCATCTCCAGAAGCGTGCCGAAACGAGTCAGCTCTGGGCCGAGCGAATCACCCGCCGCGGTGGCAAAGCTCTCCAAATGCTCGTCGCTCAAGTTGGACTCCGCCAAAACGGGCGCGAGCTTCCAACTGTCGGCGACACCGTGGGACTCAAGCCACGCTTGAATGGCTTCTTCGCGTTCGACGCGGGCAAATTCGTTTTTGAACTGCGGCGGCTTGAGGGATGCGCGGATCTCCTCTTCGCGCTGGGCGAGGACGCCGCAGTCTTCCGGACCGATTGTTGAAGAACGTCTGGCAGCACGCAGACGCTGCAGGCAGTCGCGGAGGGCCGCCGCGGAGCGCCGCGCTGCCGCGGACGGATTGTTCAGCTCATGGGCAAGCCCGGCGGAGAGCTTTCCCAGAGCGGCGAGCTTTTCGCGCTGCTGCTCGGTGCGCGTAACGTCTCGCACGCGGTCCGTCAGCAGGCCGACCAAGCGCCGCGAAAGCTCCGGCATCCGGCGGAAGAGTTCCGGGAATTGGCTGGATGGAAACGCCAGCACATGCGTGGGCATCAAAGCTCGGGCAGTTACGCCGAAAGTTTTCATGCGGGAAAAAGGGAGGACGCCGGTGACATCGCCGCCGTGGGCCATAAATACGGGGCCATCGGCTGGGCCGCTCTCACGTCTCGCGCGGATTTCCCCCTCCAGCATGACGATCATCCTGTCGGCGGGCGTGTCCTCGTTCACCGTGGTCTCTCCCACAGCGGCAAAACGCTCCTCGCACTGCGCCACGAACCACTCCAAGTCCGCATGTTCCGCATCGGCGAAGGCCGGTACGGTGCGGAGTTTCGCGATGAGCTCCGGTGGCGGCGATTTGACAGGCTTCTCGGTCATACGCGTCCTGTGCCCACGATGCGCTCCCTTACTGCACTTTCGAGAGATATTGATGCATGAACTGGACGACCACGGCGCCCTCGCCGACGCCGGAAGCTACGCGCTTCACGGAGCCGTGGCGGACATCACCGACGACAAAGATGCCGGGAACGTTTGTTTCGAGCAAACCGGGATCCCGGTCGAGGGTCCAGGATCGGGGCCGCTTTCCATTGCGGATAAGGTCGGGGCCGGAGAGGATGAAGCCTCGCTCGTCGCGTTCAATGAAATCGCCCAGCCATTCGGTCCGAGGCTGCGCGCCGATGAAAATAAAAAGGCTAGTGGCGGGGAGTTGCTCGCGCGTTCCGGCGGCGCCCCTTTGCACACTGATGCCGCTGAGCCGCGAGTCGCCGTGAACTTCAACGACCCTGGCGTGGGTCCACACTTCGATATTCGGCGTCTTCCCGATCTGCTCGATGAGGTAGTAAGACATGGTGCTGGCCAGGGAAGCGCCTCGCACGAGCATAATCACTTTTTGAGCGAACTTCGAAAAGTGCATGGCGGCCTGGCCGGCGGAATTCGCCCCGCCGATGATGTACACGGTTTCGCCACGGCAGGCGATGGCCTCCGACGTTCCTCCGCCGTAATAAACGCCCGCGCCCTGAAGACGTTCGATGCCAGGGACGTCCAGAGCGCGCCACTGAACGCCCATAGCCAGCAGCAAAGCGTGGCAGGAGATTTCAACGCCGTCCGCGAGCTTCAAGAAGCGATAGGGTCCGTCGATTCGCAGACCGGTGACTTCCTGCGGGGCGAGAATCTCAACGCCAAAACGCCGTGCCTGCGCGACGGCGCGGCGCGCGAGGTCGCTTCCACTCAAACCGGAAGGGAAACCCAGATAATTTTCGATGCGCGAGCTGAGGCCCGCCTGGCCGCCGGGCGCTTCGCGTTCGATGATCACCGTGCGCAGGCCTTCTGATGCGCCATAGACGGCAGCGGCGAGACCTGCGGGCCCGCCTCCCACGATAGCAAGGTCATAGAAGTTGGTCAGCGCGTGCGTGCGCAATCCGATTTTGTCGGCTACCGCCGGGAGCGGCGGCTCCGCAAGGCGCGCGCCGTCAGGGAACAGGATCAATGGGAGAGTCTGCGCTTCCGGTCCGAGAGAGCTGATGAGGCTGCGGACTTCCGGATCGCTTTGCGCAAGTTCCACGTCGATCCACTGGTAAGGCACCTGATTGCGCGCCAGAAAATCTCGCAATTCGTAGGAGCGATTGGACCATCGAGTGCCGAGAACGCGAATGCCTTCGTATGGCGGGCGAAATGTCGAGCTCCAGTCGTGGAGCAGGTCGTCGAGAGCGGGAAAGAGTTTTTCTTCAGGCGGATCCCAAGGCTTCATCAGATAGTAGTGGATGCGGGCCTCGTTGATCGCATCGATGGCGGCGCTGGTATCCGCGTAGGCGGTCAGGAGCGCGCGCTTGGCCAGGGGATGAATTTCCATGGCTTCTGAAAGGAATCCGACCCCGTCCATCTGCGGCATACGCTGGTCGGCGAGGAGCAGCGCGACAGGATTATTGCGGGCCTTGAGCTCACGGAGGGTTGCAAGAGCGGAGCCGCCGGAGTTAGCGCGCATGATACGATAGCGGTCCGCGTAGTGGCCGCGCAGATCGCGCTCAATGGCGCGCAAGACCTCCGGGTCGTCATCCACCGTGAGTAAGACTGGTTTTGGCATACCCCTCAGATGAATGGGGAGCGGCTTTCGTTGCGTATCAGGCGTCAGTTCTCTGCAAACGCTCTTCCTCGCAAGCCCTTCACGCTACAATCCTTGCGACCTATATGTCCAGTGCGCTCACGTCCGCGATTGCGGGGCTTTGTTCGGCGGATTCTTCGGTGCGGAGCAGAGCGGCAACAGAAATTTACCACACCGGGCGCGGGCCGGCCGACCTGGCGGTCGCCGCCTGGTGGAGGGATCCGGAGTTATCGAGATTGCTCTCCAGGCCAGTTCCCGCCGTAACCGTGGGCCTGGCGGTCGAGCAAGAGACTTTTGCAAAGA
>Ga0099829_10000489_pt1 | contig 21031 bp, 11 predicted proteins | sample CZO8metaG_3_FD_79336 | JGI IMG/M metagenome (GOLD analysis project Ga0099829, IMG submission 79336) | Vadose zone soil microbial communities from the Eel River Critical Zone Observatory, Northern California, USA - CZOApr15con2H2.8 metaG | ecosystem: Environmental > Terrestrial > Soil > Vadose...
CACGCTTTTTCGCAAACCCGGACTGGCCTTACGGTCTCTCTGGAGACTTCAGTCCCGAGGCCCTGGACACTATCCTGCGCCAACTCAGGCACGACCGCCGAGCGGCGACCCTGGACATGCTCGAGATCATGTTTCCCAACGGGCTCTCCGACTCCGAGCAGGACTGGATGTACGGCGAGATGCTCAAGACCCCGACCGATATCGCCATCACGATGCTCGCAGCGGTCGCGGGCACGGACCTGCGGCCCTTGCTGCCTGGACTGAAGCTCCCGGTGCTGCTCGTCAACGGGACCCGCAGCGCAGTTCCCTATGAGGTCGGCCGCTGGCTGGAGGAGCATCTCCCCGACGGCCGGCGGCTGGTCCTGGAGGGCGCCGGCCACGCTCCATATTGGGACGCCGCGGACGATTTCAACCGAGGGATCCGGCAGTTTATCGAGCAGACGTCGTGAGAACCGCGCTGCATATTCATTGGGAGGTTTTGCCATGAGCCCTGGCGCCGGACGGTCCCCGATGGGCCGAATCGTTGCCTTTCATCAGCGGCCGCCCGACCCTGAAGCCTGGCTCGACTACTACCGAAACGTGCACATCCCGATCGTTCGCAAGATCCCGGGGCTGCAGAACATCCGGTGGGGCAAGGTGTTGAGGACATCGGACGGGACGCCGGCGCCGTGCTGGCTGATCTCCGACGTCTACTTCAAGGACATCGCCGCGCTCGAGGCCGCCCTGGGCACGCCGGAGATGAAAGAGGCGTTCGACGACACGTCGAAATTCATCCTGCCCGGCAACGTCAAGATCATGTTCTGCGAAGCGCAGGACACGGCCCCGCTTACTGAGCCTCAAACCGTGTAGCCGTGCTCGAACAAGAAGAAAAGCAGCTGCAGTCGGCGCGCCTGCGCGGCAAGGTTGCGATCGTCACGGGGGGAGGGCGTGGGCTTGGGAGGGCTGTCGCCGAACGGCTGGTTGGCGAGGGCGCTGCAGTCTGCATCATGTCCATTCACGAAGAGAGTGCCGAGGCCGCGGCACGAGAGATCGGGAAAACGGGCGCCACTCTTGCGGTCGCCGGCGATGTCGCAGTCGAGGCGGACGTCCGTGCCTGTGTCGAGCGCACCGTCTCGGCCTTTGGCCGCCTTGACATCATGGTCAACAACGCCGGCGTGATTGCTGTCGATTCGGTCATCGAAACCTCGGTCGAGGAGTGGGATCGAATCCTCGCCACGAATCTTCGAGGGACGTTTCTAGGATGCCGCGAGGCCGCTCGCCAGATGATTCGGCAGGGTGATGGTGGCCGGATTCTCAACTGCTCCTCAGGCGCGGGGCGCCGGGGCGCAGCGATGGTGGCGGCATACGCCGCTTCCAAGTTCGGCGTCATCGGGCTCACCCAGAGCCTCGCCGTCGAGCTCGCCAAGCATCGGATCACAGTGAACGCGTACTGCCCAGGCCACGTCACAAGCACTCCGATGTGGGACTTCCTCGCGGAGCGGTTCGGCGAGCTGAATCACGTGCCACCCGCTGACATCAAGAAGAACGTTGTCCACGAAGCCGCGCTCGATCGCTCCGGCACCCCGCAGGAGATCGCGGGCCTGGTCGCATACCTGGCCACGGACGAGGCTTCTTTCATAACCGGTGAGTCGGTGCTTATCGACGGCGGGCTGGTCCGGTTTTGACGATCGCAATCGAGCCGCGCCCGGCTGACGCCGCCGGTTCGATCAGCCAGCTGGTCGTGAGCGGGCAGTTTGCTCCGGGTCAGCGCTTGCCCCCGGAGCGAGAGCTAGCCGCGCAATTTGGAGTGTCCAGGAGCTCTGTGCGGGAAGCCATCCGAGAGCTGGTCGCCCTCAATATCCTGGTCACGCGGCCCGGGGCCGGCACTTATGTCACCGAGCTGAGCACCGCGGAGCTCTTTGCGCCGTTGCACTTCGCTCTTCGAGTGGACCCACCGTCACTCTTACATTTATTCGAGCTGAGGCGGATTCTCGAACCGGTCGCCGCCGCGGTTGCGGCCACTCGGCTCACCGACGAAGCCATCGTGGGCTTGATGAACCTGGTGGCAGAGGCAGCGCAACGCTCCCAGGATGGCGATGCTGAGGGCCTGGTGCAAGCCGATGAGCGGATCCACGAGGAAATCATCGAGACGATGCGCAACCCGCTGATCTCAGCCATCACCCGCAGCCTCCGAGAAGTGGCTCACCAGAGCAGAGAGTTCACCGCCTCGGTCGCCGGCGTTCGCGCGCAGACGGTCGATGAGCTGGAGTCGCTGGTCGCCGCCCTCACGGCTCACGATCCTCTGCGCGCCGAGGCCGCGATGATCCGGCACCTCACTCGACTCGAGGACGCCGCCAGAAAAGCGATTGGCGCTTGAGCCCGGTTCAGGTCTAGGCCACGGCTCGACTTCGACTCGCGGCCCTTGGCCTCCATCACGAGTCCAACACTTTCGCCCGCGTAGTCACTGACATGGCGGCCTTCGAGCGGGCCGGCATCCTCCGGGGCGAGCAGATCCGCGCGCAACATTCCAATGCGCAGACGACTATGGCGGGCTTCCTGGACGTGCATGACGACCAGGAGGTCGTTGTCGAGCCACTCTTGTTTACTTTCCCGAACCCGCGAGGGCCGATCGAAAGTGGCGCATTCCATCAGTTATGCAGAGAAATGCTCGACCGGCTTCGCAGCCATGGTCCCTGGGACGGAGTTCTGCTTGCTCAGCATGGCGCAGCCGTTAGCGAGGAGCCATTCAATGCAGACGCCTACATCACCACGCGTGTACGCGAGGTAATTGGTCCGGCTGTGCCAATCGGGCTGGCTATGGACCTGCATGGCAACATCTCGCCGTCGCTGATCGAAGCCTCTTCTGTGGTTGTTGTCTACAGGACCAATCCACACGCTGATGCCCGCATCCGCGCTCGAGAGTGTGCTCAGCTCGTTGTCCGGGCGGCGCGTGGCGAGATCCGGCCCGTGCAATCGATGATCCGCGTACCGGTCATCCCGAACATTCTTTGCCAGGGGACAGATGACCAGCCGATGCGCGACATTTACGCCGGAATCGCCGAAGTGCTCGCGTGGCCGGACATGCTGTCCGCGAGCATCTTTCAAGGCTATCCCTACGCCGACGGGCCCGACATGACAATGAGCTGTGTCGCCGTACACGACGGCGATCAAGCGCGCGCTGACTATGCCGCACGCTTGCTCGCGTCGCGCGTCTGGGAGCGTCGCCGAGAGCTAGTCGGACGGGCCTTGAGCCCGGCAGAAGCGCTCCGTCGCGCGCTTGAAGTGAATAACGGTCCGTCAGTGGTTCTCGATGTTGGCGACAACATCGGCGGGGGAAGTCCGGGCGACTCCACGGTCCTGCTCGAACTCGCGCTTCAGCAAGGGGTGCGAGATTACCTTCAGAGCCTGTGTGATCCAGAGGCGGTGCGGGCCTGCGCAGCGGCCGGTGTCGACGCTCTTGTGACTCTCCCGATCGGAGCTAAGTGTGCTGACAGCGCCGGGCGGTCGCTTGAGGTTACCGGTGCTGTGACCCGGCTCGACTCGGGACGATTTGAGGACCTCTCGCCAACGCATGCCGGCCAGCGATTCTTCGACGCCGGGCCTACCGCAGTCCTCCGGGTTACCGGTGGTCAGACAATCGTGTTGCACTCCAAGCTCATCGGCAATATCAGCCTCCAGGAATACCGATCTCTCGGTATCGAGCCCTCCCGACAGCGAGTGATCGTCGCAAAGGGAGTCAACTCACCCCGCCTTGCCTATGAGCCGATCGCCGGCGGCATGCTGTTTGCAGAGACTCCTGGTGTAACTGCCGCCGATCTCACGAGCTTCGATTATCGGCGCCGGCCACGACCGCTGTTCCCCTTTGAGCCGGACCTGGAGTGGTCAAGTGGCGAACAGCGGTGATCGTCCACGCTCGATCACGGTGCTCGAAAACGCATCGTTTTGGTCTCGTGCCCAGTTCAGGTTCGGGGTGGAAGCTTCACACCGGGTAGGCATGGGACAAGTTCGTTCTCGAATTTTGGCTCCGGAGTAGGAATTCGAACCCTAAACCTTGCGGTTAACAGATCGGCGCAGTCCGTTCAGAAATCGCGATTCGTATTCGCCAGGTGCCGCCGAGTGCCGCCAGTTAACATCGAGTTTCCGCAGGCGTTGCTGTACGAAGGCACCCGATCAACCGCCGGCCGAAGGGCGATCCTGTGGATATTTCTCGCGACAACGGACGGCCCGGAAACTGCGCCAAGTCTCGAACGATGACCGCCCATCTATAGAGTAGAAACTGGTTTGGTGATCAGCGTTCGTGTCCACCCTAGGGCTGCGCATGCCAGGTCTTCATGGAACGATGGCGTACTGGACGTGTGGGTGACCGCACCTCCAGTCGATGGCGCCGCCAATAACGCGGTCGTCGTTGCCGTCGCGAGGCGTTTCAAAGTGCCAGCGTCGAGGGTGAGGCTTCGCTCCGGAATGCGCGGCCGCAGGAAGCTCGTCGAAGTTGATCAATAGGATCTTGGACGGGGTGTAGGTGCTGTTGATAGTCCTTTCTTATCGATAGCATCGGCGGCCTGCGCCCCGACCACGGACCGGTACACATACTTAAGGACGCGCGCGAGCTAGTTTGACGAGTGACCGTTCCGCATGCCTGGACTTGAGCAGGCGGCTGTTAAGGATCTGAGGACGGTCACGAGGACTCAGAACTGGACCATGATCTATCTCGACGATAAGGAATCCCTGCACCGGACGACAAAATAAGAGGAGGGGTCCTGGATCCGTCAGCGGCTGCTCCTCACGAATGGTTGGTCAGAGAGTGAGTGAAAGTCTCCTTACGGCAATCAATCGCGGTACGATCGCCGTAAGCCCCGGCTCCGGGTCCTCGACAGGTGCCGATTTTGAATTCGAAATTGGCTCCGGAGTAAGGATTCGAACCCTAAACCTTGCGGCTAACAGATCGGCTCGGCCCGTTCAGAAATCGCGATTGGTATTCGCTGAGTCCCGCTGAGGACCGCCATTTAGCACGGTTTTTCGCCCGCGTTGCTGTACGGCGACGGCCGGAAGGCCGGGCCCACAAACGGTTTTGAAGACCGCGGGGCCGCGTTCGCGCCTCCCAAAATCGGCGTGGAGACTTCTACGCAGTGGCCAAGTGCCGGGTCATCGGCGGTGCTCCGATTACTCGGCATTGAACGGCGTGCTAATGCCTAGCCCAATGTAGGCTCAGACGACTTCGAAGTTCCCGTACTGCGTCACAGTTCCCGTGGCGTCGGTGGTAGTCACAATCACTGTGTAGAAACCGGTCGGCGTCTGATTCTTGACAGCGAACGAGAACGACCGCGAGGCGGTTGCCCCGACTGCGAGGTTCACCACCGCTTTGGCACTGGTCACAGTCACCGTGTTGAAGTTCGAATCCGTATACAGAACCAGGTAAGTCACAGTGGCTTTAGTGCTCGCCGCGCCAAGGTTGGTGAACAGTGCGGTCGTTGTCACGGTGTCATGCGCATGGGCTGTGATCGGGCTTACCGAGATCGTGAGCTGCACGTCCGGTACCACAGTCACATGGAAGAAAGCGATCGCCGAGCCGAGATCGTCGGGATCGACGGCCTGGCACATGACGGTTGTCGCTCCCACCGGGAACATTGATCCGGAAGCAGGATCGCATGTGACAGGCACAGGGTTGGGATCCTCGTCGAGTGCAGTCGGAGCGGTGTAGCTGACCACTGCGCCTGACGGTCCCTTGGCAACGGCGGTGATGTCCGCCGGCACATTGACGAGCGTGAAATCAGTGTCGTTCACCGACACGGGGAAGACCGCCGTCGCCGTATTCGGAGTGTCGTCGGGGTCGGTAACCCAACAGGTGACATTCGTCGTACCAATTGGGAAGGTCGAACCCGACCCCGGTTCACAGGTGACCGGCCCGCCGTCATCATCGTTGACTGTTGGGAGGGTGAAGGTCACCGTCGCGCCCGGGGATCCGGGGCGAGCGCTGACGTTGATGGGCACCGGAACATTCGTCAGCGAAAGGTCACTGTCCGTGACGATCACCTGGAACGTGGCCGTGATCGTGCTCGGCGTGTCGTCGCTGTCGGTCGCTTGGCACGTGACTGTGGTGGTGCCGACCGGAAATACGCTGCCGGCCGGGTGGTCGCACGTCACAGTGGGTCCAGGCGGCTCTTCGTCGACCGCGTTGGCGGCGTAGATTGCGGTCGCGCCCTTCGGCCCCGAGGCGGTGACGTGGATCGCGGTCGTTGGGATGGCGTTCCATGCAATGTCGGCGTCGCCAACTCGGACTCGGAACGTGGCACTAACGACGCTGGGCGTGTCGTCGGGGTCGGATGTCTGACACGCGACGGTGGTGACTCCAAGCGGAAAGGTCGAACCGGACGCCGGGCTGCAGTCCACGGGTGGAGCAGCTCCATCCTCGTCCAGAGCTGTCGGCGGCGTGTAGTTCACGAACGCGCCGGATGCGCTCGACGGACTGGTCGTGATGTCGGCCGGCACGCCGTTCAATGCCAGGTCGGTGTCGTTGACCGTTACCCGGAATGACGCCTGGACAGTACTCGGCGCATCATCGCTTTCCGACGCCTGGCACGTCACCACCGTAGTGCCTATTGGGAAGGTTGAGCCGGTGACGTGGTCGCACGTTGTCGGCGGCGGATTTGCGGGTTCATCGGCGTCAATGGAGAGCGGCGACAGATATTTGACGACCGCGCCTGAGGAACTGGTCGCATTGACGGTGACGTCACTCGGTGGCACAACCAACAGGTCGCCATCGCATCCCGCAACCACACCGGCGCCCTGCAGGAAGACTGACTGCGATCCGTCTGGACCGTTGTCGGCGAAGGTGAGATTGCCCGATGTGTACCCGCAGATCGATGGGGTGAATGCCACCTGAACACTGCAGTACGACCCTGGGGCCAGGGGGTCGGGCGCCATTGGACAGTCGTTGCCCGCCAGCGCAAAGTCGCCGGTGGTCGAGACTGAACTGATCGACAGCGGACCGGTGCCGGAGCTCGTCACCCAGATGGTGGCCGGGTCGCTCGTTGAGCCGACGGACCGCGCCCCGAACGACTGGGTGGCGGTGCTGAATGAGACTGCGGAATTGCCAGGGGGCGTGGTGTTCCCGACTCCGAGCTCCCATGTCTCGTTGGAGTACAGCCCCGGGCTGGATTCGTCAGTACCGCCGAAGAGCACCGTCTGGCCTTTGGACGAGTCATAGGCCATCGCCGGCCCGGCGCGCGGGCTGGGGGCGCCCGCCGTCCAGTCGCGCGCCCAGTTCGTGCCATCAAAGACCCATGTGTCGTTGATGGGACCGAGGCCGTGATCGAACTTATCGCCACCGAACATCACGGTTTTGCCGAGCTGCGTGTCATACGCCATCGAGTGAAACCAGCGTGCGGGGGGAGCCGTTGACGGAGCACGTTGAGTCCAGGTCGTTCCGTCCCATTCCCACGTTTCGTTGACGCGCTGGTCCAATGTCCGTCCGCCAAACAGCACGACCACCCCACGAGCCGAGTCGAACGTCATCGCCGCCGCTTCTCGCGCCGATGGGGCATTGGCCGGCGATCTCTTCGTCCAGTTAGTCCCGTCGTAGGTCCACGTGTCTCCGAGGACTCCAGTGCTGTTCTGCCCACCGAAGAGAACAATCTGCCGGCGCACTGTGTCGTAAGCCATGGCCGTCCAATTCCGGGACGACGGCGCCGACGCGGTCGGACGAAGACTCCATGTCGAGCCATTCCATTCCCAGGTGACAGAGTCGTTCAGCAGCACGGACACTCCTCGCGCACTGTCGTAAGCCATCCCCTGACCAATGGCGGCCGGCGGCGACGGTACTGTCGAGAAGTTCGACCATGCGCCTCCATCCCACTCCCATGTATCGCTGAACTGCTTGGTGCCGTCGTACCCGCCGAACAAGACCGTCCGGCCTCGGCGCGAGTCGTAGTCCATCGCGGCCGACGCTCGAGACGACGGCCCCTGACCGGCCTGCTGAGGGACCCAGTTCGGGCTCGTTGCGCTCGCCGCGACGGCGGAGAATGCTGGCTCCGTAAACGCCACGGAGGCGATCACAACCGACGCTACGAGGCCGCTGCCAACTCGTGCGAACGCGCCACTGAACGGGTGGCGAGGCATCGACACCTCCATGGTGGGTCGATCCAGCTTGGGGCGCAGACGGTAGACGATCGCGCTTCACATGTCAACCATTTGGTTAACGCCGGCGCGACCCTCCCCGAATAGGCTGAGGACATAGGCGACCCACCGTGCGCCACGGACTGTGTTGTGCTTGGTGCTTGCCGTGTTTCCAGCCGCCACTTCAGTCTTTTGGGCGGACTCCCAAGCGTCGAGGTCCTTATCTGCCGCTCGGCGAATGGGCCTCACTCTGAGTCTCGGTACGGTCGGGATAGTGGCTTCTTACCGCGAACAAGCAGCCGATACCCACGGGTTGTCGAATCCCAGTTGGCGATATCGGGCCGCTTGGCCGTTATCGCGTATCGCTAGATTTGAAAAGGCTCACCGCAGAGGAATTTGCCGCTGACCCTCAATTTGGCTTGTGTGCCAACCTTCCCATTTATTGCTACCAGTTGTAAGTCGAACCATCCTGATTGTTCGCTGGCATCAACCGCCATTGCCGATGTCACGGTTCCCGATGGGAGCCCGGAGTAGGCATTGCCCGGATCGGACTTCGGGACGAAATTGAGAAAGCCCGGGTAGCCGCCGGGCGCCTCCTCGACGAGTGGATTTGGAGTCGAGAGGTAGTCCCCTGCACTCGGTGGCAGAGGCCTCAATTCATAGCTGTCCGGTCCGCGGTACGGGTAAATACTCGCCGAGAGGAAGTAGGTCCGCCCGTTGATGTCTCCCGTAGCGGTGAGCGTGAAGTGCTGAAAACTACTGCCGCTTTTTTCGCATGCTTCATGCGCTGCGCGACTCGTCCCCCTTAAGGAGCCGTCGAACGTGACCACTCCAACCTCTCCCGAGGGTGGGCGGCTGCCTGCGAGGTGGACACTGCCAACCTCGCCCGAATTACTCATCGCCTGTTGATTTCCGCAAGCGAGCAGCAAAGCGAACGGTATTGCTACTCCCAATCGGCGATAAAGCCACACAAGACCGAAGGTACACGTGGGGCTAGTCTTGGTCAGTTTGCCGGGTCCAGAAATTGGCTCCGGAGTAGGGATTCGAACCCTAAACCTTGCGGTTAACAGATCGGCGCCCCCCGTTCAGACATGGCGATTTGAATTCGCCTAGGTCCGCCTTGTGCCGCTTGATTTCACCGTTTGCCAGCAGCGTTGCAGTAACTCGGTTCGTGGACACGCAGTTTGAGGCGCCGTCATCTCCACAAGACATTAAGAGTCTCGTCTTGGATACGTCTCCATGGCAAGGTTTAAGGCAGTCACTCCATCACTCTGCGCAGCAATGCGTAATTCAGCCTGAAACGCCTCATCCGTCTTCGTCGCGGCCAGCAGACTCGCGGCACAGCGTTCTTGGGCTCGTAGGGCGTGTTGGACGACTGGATGGGTGCGGATTCGCCCGCGCCTTTCGGTGTCCCCTGCTCTCGCTTCATCCGGAGACATACCAGGTCGACGCCGCGCCGGCGTTACACCGAGATCAGCGATCCCGGTGACTCCGTCATATTCGCGTTGCGCCGCTAACGCGGCCCTTTCCGATGTGGTTTGACGAGCGCAGTTGATCGCCGCCTCGAGGGTGCCGATCCCTGGGAAAACGAATGGGCGATAGCCCTGGAACTCGTCCCTGTCCGAATCCTTAGCCAGTGCTCTCCAGTCCGCCGTTTCCAATTGAGACAGGACCCCACTATCGCGGGGGTTGCCTGCGAGGGCCCAGCACATCCCCAACAACCGCGCAAATTCTGAGGGGCGCGAATCCCATCCCCAATCCTGCGCGCCACGAACGAAGATTGGATGCAAGCGCTGAGCGCATGTGGCCGCGAACGCGATCTGAGACGCGTACGGCAGCAGCTTGAGTTGGGCCGTCAGCACAGCCCTGTCGAAGCGCAGCATCACCCAGTCTGTCAGTCTGCCAACTGATCCAAGGGAACTACAGCTCGGGCCTTAGGTCCATTCCCAGTGAGGGATTGATTCAAGGCGCACAATCCAGTCCTTGGCAAGTCGACCTGCACGATAAGTGTCACGAACATCCTCCACCCATCTACCCAATGGGCGGCCCTCTTCGACGTAGTCCAGCGGAGGGTGTGTGTGTCCCTCACGCCTGGCATATCGCTACAGGAGAACGAAATCATTTCCGGGAAGCCAGCGCCAGCCCGGTAGGGCATCGAGTCTGTCTCGCCACTCTTTGCGGAACCCAAAGTTCGCCTGTTCGAACTTGATGTTTGCAACCCACGCCGCAAGGTGGAGCCCATCGACCACGTAGCTTTGCGGAACGCGGGCATTGCCCTCGCGAGCCACGTATTCCTCGAGCCTCCGAAAGTTCCTCTCGAAGTACTCCTCTTGGGTTGGCGGTAGCAGGTCCCGCTTCCGCGCCAACTCAGCCCATGCGTATGCCAGGTCAAGTGCGGCCTCGCTAATGGTTCCGCCCTCGATCGGAGAATGGTCGATCAAGCGGAAGACGTAAACCGGAACCCAAGCCTTGCCAAGCTGCGATCCCGTGAGTTCCAGCTTGGCGATGTCGGTGTTGAAATGACGTTCCGTTACGACGACCTCATCGATCGCCTGCCCGTCCGGCACGGGCAAGGGCGGCGAGACGCTTAGGCGCCGGAACCTACGATCGCTACCCTGTGGCGAATCACGTACTTGCAGCACATCCACGACGATGCAAGCTCTGGGTCGGCCGTCGAAATCGGTTGTTCTTTCTTCTCCTCTCTGACCGAGCCAGTAAATCGGAGTCTGCAAGTCAGATGGATGACGGCCAGGTCGGGACCGGCGACGGGGATTGTGGGGGTCGCCACCATTAGGCGGATCGAGTCTCACGATCCCACAGTTGTCCAGCTACTTCAGGGCCCAGCGCCGCAGTCCCGTGCGTGTAACTTCGAGCCAGGAATTGGCCGCCGGGACGAGCCAACCCGCGCCGACCTCGAGCTCGTGCAGCCGATTGTCAAAATCGATGGCTACGGTGATCTGTCGGCGATATAGCCGTGCAACGACGCATGAGCCCACAAAACAGGCCCCGAGGTGAAACTCTTCGTCTTCGATATCAATGTTGCGGAGGCTGCCCAGCCCTGGAAAAGACCGAATAGCGAGGCGTCCGCCCAACAGCGCTGTCGTGAGCACAGTGTTACCCCGGGGGCCGACATCGGTCAGCTCCTCACTATCCCAGTCGGCTTCAATCACTTCCAGCCGGGAATGCAGACTCTCTAATTCATTTCCACGCACCCACCACGCTCGCGCTGCATTCTCGCCTTCGCTCTCAGATACGCCGATCCAACCGTTTCCTTGATGCAGAGGTGTCATCCCGGCCGGATCGCGTAGTCGTATTCGGTTCTTGGCTACAACCCCGCCAGAAGCCGAATCGAGTTGAACGATCTCGCACTCACCGTTACCTACCGGGACGACGGCAAAAGGGCGCCCCGCCTCGTCAAACCACGCGCACCCGCTACCGATGCCGGCCCATGATGCGTGGTCGTAGGACCAGCGGATCGATCCCTCGCCCTCAAGCATTTGAACCGCATCCGGCGTCGACATCAAGGCGAGTAGGTCAGGCGATCGGATGCTGTGACAGCCCCAGCCGTTCCTTTGCTTGATCGAAGTGGGATACCGCCATTCGTGGAGGACTTGCAGGTCTCGGCCGCTGACCAGTAGGAGCCCATCCGCTGTCAGGACGCTGAACGTTTCACGGGCGGCGTCATTTGCGATGGCGAGCTCGACTCCGGATCGCTCCAGTTGTGCGAGGAGCTCCGTCTCGACCCGATTTGTCACGTCCACACGCGAGCGGGCCAATTCCAGATTGCGTGATGTAGATCCGCGATCGTCGCCCCTTCACCCATCAGATACGCCTGGCAATCCTGATTTGCGGATCCGCAGAAGTTGTTCGTCGCGTACAGGGCTATCGGAACAAGCGGGTCAAAGAGAGACGCGTCCGCCTTGGCGCCTTCGACGACCGTCGGCTCAGCATGCTTTCCACCTAATGTCTTTGGGATTAAGGCGGGTTGATTTTTGGCGACAGCGAATTGATCAGGGGTTAGGTCGGGTTGAGCTCCCACATAGAACGTTGTCGTTCCGGTGTTCTTGTGGCAGACCTGCAGTGTCGCCACAGTCTGACGGTAGTACGGCCCGGACCACGCCATGTTGACATTGTTGGCGTCCGCTTCCAACTGATCCCAAGCAGGTGCTGTTCCCATCGAGGCACATCGATCTGGGCTTGGGCTGGGCCTGACCGGAGGAGCGGGGTCGCATGACCCCTCGCAGGGATTGGGCCTCGGTCTTAGCCTCTTCTCCAGCTCATTGACGACGTCTTCAGCTCGCTGAGCGAAATCGCCCGAGGTCTGCGGGCAGTCGTGTTGAGGAAGTACAGCCGGGCACTCCAGCTCTGCGACCATGTTCAAGAGAACCGCGGTTAGCGCGACACCGAGGGCGGCAAGCGCGGCAGCCGCGACTGGGTGGTCGGTAATCCATACGATCGCATCCTCAAACAAATACTTGCCTGACGGATCGGATGCATTCACCGGCGAGTTTGCCACGTACGAGTACAGCTCGTAGCCCTGGGTCCCTGGAGCGTTGGGTTGCACGCTGTCCGGAGACAAGAACCGGCCAACGGTCGGATCGTAGTAGCGGGCCCGCAGGAAAGACAGGCCGGTGGAATCGGTCTGCTGACCGGTGAAGCCGAACACGCTCTGCTGTCCTGAGTGCGAGCGCACCGTCCCGAAGACGTCATAGCTTGTGCTGCTCGGAACAGCGCCGCTTGGAGTAGCAACGTCGCGCACAGAGCCGAGCGCGTCGGCCAGCGGGTAGGTCGCGGAGCTGCCCAGCTGCTCGAGCGAGCCTTGGTCCGTCTGCACGTAACCTTGTGTGCCGTCGTCGATCAGCAGCGACAGCGCACCGGCGCGATCCGACATGTAGTTGGTTGTGGATCCGGCGACCGTCTGGCTCACGCGCACGCCGTCGCCGTCGTAGGCGTAGCTCGCGCTCACCCCGTTCGCGGTCGAGGACGCCAGCCTGCCCGCCCAGTCCCAACTGAAGTTGTCGGAGCCGATCGAGGTCGTGTTGCCAGCGGCGTCGTAGGTAATTGCAGTGCCGCCCGCTGACGTCAGGCGGCCCCCCGAGTCATAGGAGTAGTTTGTCGTCGAGCCGCCAGACGTCATGCTCAGCCGATTGCCCGCGGCATCGTAGTTGTAGGACATGTTGTCGCCGTTCGGGTAGCTCACGGCGATCAAACGGTTCAAGGCGTCGAGGGTGTAGGACTCAGTGCCCACCGCCGTGGTCATCGCCGTCCGGTTGCCGTTGGCGTCGAGTGTGTAGTCGTAGTGAGCTATCGCGCCGGATGGGCCGTCGTGGCGGACCGAGGTGAGCCGATCCGCGCCGTCGTAGCTGTACATCGTGTTCACGCCGCCCGGCCGTGCGATCGTGCTCGGCATGCCATCCGCGGCGTACGTGAAAGCGAAGACGTTGCCGGCCCAGTCCTTAACGCTCGTCAGCTCATTGGCGGCGTCGTGGCCGTATGTGACTGAGCCGCGCACGGGCAAGGTCATCGAGGTCCTGTTCCCCGCGGCGTCATACGTGTACCCGACGCGGCCCTGTGGAGCTCCAACCGACGTCAGCCGCGAGTCGCCGTCGTAGCCGAACGTCGTAGTGCCGGTCGGATCCGTCATCGACGTGCGCCGGCCGAGCGCATCGTAGGCCAGCGAGATCGAACCTCCTGGAAAGCTGATCCCGGTCAGGTGGTCGGCAACATCGTAGGTGCTCGTCACCACCACGCCGCGCGGATCTGTCCGCGAGGTCAGGCGTCCAGCAAGATCGTAGGCGTAGGTCGTGGTCTTGCCCCCTGGGTCGGTCTGCGTCAGCACGTGGCCCAACTGGTCGTAGGAGATGCTCGTCGTGTCCCCGCGCGAGTTGACGACCGATGTCTTCTGGCCGGCGAGGTCATAGCCGATCGTCACCTTGCCGCCGAGCGCGTCGGTGATGGACGTCTGTCGACCGGCCGGGTCGTAGCCATAGGTCGTGGTCTTGCCGCGGGGGTCCGTCATCGTGACCTGCCGGCCGGCGTCGTCGTAGATATACGAAGTCGTGTTGCCGAGTCCGTCCGAGGTAGAGCCGACACGGCCGAGCGCGTCGTAGGTCGTGTGGGTGAAGATGCCGGAGAACAGCCGGGTCGAGGTGACACGGCTCATCTGGTCGTAGTTGTAGATCACGAACCGGTTCAACGGGTCGGTCACCTGGTTCACCCGGTTGTCCTGGTCGTAGCTATGGGTCGTGGTGTGCTCTAGCGGGTCGGTGACCGACGTCCTGTTGCCGTTGGCGTCGTAGCCGTAGGTCGTTGTCTTCTGCAGGGGGTCGGTGTCGGAGATGAGCTGGCCTGCCGCGTCGTAGGCGTGCTCCATGGTGCCGCGCAGAGGGTCGGTGACCGTGACCTGACGCCCAAGTGCGTCGAGCGTGTACCTGGTCGTGTTCTGGAGCGGGTCCGTGACCGAGGTCATCCGGCCATCGGCGTCGTAACCAAAAGTTGTCGTGTGTCCCAGCGGGTCGCGGACTGAGGTCTGATGTCCCGCGGCGTCGTAGCCATACCTGTAGACACCGCCATTCGGAATGGACTTGGTTAGCTGCCGGCCGGCATCGTCGTATGTGTAGCTCGTGACGCGGCCGGAGGCGTCTTTCTCAGAAGCGAGGCGGCCTGAACCGTCGTAGGTGTAGGTGGTCACACCGCCCGCTGCGTCCGTGGCCGTGGCGAGGCGACCGTCGGCGTCGTAGGCATAGCTGGTGACGTGACCAAGTGGGTCGGTGACCGAGGTGAGGGCACGGTTGCCGTCATAGGCATAGGTCGTCGCCTTGCCCAACGCGTCGGTTCGAGTTACCAGCTCGTTAAGCGGGTTGTACGTCAGCGTCGTCACGTGGTTCAGCGGGTCCGTGACGGTCAGCAGGTTGCCCGCCGCGTCATACGCGTAGCTGGTCGTGTTCCCGGCCGGATCAATGCTGGTCGTCATCTCGCCGAGCGTGTTGTAGTGCCAGCGCCAGTTGTCTCCGAGCGGGTTGCGGATCGTGTCGATGTTCCCGGCACCGTCGGGGTTGTAAGTCCACGTTCGCTGCAGCGCGTCGGTGTGCGTGCCCATGAACGAGCTGCCGGCGTAGCTGTAATGATCGGTCTGGTTGAGCGCGTTCGTGAATGTGGTCAGGTTGCCAGCCGAGTCGTATCCGTAGGTGCTGACGCTGCCGACCGGGTCCTTGAACGTCAGCGGAGCCCCGAACGAGTCGTAGGTAACGACGACCGAATTCTGTCCCGGGTCGATCAGCGAGAGCAGGTCACCGTTGGCGTTGTAGCTGGCAGTCCAGGTGCGGTGCAGCGGGTCGGTTCGGGTCAGAGGCCGGCCCACGGCGTCGTAAGTCGCAGTCGTGGTCAGGGTCTTGCCGTCGAAGATCTGGTCCTGCCGGAGGACGTCGCCAAGGTCGTCAAGCGTGAAGACCGTGGTCAGCCGGCCGGCGGGATCAACAACCGTCTGCTGCCGCCCGGCCAGGTTGTTGGTGATGTTCGCGGTGTTGCCGTTCGCGTCGGTGATCGACGTGAGGCGGCCGGACGCGTCGTAGCCCTGAGTCTGAAGCGGCTGGCCCGCCGGGCCGGTCGCCTTCAGCAGGTTGTGCTGGGTGTCGTAGTCGAACGCCGTCACGTTGTTGACGGCGTCGGTGAAGCTGGCGAGGTCGCCTGCGGTCGAGTACGTGTACTTGAGCACCTGGCCCGCGGGGCCGGTGATCTGCGTGATCCGGCCCGAGGTGTCGCGGCTGAAGGTGATGCCCTGGCCGCTGCGCGAGTTGAACCCGGAAGCGGAGGCCTGGATGAACTCCCCGGCCCGGTTTGTGATCGAGACCAGGCCGGTGTTGCGGTCGAGGACGAGGACCGTGCCATCGTGCGTCGTCAGCTTGAACTGCTGCGGGTCGTAGATCTGGCCGGGGCCGCTGTACAGGTTGCCATCGTCCTGATAACCGAGCGATCCGTCGTTGACCGCCTGCAGGGTGGATGTCGTGCCAGTGCCTGCGCGCGGCGTATACACGGGCGTGGCGGTGAAGAAGATGTTGGTGCCGCCCGCGGCCGAGAAATCGAAGACCTCCGTGCGCTGGTCGGGGAACACGATGCTGACGAAGCGGGGCGCCGTATTGCGGTAGGCGCTGAGGCACAGCCCGAGAGCGCACTGGGTGTTGTACTCGGTCCAGCCACCGGCGCCGAGCTGCCGGTTGGTGGAGACGCGGAAGTTGTTGATGTCAACGTGCCAACCGATGCCGAAGTCGCCCTGCTCCTTGTCGAAGCTGTCGTACGTGCGCCGGACCTGCATCTGGAAGCCGGCGACCGGGACGTTCATGTCCTGGTAGGTAGTGATGTAACGCCCGGGTTTTAGAAACCCGAACACGATGACCGTGGTCGTGATCGTCTGCACGCCGCCTCCGCTCGCCGTCGCCGAGATGTTGACCGCGTACTGGCCGTTGGGAAGCATCGTCGGGTCGAACGTCGCCAGCGTGATAGGAGGCGTGCCCGTGCCGCTGTTGAGCGGCACCACGGGACCAGGGTCGAGCGCCTGGTAGGTCACGCTCCACGACGCGATCGTTTGCCCCGTCGGCGGTGAGAATGTCGCGCTGACGCTCACCGGCTTGGTGACGATCGAGCCATCGGCCGGCGAAGGCGCGGTGATGGTGGGCGCCGGCGGCGCCGGATTCCAGTTCACCGTGACGACATTCGAGATCTCGAAGACGCCGCTGATCGTCGATGAGGCCTGCAGGGAGTCGTTGCCGGGAGCGGTGCCCTGGTACATAAAGGACGCGAAGCCCGTGGAATCTGTGGTCGCTCGCAGGTGCTGCGAGTTGGCGCCTGTGACGTTGAGGTCGACGCCCAGGTTCGGCAAAGCCACCCCGGAGGCATCCATCGCTGCCACGTTGACCGACAGCGGCTGCCCCACCGTCCTCGCCGACAGCATGTAGGGGCTCAGCGAGAGGTTGCCGGTCGGTGGCATTCCTGCGTTGCCGCGCGTGCCGAAAGTGAACGCCAGGCCATCGCCGCAGCACTCGAAGTAATCAATCTCGTACGAGTAAGAGCCCGGTGCTGGAAAGTTGACGGTCGTGTCCCGCTCCTGGGGACCGGACTGGGCGTTGAACGCCGCGACGACCGGGTAGCCGTTGAAAGCTGTGAGACCGGAGGGAGGCACGTTTACCAGCGAACCGCTCACATATGTGGTGCCGCCAGCTGTGCCGAACATGAATCCGTCGTCGGCGAAAAAGCTCAGCAGGAGGGGACCACCCTTAGCTACGGTCAGGTTGCCTGTGAAGACGACCTGGAAGCCGAACAGGTCCCCCAATCCGGCCTGGTGCACCACACCGTTGGCGTCGGCGCCCTGGACGATGGTCGAGCCGCTGAAGTTTCCGGCGACGTCAGTCGCGACGGAGACGACCGGTCTGCTGTCGCTGCCGATCGACGATGGCATGTGCGGGATGCTCCCGGTCGGCGGGTTGAAGTTGATCGTCGGGAACTGTTGCGTGAAGACCGGTGTCGACGACGGCGTGGCGTCGAAGCAGGCGCAGTCGAGGGAGTAGATGCGCGCGCTGACGACGGTCGTCGACGCGGGGACAATGGGCACGATCCAGTTGACGGTCACCGTGTTCGACTGCACGGACACCGACCCTGCGTTCACGCTCGCTTGGACCTGGTCCGCGCCGTTTGCGGTGCCCCCGTAGCTGAAGGTTGCCTTGCCACTCGTGTCGGTGGCCGCCACTACGCTTATGGCGTTCGGGCCTGTGACGCCAAACACAACCGCCTGGTTGGCGAGCGGGGCGCCGTTGCTGTCGAGCACGGTCGCCGTGAATGACTGCGTGGTGCCGACGACGTCAGGTCCGGCCGTCGGTGGTGCGAGCGTGATGCTCGCGCCAATCAGATTGTTGGCTACCGTGGTCGTGAACGAGCTCGACACCGGGCCGTAGGAGTTGCCGTTTGCGTCCTGCCAGGTTATGGAGGCGGTGTCCGTCAAGTTGCCGGGGGCCTGGCCGCCGGCGACCGGATAAGACGCGGTCGGACTGGCGTTCGCGCCCGGCGCCAGAGTCAGGGGGACGCCCGCGACCGTTCCGTTTGGCCCGCTGGGCACCGTGTCGACGACCGCGAGACTCGATGCGGCGGCGCCGCCACCATTGTTCAAGGTCAGTGGATTGGTCTCCGTCGTGCCGGCCGTAACGTTCGCCGGCCCGGACTTTGAGATGGAGACTATCGGTAGGTGCAGGACCGTTGTGATCAGGGGCGGCCCGACAGCGTTCACGTTGCCGGTGCCAGCTGTGGCGCTTGCGGACGCAGTGGCCTTTAGCGACAGACCCTCGAGCGCATTCAAGACGCTGAAGTAGGAAGCGTCGGACTGGGTCGATGTCTTGCCGGGCGGGGCAGGGACGCTGTACGAGCCGCTGACTGAGACCGACGCGCCGCTCGCAAGCGACCGGAAAGTCGGCGTGTTGGTCGAGTTGAACTGCAACGCGGCCGCGCCTTGCGGCGGCTGGATCGCAACGTTGACGTTGGTGAGCGAGGCCGAGTTGTTCGACCCATAGAACTGGTTGGTGAAGTCGAGGCTCACGATCGCGGGCTGCGTGACGTTGGGATTGGCCGGAGACACCTCGAGGTGGAAGCTGCTGCGGAGTCTCTTCACCTTGGTCGGGTCGAAAAGCGAGGCGGCTTGGGTCGCGGTCAGGATGGCGGTGGCGGTGTAGTGCCAATGCGCAGTCGCGTGGCTCGCGACGGTGGTGCCGAAGATCGGATCGCCGGCGCTCGAATACGTGACGCCGGTGGCCGCAACACTTGTCAACGCGAGATTGAGCCCGGAGGCCGCCGGCGGCCCGACCGCAGGCACATACCCTGGCGCCGTGCCCGCGGCTCCGGCGAGCGGCGTCCAATTGGAACCGTCGAGCGAGGTATACACATCGTCCCAATACGACTTCACCGTCGCGGTGCTCGACCCAGTCGCGCTGGCGAAGAAGTCGCCGGCAAAGGTCATGGTCGACCCCGTATTCGACACAGTGGCCATGTAAACGATCGTGTCCGTTGGGATTGCGGTCGCGTGGTCACCGCTCAGAGCGAGGCCGAGGCTCGGGGTCAACGCGGCCGACGTGAGGGTGTTCGCGAAAGGTGTCGGAATGCCCTGGACGGTGACGCTCCAAGAGCCGGACGTGTTGTCGCTGTAGTGAAAGCGGAAGTTGACGTTGTCAGTGGTGTCGGTCGATTCGAACGTTGTCACGAACTGGGCGCCCGAGGCGTCGTTCATGACGCCACCTCCGCAGAGGTCGGGGGCGGTCAGCGAACCCTGATAGACGAGCGAGCTCGACTGATCGCCAGACGGGTACCAGCCGGAGCTGTTGGCGAGATCGGTAATCGTCTGCGCGGGCAGCTGGATCGTGAAGGCGGGCGTCGATCCGTTCGAGCACTTGACCAGCACCAAGACGTAGCCGTTCGAGAACGATGCTGTCGCGGCCGGGTGGGTTCCCGGCATCGTGAAGTCGAAGCCTGCGCGCAGCGTATCGCCGGGATGTATCTGTAGGCTGCCCTCCATCGCTTGCGGACCGATGACCACCGTGCCGGGGCCGGAGGGCGTGACCAGAGGTGGAGCTCCCTCAACTGAAAGCGGCAGCAGACCGACGAGCAGGCTGACGACAGAAACGAGAACGATCCGAAAATTCCGCGAGCTTGTCCTGCCCAACGAACCGCCCTCTCCTCACCCCACCTCGGGGTCGCGAACGACCATCTGGGTTGGGCGAAGTCATAACAGGCATGTAGTCACCCGTCAACAACCAATGAGTTAACGGTGCGTTCGGCAAATTATCGTTGCCGCGTTGGGCGGGGACACAAGTGGCTCTGGAGCAGGGATTCGAAGCCTGGAACCAGCGATTGACAGATCGGCGCGGCCCGTTCAGAAATCGCGATTCGTATTCACACCGTGCCGCTGAGTGCCCCGTTTGCCAAGGTTTAGCACCGGCGTTGCTGTGCGAAGCGGCAACTTGGGCATCTGGCATTTGAGTCACCGAGCAGCTGATAGGTTCAGCCAGCATCGGCTCGGTATATCCATCGCTCCGGCAAGTTGTGCCTTACGAGTCGCCGCCGTCACTCGGCTCGCCATGCCTCGAACGTCTTCGAATTGACAGTGCGACGATGCCCAAACCAAGAAGGGTTGCGGCTAGGTATGCGATTCCCGCGTAAGCAGTCATCGATGCGTAGCAGTCAGGGCTCTGGCAAGGGCCAGTGCTGGAGCATTGCTGCGCCATTGACGTACACGGATGTGAACGGATCACGGTCGGACTAAGCGTTAACAAGCCGCCAACACCAGTCCCTGCGAGTGTGATGCCCAAAATGCCGAGCTCACCTCGTGCAACGTAGGCGGCTAGCAGAACGACGATTACACCCAGCACGAATCCCGTAGCCTCTAGGGCAACCGACGCATATCCGGCAATGAGGCCTGCGACTCCAAACAGGATCGCCCGCCTCGTCATCAAGGGTTGTAACCGTTGCCGCACTACTGCTGAGGGCGCCAGCCCGGAGCGGATAGCCGCCACCACAATTGCATCGTGCAGTGCCAGGTCTCGTTTCCATTACCCCGCATCGAGCTCAGGTACGGACTTTAGCTAAAGGAGGCTGGGCCCTTGCGGTTTTGCACCGCAAGGTTGTGCTCTGCGACAGAGCTTGCAGGCCGAATCTGATCTCAGGCGAGCGCCCGCGCAGGCCTCGAATCGGATCGGCGTTGCTGTACCGTTGCTGTACAAATGCTGTAAGCCAGTCAATTGATAGTTGACGGCTACCGCGAATTCGAGTACAGAAATTGGCTCCGGTGTGCTGTCCCGGTTGATGGCCGACGAGCGCGTCCCGGTTGACGCCGGACACTCCCAATTCACCTAGGCCTCGGCGCGGTGCCGTTGGCGTGTAGTTTGCGGACCACGCCAGTGCCCGTGCG
>Ga0099829_10000498_pt1 | contig 20829 bp, 18 predicted proteins | sample CZO8metaG_3_FD_79336 | JGI IMG/M metagenome (GOLD analysis project Ga0099829, IMG submission 79336) | Vadose zone soil microbial communities from the Eel River Critical Zone Observatory, Northern California, USA - CZOApr15con2H2.8 metaG | ecosystem: Environmental > Terrestrial > Soil > Vadose...
GTGAAAGGTGTATTGATATCGCCGCTCGTCGCACGATTGCGGAATACCGTTTCTGCCGCCAGAAAACCGCCAGGCGTCAGAGTCATTCCCTTGTAATGGATCGTCGTGGGCGACTCACCAGCAATAATCTTCTTCTGCGTGTCTTGTACCGCACCCTTCAGCGAATCGCTGCCTAGCTTCAGGTCCGCAACATCGGAACTCAGCGTCGTCGTCGTGGTCTTCACTTCAGCGGTGCTGGTCGCCACTTCAGCGACCTTGGCATTCGCGTCCGAGGCTTTGACGTCCGCGGCCACTGCGGCGCTCTTGGCATCTGTGATCTGCGCGTCACGCCGAGCCAGCTCACTCTGCAGTTGCGTAAGTTGCTGTTGTTGCGCTTCGAGCGCCTTTCGGAGCTCCTCAATCTGCTCTGTGAGAATCGCCGTTGCAGACTTCGTCGGCTTGGCAGGTTTCTTCTTCGTTTTCGGGTTTTCCGCTGGTTGCGGATCGCCGTCCTTCGCCGTGCTCGCGGGCGCTTCGTTTGATGCCGTTTCTGGCTTCGGTCGACCGTCGTTACTATCCTCCGCCGACCGTGCCATGACCGGCCCTGCGACAAGAACGAGGCCTATAATCCACGCAACGACTATTCGCATTACTTCCTCCTTAGAGTCTTTGTGAAGTCGCGGCCATTCCTCCCAAAATCTACATGCAGGTGGAACCGCTACTTTCGGCCTACATTCTATGCTTAGACGGGCTTCATCTAGTCCGCTCAAAGGCTGTTGGCGAGCAGCTAATGAGCCCACACTGGGCCTTGAACTTGTTCATTTGTTACGATGTGCCCGGGAGCCATGCCAACCATGGTCCTCACATTCACACTTGTAGTTTCCGCACTAGGGAAAGGAACTTACCGGGTCGCCATGACAGCGTTGTAACAACATTGTTAATCCTGCGTTACAAACCGTTCGCTCATGATTACACGGACCTTAGGCGAGACCGTCCACGGCGGGAAACTGTGTTCCTTGAAAAAATTCTGGTCTTCAATCGGGCAAACTCGCTGCATGGCCTTCGCGCACCGTCTTAAGTTTCTTAAATCCCTCGTTGGGATTGATAACGTAAACGTGGATTGGATAACCGAGTCGCTGTTTGACACCCAACGGTGGGTATTTGATGGCAAGCGCTAACAATGCTTCCGCTGTCCGCGCGAGATCCATATGTCTCGTTTGGAATGCTCCGGCCCAGGCCCGAAACGCAGGGAGGAGGGCGATTGGTGATTGAGGGTCCTGAAAACCGGACTGTAGGGCCACGACTTGCCCGCTCAAAATGAGGCGTGGCGACTCAGTCGCCACCGCCTCTTCTGAATGAAATGCAAAGTGGAGAACTGCGGCGTGGCTGTCCAAGGGATATACATCGACAGTCTCAATTTTTAGCGCGCCATCTGCATCCACCCCAGCGAACATACACTCAAAAATCTGCGGCGCTTGTCCCTCGAACTGTCCTTTTAACGCAAGGATTTGGCTTCGTCCTTCGGGTGAGAGTTCATCCAACTGGTCGACGATTGTTTTTCCGAACTCATTTGCTAATTCACTCATCGCAAAAAGCGGAGCGCCCTCAGCGGCGTGCTTCACATAAACAGTCCGGGCAGTTTCGGAGGGCCGAATAACAGCCGTCGCTGTTTCTATGTCGACCAAGCCGCTGCACATGAAAGCCAGTGTCGATCCCAACTTGGTCACTTTTTCGGTTGTCTTCGAAACGGGCAAAAGCTGGCCACTTGTATAAATGGTTCTGCTGCCATCTGACGCAATCGCGATTTCTTGCTTGTCGAGGATTATGACGTAGAGCGTCGCTTGGGCCGACTGAGGAATTGATAAAAGCGTCGCTACTGCCAGCCAACCCTTGACAGTTCTTAGAATTCTTTTTCGCGATCGTAGCATCCTATGACTTTCTCTCCGATAGGGAAGCGAAAAATCTCACAATTTTCAGACTTTAGCATCGCGTCAGAAGAAAGCCCAAACTAGGTGATCTTAGGTTAGGAAGCGACTGGAAAGGCTTGCGACGTTGCGAAATAAAGTTTCAGGGTCAACTGCCTGGGTCCGCTCCGCTTGAATGGAAGAACTGCCTATATGGCTCAATCGTTTACAAATCATCTTGCCGCAAAGTCCGGCAGTGGTCCAGCTTTCCCATCGATCAGGTTGACAAGCGGTTGTTACGAATGTAACATCATCTGGAAATGACTGTATCTGAGACTAAAAGCAATACCCCGTGGCTGTTACTGACTTTCAGTCTGCCTACAAGGCGGGCCAGTCAACGAGTGGAGGTATGGCGAAAGCTGCAACGCTACGGAACGGTGCCGCTTGGGAACTCCGGTTACCTGCTTCCTAATGATTCCATGAATGAAGAACGGTTTCAGTGGCTCGCAACGGCGATTCGCAAGTACGGGGGCGACGCTTCCATTGTTCATGTGCGATCCATCGACAACATTTCGGCCCCTCAATTGGTGGGACGCTTCGCGGAAGCACGGGCGCGTGAGTACCAGGAGTTGATTCGTGACCTTGAGAAGTTTTCTTCCGTGCCGGTACAGAAGCGAGGCGTTGGTCCTTTGACTCGGCTGCGGAGCCGTTTCCAGGAGATTGTTGAAGTCGATTTCTTCGACAGCCCTTTACAGAAGCGGGTTGGGGAGCTACTGGCGCGGGCGGATGAAGCGCGCGTAGCGACGCGGATGCCAGAGATCATGCAGATCAATCCCCGAGACTACAAGAACAGGGTCTGGGTCACGAGACCGAGACCGGGTGTGGACCGGTGTGCATCTGCGTGGCTGATTCGCCGGTTCATCGATCACAAAGCGCGATTTGCGTTTGCCCCCGAAGAACAGGTTCCTCGCGCAGCCGTGCCATTTGACATGTTCCACGGCGGCTTCGGACATCGCGGTGACAACTGCACCTTCGAGACCCTGCAAAATGACTTCAGGGTTCGCGACCGAAGGGTAAAGGTTATTGCCAAGATTATTCATGACGCGGACTTAGCCGATGGCAAGTTCGGCCGCAAAGAAGGTTATGGGATCGACGAGGTACTCAAGGGTTGGGCTCGACAAAAAATTTCGGACCAGGAGCTCGTTGATCGCGGAATGCAATTGATTGAGGGGCTCTATCACTCGCTCGCTTGAGTGAGTGTCCCGAGCGAAGAGACTTTCTGAATAGGGGAGCAGATTGTGTTAACGAATTTTCGTACTTACCTAACATCCATTGTCCTCGCTCTTGTGCTTCTGGCCACTGTCGGGCCGGCAACCCGCGCTCAATCCACTGCGGAGACAGGGAAGGTGCTTACGCTCGAAGAGGCGGTTGATTTCGCTCTGAAGAATTACCCGGCAGTACGCGCTTCTCTGGAGCGGGTCACCGCAGCTCAAGCAGGGGTTGGCTTGGCACGAACCAATTATCTGCCTCGCGCGGACATGGTCTGGCAAACGAATCGCGCGACGGACAACAACATCACCGGACTGCTTCTCCCGCAATCGATCATCGCTCCGATTTCCGGCCCCGTGCCGGCCACGACTTCGAACCGTAGCGCGTGGGGAAGCGCAGCGGGGCTTCTGTTCTCCTGGGAACCCTTCGATTTTGGATACCGGGGAGCAAAAGTAGGTGCCGCGCGCGCCGCTCGGGATCAAGCCACCGCGGAAGCTTCGCTGACACGCCTCGATGTGGCCGTCGCTACGGTGAACGCCTATCTAGCGGTGTTGGCTGCCCAGCGAACCGTACACGCTGCCGAGGCCGATGTACAGCGGCGGGAGACGTTCGACAAGGCTGTCCGGGTGCTAGTCGATAATCAACTTCGCGCGGGAGCGGATGCATCCCGTGCGGACGCGGAATTGGCCCGCGCCAGAGTGAATTTAGCTCGTGCCCAGCAACAAGAGAAAATCAGCGTGGCAGCATTAGCCGATATTCTAGGATTGCCAGATACCTCCGTGGAAGTGCAAGAACGCTCAGTCCCTGGGGCGCCTCCCGACGGACCTCCAGAGACCACCCCAATCACAAGCAATCCGATTGCGCAGGTGCAGCACGCACGGGTGGAAGAAGTGCAGGCACAGGTTCATATTCTGGATCGTTCCTACTATCCGAAGTTCTATTTTCAATCTTCTGTGTACGGACGCGGCAGCGGCTGGGACCCTGCGGGCAATTTCGAGGGAGGCACGGCAGGCCTAGGCCCGGATCGTTCGAATTGGGCCGTCGGCTTGACGGTAACTTTCCCCGTATTCGACATCTTCGCGATTCGATCTCGAAAGGCAGTTGAATCCGCGAATGAACGCGCCGAAAAGGCTCGCTACGATCAAGACCTCCAAGACCTGACGGGGCAATTGCGGAAGGCACAGGCTTCTCTCGAAGGGGCTCGCCACGTCGCCGAGAATACTCCCGTGGAACTGGATGCCGCGCGAACCACTGAGACCCAGGAACGCTCGCGTTACCAAGCAGGTCTCGCAACCCTTGTAGACGTTGCCGACGCGCAAAGCCTGCTCGTGCAAGCGGAAACTGACGACGCTCTTGCGCGGCTCGCGGTTTGGCAGAACCTGGCTGCGGTCAGCGCATCGCAAGGTGATCTCCGGCCCTTCCTACAGTTTCTACACGACAAGACCCAGGGAGGACCGTAAGTATGTGGCTGCTTCGCGCCGCACTCCGCCGCCCGCTGACGATCATCGTGTTCGTGATCGCAGTAGCCCTTTGCTCAATTCTCGCTATTTTAAGAATGCCGATCGACATATTCCCGAATCTAAACCTGCCTGTGATTTATGTGGCCCAGCCGTTCGGCGGCATGTCACCGGCGCAGATGGAAGGGTATCTCGTCTACTACTACGAATATCACTTCCTATACATCACGGGGATTGAGTCTGTCGAATCGAAATCCATTCAAAACGTTGGTCTGGTGAAGCTCACGTTTCACCCGGGCACAGAAATGAGTCAGGCATTAGCTCAGACCGTCGGTTATGTAGACCGCGCTCGAGCGTTCATGCCGCCAGGAACCGTCTCGCCGTTCATCCTGCGCTTCGACGCAGGCAGTGTCCCGGTGGGCTATTTGGTTTTTTCCAGTGCGACGCGGAGCGTCGCCGAGATCCAGGATCTTGCGCTGAACCGGGTCCGCCCGGTGTTTGCGACTTTGCCTGGAGTATCGGCTCCGCCTCCGTTTGGTGGTGCAGCACGAACGATTGTCGTCAGTGTTGACCCGGATCGTCTCCGTGCCTACCGTATGTCGCCCGACGAAGTCATCCAGGCACTGAATACAGGAAACGTCATCGTGCCGGCTGGGAACGTACGCACCGGCGATTTGTTGCGACTCGCGCCGATCAATTCTGTGGTTTCGAACATAAAGGACCTGCAAAGCCTACCGATTCGAACGGGCGCGGGCCCCACCGTCTATCTTCGTGACGTCGGCACGGTAGAGGATTCCAGTGACATCGTGACGGGCTATGCCGAGGTGAATGGACGGCGGACCGTGTACATTCCCGTTACAAAGCGCGCCGATGCGTCGACCCTCAGTGTCGTAAACGAAGTCAAGGCGAGTCTGGCTCAATTCCAATCCGTCGTGCCGGCCGATATCAAGATTGACTATGAATTCGACCAGTCCCCTTATGTCCGAAATTCCTTGCTGTCGGTTGTGCGCGAAGGGCTGCTTGGTGCCTTACTCACTGGCGTCATGGTCCTGCTCTTTCTTCGCGATTGGCGCAGCGCGCTAATCGTGGTTACCACCATCCCATTTGCATTGCTCACAGCCGTCGTGGCCCTATGGGGCGCGGGACAGACCATCAACATTATGACGCTTGGCGGATTGGCACTTGCCGTCGGGATTCTTGTCGATGAATCCACGGTGGTCATGGAAAACATTCACAGTCATCTGGGTCAGGGAGAAGGGCGGGCGGTCGCAGTTCTGCAGGCCAGCAAGGAGGTGCAGATTCCACGCTTGCTCGCAATGTTGTGCGTTCTCGCGGTGTTCGTGCCCTCTTTTTTTATGGTCGGCGTCTCGCGGTCTCTTTTTGTTCCACTCTCTCTGGCCGTGGGATTCGCGATGGCCGCTTCCTACGTGCTTTCCAGCTCACTTGTGCCGGTTCTCTCCACGTGGATTCTCCGCGACCACTCCCCAGACAACGGAGAAAAAGCGCCTCCTTTTCTCGCCAGATTGCGGGAAAAACTGGGACGGAGTCTAGAAAGGTTGATACGAAATCGCCGGCTCGTCATTTCGCTTTACGTCGCTACGGCGCTAGTAGTCATTGCTCTTGTGGGGCCCTATCTTGGAAGAGAAATTTTCCCGCGAGTCTCCTCCGGCCAACTTTTGCTGCGCTTCCGTGCACCCATCGGGAGCCGTGTTGAAGCGACCGAAAGATTATCTCTCGACGTGCTCCGCTCCATCGAAAAGGCCGCTGGGCCAGGGAATGTGACCATCACCTTGGGCTATGTTGGCGCGCCGCCGCCGAATTACCCCATCAACACGATTTATCTGTGGACGAGCGGGCAGCACGAAGCCGTTTTGCGAGTGGCGTTGAATCCGAACGCTCACATCCGTGTGGACGAATTCGAGGATCAATTACGGAAGACCCTGCCAACGCAATTCCCCGGATGCCAGTTTTCTTTTGAAGCAGCGGACATCGTCACCCAGATAATGAATTTCGGTGCTCCCACTCCAGTGGAAATTAACGTGAGCGGACCGGACCTTGGATCGGATCGGGCTTTTGCGGACAAGGTGCGTAATGAGCTCGCCCAGGTTCGCGCGCTCCGCGACCTTCAGTACGACGAACCGTTAGACTACCCGAGCATAGACGTCAACATCGACCGGGAGCGTGCCGGCCAACTTGGGGTCACGGCTGCTAGCGTAGGCCGCTCTTTCCTCGCCGCAACATCATCGAGCCGGTTCGTCATTCCGAATTACTGGGCCGATCCGAAATCCGGTGTTGCTTATCAAGTCCAAGTGCAAGTTCCACAGTCGGAGGTAACCTCGATCCAGGACGTTGAACACATTCCCGTGACGCTGGGTAGCGCTTCTCATCCTCTATTGGACGATGTGGCTCAGGTGAACTACGGCAATGTCGTGGGGGAATATCACCGCTTGGACGGACAAAGAATGGTGACGCTTACCGCGAACGTGTCGGGTGAGGACCTTGGCAGGGTATCGAAACAGTTGGATCAAGCAATTAAACGTGCGGGTGCTCCTCCTCGTGGTGTGAAGGTCAGCGTGCGAGGGCAGATCGGCCCTATGAAGCAAACGCTGTTGAATCTTGGAGTGGGGCTTCTGCTCGCAGTCTTGGTGATCTTTCTCCTCCTGGCTGCCAATTTCCAATCCATGCGACTGGCATTCGTGGTTCTATCCACCATTCCCGCCGTCGTTTGCGGTGTAATTTTCATTCTGCTGATCACGCGGACCACGCTGAACGTGCAGTCCTTCATGGGGGCGATCATGGCCATCGGCGTGGCCGTCGCGAATGCCATTCTCCTTATCATCTTCGCCGAGGAGCATCGCCGGGCAGGGAATAGTTCGAGCGTTGCCGCAGTCCACGGGGCGCAAACTCGCATGAGGCCCATCTTGATGACCAGCATGGCGATGATCGCAGGCATGATCCCCATGGCGCTCGGACTGGGCGAGGGGGCGCAACAAACAGCGCCTCTCGGACGTGCCGTCATCGGCGGGCTGTTATTTGCTACCGCTACGACTTTGCTGATCCTGCCTCTGGTGTTTTCCATGGTCCAGGAACGAGCCGGAGTGAAATCGGCGTCGCTCGACCCTGAGGATCCGCAGAGTGCTTTCGCAACCCAGCAGGCGGGGAATCAAAATCCTCTGCATGGAGAATCTCTATGAATCGAAGAGGGTTTCTAACCAGCCTTGTTCTCGCCAGTGCGATCGGTTTCTGCGTTTCGTGCGGTACGAACTCCGGCTCCTCCTCAAACACACCGAACTCACAGACGACTGCGGCTTCTGCTCCTTCTGTAGAAGTTGCAAAGGTCTCATCCAAGAAACTTTCCATCACCGTGCGATTGCCGGGAGAACTGCAGCCGTATGAGGTCGTCGCCATCTTTCCTAAAGTCAGTGCCTTCGTCGATTCGATCAGCGTGGATCGCGGATCGGTCGTGAAAGCTGGACAACTCATGGCACGTCTCGTTGCTCCTGAAATTGCCGCCCAACGCGCCGAGGCGCAATCGAAACTCCAAGGGGCGGCAGCTCAGCGCGTAGAAGCAGAAGCCAAGCTGGCCTCCGACGAAAGTACCTATCAAAGGCTAAAAACCGCATCGGCAACACCCGGTGTCGTTGCCGGAAACGACTTGGAGGTTGCTCAGAGGGCTGTCGAGGGGGACCGTGCTCGCCTGGAGTCGGCGCGGGAAAGCGCGGAGGCAGCAAAGGCGGCATTGAGGTCGGTCACCGAGATTGAGGGGTACCTGCAAGTTCGAGCTCCGTTTGGAGGAGTGGTCACAGAAAGGAATGTGCACCCCGGAGCTCTCGTTGGACCGGCCAGCGGTTCTGGCGTGAACGTTCCTATAGTCAAAGTCGAGGAGACAGCCCGACTAAGGCTGGTGGTCCCGATTCCAGAGAAGTATGTGACCGGCATGACGGAAGGCACGAAAGTCGAGTTCAGTGTGCCGGCGTTCCCGAATCAGACTTTTTCCGGAACCATCGCGCGCATAGCTCACTCTGTCGATACCAAGACGCGAACGATGCCCGTGGAAATGGATGTCCCCAATCCGGGAAGACGTCTGGCATCCGGTATGTTTCCAGAAGTAATTTGGCCCGTGCACCGGTCGGGACCCACTCTTTTCGTTCCGACTTCAGCCGTTGCGCGCACCACAGAAGCTGTCTTCGTCGTTCGCATCCGGAACGGGAACGCAGAATGGGTGAACGTCCAAGCAGGCGAAGTCGATGGAAAGCTGACAGAAGTTTTCGGCGACCTGCGGGAGGGGGATGACGTGGCCATTCGAGGCACCGACGAATTGCGTCCCGGCACTCATGTCACTACACGACAAAACTCCGCGGACTCAAAAGGCTCGGCGAAGTGACCCGCGAGATGTGTTGTCCGGCGCCGGCCTGGTCTTCGGCTGCGTGCGGGCCATTCGAGGAGGTTTTCGATGAAGTGGATTACGAGAACAGACGTTAAAGTGGACCGGGTTGCCTGCCCCTGGCTCATTCGGCGGTTCATTGACGCGCAGGCGGAGTTCTTCTTCGTACCGGAAGATCAGCTCCTCGACACCGCGCGGAAAGAAGAAGCGATTCCCTTCGATGCAAACAGGTTTCCCGACGTGAAGCTAAATCACCGAGGAGAACGCTGTACGTTTGAGGCCATTCTCGAGGATTACAAGCTGACTGACCCAGCGCTTCGTCGCCTCGCATTAATCGTCCGAGGCGCAGATGTCAAAGGGCAGGAGCATGTTTCTCCAGAAAGCCTTGGGTTGCGAGCGATTGCGCAGGGCTTTGCACTTACGGGGATCAGTGACCAGGAGCGCTTGGCGCGCGAGTTCCCGGTTTATGACGCTCTCTATGAATACGTCCGCCAGGAGTTGAATGAGCTGTAGCAGTTTGATTTCTTGATTTTCAAACTCGAACACAAGGAGGTTCGTGACATGTTTCGCTTCATGCAAAACCGAATGCTCGTCGTATTTGCGATCGGCTGTCTGGCGGTTTTCGACCGCGGTGCTTTCGCACAAGACGTGCCGAGTGACTATCAGGATGTTCTCAAGTCTTTGGATCGCAAGGGCGACTTCAAGGCCGGAGTCTTGAAGGTGAATATTCCGCGGAACGACTTGAAGATGACGATTCAGGGATTCCCGACGCCGACGCCATTCGGATTCGGAGGCTGGATCGCTCTGACCAAAGCAACAGACGGAAGCGACCTGATGATGGGCGATCTTGTGCTGCTTCAGGATGAAGTCAATCCCGTCATGTCGGCGCTTCTCGATAACGGAATCGATGTGACCGCACTGCACAACCATTTTTTCTGGGACGACCCGCACGTGTATTTCATGCACGTACACGGAATGGGAAAAGCGGCTGACCTCGCCCGGCGCGTGAAACCCGGCTTGGATTTGATCGGGCATGTCACACCTCCCGCCGCTGCTTTGCCGTCTGCCAGCAGCGGTACACCGCTGGATTCGGCCAAGCTTGCAAAAATTGTCGGGCATGAAGGCGAGCAAACCGGCGCGGTCTATAAAATCACCGTGGGTCGTGACGACCTCGGCATGAAGGAGCACGGTGCCGCCATCAATGCGCGCATGGGACTGAACACGTGGGCTGCATTCGTCGGCACGCAAGAGGATGCCGCGATCGCGGGTGATGTCGCGATGCTCGAAAACGAAGTGACGCCGGTTCTGAAAGCTCTTCGCAAGAACGGTTTCGATGTGGTCGCGATTCACCATCACATGACGGGAGATCGTCCTTTCGTCATCTTCCTTCACTACTGGGGCAGAGGTCCGGCAGAGAAACTCGCGACGGGGTTCAAAGCCGTTCTCGATGAATTGGGCAAAGGCGGCCCCGCCCATGGAATGGGGCACTAATCTTCCAGTGCGGCGAGCCAAGAGATGAATTCGCCAGCGATCTCGGTCAAGGGTGAAGAGACGCAGCCAAAACTGCGCGAATTCCTGCTCTGCTTTCGTCCACCTCGGTACTGGGAGCCAATCCGTTTGGCTTAAGATTTCTTAAGCAAAACTTCAGTAGCCACAGTCTACATCGGCAAATAAGATGCGTCGCAAGAGCAGTTTTACTGATGACGATCATATGGAGGTAAACATGCGTCAGAAAACAATGATCCGTTACTTCCTGGCTGTGTTTCTTGTTTCCACTCTGTTCAGCTTTTCGGGCCTGCCCGGCAAGAAAAGGCTAAAGAGCCGAAAGGCAAGACAATCACGGTCACCGGCTGTCTGCAGAAAGGTGATGAGGAAAACGAATTCGCAATCAGCGAGGGCGGCAAGAAATACGAATTGACCAGCAGCCCCATAGCTCTCAAGGATCACGTTGGCCACACCATCGCCGTGACCGGTACCATGAAGAGCGAAAAAGGGGAAGAAGCGGAAGGTTGGGCTGGCCAGATAACCGTTACCAGTCTCAAGATGGTTAGCACAAGTTGCAAGTAGACGGCTGAGCTGTAAGGGGCCTGCTAAAACGTAGCGGTGTTGCGGGTCGCTGGTCGGAGGGTCTATCGGTGCTAGGCGTGTGCCCTCACACTTCGGAAGCACAACAGGGAGCTTTTAGATGCGAAACGGTCGCGTAATGCTAGTCTTCATCGCGCTCGCGGGCGTGTTGGGAGCCATCGACAAGTCTACTTTGCCAACTCTGAAAAAAGTGGCCGAATTCGATCTACCCGGACCGCCGGGTAAACGGTTCGACTATCTCACCATCACCGCCGATGATCATTACCTGCTCTCCGCTCATCTCGCTGCCGGGCAAATGTACGTCATCGATTTACGCACAAACAAAATCGTAGCCACAGTAATCGACACGCCAGGCGCCGAAGGCGTCGAGTACGTTCCCGAATTGAAGAAAGCATACACGTCGAACGCCGGCCACAACACCATTGGCGTGGTGGACCTTCGCCAAATGAAAGTAATCAAGAAAATTCCCACGGAAGCCAAGCCGGACGGTAGCGCCTATGCTGCGCCATTCCACAAGCTCTACGTTTCTGATGAACGGGGCAAAGCGGAAGCCATCGTGGACGTCCGAACGGACAATATCGTGAAGACGCTGCACTTCGACAGTGAAACGGGAATGCCGCAGTACGATCCCGTCGCCCAGAAAGTGTACGTAAACCTCCAGGACAAGAATATTTTCGCGGTCATCGACCCGGTCACGGATGAAGTGGTCGGGCGCTATCCAGTGGGGCGTTGTGAAGGGAATCACGGGATGACCCTTGACCCCGAGCGTCATCGCGCGTTCCTCTCCTGCGAAGGCAACGACCTCATGACTGTCTTCGATCTCGACACTCACCAGCCCATCGCATTCCTGTCGATGGCGGGCGGTCCCGACGTTATCAAGTTCGATCCTGGTCTCAAGCGAATCTACGTCGCCTGTTCGAGTGGAGCCATCTCCGTATTCCAGATGGACGATCCCAACCACTACCGCAAGCTAGAAGACTTCCCGGTTCAGAAGAAAGTGCACAGCTTGGCAGTGGACCCTGAGACTCACCGTCTCTACGCACCGGAGCAGGAGGCGGACGGCAAACCCGTTGCGCGCATGGTCGTTTATGAGGCAGTGACCAGCCAGTAGGACACTGTTCGACCCTGTTTAGAAGTGAATTCCCTTGGGAACAACAGTGACAACTGCGTCCAGGCGACTGACCAATTTCCTCGGCGTTGAGCGCAACGTAACTGCCGCTTCCGGTGCAGTGTTTTTGGTTGGCCTTGGAGAAGAGCTCTGGAAGAAATTCCTTCCAAAGTGTCTGGAGTTGCTGGGTGCTAGCGCCACAGTAATTGGGCTGTTCGGTACGGCGGAAGATTTCTTCGATGCAATCCCCAAGATCGCGGATCGCCTCGGGCGCAAACCGTTCGTGATCGCCACGTTCGTCTGCTTCGCACTTTTTCCGGTCGCTGTCGTGCTCGCTAACAGTTTCGCGTGGCTAGTGGGCGCATTTGTGATCGGGGGCCTGCGAGAGATCGGCGAACCCTCCCGCAAAGCCATGATCGTAGACTTCGCAGACGCGCAGACTCGCGCTCGCACAGTGGGCCTCTACTATCTTGTCCGGAGTCTTTCGATTACTCCGGCGTCAGCGATAGGAGGCCTGCTGTGGAGGATCAGGCCACAGATTCCTTTCTTCGCGGCGGGAGTCATCGGAATCGTTGGAACGCTGCTTTTTGCGGCGACCGTCGAAGAGAGAAAAGCAGTTTGATCAGAGGGGGGACGCAGCCACGTGAGAAATGAACGCCTTGATCGTTTGAAGTACTTTCTAAATGGGGCGCTTGTTGTTTCTGCATTGATGTTGCCACGAACGGTTGGCGCTCGTGCCGTCCCAAACCAGGCCCAAACGCAGGAAGGCGAACGCATGGCAGAAGCAGTCCGCGTGGACCGTACACCGAAGCTTGATGGAACTCTCGACGATCCTCTCTGGCAATCGGCGAAAGCAATAACGGATTTTCGACAGCGCGAACCACATGAAGGTGGCTTGGCCACGGAGAGAACCGAAGTGCGCGTGCTTTTCACGCGGCATGCTGTGTACTTCGGGATTCATTGTTACGACTCCGAGCCGTCGCGGATCATCGCGACGGAACTGCGGCGGGACGTCAGCCAGGAATTGGACGATTACTTCGAGATTCTGATTGATTCGAACCACGACCGGCGGGACGCTTACGTATTTCAAATCAATCCTCTTGGGACACAAAGCGATGGCTTAATTGTGGCAGAGCAAAGCAATTCGGAAGACGTAGATTTCGATTCAGGCTGGGACGGGGTGTGGACTTCAGAAGCGCGGGTTACCCAGGACGGCTGGACCGCAACGATTGAAATTCCGTTCACCACGTTGAACTTTACGAAATCAAAGGATGTTGTGTGGGGATTGAACTTTAAGCGATTCATTCGCAGAAAGAACGAGGAAGATACGTGGGCTGCGTACCGGCGAACTTTCGGAATTAGGAAAGTTTCTGAAGCGGGAGAACTCAGGGGAATCACCGATATTGGAAGCGGAAGGCTTTTCGTTGTGAAGCCCTATGGACTGGCTCAGTACGACAAGCGTACTGGGCAGAATGTTGCATTCCCTCTCACGGGAGGGCTGGATGTGAAATACGGAATTCGCTCCAACATGGTGTTAAACGTTACGGGGAATACGGATTTTTCCGCCACGGACGTGGATCAACAGGAGTTCAATCTGACTCCTTTTCCGATTTTCATTCCCGAAAAACGCCAATTCTTTCTGGAGAACGCTGGGGTTTTCGATTTCAATCTAGGTGAACAGGACAAACTATTCTTCAGCCGCCAAATCGGGATCGATTCGGTAACTGGTAACCAAGTGCCAGTCAATGGCGGCGCGAAGTTGACGGGCGCGATCGGCCGTTTGCAATTTGGGCTGATGGATGTGGACACGCGTTCGACTGGGCCGAATCCCTACGGAAACTACGCGGTGGTGCGGTTAAAGGAATCGCTGTGGGGTGGTTCGTATGTAGGACTGATGGGCATTGATAAGCGGTCTGGCAACGTGTTGGATAGCTTCAATCAAACTGGAGGGATCGATACGCGCCTGGTTTTCTTCAAGGACTGGCTGGTGGATGCGCATGTGGCGGGCACGCAATCGCCGGGAGAACTTAGCGGGAATAGCGATGTCGGCGCTTCGCTGTCCTATCGCTCGAATTGGGTAGAGGGAAAATTTGAACGGAGGAAAATAGGGCCGAACTTCAATCCTGAGGTGGGATTCATTGAACTCACGGATGCGAACCAAACCAATGGGGATCTGACTTTCAAAGTCAGACCGACAATCAAGGGAGTCCGGGAAATGCAGTTCGAGGGTTTTATTCTCCATGCGCCGGACACTCAAGGCGCAGTGCAAACACAAGAGTGGCAGGGAACGTATCGAGCGGAATTCAATAACGGCGCCTACACCGATGATGACATCGCAGATGTGTTTACGCAGCGAATCACAACACCCCTTCACGTTTACAAAAACGTGTTCATTCCGAATGGTCTCTATCATTTCGCGCGGCATCAGCTTACCTACGGGTCGGGGAAAGAGCGACGGTTTACTTACAACTTTTTTGAAAGATTTGGTGGGTATTACGGAGGGACATTGAATGAATTCCGCGTGCGCGCTAACTATCGTCCAACCGCGAAGTTTTCGATCTCCGCTTCGGAGACCTGGGACCGATTTCGATTGCCGCTGACAAATGGAAACTTTTCCGTGGTGCTGGCGAGCTTGCAGGGGAATTATTCCTTCACTCGGTTCTTGACGTTTACAAGCTTGATTCAACTCGATACTTCGAACACGCAGGCGGTGAGTGCCAATATTCGCTTGAGATATAACTATCGTCCGGACAGCGATTTCTACATTATCTACAACGTGGGGACACAATTCGCCAGCATTGCGCCGGCAAACCCACCGCAAGTGCGCGAAACTCGATTCGCCGTGAAGTGGACGTATGCTTTCGCTCCGTGAATCCCGAGGCGGAAAACGTGGTATCCGTTGCGCCGAACGTCCCATGAAAAGTCAGGTTCACAGTTGTAGGAGGCCCAGTCTTTAGGAGGAAGGCGTGAATTACGCAGCTCTATTTCAGTCCGCTATAGTGGTGCTGCTTAGGAACAAGATGCGTAGTATTTTGACGGTCCTGGGAATAACGATCGGGATCGCAGCGGTCTTTGTGTCGTCGCCATCGGCAAAGCCGGACAAGCCTGAGTCGAGCAGCTACTGAACAATGTCGGGGACAATTTTGTCTGGATCGAGGCTGGAGGTCGCGCAGTGAACGGTGTGCGCACGGAACACATGACACTAAGACGCTGGTGGTCGCTGATGCAGTGGCCGTCAAGAATCAGATTGCGCGCACGGAAGAGCTTGATTTGGTGCACTCTTGGTGCACTCTAGCGGTGCGAATGAGACGAGTCAGTCTGAAGTACCGTCGGATTCGGATTCGCTGAGCAGATGAAAGGCAGCATTCGGTTCTCTGCCGAGTCGTCGGGCATTGTTTCAATCGATTGATCTAGCGCGATCTGAGTTCAAGTAACGCGCCCCGACTACTCGACGAGAAATGACTGAGCAGATGCATTATCAGGATCGTGAAAATTGCTCAAAGCGTTGCTTCGGATTCAAGATCATGCGCTTACGCAAGCGACAGGGCGATGCTGGTCAATTCCTCGCAAGAAGATGGAGGAGCGCTGGGCGTATGGCTCCGAGTGAGAATCTTGAACTCGCTTGTCTTCAGTTTGAGGGCCACAGTGCGTGCGGTACGCACTTCTTTGCGTGATGCGGTCCAAGCCTTTTCCGCGAGACAGCGAGCCGCCAGAGGATGCGCCGATGCTCATGTACATTGACGAGGTGGAGTCGTTCGGAAATAAAGCCGCTGCGACTCGCAATCCGGCAATCATGGACATGCTAATTGAACTGGCCGACAGCATTCACATTTCCAGCGTGAAGGCTTCACGCGGGAAAGCCAAGGGCATGAAAACCAAGAACGACGCTCGCCTTTGCGCCGTGATGTGCGGTCAAGAAGGCTCCGTCTACATGAAGGCTTTCGCTGGCCGTACCAAACTTGGATTGTGGGACCGTCTGACTCCCGAATACGGGGTTGCTGTAGAAGCAGGCGATCTCCCACCAATCTCCACGACTGATGCCTTCCAGTTGATGAACGAACTGAACAAACTGGACTGCTCGGGCGTGATGTCGATGTCAGACGACGGGAAGACTCGATTAGAAACTTTTTGGTCTGAGCAACCCGCCTCCGTTCGCAAGAAAGCGCGTTGGAAAAAGAACCTGACCTAGGACGCTTACATGAGCGCATTCGGACGCGGAGTGAAGGTCGCGGAAATGGAGGATGTGGAGATCGCGATCAAAATCTTCATCCGCCAGCTAGTCATCCGCCAGACGCACTTTACCTCAGAGGTTCCAGATCGCATCGGGTATTACTTGGGTCTCACCAAAGCCATCACCGAGAAGATGCAGCGTCAATTGGCTGCTGGGATTCACCCGAGTCAGGTTGCTAAAAGCCGCCGCGATTACGAAAAGGAAACCAACGCGCACCGCGACAACGAAACGCACATCTTTGAGCGAGCTTGGGCGGTACACGCTCCGACGTGGCTGACGAAGGTCGAGGTCAAGAAAGCCAACGGACAAACCTACATCAAGTACCTTCCGACACCCGAAGACGAGTGAGTTGAAGACAGGTGGAGCACGAGGGTTCCTCAATCCACTTGTCTTCAAAGTCTTTCCGGAATCGCCAGAATGCGAGCGGAAAAGTTCACTTATCTTCAAAAAAGTGAAGACAGGTGACGGCATAGAAAACACAGAACTTAACCCTGTTTCGAGACATCTGTCTTCAGAAACAGACACAACATCTTTTCGAGTGTGTGTGCCTATATGAAGACAGGTGAATGTCGGGACGGCGTCTAGGAAGGCGCAGGAGAGGTGATCTGGCCGGGATAAGGGAGCGCGAACCTAACGGCTGGGTTTGCGTGGCTGTAGGAGCCAGAGGCGATTCCAGAACCTAACAGATGGGTTTTCCTTGTCCTTCTGACATCTCTCAGATGGACAAGAAGCTGGCTTGCGGTAGCAGTGAAAACAGGCGAGTTACGCAGCTTGCTCCGACAGGGTCTTATGGACAAGGCTACGGCTGCATCCGAGGGTGACGGCGATCTCGCGAATGGTTAAACCCTCCGAACGCAGCGTAGTGAGCCAGCCAGCGTCAAGAACGATAGGCTTACGACCAACGCGGAACCCTTTGGCACGACGATTGGAGATTCCAGCGCGTACTCGCTCTCGAATCAAATCCCGCTCGAACTCAGCCATCGCAGAGATGATGCCGAACATCAGCCGACCCGCAGGCGTGGTCAGATCGAGGAATTCTTTAAGGCTGATGAACGCAATCCCCAGTGATTCGAATTCGGCTAGCGAATTTACTAGGTGTTTCAGTGAGCGTCCGAATCGGTCCAACTTCCAGACTAAAACGGCATCGAGCTTCCGACGTTTCGCGTCGGCCACGAGTTTATTCAGTTCTGGCCGGGAATCCTTCGAGCCACTGATGCCAATATCGACGTATTCGCCAATGATTTCCCATCCGCGACGTTGGCAATGCTCGCGAAGTTCGCGCAGTTGCATCTCTGGGTCTTGGCCTTTATCAGAAGTCGATACACGAGCGTAGAGGGCTGTTCTCATGGTTTTCTCTTTCGTGGGCGACCACCAAGCTTGCCATTTGCCGCCGAAGACTTAGCTTTCTTCTTCGACGTTCGGCTGCCTAGCAGTCGCATCGCTTCGGAGATAAGCTTCTTTTTGTTCACAATCATAATCTAACCTATCCGTTAGGTTATGTCAAGCACAATCGCAAAGCCGCGCAACGATTCGTAATGCTGTCGCGGAGTACCATCGCAGTCCGAAACGCTGTTGTCCGGGAAATTTGGCGTCTTAAGATTTTCCCTCTGATAGAAAGGTATTTTTCTGACTAGGGTCCCCTTTCGGGATGGGCGGGAGAGTGGCAATGCGTGCCCGCCCCAGCCGGGGGCGAGGCTCGTCCGCGTCTTGCGTACTTATTCGCGCTCCACACCCACCGAGTGACCGTCACATACCGGGGGCAGTCACCGAGTGGCCCCAACAACATTTGGGTCCCATACACAGGTACCCCACCAGATGGGGAAGTGGCGGTCGCCCGTCCACCCACGATTTTCCCCGGCAAGCCGGGAGGGAGTAGCACATGAGAGTGAGAGAGAACGACGACGGCGGAATTTTATCCGTGGAGCGAGTCGCCCAGCTTCAAGAAAGGTATCCAACACCGAAGACGCCAGAAGAACGCAGGGAAGCCGCTCGTCTTCGCAAGCAAGCGCAGCGCACCCGCGACAAGGAAAAGGTCGAGATCAAGGCGGCGATCTCGCAGGCCGAAACCATTCAAGAGTTCTGGGCCGAGTCGTTGAAGACCGCTGACCCGGCGAAGCTGGCCGAGTGGAAGGCGCGACAGGAACAAGTCGAGGCCCAGTTGGGCGCGATGCGCGATGTCATTGAGGGTCGAGCATTCGACGACGAGTTCATCGAAGACGTGGACCGCGACATGAGGGACGTGCTCCGTGAGTACGGTGAATGCGGCGCGACCCCAGTTCTACTGCTTGAGAAGTTCTGGCAGGACCCGGAAACCTTGGCGCAACTCACGAAGGACGAGAACGCGACAGCGATCTTCGCGAAGTTCGGAATCTTGATGGCTCTACCCGATATTCGAGTCCACCAGTGGGAGCAGTTCATCACTGCCCATCGCCGCCGCAACGAGCCGATGCCGATCATCGCAGGCAACCGAGGTCCGTGGCGACTATGAGCCTCAGATGCAAAATATGCGGCGCAGAGTGGGAAAGACTTCCACCCAACGCCCAGCAAGTAGGTAATCCACGCGGTTCTTTCCGTCTCTTTCTGATTGACGGAGTCCCGCACGATATCGGTAGCAGCAACTTAGGAAGGAAGAAGGCGGCGACGCCACAGGAGATACAAAGTGACCAGTAATTTCGAGAGAAACAAAAGGGCAGACAGACGTGCCGCCCAAGAGCAAGTGGCAATGCAGGCGTGGGAGCGCTTCGTTGCCAAGCATCCGCAATACGATGGGGAGGCTTTTTTGAGGGTTGTCCAAGAAGAGATGGGCGATTCCTTCTTAACGGCGCGGGATGAGGATTTTCTGTACGCTTTCGAAACCACCAGAACACACCTCTCACCTCATCGCATCCCCAGTCCGGTAGAAGCCAAGCAGGATTTGATTTCTGAAATCCTTTCTCTTCTCTCGGAACACAGCCGCAGAGACGAGTTCATGCTGAAGTCTGAAGAGAGTCGAATGAAGCATATGTCTGTGGGCGCTTTGCAAGCCAGATTGGCGGAACTCAAGTACAAAATCGGCGCGGTATCAACACCCGTCTCGAACCTGAAGGCGTTCGTGACGGAATCGCGTGCTGACAATCGCAGGCATCCCGGATTCCCTGACTTAGACAAATCCGTGGACGCAGCACACCTCAAAAATCTTTCTACATTCGAGTTGAAGAAGTTGATTCGAATGTACTCAGTTCAGCAAGTAAACGCTCGCCTTCGTGGCGACCAATAGCAGTCAAACGTGCGAACCACGTTAGGAGAAAAATAGCAATGTCACTACAAACGAAAGACGAAATGATTCGGGTAGCAGATGAGTGGTTCCGTATCTTCTGCCCCCCGAATCTAGTGAAAGACGGGGAGAGCGGCACTAGGAACGCCGAACTAATCATGGAGCACTGCTTGAGTTCGGCATCATCACGATTCATGGGATGACGCAGTCGTGTCACGAGTTAGGTGCGGCGAATTTGGAACTCATACCACAGCCAAAGGTTTTGACTGTGCAGGAGCACGCCAATCTTTTAGCGGAGAAGGCAGCCAAGGCGCAAGCCAGAGACTTAGCCCAATCCAAGAGAGACCAGTTAGCGAACAGCGAGTCCGCATTTTTCGAGCGAGTGAGGAACGCGGAGAAGTCAAAAGCGATTAAGGAAGAGGCAGATAAACAAGCCAGCGCAGAGAAGGAACTAGAAGTCGCAATCGGCGGCTATCAGGCTTATTTGGCGTCCGGCAAGGGAATTGACATCTCTACAACCAGCACGGTGAAAGCGGATTTGAAAACGATTGTGTTTCGTGTCAACGGGAAGAAGGATTTTGTTCGCACGCTCGCAGCGGTTCGCAAAATCATTCAAGACATTCCTGACCATCCTGTTCGTGGAGATGTCGTTCGCGTAATGGAACGCATCAACGCGGAGAAGATTGCCGCAGCAGAACAGGCAGCAACGGCACCGCGCGTTAAGGGTATTTGGTAAGCGGCAAGAACGGAGCCGTCCGAAGTTGGGCGGCTCTTTGGAACGAAAGAGTTCGCACTGCAACGGTACGCGACTCGTTCAGACCTCTCCAAAGCCGAAACTAACGGCGGCTGCGTTGGGAGCGAAGCAGCCACAATACTGATACCCACTTGATATCCGGTAACACGTGCTTATCGGGCTACGAAAACTTGCGAGGATATCTACGGCAGGTCGACCTCGAGGGCATAGATTTCTTGGATGCTGAGATCGCGCAACAGGATGGGCGAGCTATCGGGGGCAACACCTGTCCAACCATTCCAATATCCCGTTAATCCGTCCGGGACCTCTATGCTTACAACGCGCTCGAGTTTTCCATCCGGAACTCGAACGCGATAGACAACCGGTGCGTGCTCGTCCGCTGCGTCTCTGAAATACACAAATTTA
>Ga0099829_10000500_pt1 | contig 20820 bp, 16 predicted proteins | sample CZO8metaG_3_FD_79336 | JGI IMG/M metagenome (GOLD analysis project Ga0099829, IMG submission 79336) | Vadose zone soil microbial communities from the Eel River Critical Zone Observatory, Northern California, USA - CZOApr15con2H2.8 metaG | ecosystem: Environmental > Terrestrial > Soil > Vadose...
CGTGCTGTTCATGGCCTTCTGAATCGTCCGCCACGGTGCTGACAAGCTCGTTCCACTGTTCGCGTCGTCGCCACTAGTAGACACATAGAGCTGAGGTCCCGTGGAAGCATCGGTCGGGGTGGCTGTTTTGGCCGGGGATAGCGTGCGGGGTGGCACTTTCCAAGAAACGCTGCTCGAGAGAAATGCCGCGAAGCTGACAAGAAGAGTCGAACGCACAATGGAATTCAGCATAGGTCCTCCACGAGCACGGCTACACCACGCGGACCAGGATTCGACGAAACCCATCGGAGAACGAATTGAACTCTGACTAAGGCTGCGATTAGCGTGGCAGGTCGGATTGCGGCAAGTTATCGTGCCGTGCCAGGATAAGCTGCCATCATTCGCTCGAAAGTTGGCTTGATCACTCGGGCACGCTCAACGCACATGTGTGTTCTCATGGCTCCCGGTATGGTGAGCACGTAGAGCTTTGGAAATGAGCGTGGAATGTCTCAAAGCCCGCTCGCGCTGCTAATTCTTTTCCCGCGACCTGTTTGGGAGGCAGTTGGCGCGAATCGGGTTGCGCTCGGTTTCGCGTTGCCAGGCAGTGGTCAGCTCACGCAGTCGTTGATAGAACGCAATGCGCCTCGGCTGCAGAAGGTCCTCGTGATATCGGCGGGCCGTCGCCAGGTTTTGCGCTCCGAGTTGTGCTCTACGCGTCGGGTCTCCAGCGAATTCTAGAATCTTGGCTGCGAGCTCATCTGTGCTGCCCGGCGTGATAGTGGCGTACTCCGGCAGCAATTCCGGAACCCCGCCTACGCGCGTCCCGATACATGCTAGTCCGCGCGCCATCGCCTCTATCAAGGAACGTGGTAGGCCCTCTACTCGAGAGGGCAGCACGAAGAGATCACTGGCGTCGAGGTGCCGCCGGATAGGTTCCCCGGCAGGCAGCGAACCGAGAAATTTCAGCCGATCTAACACTCCCAAGCGTCGTGCCATTGATTCCAACACCGGTTTGTGGCGACCAGTCCCGATGATTGTGAGCTCGGCGTCAAGGCCACCCAGCGCGCAGCGTGCGAAAGCAGCTATAAGGACGTCCACGCCCTTGTACTCTGCGTCCAGCGTGCCTACGAATGCAATGCGAAATCGCCCGTTTCGGCCAACGTCGGCGCGCGAGGGCAAGCCGTGTAACAAATCATTATCTGGGGCGAAGGCTGCGTCGGGGAGTTCGACATCGGAGACACCGACGGTGAAGGTTTCTCGGCGTTGTTCCGCGAGCCTTCGGACCTGCTGGGCTGCCGGCGGATAGCGGCGCTGCAGTGCCTGTTGAGTGACATACAGGCTACATGCTGCTCCCCTGCACTGCGCCTTGACAATGCGCGAAAACCACCAACGGAAGAACGGCCGGAGCGGGTGTGAATTCGCCCCTGGCGAAAACGCCTCATGGGGATCGCTTACGACTTCGACACCGTAGGGGCGGCCTTGCCCCATCTCGGAGCACGCGAGAGTCGCAGCGAGACCGGGAACGCGCAACAGTATGGCAGAATCGTCCGCGACGGCGCGCGCGACGACCGCGCGCACGTTTGTCGAGCTGCGCAGGAAACTCCACGGGCCAACATACGCGGGAATCGGTGCGAACGAGACGCCATCTCCATCCACACGCTTCCAGGTCTCGGCCACAGATGGGCCTTCGTGGACGCGTGCGAGAATTTTCACGCGATCGAAGACCATCAGATACCTGGACCAGAACGACCGGGGATAGAGCGACGCAGTCCAGTACTGACCGTCAGGTGTGCGATAAAAGCGTTGCTCCAGGGCAATGGTCAGCTGCATGAGGTCGCCTTACGAAAGAGGCTAGTACTTAGCATGCGAAAGATGGAATGCAAGGCCGAGAAACTGCAAATCCTGCTGATCGATCACATCACCGGTATTCGAGATGGCGCGGCTCTTGAGAGGAGTGATGGTATGTTCTTTCCGCCATCATCCCATGGCTCAAGCGCCGAGGAGAAATGTGATGCAAGCTTTTCACGATGAATATGGCTATTAAGACGACCGCGATGCAAGAGAAGGCCTCCAGGTAAACCGTCCTGAAGTCGATACGGTTCGCGTTAATGGTCTCTGGCGTCAAAACCGCAGCGGTGACTAATCCCCATCGATAATTCCGCAAGTGACTTAAGGCGATAAAGGCGACCATCCAAAGAGACGACACGAGACAGACGCCCAAGGTCCCGAAATTCAGAAAGGCCTCGGCTACGGGACTGTAGCCCCACCCAGCCGGGGAGAAACCGAAAATTTGACCTCGGTTGACTTCGTTTGCAAGCTCTGCCGCGGGCGAGGGTGGCTTAGAGTGGTAGATGATCCGGGGGAATATACACGGAATGGTATCCAAGTAGGATCGTCCTATCCGATAATCTGTGACGTATTCTGAATTATATAATACAGACAGGAAAGGGGCCCCCAGCTCCGCGTTTCCTGGTGTAACGCTGTCCAGCAACGAATCCTTGCGGTCGGAGTCAACTATCGTGTGCTGCGAACCCGTGTCAGACACGAGCCGAGGAATCTGCTCCCTGAGCTGACCTACGACCGCAAGTGCTGCGTAAGCAACGACCACCAACACGACATGCTTCATTCCAATTTTGATTGACTCTCCTGCGACAAACAGCGAGGCACCAAGAACCGCCACGACGGTCTGCAGCAAAAGTCTGCGGTCACCCTGCACTACGACTAACACAGACCACAGCAGGGTCATCAGGATAGTGGCTACGCGGCGCCGACGACTGTTGGAGGCAGCCGCGGTCATCACCAGTCCGACCAGCACAAAAGCGAAATAGGGCAAGCTAGTTGTTTCCGCCATGACCTCAAATCGTCTAGTGCGTTCAATGGCGAGTGCGGCCCAATACCCGCCCACCTGCAAATACTGCAGCTGATACAGCAACATTCCAAAGATGTACAAAGCGCTGCCGACGTTGAACCAACCAGTCCGGTCAAGTTCACGTTTTTTTTGGTGAGCCGGGCGCCTCCAGACAGCCCAGGTGATCGCAATGAAGATTGCTGCTAGGGCGGAGAGCAGTCCAGCTCGGAAGTAGGTGTTCGGTTCAAACTTTACGGGGTAACTGAGGCGTTGCACAAAGTCATCGGACAAAAACCTGATTAGCGGGATTCCGTTATACGCGCCAAAGAAAGCTGGGAACAGTGCGGTCGGATCCAGAATTCCTCTTTCGGTCATCGCCGCGTAAGTGACGACGAAAGGAAGCGCCAAAGGGATGATGGCGACTGCTAGGGTCAACTTTGGGCCCAGGCACACTATGCTCCAGCAGATAAGACAGCCGGCAAAGAAGGCGGATGCTAGTACTAATACGGCGGAGTCACGGTTGGGGTTCAGCATTTCCCTTCGAGCCAACCGAACACTAATTGTACTGTTGGTGTTCATAGACGGTGCATAGGCGGCTGACCGCTGCGTCGATAGAGAATTCCCGCATTGCTTCTGGCTGAAAGCTGGTCTCAAAATCAGGTCGTACCTTGAGGAGGGACTCGGCCCAGACGGACGCGCCATCCGCAAGGGAAAGGCGGGTTATAAGCTCGGGGAAAATATCGGTCTCGGCTGAGATCGTGTCCGCTATAAAACACCGCAAGCCGGCCGCCTGCGCCTCCATTAAAACCACCGGAAATCCTTCGTAGAGCGACGGAAGCAAGAATGCATCCATCAAGCCTTTCATAAGCCGGACTACATCATCTCGAATACCCATAAATCTGATATTCCGAGCAATCCCGAGGTTCTCGGCTTTGGTTTCCATGGTGGTGCGAAGCGGTCCGTCACCCACTAATACAAAAATTGCTTCGGGGCTAGCCGCGCAAAGATGCCTCGCTACATCCAAAAGAAAAGTGTGATTCTTCTGAGAAAAGAATCGGCCGACGTGACCAACTACATACGCGTGCGCTGGGATCCCAAACTCAGCTCTCACCCTGAGCGAGTCCACCGGACGGGAGAACGGTTCAAGATCAATCCCCAAATGTAGCACCTGCCACCTCGACTCGATTTTCCAATTCTCTCCAAACAGAGACTTGGCGGCTTTCGCACTTACGCCCAATCCCGCAGTTGCACCGATCCTAAGCAGAGTGGCCATCGCAAGCTGATAGAACTGACGGTTATCCGCCTCTTCATCTGCAAGGTGTGAATGCGCTATACGGACGGGCACTCCAGCCAATCGCGCCAATGTTAGGACATATCCAGTAAAACGGTGAACATGACTATGAACACAATCGTAAGGGCCCATTTCGTGCAGGATACGTAAAAAGTTACACGTGTATCGAACCGGATCTGAAGGCGAAACACAGGGTATGACGCGAGCGCCGAGCGACCTGACCTCGCTATCATAGGCACACGGCTGATTCGTATGCACGAGAAAATCGAGCTGATACTTCGTCCGGTCTATGTGCCGAAGTATCTGGACAAGCCAGGTCTCTGCACCACCCCGATTCAGCCCTCCGAGAACGTGCAAAATCCGCATTCCGTGCAACTCCGCCTACGTAAGACCCTCCCCTAAACTTGACGAGGTATATAAGGTGGATAAATTATCGCTCTATATGAAAACGTCCTTCGCTTTTCAGGTCATGGATTATTGGGCTTGGGCCTCGTATCCGCTACCACTCTTTACAACAGGTATCGCACGCACTAGCTCTTTTATTTGCAGAAGTTCCAGATATTCCTGGCGAAGCGCTTCGCGAATCCGCTCTGGCTGATACTCACGGCTTGCTCGCTCATGGCCCGCGCGTCCGAGTTTCCTGGCCAATGCATGATCGCTAAGAAGCCTTGCTGCGGCCTTCGTAAGAGCCGCTGCATCGCCCACAGGGAAAAGAAGACCAGTCTCGCCATCCACTACGGCATCGACGATCCCAGTCGCTCGCGCGGCCACCACTGGTTTACCCGCGGCCTGTGCTTCCAGGACAACCGTGGGAAGGCCTTCTCGGTGACTTGGTAACACCAGCAGGTCCATGACCGAGTAGTAGGGAGCCGGATCCTCGACTATTCCTCTAAAAATCACCCGCGGATGGCTTTCTAGAAACTTCCGGCTCTCGGACGGGATAGGGTCTTCATTTTCAAAGCGCCCAAGCAGAAGTAGCCGGAGATCTGGGAATCGATCACCAAGTCGTAAAAATGCTTCCACCAGTTCGGGAATGCCTTTGTCCCGAGTTAGTCGACCGCTAAACCCAATCACGGGGGCGTTCTTGGGAACCCTTAATTCAGATCGTAGCGCAGCGGCTCGCTTCATCATCCGCGGCGTTGGGGCGAAACGAGGTACGTCCACTCCGTCGCAGCTGCCAGATGCGAGCACCACCGTGCGCTTCCGATTTACTAAACCGAAAGCAACCGCCTTTTCGCGGACGCTGGGACTGACACATACCACGCGATGAGCGAGACGGCAGGCCAAGCACTCAGCGAAAACCAGCAGCCACCGCTTCAGCCCACTAGTCGTTTCAAACCGCAAACCGTGCAGAGTGTAGAAGCGACAAGGAATGCGGTTCAGCCACGCTGCAATGCCTCCTATCAACCCCGCTTTGGGCGTTCCAACATTGGTGACCGCAGGACGAAGGGTACGGATGATGCGCCACAGCCGCCAAAGTGCTAGAAGATCTCTAACGGGAGTAATCTCTCGCGCCATAGGTACTTCAATAGTCTTCACACCCTCGATTAGCGAAAGAAAATGCTGCGGGGACATTTCATCGCGGATTCTGCCGGCCGAAGAGACGTAAATAACATCGAATCCCTTCTCGGCAAGATACCGGAGTTGGCCGCTTAGTACGCGAAGAGTGTCCGCAGCGGTAGCTACATACAGCACGAGCGGCCGATCAGAACCGCGACGGTCGCTTTGACCGGGCGCCGCCGCCTTCAAAATTGACTTAACCAAGAATCTCCTCGGTCAAACCGGAACACAGATTTTGCGGCAAAACGAAGTTTGCACCGCTTCTGAACCTAGCATCCACATCGCGGCTTGTTAGACTTACTCTGCGACCGGCAATCGGCTGTCGCGGTTCAGCGACGCCGAGGCCATCGCGGTCGGCATTCCTTTACATCCGATGTAGTTCGCCACAAAATTCGCCATGCTTGCGATCGAACGGAAATGATCGATTTCCAAATCTTTCAACTGGATTTTCACTCCAAAATGCTGTTCCATCTCGACTAACAATTCCACGATCTTCAGGGAGTCGAGCAACCCGGTTTCAATCAGATCCTGGTCGTGAAGAGAGGACAGTTCCACGTTTAGGCGTTCCAGCAAAAGTGAGGCGATCTCTGCTTGCAGGGTCCGAGAGTGCTCCATTCTTAGTTCTCCTTGTGTTCCGAGGCGAGGAGGTCAAACCACAGCCGGTCGTATACACGCCCGTCTATCCAGTGACACTGACGTTGTCTGCCGATGAACTTGAAGTTGAGGCGCTCGGCGACGCGAACGGAAGAATTGTCGTCAACGATCCAGGTATTCACCGCACAGAGACGGAGGTCTCGAAAGGCCAGCGAGAGCATTTTGGATGCCGCCTCAGTCGCGCGACCGCGCGCGCTGAATCTCTTTTCGCCAGCAACGATCCAGATTCGCGCCGTCTTAAAATTGCGATTCACCTCGTCGAGGCCCACGATCCCGAGTGGTCTGTCATCCTCGGACGTGTAGACGCGGAGAACCTGCGTGTCCCTTTGGGTCATGATCTTGAGCAATGCCGGCGTAACGGTCTGCCTGCCGTCCCCGAACTGCAGCCACTTGTAGTTTTCCTTTTGGGTCAGCCAGCACGTAACCGTCTGAAGGAGTTCAGGGGAATCGAGCGGCTTGAGCCGCACGGAGGGTCTGAGGTTCATTTTGCTCGAAAATCCTCGCTAACCGAGGTCGGTCAATTTTGCCGCTGGAATTTTTTGGAAGATGCGCGAAAGCCGCCCAGCGCGCAGGTAGCATGTAGCCAGGCAAGACTTTTCGGAGCTCCTTCCTCAAAGTTGCTGCTTTAACGTTCGCATCGGGTGCGCCCACGTACGCGCAACAGATGGTTGTGCCCTCAAATCCATCGCTGGGGATACCCACCACCGCGCAGTCTTCCAACGCCCCTAGCGTGTTCAAGGCTGCTTCAATCTCACCTAGCTCAATGCGATAACCGCGGCTCTTTATTTGCGAGTCTGCGCGTCCCACGTAATGCAGAAGACCTTCAGTATCAATCCAGGCCAGATCGCCGGTCTTGTAGATTCGCTCCCGCGGGTCAGTACCCTTTCGGCGCTGGATAAAGGCGGCCCGAGTCTTTTCCGGCTCCTTCCAGTAGCCGGGACTGAGACCCACACCGCCGATGTACAAGTCTCCGATCTCGCCCGGTGCAACCTGTTTGAGGTTCTCGTCCAGGACCAGCAGCTCCTCCCCGTCGCATGGAGTGCCAATCGGGATCGACTCCCGGGAATTCTCGGGGCAGCTCGGCACTGTGTAGTAGCTACTCGCAATAGTGGTCTCCGTGGGGCCGTACAAGTTCGTGAAGCTCACATAGGGCAGGCGTTCCATCCAGTAAATGAGCGCTGGTGTTGGGAAAACCTCGCCGCACCAAAGCAGGCGTTTAAGCGTGGGAAAGTCATCGGCCTTGACTACATCGAACTTCGCCATGTAGTTGAGAACGGAAGGTACCGAGAACCACTGCGTGAGTTCCGAATAACGAATGAAATCAGCTATCTTGTGCGGTAACAGGCCCAGCTCCGCGGACACCAGATGGAGTTGCGCCCCCGCGGCGAACGTTCCGAAGATGTCAAACTGCGAGAGATCAAAATGCAGCGGCGGATGGCTGGAGTTCCGGTCCGAAGAGCTGATCCCGAAGTACTTCACCGCCCACTCAACAAAATGGATGACATTGGAGTGCCTGATTACCACTCCTTTGGGCGTTCCGGTGGAGCCGGAGGTGAACAGGATGTGCGCCGGATCGTCCGCCGAATTCTCCGAGTCCACGAACGCGCCTGAATAGTTGGCCAGATCTCGTTGAGAAAATTCGGGCCGGAGATCCCCCTTTAGGTCGTCCTCGTTGTCCATCCGTCCAACCGATACAGATTGGCCGAATTTGGCGTCGGCTAACAGATCTTCCAACAGATTGCTCAAGGGGCCCGCAACCAGAACCCATCGGCTTTCGCACAAGTCGACAATTCTGGCGAGACGGCAAGCAGGGCTTGCCGGGTCCAGCGGCACGTGCATGCAACCCGCCTTCAGGATGCCTAGCATAGTGACGATGGCTGTTGGCGATTTCGGCAGAAGGAAGCAGACGCGGTCGCCCCTGCGGCATCCGGCCGCCCGTAAAAGCCTGGCCAGCTGGTTAGAAGATTCTTCGAGCTGACCATACGTGATCCTGTCCTCGTTCATGACCACGGCAATTGCTTCCGGGCGGTGCTCCGCTTGCCGGGTCACCCAATGCTGTAGCAACGTCTTCATGTGCAGTAGTAAGGAGAAAATGTGGTCAAGGTTCGATTGATATGCGGTGATTCCTTCGCTTCCCGATGGTTATTTCACACCTGCAGCAACGCGATGGTAGATATAATTGAACAGTGTGGGATGAGACCAGAGCTTTGATTGCGTCGGCCATTTAGGTTTCGTCTCGGAAAGTCTTTCAGACCCATCGGCGAGAACTGATTTAAGAAGTGGGATGCCGACGCCGACCTGTAAGAGCGAATACGTCACGAAATTGTCTGCGGCCGTCGGGGTGATCACCGCCTGCTTGAGGACTTTTCCGGTGTCGATGCCGGAGTCTAGAACGTGGATTGTCACTCCACAGCCGTCGTTATTACCTTCAACTAATGCCCAATAAGCGCCATGTACTCCGCGGTACCGTGGTGTTATTCCAACATGCATATTGATAAACGGCGCTCGAATGCAGTTAAGAATCCGTTCTGCAACAATTCGAGTTCCGTTCACAATCACTACATCCGGCTCAAGTTCGCGAAGAACCGATTCCGTCTGCTCGGAATTAGCCGAATCAACGCGGGTTATGATCGTCTCATCGATTTCCGTTTGATCTAAACCAAACTGTTGCGTGATTTGTTGAATCCTCGGCCTCGATTTGAGACTGAGATAAGGCACGATTAGCAGCCTGAAGAGAACTTGGCCTATAACGGTTACTGTGCCGAGCCTCTTAATGCGCCTAAGCAGAAACTGACGTCTGGGAACAGCATCTTCGATGATTACACGCCGAATCGGAAAGTCTCGTCGAACCGCGTTGTAAATCATCGTCGTCGAGCGGTGATTGCCGGCGAGCATGATTACTCTATTGGCGGGCATAAACAGTTCCGCATTGAGACATTTCGAACATCGTCAGGCTCTCCATTGCGTGGTGATGCCTCAGTTCAGCGAAGTGATCAAGGATCGACGCGAGCATCGATATATTCTCGTCCGTATTCACCCCGAAATTGTGTGGGTGCCACCAGAGATGATAGACAAGGCCGTTTTTCGCAGCGTGCGACAGGCCAGACTGGATGCGCCGCACCTGGAGCTTATTTGCTGTCGGCAATGCGCATGAGTACGGACGCAGAAACCTACTGGCTGGCACGTTGAAAATCGTGCCGTCTTCCTGGCTCGCACTGTGACAACTATGCCCCGACAGATTCATATATGAATCCAGCAGACGCGCCGCTCTTTGCACTGAACTATGCCGTGACTTAGCGCCGTACATCCAGTTTCCCGAGTTGCCGCGGTAGGCTGTCAGTCCCAATTCTCTGCAGATTCCCAGATACGCCGGGTTAACCTGATTACGAGGAAACACGATACTCCGTAAGGTAACCCCGCGGGACCTTGCAATCCGGATCGCGGCCACGAGATCTTCCCGAAATTGATCCCCATCTTGGCCTGCTTCAAGGCAGTAGTAGTGGCTAAAGGTATGCGTAGCGACCTCTTGGTGGGGAGACGAAACGATTCGCGTGACCAACGAAGGCGCGAAATGGTACGGATCTCGATCTTCATTCGGACCTATCTGCTCCAAATACCGATATGGACACAGCTTAGCGTTCAAGTATTGCGGTCGATGTCGAGGGCAGCCAGCGATTAAGGCGTCCCGCGAGTCAAAGAACAGAAAGCCGACGGTCGCCCATGTAGCGTGGATCTGGTAGCTCGCAAACAGATCCAGAAGGCGCGGAATGACCGTGCGCTCACCCAAAAGGTTGTCCTGGTAGTCTGCTGTGCTGAGCAGATCACGAACGCCCCAGTGAAGTTCAAAATCGAGAGAGATGACGAAGGCACCGCGCTCCATCCTTGAGTTCCCATCAAAAGCATCATCCTTCCAGATGTGGGTCATTTCGGCGCTTCAAAGTAGATACTACGTACTCGGTGGGGTTTGATCGCCCGCTGTAGCCTGTCCAGTGCCTTCATGTGACGCAGCAGGAGAACGCACGGTCAAAGGTTAGATTGATATTTTGTAATTCCACTTCGTTGGGCGGAATGTCCAGGATGAAGGTGTGATACCCCACGTTAATATAGCGTGCTAACTCGTTCCCAACCTGCACGTAGCTTCCCACCAGGTACGGGCACATCGTCTTGTAATTCTGGAAAGGTACCAACCAGTATGGGCTCCGCTCCGTCCGAATTTCCTCGGCCATCTCAGACAGCTGTTGATGCCACGAAGAGTCGGAAACCCTCATGGCCAACTGATGTGTGAACTGGCCTTTGCGATCTTCCGGGAAGCGCCGATGGGCCACGTCCCAGGCCTCCTCATCGGATTCGCGGGCGATGATTCCCACGCGAATGCCGGAAGGGACGCCATCCAACAGTGGTTCTGTCTCATAGTCCTTAGCCGGTTTCGGATAACGGATCGCTGTTGCGCCCATCGCTCGGGCGCTGGCCACTCCGGCTTCTGAGGAACCGGACACAAAAATCCCAGGGAAGAGGTGCGGCGGCAATGGGGGCGTCATGCGCAACTTATCAACCCTGTAAAATTCGCCGCAAAACGTGACCGGCGCTGGGCTAGCCAAAAGCTGACTTATGATCTTGGTGTATTCGGTCAAACGCTCGTATCTCATATCGTGTGGCGTTGTGTCATTGAGCTCGAGCAGATCGTTCTTAAAACCTCCGGCCACCATGTTCAAGTAAACCCGACGGTCGTGCAGGAATCCAAAAGACGCCACCATTTTCGCAACCGTGTAAGGGTGCATGTACGCAGGCTGGACGGCTACAAGTGGGCAGAGGGCCTCCGTATGCTCGATGATGACCTGAGAAACCAGCCAAGGATCCACCAAGGAATTGTCTGTATAAACGAGAATGCCTCTGCACCCATTTTGTTCGCTCCATCGCGCCACGTTGACCACATCCTTCAGGTAACGGTCCGGCGTGGACCCGCTAGAGTTGGGGCAGGTGGAAAACACTTCAACCGGAATGTTAGTGGTCTGCTCTGGAACCATGGTTGCCATAAGGAGTCTCCTGTACTATCCACCCTCGTTCCTGGGCTGACAACGGATTCAGACCCCTGCGAAGGACTCGTGCGGGGACGCCGAAAATGTTAGCGTCCGGCTCGATCAAGCCATGTGCGAGCGAATTTGCCCCCACAACGGCGCGGTCGCCCACGAGGGTCCCAGGCAACAGCGTCGCGTTGCATCCGACCAGGGCGTATTCCCCGACTTGGCAATTGCCGTTGATTCGGGCACCCGAGAAGATCTCACAAAAATCCATGAGCACTGCGCCGTGTCCGATCGAAACATGACTGTCGACCACGACGTGAGCACCAATCTTCGCCTTGTGGGAAACAGTCACGACTGGTGCAATACAACTCCCTGCGCCGATTTCCACGGTGCTGTCAATAATAGCTGACGGGTGCACCAGAGTTGCGGGTTTCCACCCAAAACTCTGAGCACGCTCTACCATTTTCGCGCGTGCGCGGTTATCACCGATCGCGCAGAAAAACCACAGGTCAACACCGCGGAAACCACTGCTCACTTCCTCAATGGTTCCGAGCACGGCACGTTCCGCGTGCCGCGTTCCGCCCTTCGCAGCGTCACCGTCCACGTAACCGATTACGTCCCATGGAGCTGCGCCATTGCCACGAGTTGCCACGGCATTCATACTGTCGGCGATAGAGGCGGCCACGGTGCCAAAACCACCTGCGCCTATGATCACCAACTCGTGCTTGGAATTAACGCTCATGAGGCTCAGGTCATCAGTCGGGTAAAACTTCGTGCCGGCTGCAGACAAGTCATATGGTTTCACTGAGTCGCGAGAATCAGTTTCAAGTCTTACACAACATGGGAGCGCATCAGCGATTTCGGTATATTGCGACCCGCAGTGGGATCCCCCAGCCCTACGTCTGGACCAAGACATCTGCTGACACCGCGTCAGCATTTCGGGCGCACAAAAGGGCGCGTTTGCGGGTGGCTCTGGCCAGAATAGCGATGCTGCCGGCAAGCTGTACAACTGTGGCGATCAGCATGGCCAGGATCGCTCCCATCAGCCTCAGCCGCGGAATTAAGAAATAACAGCCGATCGCCACACCTAAGTTAGTGAGGGTAAACAGCACCACCTGAGAGTGGTAGCACTTTGCCGCAGTCATCCCAAATCCCAGGAACTGAGCGATATATACGACGCATCCCACCGCCATCATCCAGGCGAGTAAGTCCGCTTGTTCCGCGTACTCAGGCCTGAACAGGACAGTTAGAATTTGTCGCCCTGCCACGCTGGCCACCACGATTCCGCATACTCCCAGAGCTGCCGCAAAAGCGAGGAGCTTGCCAAGGAGCGCTCGGAACTCTCCAAAATTCTCTGTAGCGTACGACCGGGCCAGACGTGCGAACGCAGATTGTCCCAGTGATACCACCGCCATGCTGCCTGCGGCACTTATGGACGCAATCGCCGAGAAAATGCCGACGGCCCGTTCCCCCATAGCATGCTCGACGAAGTAACGAGGGACGTTCAAATTCAGAGAGACCAGAACAGCGATGATGCTCAGAGGGAGAGTAGACGAGAGTAGCCGGCCCAGCATTCTGAAATCCCATCGGGGCTCTAGCATATCTTTTCGCAAGAAGGATTTCTCTTGCCCAGCTACTTCGTGGCTGCACTCGCGAATGTCGTAGCCCAAGAGAACGATTGTCCGCGCCATTACAATACCCGCCAGTCCCCACAGGAGATTCCCACCGAGACAGACTCCGGCCGTCAGCCCAAGTGCGGACAACACGGTTCTTGCAATCATGGACTTTGCGATCCTGACCATTCGGTCGAGCAGTTGCAGCCGCGCATAATAGATTTCGCTGAGGGCCTCCACGGCTTGTGCCAGACCGACCATCAGAATTGTCCAGCGCAGTGACCCGCGAAACCCCAAGACATGCACAGTGACTGAGATAATTAAGAGTGCTAACACAGTGCAGAACAATCGCAGGCTCAGATAATGCCCGAAATGTGTCGTCTGGTAGACATCCGAAACCAAGACCAGCCGCAGTTGTAAACTGGTGAGCATGAACACAGGAACAGCTATGGCGAAACCCAAAGAGTACTGTCCCACTATCTCCGGCCGAGTTAGCTTTGCCAACAGCACAATCGTCATCCATTGGCCGAGGGCATAAACCCCATTCCCCAGCAGAGTCCAACGGAAGTCCGCACGCAGCGAGGAACCCGCACATTGCCACACGGCCCGTTCGCTCGGATCTTTAGCGCTCAAAGTGAATACCCTGCTGCTGACCGCTATCGGTTATCGCTGCAGGATGCCGGCCGCGTCCCATGACGAGCCTATTTTTCTTTGTAACCGTACTCTCCGTAATACTTGCCGCGATAGCCGTAATGCCATACGGTATTCGGATCGAAATTGTTCAGAACCGTCCCGAGTACGCGTGTCCCGTCCTCCGCGAAACGCTGGGCGGCGAGCAGTGCGCTTTCGGTGGTGGTTTGTCCCGCGCGGACAACTAAGATCACGCCGTCAGCCAGACGGCCAAGCACGCGTGCATCGGCCAAGTGGATCATGGGCGGCGCGTCAATCATCACCATGTCAAATTCACTGCGCAGACGCGCCAAAAGGCTAGACATACGGGGAGAATAAAAGAGCTTCGAGGGGCTAACGTCGCTGCTGCTCCCGCCGGGCAGGACGGCGAGACCCGCGATTTTTGTCCAACAAACTAGATGCTCGAGGGCCACTGTCTCTAACGGAGTATCCGCGCATAGCACGTCAGTTAATCCCCAGTTATTCGACACGCCAAAAACTCTGTGGAGTCTCGAATGTCGCAGATCACCGTCGATCACCAGTACCCTTCGACCAATCTCAGCAATGGCGATGCCAAGATTGCTCGTCACGGTCGTCTTACCATCGCCCGGGCAAGGGCTCGTGAATAGTAGGATGTGAGGATGGTGTCCGTTTTGGCCTGGCCAAAGAATAGAAGTGAGTGTCGTGCGGACGCACTCAGCCATGAACGACGGCCTGTTTTGCCAAGTGGTCAGTTCGGGACAACCGGTTTGCGAGAGCATTGAGGTGTTTGCAGAAGCAAGAGCCAGGTCAGGACGCCTCCGAAGACCGTTAGAGATTTGCCCGGACCGAGGGATTTCAGCCATCGGTATGGCACCCAGCTCGGGCAGATTCAAATAGACTTCAGCGTCGCCGGGAGCCTGTATCCTTCGGTCCAGACATTCCCGGAGAAGGACGAATCCAAGGCCCAGAAACACACCGCTCAACAGCCCGAGTGCAGAGTTCATGAACACCCCAGGACGGTAGGGAAGTAAGGGCGGCTTTGCGCGGTCAACGACCACGACATTGCTAGCGCGCATGGCAGCGGCGAGGCCGGCTTGCTTAACCCGTCGCAACATCTCTTGATAGAGCTGGCGGCTGGAATCCACGTCGCGCTTCAGTGTGTTGTAGTGGATGGCCTTAATGGACTGGTCCGCTGCGCTCTTCTGCTGCTCCGCATACGCCTGGGCGAGGAACTCTTCGCGACGACGTGCCGCCGCGTATTCGTTACCGGACCTGCGTAGGATATTCCCACGTTGCGTCTTAATAGCGGACTGTAACTCGGCGATCTGCGCCTGAACGCGTTGCACCTTGTAATGCGCCGGCGTCAGCGTTGCGCTAAGCTCGACCAACTGCCGCTGCAAATCAGTCAGCTTCTGGCGGTACTCGCGCAGCGTTGGATCGTCAAGCGTTTCCGGAAGAGAATCCGCCGGCTTGCCCTTCGCCTCTTCAAGTTTTGCCTGCTTCGCAATGCGGTCGGCCTGGGCCTTGGAAAGCTCTTCCTGTAGTTCCTGGAGCCGGATCTCCGCCACGTTGTCCTTTTCCGAGGTAAACGTCAGTCCGGAAGTGCGCGCATAATCCTGTAGCTGCGCTTCCGACTGTTCCAGCTTCCCCTTCATGTCGTCGAGGTGCCTAGTCAGCCATTCGGCAGTCCTTTGAGTGGACTCCCATCGCATTTCCTGGCTCTGTTCGATGTATTCGCTAACGAGCGTATTGGCGATGTCCGCGGCCAGCTTGGGATCCGGCGATTCGTACAGTACTTCCAGCAGGCGCGTCTCACCGGCGGCGCGCACGGTCAAGTTGTCCTTGGCCTGCTGGATTAATGCCTCCTTTCCCGGGAGCCGCGAGGAGTTCGATGACCCAAACAGCCGCCGCACGCGCGACGCAAAGGCCCGCCAACCACTCTCTTGCAGAGCTCTCTGGAGGTTCAGCTTGTCGATCACACGTTCGAGCAGAGATTCGCTCTGCAGCATCTTGATCTGCGTTTGGAAATACGCTTGCGCTGTGATGTAGTTCCCCGTGGAGGAGGTGGGATCGACACTCTTCATATCGAGGAACTCGTCATTGAAATCTTGTATTTCAAGTGAGGTCCGGGCGCGATAAAGCGGCATTTGTGCCAAGCTGAATAGAATGGCGGCAACGAGCCCCGCCAGTGCAAAACGTAACACTATCACCTTGTGACGGATTAGAATGTGCCAGTAGTCTGGGAAGCTGTAGGCGCCCGGCGCCGCGACGACCTCCACCCCGGGTGCCTCCACATCCCCGTGCAATGTGGGACGCTGCTCCGCTCCTAAGCTGAGCTCGGGCAGGGGTCGCTTCGTTTTCTCAAGAGGAAATCTGGAAGATTCCATACCTAATTCCTTCGGTTCGCTTCAGGGCGTGTGCCAGATGGCCATGCCAGTTCCCGTTTGAATCGCTGCTTCGATGGCGCGCAGAGTCGTTTTCTTGCCCATGCTGCCGGGGATAAACAGAATGTCATCGCCCCGAAGCGGAACGTCTCCCCGTTTTCCGTTAAGAATGCCTTTCACGTCGACGGTGATCTCCGCGCGCTGATTAGTGTTGGCATTCAGCCGCAGAATCTTGGCATGCCGCGCGTCGGCGGTGGTGGTCAACCCCTCGGCGAGCGAGAGCGCCTGGAGGACGGAGATGGACTCGTCTTGGCCGAGAACGAATCCGCCCGACCGCTTTACGTCGCCGATCACGTACACCATTTCTGCCTTTGGGACGGAGATGACATCATGGGGAAGGATCGGAATGTTCTCCTGGGGATTCTTGGCCTCGATGATATCTTTCAAGTTGACCTCCGCAACGCTAAACCTGCCCGATGCGTCAAGCGTCGCGTTCGGCAAAGGGATGCATCCCGAATCCAGTTGCCGGGTAATCCGGACTCTGTACCCGGCGTCTGTCCGAATCCCGCCCGCCAGTGAAAGCATCTCCAACAGCGTCTTATGAGCCTGGACCTGATGAACGCCCGGGGAGTTTACGGCACCCAGGATTGAAACAGGTTGGCTGCGAAGCTCCCTGACGTTCACAGCGATCGCTGGATTGTGGATGTAGACGCCGAGGCGTTTGTTAAGTTCTCGCTCGCATTGCTGCACGGTAAGCCCCGCCACATATACTCGACCTACCAACGGCACCTGGACATAGCCATCACCGTCGATACGGCTTGGTTTGTTGGCGGGCTCGTCTAGTTCCAGGCCAGAAATCTCGAGTTCGTCATCGGGCCCTAACAGGTAAGTGGAGCGCACCCGGCCGTCGCAGTTCACCTTCGGCTGATCCGTTCCGGGCGAAACCACTTGAGCGGCAGTACCCATAGCGACGAAGAAAACTGCTAGGCCTACCGGGACGACTCTCGTTATCCTCATCGCTCCCTCATCCCTCGTCTCTGTGCACAACATCTCCCCGGCTGGATCGATGTGCTTCGAGCCCATTGAGAGACTCTCTCTGCCGCTCAGCTTCGGTCACGCTGCCATCCTTTGCGCCAAAAGGCGCCGCGCCCGAAGTCTCTTGACTTCAACGTTTTCACCTTCACGTCCTTATCTGCTGCAAGTGCGCGGAAGGGTGTGTCTGGCCGCTCCCGGTAGTGAAAGAGAAGCGTATCTCGCAGTAAAGGTGTGAGTTTTGCGATGGCATGTACGAGACGCTCGTCTCGCTCGCGCATGAGCACAAGTTGCTCGGGGCTTGGACCACTATATTGCAGGTGCAGGGCTTCTTCGATAGGGCAAATGAACTCTTCTCTCCTGGCTCGCGCTTTGCGCTTCTGCATCAACGCGGTATTGATGGCAACGCGCATGAACCAAGTCTCGAAGCTGGAATCGCCGCGCCAGCGGCTTTTCGTTTTCAGGGTCTTCAACATCGCTTCCTGTACCGCGTCTTCGGCGTCCTCGAACGAGTTGGTGCGCTGCAGATACTTCAAGGCCATTGCGCGTGCGCGGTCAAGATTGGGCATCGGCGATTAGCTTATCTATTGTCACGTGGGGTTCCATGCGCGAGTGTGCGTGGTCTCGACCTCCCGAGGGTTTGTATCCACTGGAAGTATCCCGCCGCAGTGGTGCAGCGCCCGCGAGACTCAGAGATTGTGTTTCCAATAGTTCTAGCAACGTCTTGCAAACATAGCGGAGCTGTTCTTCAGTTGCCGAGGAGAACATCGGCAAGACCAAGCAAGTTTTCGAGGCTGCTTCGGTGTCGGGAAGGAAATCCTTTTGCGCACAGTAATCCTGCTGGAAGTACGGTTGAAGGTGGATTGCCGGAAAGTATGCCTGGCAACCGATCCCTTGCGCTCGCAACTGAGTGAGCAACCGATCGCGCAGGGAACAGTCTGACAAAGGTAACTGGATGGGGTACACAAACCAGCTCCGCGTGCAGTTGGGGACCGATCGTGGGAGCTTGATCAAAGGATGTCCACTCAGAGCTTGTTCGTAAAATGCGGCCGTTCTCGTCCGGCCGCGTAGCAGTTCTTTTATGCGTTCGAGCTGTGCCAAACCTAGCGCGGAGTGAATGTCGCTAAGGCGGTAGTTGTATCCAAGACGCAAATGACTCAGCCAGTCGCGCTCAGTTCCCCGGCCCTGGTTGCGCAGGCTGCGACAAAGCATCGCCGTCTTTTCATCATTGGTTACAATCATTCCACCTTCGCCAGTTGTCATTTGCTTATTCGGATAAAAGGCAAAAACACCGATATCGCCGAACGTTCCGGCTTGCTTGCCTTTGTACTTTGCCCCCAACGCTTCGCAGGCGTCCTCGATGATTTGCAGATTGTACTTTCGTGCAATCCTCATGATGCCGTCCATGTCGCACGGAAGCCCAAATACATGGACCGGTAGGATGGCCCTTACCCTGCGGCTCGTCCGCGCGTCCGTCAGCGCACCGGTCTTAGTGTTAACTACACAACAGCTTTCAATGAAGCGCTGAATCTCGCGAGGATCCAAGTTGAAAGTATGCGGATCGATGTCGACGAAAACTGGAAGCGCATACTCATAGATTAGACAGTTTGAAGATGCGACGAAGCTGAACGATGTGGTAATGACCTCATCTCCGCCTCCAATGCCTTGCGCACGAACGGCCAGGTGCAGCGCGGAGGTCCCGCTATTTACGGCGACGGCGTATCGAGTGCCCACATAAGCGGCAAACTTCTCTTCAAATTCAACTACTCGCGGGCCGAGGCTGAGTTGGCCGGACCGTAAAACCCGGGTCACATATTCGACTTCCAGATCCGTGATGTCAGGACAGGAAAGCGGCACGTCCATAAGGTAGTTCTCCTTCGTAGAAGGTCGGTGTGCTAGTCTTCCTGTCTGGCCGGGCCGCGTGTAAACCGTGGTCAATCGCGAACTCCGGGAAAAGTTTGTGGCACCGGACAAGCACTCCTTCATAGTCCCCGCGGGCCAGCAATCGTTCGAACTCATCTACCTGTTCCAGAATTCTGGTGACAACCTTGCCGCCATCGGAAACCTCGAATATGCTGTCGTGCATGGTCGGTTTAAGAGTCTCCCACGACTCCCACAGCTCTTCCGTGATCTTCTCGCCCTCTTTCAGGCCAATATATTCGAATAGCAAATCCTTGCCTGGCGTCAGCCCAGAAAAAAGGGTGAAAGCGCGTGCGATTTCATAAATATTCAGAGGCTTCCCCATATCGAAGACGAACGTCTCTCCGCCGTGACCTTGAGCCGCTGCATGCAAGATCAGGCACACGGCCTCCGCAATGGTCATGAAGTATCGTGTCGCACGCGGATCAGTGATTCGAATCGGTCCGCCCTTCTGAATCTGATCGCGGAAAAGGCGAAGCACGCTGCCCGTACTTCCGGCCACGTTCCCGAAACGCACGCTCATGAACCGCGTCTGATTGGATTCCGCAAGCTCTCGGACTACTAGCTCCGTAATTTTCTTGGACAGGCCCATGTAATTGCGCGGCTTGACCGCCTTATCTGTAGAAATATTGACAAATCGGCTCGCACCGAAATCCCGAGCCGCCAGCGCTGTATTACGAGTCCCCAACACATTGTTGCGAACGGCTTCATACGGGTGAAGTTCCATGAGGTGTACATGCTTGTGTGCCGCGGCATGGAAAACGATTTCGGGCCGTTCGCTCTCGAATATCGCGCGGACTCGGTCACGACAGGTCACGTCGACAAGCCGAGGCTCTATACAAAGGGTCGGGAAGCGCTCCTGGAGTTCTAGATGGATGTAGAACAGGCTATTCTCCGCCCGTTCCACCAGAATAAGTTTGCGCGGGCTTCCAGAAGCAATTTGCCGGCATAACTCGGATCCGATTGACCCGCCCGCTCCGGTCACCAGAACAACTCGATCTCCTATTACCTCTCGAACGAAGGCAGGGTCGGCCTTCACTTCCTCTCGCTGCAGCAAATCTTCGATGCGCACAGAGCGCAAGTTTTGCGGACCTACCCTCCCGTCAACCAGTTCCGCCAGCGATGGCAGAGTGCGAACTGGAATTCCGCACTCTCGACACCCCTCGAGAATAAGCTTCATCTGCGAGCGCGTTGCGCTTGGGATGCAGATGAATACTTCTTCGACTTGCTGCTCTCGCACACGACTCGCGAGCTCCGACAGGCCGCCAAGCACCGGAACGCCACAGATCGTCGTTCCCCTCTTTTGCGGATCATCGTCGATAATGCCAACCGGAAGCACGGCAGACCCGGAATCCAAAACAAGTTCCTTGAGCACCTTTGTGCCAGCATCTCCGGCGCCTATAATCAGGGCGCGCTTGCCTCCGCTTCGCCCAATTGCGCGCTGCGCCTTGTATAACCGGAGGCCGAAGTGAAGCCCCACGAGCAAGAAAATCGACACCGTCCAGTCGAGTATGAAAAGTGCAGCGGGAAGACGCGTATCGCGCACTGCTAACCTGCTGATTGCACAGAACGCTAGGCTGCTGCTGGAAACTGCCTTCGTTATGCAGATGAACTCGGGGATGCTCGCGACGCGCAGCGAAAGCTTACACGTCCCGAAGAATAGAAAACTGAGTATCCGCAGACCGACTAGCCACAGCAGCGTGCGCGGCAGAATCTGCGAGGCCCATGTCGCCCCGTATACGTCCGAGAGAAGAGAAGTGGAAAACGCATATCCGAGGCTAGTGAGCGTTCCTTCCCAACACAAAACCACCGCCTGACATCGGAATCGCCAAGCACGCGTCGACACATAGGCCCATGTCATTCGCAG
>Ga0099829_10000505_pt1 | contig 20659 bp, 20 predicted proteins | sample CZO8metaG_3_FD_79336 | JGI IMG/M metagenome (GOLD analysis project Ga0099829, IMG submission 79336) | Vadose zone soil microbial communities from the Eel River Critical Zone Observatory, Northern California, USA - CZOApr15con2H2.8 metaG | ecosystem: Environmental > Terrestrial > Soil > Vadose...
CCCGCTCCGGCGAGCCCGTCGATTGCTTCGAGCCGCCCGCGCGGGTGCGACTGGCGGTGGCGCGCGCCCTGTGGCAAAGGCCTGAATATCTCGTCGTCCACGAGCCCGCCGCCGCCCTCGACGAGGCAGATTCGGCCGAGCTTCTGGCCCTTCTCCGCGAACTGGTCCGGGCCGAGCGGCTGGGAGCCCTCGTGAGCGGAGCGCCGACGGAGCCGCTGCTCGCGGGCGTCGACCGCGTGCTGCTGCTCTCGGAGGGCATGCTGATCTTCGACGGCGCGCCGGCGGCCGTCAGCGATTCCGGGGCCCCAGTGGCCGGGCCGCCGGCCAGCTGAAGCCGCACTCGGCGCCGGCCAGCCCGTCGGAGCCAGGACAGCCCCCGGTTCAGGTGGCGCGCGGAGACCGTGCTGATAGTGGGAGCCGTTGCGCCTCGCGCCAGAGCACGCCGTCGCGGACCCCAACCGTGCACACGGTCAAGGAGGGATGGCCGCCCAGGACCATCAACTCTTCCAGCACGATGGTGCCGGCCAGGATGATGCCGGCGCGCCGTCAAGAAATAGTCATGAAAATCATCACGACTGGGTGTGAGGACCTGATCGTGGGTGACTGTGGATAAGTCGACCGAGGAGCGCACCGGGCGACCTGGTCGTTCGGGAGGCTGTCGGTCACCCACTTCACTCAACATTTACGGGTCCGTCATCGGGCTGTAACCTGCCGCGGCGACACTTCCGCCATGACGACACGAACCATGGGGGAGGTCAAAGCGGTGATGGCCACACGGCGGCGCACCTCGGAGTCCGCTCCACCGGCATCACCCAAATCGGGCCACCGCGTTCTCGTCGTCGAGGACGAGCAGGATGTGGCCGAGCTGATCCGCTACAACCTGGCCAAGGAAGGCTACGACGTGGCCCTGGTCGGGAATGGCGCCGACGCCCTCAAGCGCGCGCGCGAGAGCAAGCCGGAAGTCATCCTTCTCGACATCATGGTGCCGCAGCTCAACGGCTGGGAGGTCTGCCGGCGGCTCAAGCAGGATCCGGAGACGCGCGGCATTCCCGTCATCATGGTCACCGGCCGCGTGGAAGAGGGGGACAAGGTCCTCGGCTTCGAGATGGGCGCCGACGACTACGTCACCAAGCCCTTCTCCCCGCGCGAGCTGGTGGCGCGGATCCGCGCGGTGGTCCGGCGGGGCAAGGCGAGCGAGGTCGGGGACCGAAAGCAGCACCTCAAGGCGGGCGACCTCGAGATCGACCGGCACCGCTTCGAGGTCATCATGAAGGGCCAGCGGGTGGATCTCACCCCCAAGGAGTTCGACCTGCTGGCCGCGCTCGTGGGCACCCCGGGGCGCGTCTTCGGGCGCGAGGAACTGCTGGATCTCGTCTGGGGCGAGGACGGCTTCGTCGAGCCCCGGACCGTGGACGTGCACGTGGCCCGGCTCCGGGCGAAGTTCACGGCTGCCCGGCTGCCTGCGCCCGGTATCGAGACCGTGCGCGGCGTCGGGTATCGCTTTCGGGAGCAGGACGCGGCGCGGCTCGGCGGCCGGAATTAACACGAACGTAACACGACGGTTATGTCACTGAAACATGGCTGCGGGATCATCCCAACATACCCATCGATAAGGGAGAAGACATGAGGAAGCGGGCGGTGATTGCGGTGGCGCTGGCGATTGCCCTGGTGACGGCGGGTCTGGCGCTGGCCGCCCCGGTGCAGCTGGATCCGGGACTGCAGGCCTACAAGTCGGTCAGCGGCGTCAGCGGCAATATCTCGAGCGTCGGCTCCGACACGCTCAACAACCTCATGACCCACTGGGCGGAGACCTTCAGCCGCTTCTACCCCAACGCGAAAGTCCAGATCGAAGGGAAGGGATCGTCGACGGCCCCGCCCGCCCTCATCGCCGGCACCGCGCAGCTGGGCCCGATGTCACGCGAGATGAAGGGGACCGAGATCGACCAGTTCGAGAAGAAGTTCGGCTACAAGCCGCTGGCCATCCGGACATCCGTGGATGCCCTCGCCGTGTTCGTCAACAAGGACAACCCGATCAAGTGCCTCAGCATGAGCCAGGTGGATGCGATCTTCTCCAAGTCCCGCCGCACGGGCTACAAGGACGACATCAACACGTGGGGGCAGGTCGGGCTCACAGGTGAGTGGGCCCAGAAGCCCATCAGTCTCTATGGCCGTAACTCGGCTTCGGGCACCTACGGGTTCTTCAAAGAGCACGTGATGAAGAACGGCGACTACAAGGACACCGTCAAGGAGCAGCCGGGCTCGGCGGCCGTGGTTCAGGGCGCGACGGTTGACCGCTTCGCCGCCGGGTACAGCGGAATCGGCTACGCCACCGCCGGGGTGCGGGCGGTGCCGCTCAGCGAAAAGGACGGTGGCAAGTGCGTGGAGGCCACGGCCGACAACTCGTACTCCGGGGCCTATCCGATGACCCGCTTCCTCTTCGTCTACATCAACAAGGCGCCCGGCAAGGCGCTCGATCCGCTGACCAGGGAATTCGTCAAGGTGATTGTCTCCCGGGAAGGGCAGGAGGGCGTGATCAAGGACGGCTACTTCCCGATCCCCGCCTCGATCGCGAAGGAAGAGCTGGCGAAGATCCAATAACGTGGCCATCAACACCGAAACCTTCACGGCGGGCGGGCCGGCATCCCCGGCCCGCCCGCTTGTCGTCAGCCGCGCCCGCACCGAGCGGCGCATCCTGGCCGACCGCTGGGCGTCGCGGCTCGTGGTTGTCGGCGGCATCGTCATCATCGCGTGCATCCTCGCCATCCTTTTCGTCATCGCCGCCGAGGTTTATCCGCTGTTCAAACCGGCCACCGCGACCTTCGCCGGCACCTACGCCGCCTCGACCGCCGGCGCCGGCCCGGCCACGGGAGACGCCGTCGGGGTAGACGAGTATCGGGAGATCGCTTACACGATCACGAGCCCCGGCAACCTCGAGTTCGTCTCGCTCAAAAGGGGGGCGCCCCCTCCACCCGTCGTGGTGGCGGGCCTGAATGGCGCCACCGTCGCATCGGTCGTCGCCCTCGACAAGACGCGGTTTCTCCTCGGCACCTCGGATGGGCGGGCGATACCGCTCGACATGAGGTTCGATGTCACGTTCAAGGATGGCAAGCGTGCGGTAGCCCCGGCGCCCGCCTTCGGACAGGCCGTGGTCCTCGACCCGGAGAAGAAGCGCGCGGTGCGCCGGCTTGCCTCGGGGGGCGCGGATACGGGCGGGGTGACGGTTGCCCAGACTGGGCCGGCCGACCTCGTCATCCAGAGCGTCATCGAGAAGAAGGCGCTCATCGGTGGAACGCGCCGCGAGGAGTCGATCCAGGCTTTCACGCCCGAGATCTCGGGCGAGATCACGGCGCTACGCCTGGACGGACGCGGTGAGGATCTCTTCATCGGCACCAGTCAAGGCAATGTGCTCCGCTACGAGATGAAGGACTCGTCGGGGCCAAAGCTCATCGAGACTACTGCCGTCACGAGCAAACCAGGCGTGCCCGTCACCGCCCTCGGATTCCTCCTGGGCGACCGGACGCTCACTGTCGGGGACGAGCAAGGCGGGGTCTCCACGTGGCAGGTGGTGCCGCCGCCCGGCGGCGGCGAGAAGCGGCTCACGCGGATCTACGAGTTCGCGCCCCATGCCGGGGCCGTGGTCGCCATGACGGCCTCGAAGCGGGACAAGAGCTTTGCCACCGCCGACGGGGCAGGTCACGTCCACATCTCCTATGGCACGTCCGGCAAGACTCTCCTACGCGTCAAGAGTGACGCGCCGGGACTTGCGGCCCTGACCTTCGGCCCAAAGAACGACGCGGTGCTGGCCGCAGACGGCAAGGGAAGGCTCGCGCAGTGGACGGTGGACAACCCGCATCCCGAGATCACGCTGAAGACGCTGTTCGGCAAGGTCTGGTACGAGGGCTACTCGCAGCCGGCCTGGGTGTGGCAGTCCACGGGCGGGACGGACGACTTCGAGGCCAAGATGAGCTTGACCCCGCTCATCTTCGGCACCATCAAGGGCACGTTGTACGCGCTTCTCTTCGCGGTGCCTATGGCGCTCCTGGCCGCGCTCTACGTTAGCGAGTTCATGCATCCGTCGGTGAAGGCATACGTCAAGCCGGTGGTCGAGATCATGGCGGCCCTCCCGAGCGTGGTCCTGGGGTTCCTGGCCGGCCTCTGGCTGGCGCCCGTTCTCGAGCCCATCGTGCCTGGCCTCTTTCTGATGCCCCTCGTGCTGCCGGTCGCGATCCTGGCCGCCTATTGCCTCTGGCGACTCGTTCCCTTACGCGTCCGCGGCCGCTTCAAGACAGGAACCGAGGCCTTTCTCCTGATCCCGGTCGTGCTCGGAGGGGTGTGGCTTGCCCTCGCCGCGGGCGGGCTCGTGGAGACCGTTCTCATGCAGGGCAACTACCGCGGCTGGATCCTCTCGGCGCTCGGTCTGACCTATGACCAGCGCAACTCGCTCGTCGTCGGGGTGGCCATGGGCTTCGCGGTCATTCCCATCATCTTCACCATCGCCGAGGACTCGCTCGCGAATGTGCCCGGCCACCTCCGGGCGGGATCGCTGGCCCTCGGAGCCACGCGCTGGCAGACAGCGCTCAGGATCGTGCTGCCCACGGGAAGCCCGGGCATCTTCTCCGCCATCATGATCGGCCTGGGCCGCGCCGTGGGCGAGACGATGATCGTCCTGATGGCGACGGGCAATACGCCCATCATGGACTGGAACATGTTCAGCGGGTTTCGCGCCATGTCGGCCAACATCGCTGTCGAGCTGCCGGAGGCGCCGGACGGCGGAACCCTCTACCGCGTGCTCTTTCTCTCGGCCTTCCTTCTCTTCTGCATGACCTTCGTGCTGAACACGGCGGCGGAGATTGTCCGGCTCAAGCTCAGGAAGAAGTACCGCTACCTATGAGCGCTCGCCACAAGGGTTTTTGGAGTGGCGGCGAGCCCTTTGTCTGGCTTACGGGCGGGGCGCTCACGCTTGCCCTCCTGCTGGTCGTTGGTCTCATCTCCCTCATCGTGTACAACGGCATGGGCTTCTTCTGGCCCAAGGCCGTCGTGCGGATGACGCTGTCCGACGGCACGGTGATGACCGGACAGCTGGTGGACCGTGAGCCGGTGCCGGGCAAGCGAAACGAGCACCGCATCAAGCTGAAGGTCGCCAACCGTGATCTCTACGGGGCCGATTTCCAATGGGTGGACGAAGTCCAGGTCGCCAAGCGTGATTACCCCGCGGACGTGGCCGTCGTTGAGCGGACCGAATGGGGCCTCCTCATCGGGACGATCAAGGAGATGCGGGACGGAGACAAGGTCATCGCGGTCGCCCCGGCCGCCTGGGCCGAGATCCAGAAGCGCCTGGGCCAGAGTGATCGCGCGCGCCGAGAAATCCGAGCCATCGAGAAGGGCGAGATCGGCGCGATCAACGCGCGCCAGGAGGCGCTCCGCCTCAAGCTCAAGGGGCTCGAGCTCAAGGGCATCACATCGGGCCCCACCGTCGAGGCGCTGCAGAAGCAGCTCGCGCCGCTCCAGGAGCAGTATCAGGTCCAGACGGCGCGCCTGGCCGAGCTGCGGAAGAGCCAGACGGAGACCATGGTGGTGACGGCGGACGGGGGCAAGGCCAAGGAGCTCCCACTCGCCCAGGTGCTCGACGTCCGCTTCCCGAACACCATGGGGCTCCTTGGCAAGACGGGCTACTACCTCGGCCATCTCTGGGAGTTCGTGGCCGGCGAGCCCCGTGAGGCCAACACCGAGGGCGGGGTGTTCCCCGCGATCTTCGGCACCATCCTGATGGTCATCCTGATGAGCATCGTGGTCACGCCGCTCGGGGTGCTCGCGGCTTTCTACCTCCGGGAATATGCTCGGCAAGGGCCGTTCGTCTCCGTGGTGCGCATCGCCGTCAACAACCTGGCCGGTGTGCCGTCCATCGTCTTCGGCGTGTTCGGTCTCGGGTTCTTCATCTACGGGGTAGGGGGCGTCATCGACCGCTTCTTCTTCGCGGAGGCCCTGCCTACACCGACGTACGGCACGGGCGGCATTCTCTGGGCCTCGCTGACCCTGGCCCTCCTGACCGTGCCCGTCGTCATCGTGGCCACCGAGGAAGGGCTGGCGGCGATCCCGGGCGGGATGCGGGAGGCCTCGCTGGCGCTCTCCGCGACCAAGCTCGAGACCACCCTCCGGGTCGTTCTCCCCGCCGTGATGCCCTCCATCCTGACCGGACTCATCCTGGCCATGGCCCGCGCCGCGGGCGAGGTGGCGCCGCTCATGATCACCGGGGTGGTCAAGCTCGCGCCGTCCTTGCCCATCGACGGGCAGTGGCCCTTCCTGCACTTCGAGCGCAAGTTCATGCACCTGGGCTTCCAGATCTACGACACGGGCTTCCAGTCGCCCAACGTGGATGCCGCGCGCCCCATGGTGTTCGCCACGACCCTGCTCCTCCTAGTCATCGTCGTCTTTCTCAACCTGTTCGCGATCGCGACGCGCAATCGACTTCGCAGGAAATACGCGACGTCTGCCGTATAGAATGTGGAGATAAGGAGACCGCCATGCCAGGAACGGTAAGCGTCACCGCGGGCCTTCACGCTCCCAGCGCTCCGGGGGCGGTGATGGAGACCCCGATGGTGGAGATCGAGCGGGTCAACCTCTGGTACGGGCCGAAGCAGGCACTCAAGGACGTGACCATGTCCATGCCCAAGCACCGGATCACGGCCTATATCGGCCCCTCCGGGTGTGGCAAGTCCACCCTCCTGCGCTGCCTCAACCGGATGAATGACCTGGTGGACGGAGTCAAGATCACCGGGAGCATCCGGATCGGGGGCACGGACGTCTACGACGCGAGCCAGGACGTGACGGACCTGCGCAAGCGGGTGGGCATGGTGTTCCAGAAGTCGAATCCCTTCCCGAAGTCCATCTTCGAGAACGTGGCCTACGGCCCGCGCATCCTGGGCGTGCACGCCCGCACGGACCTCGAGGGGCTCGTGGAGCGGAGCCTGCGGAATGCCGCGCTCTGGGATGAAGTCCACGACCGACTTCACGAGTCCGCTCTCGGACTGTCCGGCGGGCAGCAGCAGCGGCTGTGCATCGCGCGCGCCATCGCCGTGGAGCCTGACGTGCTCCTCATGGACGAGCCCTGCTCGGCCCTCGATCCCATCGCCACCGCGAAGATCGAAGATCTCATGCTCGAGCTCAAGAACAGCTACACCATCGTGATCGTCACCCACAACATGCAGCAGGCGGCGAGGGTGAGCGACTACACGGGCTTCATGCTGCTGGGGGAGTTGGTGGAGTTCGGGGTGACCCGCGAGCTCTTCACCAACCCCAGGAACAAGAAGACGGAAGACTACATCACCGGCCGGTTCGGCTAGACCGAGCCCGGAGACTGCCATGCAAAGGCACTTCCACGAAGAGCTCGAGGCTCTCAAGCAGACGCTGCTCGCCATGGGCGGGCTGGTCGAGGACCAGATCCGCCGCGTGATGCGCGCCCTGCTCGAGCGGGACGATGCCCTCGCCCAGGAGGTGATCGACCGGGACCAGCAGGTCAACGCCTACGACGTCGAGGTGGACGAGACCTGCGTCAGCCTCCTCGCCCTCCATCAGCCCACGGCGGGAGATCTCCGCTTCATCACCACGGCCATGAAGATCGTGACCGACCTCGAGCGGATCGGCGACCAGGCCGTCAACATCGCCCAGCGCGTGCTCGAGCTGAACCGGGAGCCCCAGCTCAAGCCGTATATCGACCTGCCCCGCATGGCCGAGAAGGCCCAGCACATGGTCAAGGAGAGCCTGGACGCCTTCGTGGCGCGCGATACAGAGCTCGCCCGCAAGGTGTGCGCCGAGGACGCCGATGTCGATGCCCTCAAGGAGCAGCTCTTCCGGGAGCTCCTGACCTTCATGATGGAAGACCCCAAGACCATCCCCCGCGCCATCCGGCTCATCCTCATCTCGCGCTTCATGGAGCGCGTGGCCGACCACGCGACCAATATCGCGGAGATGGTCATTTACCTCGTCGATGCGAAGATGGTGCGGCATACCCTCGCCTGAGAGGGTGGGGTGTATGCTGAGCCTGTGAGCAGAGAGAGACGCTACCAGCTCCAGGACGAGGAAGCCAATCGCCAGATCGAGGCCCTTCTCGAGCGCCTGCGGGTGCCCGCGGACACCTGGCGCTACCACGCCGAGCTGCTGACCACCGTCCTCAAGACCGTCGAGGACAAGACGCCGGTCGCCGACCTCAAGATCGCCAGCGCCGCCCTGAAAGAGCTCCGCTACGGCTTCAAGGTCTTCGCTCCCTATCGCGAGACGCCGAAGGTGACGGTCTTCGGCTCGGCGCGCACGCCCGCGGACCATCCCGTCTCCGTGCAGGCGCGCTCCTTCGGCCGGCGCATGGCCGACCAGGGGTGGATGGTCATCACGGGGGCGGGCAGTGGCGTCATGGGCGCCGCCCAGGAGGGAGCGGGGCGCGAGCGGTCGTTCGGCATGAACATCCGTCTGCCCTTCGAGCAGGACGCCAACCCGTGGATCGCCGACGACCCCAAGCTCATATCCTTCAAGTATTTCTTCACCCGCAAGCTCTTCCTCCTCCGCGAGGCATGGGCCATGGCGTTCTTTCCCGGAGGGTTCGGCACGGGCGACGAGGCCTTCGAGGCACTGACCCTCATCCAGACGGGCAAGACGGAGCTGGTGCCCGTGGTGCTCATCGATGCCCCCGGCGGCCAATTCTGGCGGCGCTGGACGGAATTCGTCCAGGAGCAGATGGCCGACCAGGGGATGGTCTCGCCGGAGGATCTATCGCTCTTCCGCGTCACGGACAGCGTGGAAGAAGCGGCGGAGGAGATCGAGCGCTTCTACCGGATCTTTCACTCGCACCGCTACGTGGGCGACAGCTTCGCCATGCGCCTGCGTCGACCCCTCGCCCCCGCCATCGTCGCCGAGATCTCGCTTCGCTTCTCCGACATCTTGAAGGGGCCGGCCGAGCAGGTGCCCGGCCCCCTCCCCGCCGAGCGGGGAGAGTTTCCCGACCTCCCGCGCCTCGTGCTCCCCTTCAATCGAAGCGGATTCTCTCGCCTCCGTCAGCTCATCGACTTCGTCAACGCGAGCTAGCCACCTGACCGGAGAAGGCGGTGAGAAGGTCGCGGTCGCGCGGGTAGGTGAGGAGCTCCGCGGCGTCCTCGAGAGAGACCCAGCGGACTCCGTCGACCTCGTTGCGGGGCTCGGCCACGCCCCCGTCGGGATCCATCATCCAGTAGCGCACGATCTTGAGCCGGCCCTTGCCGTCCCGGTGAGAGGTGGTGGCGAGCTCTCGTCCCAGCACGCACCGGAGCCCCGTCTCCTCCTCGACCTCGCGTAGCGCGCACGCCTCGTGCGTTTCCCCCGCCTCCAGCTTTCCCTTGGGGAAGGTCCAGTCCTGTCGACGCGGCCGATGGATGAGGAGCACTTCGTGGTCACCTCGTTTGCTCTGGCGAGAGATGACTCCACCCGCCGCGTGGACGACGCCCCGGCTGCTCATGCCATCAGTATGCGACGCCGGACAGGCTCCTACCTAGCTTTCCGGCGTCGTCACCGTTTCTTCGCAGAGCCGAAAGGCCACGGCAATAGCCACGCGCTAGGCTTTCGTGCATGGAGGCATCATGACCACCGACGAGCTCCTGAGTGATTTGCGAGCATCGCGCGCCGACTTGGCGCGCCTGATCGAAACGGTGATACGTGACCGAATCCCGTACATCGTCATCCCCACGCAGGCCGTGCAGGTATGGAGAGAAGAGGAGCCGCAGCGCTGGGCGGAAGCCGCGGGATGGTTGGCTGCCCACAATGTGGCCCTCGTTCAGGTATGAGCCGGAGCGCTCACCTGCGCTTGTACCGTCATTCCGTCGTCCAGGCTTTGTCTCCGCGGCGCTTGAGCTTCGGCCACTGCTCGAAGAAGTCCGTCTGGGCCGCGTGACGCCGGGCACGCTGCCGGGTCACGAGCTTCCCGGCGAGCAATCGCTCGGGGCGGCCGCCGTCGCGACCGACAAGAGCGCGGAGGCGCTCTTCTGCCACGACGGCGTCCTGGTGCTCTCCCAGGATGTCCTGGATCTTCTTGGCCCTGGCCACGAATCGTTTGGCGGGCCGGCCCACCATGGTCTGCGCGAGCTCCGCCGCGTAACGAGCTTGCTTGACCTTGATCCGCACCGCATGCAGGTCAGCATTGGTCGGGGTCTCGGGCAAGGCCTTGACCGCTTTGCGAAGCTTCCTGAACTGGCCCGCGGCGATGGCAGGCAGGGAGAGCTTCGCCGTCACTACAGCCGGATGCTCGATGGCGTTGTCCAGGCGATCCAGAAGCCTGATATAGCGCGGCCCGTCGAGAGCAGCGAGGAGATTGATTCTCGCGCGGGCCCGCTGAGCGTCCAGGCGGTCGAGGAGTGCCCGACCCTCGACGCGGCCGGCTGACTTCAGCGAAGACAGCTCGGCGCGAAGGTGTTGCCGGAAGACATCGAGATCCCGTAGATCACCGAGCAGGGTGCCGAGCCAGTCGAGCGCGGTCCGGAGCCCGCCGAGCCACTCGGGATCGAACATCTCTCGGGCTGCGCCCAGAATCGCTCGCAGTCGTCGGACCGCCGTGCGCATCTTGTGGAGTTGTTCGGGATCGGTCCCTGCTCTCGTGCCCGGCTCATGCGCTCGGATCGCCTCCACCTGCTCGAGCATCAGGGCCAGGATGCGGTCACGGGCCGGGCTGCTGACCGCGGCGCTCCCGCTCTTGAGAGGGTGAGCCTGTTTCATGCTATTCCGCTTCGGGGCGCTCCTCGGTGAGCTGGCACTCCGCGCAGACCCAGGTCCGCACGGGGGTCATCGTCTTCGCGTTCCGCCGGAGCGTCCAGGGAAAGAAGGCCCGGGCGCCGCAGTGTGGGCAGCGTTCCACCTTCTGCCCTGGCTGAACCGAGGACGGCAGCCAGGGGATCTTGGAGGGCATCGCGGGCATTCTACCGTAAGATGTCGCGGTGCCGACGGCGTACGTCGTCCTCATTTTCGCCAATGTCGTCTACGGCTCGAGCTATGCCGTCAGCCGCGTGGTGCTCGAGCACATGGGGCCGGCCACGCTCTCGTTCTGCCGGCTCCTCATCGGCTCCCTCGTTCTCGTGCCGCTCGCCCTCGCCCAGCGCCGGGAGGACCGGCGGCTCTCCCGGAGCGACCGGTGGAGTATCTTCTGGATGGGCCTCTTCGGCTTCGCGGCGGCGTTCGCCTTCGGCAACTGGGGCCTCCGTCTGTCGACCGCCACCAACGCCGCCCTCCTCATCACCGTGGAGCCCGTGTCCCTCATCCTGCTCTCGCCCCTCGTGCTGGGCGAGCGCCTCACGCGCCGCGAAGGCGTGGGCGCCCTCCTGACCGTGGTCGGCGCGACCGTGGTCGTGCTGAACGGGATCCCGGGGGCGAGCGTGGCGATCGCCCCGCACTGGCGGGGCGACCTGCTCCTCGTCCTCTCCGGAGTCGCCTATGCCGGCTACTCGCTCTTCGGCCGCGACGTGCTGGCGCGACACCGAGCCGTGCCGGTCACGGCCTGGTCCATCCTGTGGGGGCTGGTGGTCATGGCGCCCTTCACGGTGGCGGAATGGGTGGCGGGGGAGAGGCCGGAGTGGACGCAGACGGTCATCATCGGGACGCTCTACCTGGGCTTGGTGATCACCGCGCTGGGGTACCTGATCTGGAACTGGGCGCTGGAGCGGGTGGAAGCGCCACGCCTGGCCATCTTCGTGAACATCCAGCCCCTCGCCGGCGCTCTCCTCGGTGTGGTGGCGCTCCGGGAGGCGCTCACCATCTATACGGTCGCGGGAGGCGTCCTCATACTGGTCGGTGTCCACACGACCCTCCTGGCCAAGCGAGCCCAAAGGGGCTCCATAGGCTAGAATAAGCGCCATGAGACGCATCCGCGTGGGGCTGGCGCAGATCAATCCGACGGTGGGCGCCATCGAGGCCAATGCGCGGCTCGTCCTGGACTGGATGGAGCGCGCCCGCGCGGCGGGTTGTGACCTCGTGGCTTTCCCCGAGCTCGCCCTCACCGGCTATCCTCCCGAGGATCTGCTCTTCAAGACCGCGTTCATCGAGGCCAACCTGAGGGCACTGGCGGATGTCGCCCGCCAGAGCCGGGGCATCACGGCCGTGGTCGGGTATGTCGACAAGCGCGACGACATCTTCAATGCCGCCGCCGTTCTCCATGACGGCGCGCAGGTGGGCACGTACCACAAGCAGTACCTGCCCAATTACGGCGTCTTCGACGAGAACCGCTATTTCCAGTCCGGCACGGAGGCGCCCGTGTTCGCCGTGGGCGCCACGGTGCTCGCGGCCAACATCTGCGAGGACATCTGGTATCCCACGGGGCCCACCACCCTGCAGGCCCTGGCGGGGGCCGAGCTGGTGGTGACGATCAACGCGTCGCCCTACCACGCGGGCAAGGCCCAGTTCCGCGAGAAGATGCTGGCCACGCGGGCGGCCGACGATCTCGTGTGCCTGGCCTTCGTCAACACGGTGGGTGGCCAGGACGAGCTCGTCTTCGACGGGCAGTCCTTCATCTTCAACGAGAAGGGGGAGCGGATCGCGCGCGGCCGGGCCTTCGAGGAAGACCTCGTGGTGGCCGATCTCGATCTCGACGAGATCTTCCGCGCGCGCCTACACGACTCCCGCCGGCGCAAGGAGAAGCTCCGCGCGGCGGGGCCGACGCGCATCTCCCTCCCCCCGCTGCCCCGCCGCGAGAAGCCCAGGCCGCCCGCCCACGAGATCCAGGCCCTCGAGCCCGTGGAGGAGATCTATCAGGCCCTCGTCCTCGGCACGCGAGACTACGTCACCAAGATCGGCTACAAGCACGTGGTCATCGGGCTGAGCGGCGGGATCGACTCCGCGCTCGTGGCGGCCATCGCCGTGGACGCGCTCGGCGCCGCGAACGTCACGGGCGTGACCATGCCCTCACCCTTCTCCTCGGTGGGGACGCGGCGGGACGCCGCGCGGCTGGCCAAGAATCTCGGGATCGACATGCTCCGCGTGCCCATCACCGGCGTGCTCAAGGCCTACAAGCGCGCCCTGGCCGCGGCCTTCAAGGGGCTCAAGGAAGACGTCACGGAGGAGAACCTCCAGGCGCGCATCCGGGGCAACTACCTGATGGCGCTCTCGAACAAGTTCAGCTGGCTCGTCCTCAATACCGGCAACAAGAGCGAGATCGCCGTCGGATACACCACGCTCTACGGCGACATGGCGGGGGGCTTCGCGGTCATCAAGGACTGCCCGAAGATGCTGGTCTACAAGCTCTCCGAGCACGCCAACGCCCGGGTGGGGCGCGAGCTGATCCCGAAGGCCGTTTTCACGCGACCGCCCTCGGCTGAGCTTCGTCCGGACCAGACTGATGAGGACACGCTGCCGCCCGATGCGGAGCTCGACGCCATCCTCGAATGCTACGTCGAGGGCGACCAGGGCGTGGCCGACATCGTGGCACGGGGCTTCGACGCGCCCACGGTCAAGCGCGTCATCGCGATGGTCGACCGAAACGAGTACAAGCGCCGCCAGGGTGCCATCGGCATCAAGATCACCCCCCGCGCCTTCGGCAAAGACTGGCGCCTCCCCATCGTGAACAAGTTCCGCGAATAGTTCTTCGGCGTAGAGAGCGGAGGGCGGGATGCGACTCAGTGTGGTCCACGAGGGGAGCGCCCCCTGCCCTGCCCGGCGTGTCTTCCACGATCCTGCGAAGACCGAGCGCGTTAGTTAGCGGGGAGGGCGTCGAGCGACTGCAGGGTCGCGAGGCGGCGGTAGATGCCGTCCTCGCGGGCCATCAGCTCCTCGTGGGTGCCGATCTCGGCGATGCGCCCGCCGTGGACGACGACCACGCGGTCGGCATGCTTCACCGTGGCGAGCCGGTGGGCGATCACCAGCACCGTCCGGTTCTTCATCAGCTCGCCGAGCGCCTGCTGGACCAGGAACTCGCTCTCGGCATCGAGGTCGGAGGTCGCCTCATCCAGGATCAGAATCGGCGGGTCCTTCAGGAACGCGCGGGCGATGGCGAGGCGCTGGCGCTGCCCGCCCGAGAGCTTGACCCCGCGCTCGCCCACCGGCGTCGCGTATCCCTCGGGCAGCACGGCCACGAACTCGTGGGCCTGCGCCATTCTTGCGGCGTTTTCGATGTCGGCCTGGGTGGCGCCGGGCCTGCCGTAGCCGATGTTGTAGCCAATGGTGTCGGCGAAGAGGAAGGTTTCCTGGGTGACGATGCCCATGAGCGCCCGGAGCGAGGCGACCGACACCTCGCGGATGTCACGGCCGTCGAGGATGATACGCCCGGCCTGGACGTCGTGGAAGCGCGGCACGAGGTCCATGAGAGTCGTCTTGCCCGCTCCCGACATGCCGACGAAGGCGACCATCTCTCCCTTGCGCACGGTGAGGGAGACGTCGGCGAGCGCGTCCTCCTCGGCCTCGGGGTAGCGAAAGGACACGCTCTCGAAGACGAGCCGGTCGTGGAAGTCCCGAACCGGTTCCGCGCCGGGGCGGTCGGCAATGGTCGGGGGCGTGTCGAGGATCTCGAACACGCGCTCGACGGACGAGCGCGACTGCTGGACGGTGTTCATCATGCGCCCGAGCTGGCGCACCGGCCCGTAGAGGAGGATGACGGCCGCCGTGAAGGAGAAGAACTCGCCGGGCGTCAGCGCCCCGCTGATGACGCGATAGCCGCCGTACCAGATGGCGCCCATGATCCCCAGCGCTCCCAGGATCTCCATGAGGGGCTCGGCCAGCTCGTCCACGCGGTGGTCCTTGAGGGCGAGCCTCAGGAGGCGCTCGTTGACACCGTCGAAGCGGTCCTGCTGGAGGCGCTCGCGGCCGAAGGCCTTGACGATCTTGTTTCCGGTGAAGGCCTCCTGCAGGACGATATTGAGCTCGCTCATCTTTTCCTGCGAGCGCTTCCCGATCTTGTAGAGCTTGCGGCCGACGGTGCGGAACAGCACGCCGACGGCGGGGAAGATGAGGACGGCGATCAGCGCCAACACCCACTCGCGCAGGAACATGACGGTGAGGAGGGCGACGATGGTGCCGACCTGCCGGACGCCCATCACGAGCACCGTCGAAGACAGCCGGGCGAGGCGGTTCACGTCGTTGACGACCCGGGTCATCAGCTCCGCCGAGTGGATCTGCGCATAGAAGGACAGGGACATGCCCTGGATGTGGCGGTAGAGCTCCCGCCGGATGCGGGCGATCACGCGCTCGCCGACGGACGCCATCAGGTACGACTGCCAGTAGCGCCCGAAGCCCTTGACGATGTAGGTACCGAGGAGCACGAGCGGAAGAACCTTGAGCATGAAGAGATCGCGCTTGACGAAGATGTCGTCCAGGGCGGGCTTGACGAGCCAGGCGATGAAGCCCTCGCAGGAGGAAACGACCAGGGCCATGGAGCTGCCAAGGATGAGCAAGGTCAGGTAGGGCCGGAGATACGGCCACAGCCTCAGCAGCAGGCGGTACCGGTCTTTCGCGGCCATCAGGCGAGGCGCTTGGCTGCGAGCAGGCGCCGGTAGAGGGCCTCGGTGCGGTCGATCTTGGCGGTCACGGAGAACTCGGCCTCGACGCGCTTGCGCCCCGTCCGCGCCATCGCGACCGCCCGACCCGGATCCTCGATCATCCGCAGGATGCAGCGCGCGAGGGCGCCGGCATCCCGCGGCGGAAAGAGGTAGCCGGTCTCGCCGTCGGTGATGAGCTCGGGATTGCCCTCGAGCTCCGTGCCGATGACGGCAGTCTCGACGGCCAGGGCTTCGCGGAGCGTGCCGGTGATGCCGAGGCCTGCGTAGGAGGCATCCACGCAGACGTCGCTCGCGGCCAGGATCTCCGGGATGTCTTCCCGGTACAGGAACACGTGCGTGCGGTCGGCCAGGCCGCGGGCCGCAGCCTTCTCGCGGAGGATCTTGGCCTTGGCCTCGTTGGCGCCCACGAAGAGGAGGCGAGCCTGGGGTGCCCGCGTCGCCACGGTCTTCATGGCGTCCATGGTGTCGTCGTTGCCCTTCCAGCTCCGGATGCCGATCTGAGTGACGAGGTAGTGCTCGGAGCCGAGGCCGAGCTCGCGGCGGACGCGGGTCCGGTCCACGCCGGGGTGGAAGCGCGCCGTGTCCGTGCCGGAGTAGATGACGTGGATCTTGTCCGCACGAACGCCCTGCGAGACGAGCCCGCGCTTGATGGACTCCGAGACGGCGACGATGGCGGTCACCCGCTTCGTCGTGTAGCCGAGCCTGCTGAACGCGTCGATCGGAAAGCTCACGCCCCGATTGAGGATGAGTACCGGGATCTTCGTGAAGAGGCCCGCCATCATTGCCAGGGTCCGCGCCTTGCCCTTCTGGGCGTGGACGACCTGGATGCGGTGCCGGCGGAGGAGCCGCACGAGTGGCGGGACGGACTTCACGTCCGCCTCGGAACGCATGGGCACGGCCTGGTAGGCCAGGCCCGCCTCGGCACACTTCTCGGCCCAGCCCTCGCCCGGGCGGGTGGCCACGGCGACGTGGTGGCCGCGGTCCTTCAGGCCGCGCGCCAGCTCGAGGAGCTGGACGGCGGCGCCGGTGAAGTAGTCGCTCTTCGGGTAGAGCTGGAGGATTCGGAGCGGTTCGCTCACGCCTTGAAGAAGCTTCGCGCCGCCGTCACGACTTCGTCGACCTCGGCGAGGGTGTGCCCGGCGGAGATGGGCAGGCTCAGGATCTCTTTCACGATCCGCTCGGTGTGCTCGAGCGGTCCGGGCTTGAGGTACTCGACGGCCGGCTGCTGGTGGCTGGCCACGGGGTAGTGAATGCCCGTCGCGATGCCCTTGTCCTTGAGGAAGGTCGCGAGCTCCGCGCGCCGGGCCGTGCGCACCACGTAGAGATGGTAGACGTGCCGCGCGCCCGGAGACTCCGCCGGCAGCACGAGGGGCAGGCCCGCGAGCCCCGCCGTATACCGGGCGGCCAGCTTGCGACGGTGGTCGTTCATGGTGTCGAGGCGGCGCAGGAGCACGCGCCCGACGGCGGCCTGGATGTCGTTGAAGCGCAGGTTGAAGCCGATCTCGACGTGGATGTCCTTGTTCTGCCGGCCGTGGTCGCGAATGCGCCGGCAGCGCGCCGCCACCTCGTCGTCCTCGGTGAGGAGGAGGCCGCCGTCGCCCATGACGGTGAGGTTCTTCGACGGGTAGAACGAGAACGCGGCGGCGCGGCCGAACGAGCCGACCTTCTTGCCCTGCCACGCGGCCCCATGGGCCTGGGCGCAGTCCTCCAGGAGCCAGAGCTTGTGCTTGGCGCAGAGGTCCTGGATGGCGGAAAGGTTGGCCGGGTGGCCGTAGAGGTGCACGGGAATGAAACCGACCGTGCGCGGGGTCACTTTGGCGGCGGCATCCTTGACGTCCACCGTATAGGTCTCGTCGATGTCCACGAAGACCGGCGTCACTCCCGCGAAGCAGATGGCCTCGATGGTGGGGAAGGCCGTGTGCGACGGCACGAGGATCTCGTCGCCCGCCTTGGCGCCGAAGGCCTTGATCAGCATCCAGAGCGCCGAGGTGGCGCTCGTCGTCAGGACAGCGTGCTTGGCGCCGTTGTAGGCGGCGAACTCCTTCTCGAAGGCCTTGCACTCCGGGCCCAGGATGTACTGCCCCGACTCGACGGCGGCGATGACCGCCTGCTTGACCTCGTCGTCCACCGGCGGCCGCGAGAGCGGAATGGGCATCAGTTGACTCCTCCTACGTTTTCGAGGCGGGATCGTGGAGGCGGCGGTACTTGCCGCGGTAGTAGAGAAGCGGCTCGAAGCCGGCGTCGCCGCGGGACTCCGCGGCCTCGACCCGGCCCACGAGGATGGTGTGGTCCCCCGCAGGGTAGGCGTGGACGGTCGCGCATTCGAGCTCGGCGAGCGAATCCTTGAGCACGGGCAGCCCGAGCGCGCTCTGGCGGAAATCGACGCCCTCGAACTTCTCCGACGGGTGCGCGGCCGGCTTCGTCGCGAAGCGCGAGGATACCGTCTCGTGGTGCCCGGCCAGGATGTTGACGGCGAAGTGGCTGGCCGCGGCCAGCGCGGGGTAGCTGTGCGCGTCGTGGGCGACGCAGACGAGGACCAGCGGTGGATTGAGGGAGACTGACGTGAAAGCACTGGCGGTGAGGCCGGCGGGGCGGCCTTCCGGGTCCATCGTGGTAATGACGGTGACGCCCGAGCAGAAGTGGCCCAGGACGCGGCGGAAATCGTCGGGTCCGATCACCCGTCTTTTGTAGCAGTTTCGCCCCGATTTTTCAACTTCTTTGCGGAGTTGGAGCGCATCGCGCAGGGGTTGTTCCTTGACGCGCTCGCGGTGACGACCCTATACTCCGATGAGACGCACCGACCGCGATCCGAGGAGACGAACTCTCCCATGGCAGACATGCCCAAGCCCGGCGCCCCAGCGGCCGCCTTCATTCCCGAGGTCCAGCACACCGTCGCCGTGTCGTCAGGCAAGGGCGGGGTTGGCAAGTCCACGGTGGCCGTCAACCTGGCGCTGGCGCTCAAGCAAAAGGGGCACGCAGTGGGGCTGGTGGACGTGGACGTCTACGGCCCCGACGTGCCGATCATGATGGGCGCCAAAGGCAAGCCCGGGATGTTCGACAACAAGATCATCCCGGTCGAGGCCCACGGCATCAAGATCATGTCCATCGGGCTCCTCGTCGCCGAGCGCGAGGCGCTGGTCTGGCGCGGGCCGATGATCCACTCCGCCGTCCAGCAGTTCCTGCGCGACGTCATGTGGGGCCCGCTCGACTACCTCGTCTTCGACATGCCACCGGGCACGGGCGATGCGCAGCTCTCGCTGTCCCAGGTCGTGCCGCTGGGCGGCGTAGTCATGGTGACCAGGCCCCAGGATGTGGCGCTCCTCGACGTCCGCAAGGCGCTCGCCATGTTCCGCAAGCTCAACGTCCCCATCCTGGGCATCGTCGAGAACATGAGCTGCTTCGTCGCCCCGGACACCGGCGCCAAGTACGCTATTTTCGGAGAAGGCGGCGGCGACAAGGTGGCTGAAGAGTTCGGCGTGCCCCTCCTCGCGCGCATCCCGCTCGAAATCGACACGCGAAAAGGCGGCGATGCGGGCGTCCCCATCGTGGTGGGCCTGCCCGACTCGGCCCAGGCCGCGTCGTTCCGCGCGCTCGCCGACGCCGTCGCCGAGCGTCTGGGAACCCTCTCGGCGCTCAAGCTGCCGACCATCGGCTGACACGAGCCGCGCGGTGGCCAAGATCTTCCTCCCGATCTTTCCGCTGCCCGACCTGAGCTTCTTTCCCCACACGCTGCTGCCGCTCCACGTCTTCGAGGCGCGGTACCGCGCCATGGTCATGGACTGCCTCGCCCGCGACAAGCGCATGGCGGTGGTCGGGCTCAAGCCGGGCTACGAGTCGACCTACGACGCCAAGCCCGCCGTCTACCAGATCGCGGGAGTCGGGCGCATCGTCCAGTGTGAGCGGCTCGCGACCGGGCGCTTCAACATCCTCCTCAAGGGCGAGACGCGCGTCCGCATCGACCGCGAGCTGCCCGCCGACACGCTCTACCGGATGGTCGCCGGCACCCTGCTCGGCGAGACCGGCGCGGAGCGTGACGGCGTGGGCGCCCTCGCGGCGCGCGTGACCGACCGGTGCCTCGGCATCCTGCGGGCGGTCAATCGCCCGACGGCCGAGATGGAGAAGGCGCTGGCCGGCGCGGCGCCGGGAGCGGTGTGCGACCGGATCGCCTCCGCCATCATTCCCGAGGCGGCCGCGAGGCAGGCGCTGCTCGAAGAGGTGGACGTGGAGCGGCGGCTTTCGAAGCTGGCGGAGGCCCTCGACGACCTCCACACCCAGCTGAGCGGAGACCGGTGATGAAGCCGATGGTACTCCTTGCGCTCCTGCTGCTGCTCCTGCCCGCGCCGGCCGACCCGGCTTCGAAGGCCTGGGGGTGGCTCGGCGTGCGCATCCGGGACCTCTCGGAGCAGGAGATGGAGGAGATCTCCCAGAAGCACGGGCTGCGAGAGGGGTTCGGCGTGATGATCGTGGAAGTGATGAAGGAGACGCCCGCCGAGGCCTCGGGCCTCAAGAACGGGGATCTCGTGGTGGCGTTCCGCGAGCGGCCGGTGGTGGACACACGGACGCTCCAGCGACTCGTCGCCTCGACCGCGGCCGGGGAGACGGTGCCGCTGACCGTGCTCAGGCGTGACGACACCGGCCGACGACGCGTGACGGTGCGGGTCGGCCTGATGCCCGACACGGTCGCCGCGGACCGCATCGCCGCGGAGTTCGGCTTCCTCGTGCGCGATCCCGACGCGCAGGACAACGGGGGCGCCGCGCGCCTGTCGGACGGCCCGCCCACCGTGGCTGCCGTCGTGAGGCGGAGCTCCGCGGAGGCGGCCGGGCTCGAGGTCGGCGACGTGCTGGTCGAGGTCAACGGCCACCCGGTGCTGACCTTGTCGGCGGCGCGCGAGGCACTGCTCGCGTCACCCCTCGAGCGGCCGCTGCCGCTCGTCGTGAAGCGGGATTCCGAGCGCCTCGCCCTGACGCTGGAGTCGCCGGGGATCATGCAGTAGCCCACCATTACGTTGCGCAAGCCAGATGCTGTCCCGGCCTTCTGTCGCGAGATCGTCAAGGCGCTGGGGAAAAGCGCCTAGGCTCGATATAATGCCGGGGACATGATCGTCCTCGGCATCAACGAAACACACTGCGCCACGGCGGCCGTCCTTCGGGACGGCCGCATCGTGGGCTGC
>Ga0099829_10000513_pt1 | contig 20558 bp, 16 predicted proteins | sample CZO8metaG_3_FD_79336 | JGI IMG/M metagenome (GOLD analysis project Ga0099829, IMG submission 79336) | Vadose zone soil microbial communities from the Eel River Critical Zone Observatory, Northern California, USA - CZOApr15con2H2.8 metaG | ecosystem: Environmental > Terrestrial > Soil > Vadose...
AAGCCCCGGCTGGAAGTACTTGTCGAAGCGCTCCATCAGCAGGTGGCTGCCCTTCACCCACTCCACGAACTTGAACGGCCCGCAGCCGATGATCGCCCCCGGCTTACCCTGCTTGCGGTCGTCGACCGTGAACTTCTGGATGGAGGCCGGCGAGAGGAGGATCAGCCCGGTTCGGTAGGCCGCAAGCATGTGCATGAAGAAGGCGTAGGGGTGGCTGAGCCGGACCTGCACGGTCTGGGGGTCGAGGACCTCGACGCTATGGACCGGCTCGTAGAAGGGCCGCATCCCGGACTTGGTGGCCGGGTCCCGCATGCGGTCGATATTGAACTTGACCGCGGCGGCGTCCACCGCGGTGCCGTCGTGGAAGAGGACGTTCTTCCGGAGCTTGAAGGTGTAGAGGAGGCCGTCGGGCGAGGTCTGCCAGGAGTCGGCCGCGTCACCCACGAACTTGCCGTCGGGCGTGATGTTGACGAGGCCGCAGCCGACGTTCATGGCGACCCACATCATTTCGTAGCCGGGGGCGGTGTGGAAATCGAGGTGGGCGATCTCGTTGCCGTAGCTCACGCGGAGCGTGCCCCCGCGCTTCGGCGTCTGGGCCAGCGCCGCGCTGGACACGAGGGCGAGCGAGATCACCAGAGCGGTCAGGACGAGCAGGACGCGTCGACGGTTCATCGGCATGACTCCTTCCGGCGACCGGGCGCCGCCGCGAGAGCATGATAGGTCGTTACATGGGGTCGGGGCTCCTCCTGTCGGAATCGGATCGGATCACGCCACGCGTGCTCCCGGGGTCCGCCGGGAGGCGGACGAGGAATCGGGACGTTGCGGGAGTGTGTCCCCGAACCCGATCCGTTTGCAACTGAATTCGACGGGACCCCTGCCCGCGGTAAGAGCACCCGGCGGATGCCGTAGGCGGCCCGCCTCCGACCCTCGGACCTGCCGTGTCTTGTCGCCCGGCCCGACGGGAATCGGCACCGCGGTCCGCGTCGGCGTGAGCCCCGGTGGAATCCAGCGGCGGTCCGGGCGTGGCGGGCGCCCATCCGACCGCGTGCCGGGGGTGGCATCCGCATTGCACCGATCCCCTTGGCCTGCGCGGCACGGGCTGAGCCGAGGGAGTGACAATGCGGGTCCTGATCGCAGAAGACGACACGACGTCCCGGGTGATCCTTGCCGAGATCGTGGCCCAGCTCGGCCACGAGGTCGTGACCGCGGTGAACGGCCAAGAGGCCTGGGCGATCTTTCACCGCGAGCACGTGCCGCTCGTCATCTCCGACTGGATGATGCCGGACCTCGACGGCATCGAGCTCATCCGCCGCATCCGCGCCGAGAACCGCGCCCGGTACACCTACGTCGTCCTGCTCACTGCGCTCGGTGGGAAGGAGAACTATCTCGAGGCGATGCGCGCGGGCGCCGACGACTTCGCCAACAAGCCACTCGACTCGGACCAGCTCCACGCCCGGCTCCGGGTCGCGGAGCGGATCCTGGGCCTCCAGCGGGAGCTGGTCCAGCTCGAGCTGAGCCAGCAGCAGATCGTGCAGCAGGAGCGCCTGCGGGCGCTCGGCGAGATGGCCAGCGGTATCGCCCACGATTTCAACAACGCCCTGTCGGTGGTGTGCGGCTTCACCGACATCCTGCTCCTGCGGCCGGAGGATCTGGACGACAAGGAGAAGGTGAGGCAGCGCCTGGAGCTGATTCGCACCGCCGGACGCGACGCCGCCCACCTCGTGAGTCGCCTCACCGAGTTCTACCGGCCTCGCGACGAATCGGAGGTGTTCGTGGCCGTCGACCTCAACGAGGTGATCCGGACCGCGGTCGCGCTCACCGAGCCCCGGTGGAAGGCGCAAGCCCGGTCCCGCGGCGCCTCCGTCCACGTGGAGACGGACCTCCCCGAGGCGCCCCGCGTCGAGGGGAATGTCTCCGAGCTCCGGGACGTCCTGATGAACCTGATCTTCAACGCGGTGGACGCCATGCCGCAGGGAGGCACGCTGCGGATCGCGACGGAGCTCGACGGGACGCGGGACACGGTGCTCGTGACGGTCGAGGATACCGGCACCGGAATGACGCCGGAGGTCCGCCGCCGGTGCCTGGAGCCCTTCTTCACGACGAAGGGCGAGCGGGGGACCGGCCTGGGGCTGGCCATGACCTACGGAGTCATCAAGCGCCACCGCGGCACGATCGACGTCGAGAGCCAGCCCGGTGAGGGGACGACGTTCCGCATCCGGCTGCCCGCGGGCGCGGACCGGCCGGTCGCGCCGCGCCAGGCGCGGGTGGAGGCGGTGCTCCGCCCGCTTCGGGTGCTGGTGGTCGAAGACGAGCTGGTGCCGCGCCAGGTCGTCGTGGAATACCTGACCGGTGACGGGCACATCGTGGAGACGGCCATGAACGGCCACCAGGGCCTCCAGCGCTTCCAGACGGGCGGATTCGACGTCGTCATCACCGACCGGGCCATGCCGCAGATGAACGGGCAGCTCGCCGCGGCCATCGAGCAGATGGCGCCTCACAAGCCGGCGGTGATCATGCTGAGCGGATTCGGCGATGAGGCCGGGCCGGCCGGCGAGCTCCCGCCGGGCGTGGACTTCGTGCTGGCCAAGCCCGTACCGCTCGAGCGGCTGCGGGACGCTCTCCGGCGGCTCACGTAGTCCGCCGAGCGCCATGCCGCCCCCCTCGCGACCACGTCCGCTTCCGGGCCACCTCCTCCTGGCCGCACTGCTGCTCGCGGCGCTGGCCGGGGTCGGGACCGAGGCGCTGGCGCACGGAGGCCCGGTGAAGGTGATCGAGGAGCGGTTCGTCGTGACGGTGGCCCTCTGGCCGGCGGCCGAGACCACGCGGCTCAGATTCTTCGTTCGCGACTTCCGGAGTGGCCAGGCCCCGGCGGAGGCCCTGTCCTTTCGCGCTCGCATCCTCGAGGACCGCTCGCGGGCGGTGGTCTGCGAGGGCGCGACCGCCCCGGTCCAGGACGGTGAGGCGAACCTGCTCTGCCGCCTCCCGGGCGACGGGTTCTACGAGGTGTTCCTGCAATTCTGGCGGGACGGCGAGCCGGCCCGCGTCTACGAGCCGGAGGACTGGCGCGTGTGGATCGGGGAGGCCGGTTCCGCGGGGTGGGTCTCGACCGCGGTGGTCGGGACGGCGGCGGTGACGATCGTGATACTCGGCGTCTCCTCGTGGCGACGCCGGGGTGACGGAAAGGACGGCATATGAAGGATCTCCTGACGACAGACATCAATGCCCGGTACGCCGACGCCCTGCACTATCCGGAGGTCGACCGGTTCATGATCCGGGTGCTCCAGTGGCACTGGGTGGCGCTCGTCCTCCTGACGCTGGGCAACACGGTGCTGCAGCTCGGGCGGTACTTCCCGTCCCCCTTCTCCTGGCGGGTGCCGTCCCTCGAGGAAGGGGCGGGCACGATCACGGTGGGGCTGCTCGCCACCGTGGTCCCGATCTGGGCGCGCCGCCGTCTGCGTAACCACTACGCCTGGCGCATCCTGGTCAGCGTGTCGCTGACGACGTACTCCTACCTACTCGTGCTCATCAGCGGCGGCTCGATCGAGATGCACTTCCACTTCTTCATGATCATGGCGCTCCTGGTCGTCTACTCCGATTGGCGGCTCAACTGGCTCGTCCTGGTGCTCACCGCCCTGCACCACGGGATCCTCAACTACGTCCACCCCCAGTGGGTGTACTTCTACGGGCGGAACGATTTCGCCATCGTCGCGCACGGCCTCCCCGTCGCGGTGACCGCGGTGTTCACGACGCTGCTCTGCGAGAACCAGCGGCGCTCGGTGGCGATCCTCGAGGAGACGAGGCGCGCGCAGGAGCAGGACCTCGTCAAGCGGCGGGAGGCCGAGGAGACGCTCCGGGAGAGCGAGGAGAAATCCCGCTACCTCATCGACGCCGCCGCCGACGCGATCGTGTCGATCGACGATCAGAGCCGGATCCGCGAGTTCAACCGGGCGGCGGAGCGGCTCTTCGGCTTCACCGCCGCGGAGGTCGCGGGCGAGGCTCTCACGAGCCTGCTGCCCGGCCGGGTCGACGACGCACGCCGGGTCGAGCTCCAGCACTTCCTCGGGATGGCGGAGCGCGGGACGCCGAGCTGGCGGGACCAGCAGCTCGTGGGGCGGACGAAGTCCGGCCGGGAGGTGCCGCTCGAGGTGTCGTTCTCCCGGTTCGAGACGCACGGGCAGGTCTTCTTCACCGGGGTGCTGCGGGACATCACGCAGCGGAAGGCGATGGAGTCGGTGGTGGCCGCCGCCCGCGACCGGGCCATCGAGGCGTCCCGGCTCAAGTCGGAGTTCCTGGCCCGGATGAGCCACGAGATCCGCACCCCGATGAACGGGATCATCGGGATGACCGGCCTGCTCCTGGACACCGAGATGACGTCCGTCCAGCAGCACTACGCCGACACCGTCCGGAAGTCGGCCGACGCGCTGCTGACGATCATCAACGACATCCTCGACTTTTCGAAGATCGAGGCGGGGCGCCTGCGACTCGAGCCGGTGCCGTTCGACCTCCTGGTCGCGGTCGAGGAAGTGGGCGAGCTGCTCTCGGGCGCGGCCCGGGAGAAAGGGCTCGACCTCATCGTCCGGGTGGCCCCCGACGTGCCCCGGCACGTGGTCGGCGACCCGGGCCGCATCCGTCAGGTCCTGATCAACCTGGTCGGCAACGCGGTGAAGTTCACGGCCAGGGGCCACGTCCTGGTGAGCGTGGAGTGCGAGGAGTGCACCGGGACGGATGCCCTCCTCCGACTCGCCATCAGTGACACCGGGATCGGCATTCCGGAGGATCGCGTCGAGGAGATCTTCGACCGGTTCACTCAGGTCGACGCGTCGTCCACGCGCCGCCACGGGGGCACGGGCCTGGGACTCGCGATCAGCCGCGAGCTGGTGACGCTGATGGGCGGCACCCTGCGCGTCACGAGCCGGCCCGACGAAGGCTCGACGTTCTCGATCCGGGTGCGGCTCCCCATCGCGGCGGAAGGACCACGCGTCCTGCCCGCGGCGCCGGAGCTGGCGGGCATCCGCGTGCTCGTCGTGGATGACAACGCGGTCAACCGCCAGGTGCTGCGGGAGCGGCTCGCGAGCTGGCGGATGCGGGTCGATGAAGCGGCGTCCGCGGAGGCGGCCGTGGCCACGCTGCGGGCGGCCGCCGGCGCCGCGGATCCCTACGGCCTCGTGCTCACCGACTTCGAGATGCCGGACGGGGATGGCCTGGCGCTGGCGTACGCGATCCGTGCGGAACCGGCGCTCCGCGGCGTGGCGCTGGTATTGCTGACCTCGGTCGACCAGCAGGGCGGCGCCGAGCTGGTCCGCGCCGCCGGCTTCTCGGCCTACCTCGTCAAGCCCGTGCGCGCGTCGCTCCTGATGGACGCCCTGCTGGCCGTCTGGGGAGCGGGTCCGGAGCGCGGCGGGCTGGTGACCCAGGCGACGTTGATGGCCCAGCCGCTCGACCGGGCGCCCGCCCCGCGCGTGGTCGGGGTGCCGGTTCATGGCCGGGTCCTGCTCGCGGAGGACAATCCGGTGAACCAGCAGGTCGCGGCGGCGATGATCCAGCGGCTCGGGCTGCGGGTGGACGTGGCCGGGAACGGCAAGGAGGTGCTCGAGCAGATGGCGCTCCTGCCCTACGACCTGGTCTTCATGGACTGCGAGATGCCGGAGATGGATGGCTACGCCGCGACCGCGGAGATCCGGCGTCGGACCACCGGCGCCCCGCGCATCCCGATCGTGGCCATGACGGCCCACGCCATGGAGGGGGATCGCGAGCGGTGTCTGGCCGCCGGGATGGACGACTATGTCACCAAGCCGGTGAACCCGGCGGTGATCGAGGCGGTCATCCGCCGCTGGATCCGCACGAGCGAAGATCGGAACGGGGGCGAGCCCATCGTCGAGGCGGCCGTGGTCCTGGACCCTCAGCGCATCACCCAGCTCCGCTCGGCGCTCGGGAGCGGAGACGGGTCATTGTTCCGCCGGGTGGTCGAGGCCTTTCTGGGGGATACGCGGGCGCGGCTCGCGGCGCTGCGCCAGGCCCTGGACCGCGAAGACCCGGCGGCCGTGCGCCAGCTCGCGCACACCCTGCGCGGCAGCTGCCTGAACCTGGGCGCCCTGCGCATGACCGAGGTGGCGACCGCCCTCGAGCGGGTGCCCGCCGAGGCGCGACCCGCGGGGGCGCCGCCCCTGGTCGAGGAGCTCGAAGCGGAGTTTCGCCGCGCCGAGCCGGCGCTCCTGGGCCTGCTCTAGTCCTCTTCCCGCCTTCAGCCCACGCGGGGGTCGAGGGCGTCGCGGAGCCGGTCGCCCACCAGGTTGATGGCGAGCACGGTGAGGAGGATGGCCAGACCGGGGAAGGTGGGGAACCACCAGGCCACGCTCACGAAGTCGCGCCCGAGGGCGATCATATGGCCCCAGGTCGGATAGGCGCTTCCCGTCCCCACCCCCAGGAAGGACAGGGCGGCCTCCTGCAGGATGGCCTGGGCCACCTGCAGCGTGGACAGCACGATGATGGACGAGAAGGTATTGGGCAGCAGGTGGCGCAGGAGCGTGCGCAGGGGGCTCGCCCCGATGGCGCGGGCGGCCTCGATGAAGTCCTTCTCCCGCAGGGCGAGCACCTCCGCCCGCACCACCCGGGTGTAGCGCTCCCACCCGGTGAGGCCGAGGACGATGATGATGGTGAGCAGGCTGGGGCCGAGCGCGGCCACGAAGGCGAGCGCGAGCAGGAGCTGGGGGAAGGACAGCATCACGTCCACCACCGTCATGATCGCGGTGTCCACCCGTCCCTGCAGGAAACCGCTCAGGAGCCCCAGGGTGACCCCCACGGTCAGGCTGACCAGGACCGCCGAGATCCCGACGATCAGCGAGACGCGAGCGGCGTGGATCATGCGGCTCAGGATGTCACGGCCCACCTGGTCCGTGCCGAGCAGGTAGGTGGCCTTGCCCCCCTCGGCCCACACCGGCGGGGTGAGGCGGCGGATCAAGCTCTGGCGCGTGTGCTCGTGGGGAGCCACGTAGGGCGCGAAGATGGCGGCGCCGATGACGACCAGGAGGATCAGCGCGCCCGCGATCGCGGCCGGGTTGCGCACGAACTTGCGCCAGACCCGAGAGCGCTCCGCGACGTGGGCGAGGCCGGCCGCGGCGTCCATCGGCGGCGCGAGGGTACCGATGGCCATGGCGCTCAGCGCACCCGGATCTGCGGATTCAGGTAGAGGTACAGCATGTCCACCGCGAAGTTCACGAGCACCACCATCAGGGCGATCAGGAACACGCCGGCCTGCACGATGGGGAAGTCGAGCTGGCGGATCGCGCCGATGATGAGGCGGCCCAGCCCGGGGACCGCGAAGACGGTCTCGGTGATCACCGCGCCGCCCAGGTTCAGGCTGAACTGCAACCCCGCCACCGTGACCAGCGGCAGCGCCGCGTTGGTCAGGGCGTGGCGGCAGATGACGAACCACTCCGAGACGCCCTTGGCCCGCGCGGTGCGCACGTAGTCGAGGTTGATGACTTCCAGCATGCTCGAGCGGACGATTCGCAAGAGGAGAGGAGTCGAGAAGGTGGCCAGGGTTGCCGCGGGCAGGATCAGCGCCGCCCAGCTCTCCCAGCCCGAGACCGGCAGCACGCGGAGCTGGACCGCGAAGAGCAGGATGAGCATGATCCCCGTCCAGAAGACGGGCATGGAGGTGCCGAGGAAGACGATGAGCGTGGCCGTGTGATCGAAGACGGAGTTCCGGCGGATCGCGCTCACGATGCCGATGGGCAGCGCGATGGCCAGGGACACCGCCATCGCGAGCAGGGTGAGGAGGACGGTGGTCGGCAGGCGGGCCAGCACCAGCGGCAGCGCCGGCTCGCGGTGAAAGAAGGACTGGCCGAAGTCGCCGCGGGCGATGTTTCCGACGAAGCGGGCGAACTGCACGGGCAGCGGGTCGTTGAAGCCCATGGCCTGGCGCAGCGCGGCCCGGTCGGACTCGGGCGCTTCCGGCATCATGAGCGCGACCGGGTCGCCGCTCGCCTGGAGGATCGCGAACGTGACCAGCGACACGCCCACGAGCACCACCAAGAGGCGGGCGACCCGGCGCACGAGCACGGTCAGCACGGCGACCGCCTTACCCCAGCCCGAGCGCGGCGCCTCCGGGCCTACCTGGCCGCGGGCTTGGCGTCATAGAGCCACAGCCACTCGTCCGGTCGGGCCGCGTACTGCACCTTCTTCGAGATGCCCAGCGTGTCGTACTGGGTCCACAGGAAGATGGACGGCGCCTCCTCGCGGATCATCTGCTGGATCTGGGCGTAGAGGCGCTTGCGCTTGGGCTGGTCCACGCTCGAGCGCGCTTCGTCGATGAGCTTGTCGAGCCCCTCCACGCGCGCGTACCACTTGCCGATCCAGCCGCCCGGCTCGGTGTGGTAGAGCGGGTGCAGCACCGCGTCGGCGTCGAAGACCGAGTAGTTTCCCCAGGTCCCGTAGGCGCCATGGGTGGCCTTGCCCTCGGCCTGGAAGAACTTGTTCCACGCCGGGCCCGGATCCCACATGCGCGGGGTCGTGCGAATGCCGACCTCGGTGAGCATCTGGGAGACGGCCTCGAACGACGGGCGGTCCGCGACGGACGAGCTGTGCAGCGTGATGTCGACCCCGTTCGGGAAGCCGGCCTGGGCGAGGAGCTCCTTGGCCTTCTTCTGGTCGAAGGGGTAGGGCTTCACCTCGGCATCGAAGCCGAAGGCGGGCGGCTGCACGGTGGTAGACACCTGGGTGCCGAGCCCGGCCATCAGCTTCTGGATGACGGTCGGCTTGTCCACCGCGTAGTTCGCGGCCTGCCGCGCGGCCTTCTTGTCGAACGGGGGAACGCGCATGTCCATCATGACGTAGTGAACGCGCAGGATCGGCGTCGAGGAGATATAGGCCTGCGGGTGGGTCTTGAGCTCCGGCACGATGTCCGCGGAGACGTTCCGGATGATGTCGACCCCGCCCGTCTTGATCTCGGCCACCTGGGTGGCGGTCTCGGGGACGGCGCGGAAGATCAGGTTCTTGAACGCGGGCTTCCCGCGCCAGTGCTGGTCGAACGCCTCGAGGCGGATGAGCTGGTCCCGCTTCCACTCCACGAACTTCCAGGGGCCGGTGCCCACCGGGGACGTCGTCCCGAAGGCCTGGTCGCCCACCGTCTCGACGTGCTTCTTGTTCACGATCGGGAAGAACACCAGCCGCTCGAGCAGCAGCGGGAAGGGCTTGTCGGTGATGAGGTGGACGGTGTCCGCGTCGATCACCTTCACTTCCTTGATCGCGCGAATATTGCCGTACTGGGGCGACTTCTTGGTCTGATCGATGACCCGGTCGAACGAGTACTTCACGTCCGCCGGGGTCATGACATCCCCATTGTGGAAGCGGACGCCCTTGCGGATCTTGAACTCCCACTGGGTGTCCGAGATCGCCTTCCACGAGGTCGCCAGCGACGGCTCGAACTGGAGCTTGATGTTCCGGTGTAGCAGGGAGTCGAACATGTTGATGTTCACGAGGATCCCGACCCGCTCGAAGTGCATGTGGGGATCGAGGGTCGGGGCGTGGGACACGAGGGCGACGGTCAGCGTGTCCTTGGCCTGGGCGGAGACGGGGGCGGGCGCGGCGGCCAGCGCGAAGAGCGCGAGGACGAGGACGGCGGCCAGTGGGGCGCATCGCTTCATCGGGGGTTCCTCCTCATCAGCGGATCGGGATGTGGACGAGGGCGGCGGTGACCTCAAAGGCTTGTCGAGCCTATACCACAGGCCCCCCGGCCAGCACAATGCCCCGCCGCGGCGGCACGATTCCCCTGCCCCCGTTCCCGCGGTAAGGTGGCCCAAACCGGAGAAGCCCATGCGAGTGATCACCCAGCTACCAAACGACGATCTCCGCCGCGCGCAGGCGGCGGCGCGCGTGGCCGAGGCGGCCGGCTTCGACGGGGTCGTCGCGCTCGAGAACGCGCATGGCCCGTACCTGCCCCTCGCGGCCGCCGCGCTGGCGACCGAGCGGGTCCAGCTCGGCACCGCGGTGGCGATGGCCTTCCCGCGCAGTCCGACGATCACCGCGCACCAGGCCTGGGATCTCCAGAAGGCGTCGGGTGGGCGTTTCTACCTCGGCCTCGGCTCCCAGGTAAAGGCCCACAACGAGCGTCGCTACGGCATCCCCTGGTTGCCGCCCGCGCCGCGCCTGCGCGACTACATCGGCGCGGTGCGCGCGATCTGGCGCTGCTGGGAGCAGGGGGAGGCGCTCGACTATCGCAGCGCGCACTACACCCTGAGCCTGATGACCCCGAACTTCGCGCCGCGCCCGACCGGATTGCCCCGGGTGCCGGTCTCCATGGCCGCGATCGGCCCCGCGATGCTGCGCGTGGCGGGCGAGGTCTGCGACGGGGTGCGCCTGCATCCCTTCTGCACCCGCCGCTACGTCGAAGAGGTCTGCCTGCCGCGGCTCGGCGAGGGCCTGGACCGCGCGGCCCGCGGGCGCGGCACGCTCGAGGTCGTGGGCGGCGGCTTCATCGCGACCGGGCCGGACCGGGCCGCGGTGGCGCAGATGCTCGACTACGTGCGCTTCCGGTATCGCCTTCTACTGCTCGACCCGAGCCTACTGGGACGTCCTGCGCGTGCACGGGCTCGCCGCGCTCGGCGAGAAGCTCCACCGCTACCCGCGCGAGGGGCGATGGGACGAGATGGCGGCGCAGATTCCCGACGAGGTGATCGGCCTGTTCGCGGTGGTCGGGACCTACGACACCATCGTCGGCGAGATCGAGCAGCGCTACCGCGGCGGCGCCGACACGATCGCGTTCCCGACGTCGCCCGACGCCGAGCCGCGCGCCCTGCGCGAGGTGGTGGAGGGCATCCAGCGGATCCCGAGCGCGTTCACCGGCTACGCCGTCGGCTGGTGAGGGCAGGGCATTGACACCGGTACGCCCCGGGGTAATATCGCGGCGCCAAGGAAAGGAGCTCACATGCGGCTCAAGGGAAAGAACGCGCTGATCACCGCCGGGGCCTCCGGCATCGGCCGAGCGGCCGCGGTGCTCTTCGCCCGCGAGGGCGCGGCGGTCGCGGTCGCCGACATCGACAAGGGACGCCTCACCGACACCGTCGCCGAGATCACCAAGGCGGGCGGCCGCGCCCACGGCATCCCGTGCAACCTGACCAAGGACGCGGACAGCAAGCGCATCGTGGGCGAGGCGATCGCCGCCCTCGGCGGCCTCGACATCCTCTGGAACAATGTCGGGCATCCCGGCCCCGGCCGCGTCGAGGGCGTGGACATGGACGACGTCGATCTCGCCCTGACGCTCAACTTGCGGAGCGTCCTCATCACCACCGCGGAGGCCATCCCGGCGCTTCGCAGCCGGGGCGGCGGCAGCATCCTCTTCACCAGCTCGATCGCCGGGATCTACGGCTCGCCGTTCAGCCCGGTCTACTCGGCGGCCAAGTTCGGCGTCACCGGGCTCACCAAGTCCTTGTCCATCCGGCTGGCCGCGGACAGGATCCGCGTCAACTGCGTCTGCCCGGCCCCGATCGACACCCCCATGCTCGACATCTTCATGGGCCGGCCCGACGTGGAATCGAACAAGCACGAGAACCTCGAGCGGATGAAGCAGGTGATCCCGCTGGGCCGGGTGGGCACGCCGATGGAGGTGGCGCAGGCGGGGCTCTTCCTCGCCTCCGACGACGCGAGCTACATCACCGGCGTCTCGCTGCCGGTGGACGGCGGCTACACCGCGCGGTAGCCCCGAAACCCTCTCCCCTCTGGGGAGAGGGCAGGGTGAGGGGTGAGGAGGACTCAGCCGGAGGCGAAGGCCCGGTCGAGGGCCTGGGCGAGGTCGGCGATGAGGTCGTCGGCGTCCTCGATCCCGACCGCGAAGCGGATCAGGTTGTCCTTGATCCCGATCTCGAAGCGCTCCTCGCTCGTGAGCTCGTAGAAGCTCATGATGGCGGGCTGCTCGATCAGGCTCTCGACCCCGCCCAGCGAGGCCGCGATATACGGGATGGCACAGGCATCCACCACGCGGGTGGCCGCGTCGAGGTCGCCCGCCACCTCGAACGAGACCACGCCCCCGAACCCGCGCATCTGCTTGCGGGCGATGGCGTGCTCGGGATGACCCGGCAGGCCCGCGTAGTGCACCGCCGCGATGCGGGGGTGCCCGGCCAGGAACTCGGCCACCGCCTGGGCATTGGTATTCTGGCGCTCCATGCGAAGCGCGAAGGTCTTGAGCCCGCGGACCAGCAGGTACGCCGCGAACGGGTCCACCACCGCGCCGGTGATCCCCTGCAGGCCCCGGATGGCGCCCACCAGCTCGGCCGAGCCCAGCACCGCCCCGGCCAGGAGATCGTTGTGGCCGCCCAGGTACTTGGTGGCGGAGTGCACGACCACGTCCACTCCCCACTCGAGCGGCCGCTGGTTGTACGGGGTCGCGAAGGTGGCGTCGATGACCGTCTTCACGCGGTGCCGCCGGCCGATGGCCGCGAACCGCTCCAGGTCGAGGATGCGGTTGTACGGATTGGTGGGCGACTCGCTCACCAGTACCCGGGTGGTCGGCCGGATCGCGTCCTCGAGCGCCTCGTAGTCGCCCGCGGGCACGGTGGAGACCTCGATGCCGTAGCGCGAGAGCGTCTGGTTCAGGAACTGCCGGGTGCGCCGGTAGCTGTCGTCGGTGACCACCACGTGGGTGCCGCGCGAGAGCATGGCGAAGAGCGCGGTGGTCATCGCGCCCATCCCGCTCGCGAAGAGCAGGCACTCCCCCGCCCCCTCGAGCGCGGCCAGCTTGAGCTCCGCGGTGCGCTGGGTCGGGTTGCCGTAGCGCCCGTACTCGACGCGCTCGATCTTGCCGTCGAAGTGGTCCTTCAGCTCCTGGGTGTTGGCGAAGGTGTAGGTGGCGGTCTGCACGATCGGGGTGGCCAGCGAGTGGGCCGGCTTGGGGCGGGACTCGCCGCCGTGCACCGCGAGCGTGCTGGGGCCCACCGGCTTCCTGGTCGGGTCGATTGGCTGGGGCTCGGTGCGCTCGGCCATCAGGGCACCAGCGCCCGCGCCTTCTCGACGTGGCGCGCGATGGCCCGGGCGACCCGCTTGGCGTCGGCGGGCAGCTCGACCGGCTTGTTCCGGTAGGTCGGCTTGATGCCCTCGAGCGCCCCCATGTGGTAGGCCGCCTTCTGGTCGGCGAACTTGAGCCCGTTCGCGGTCGAGAGCACCACCACCCGCTCGCCGGAGCGGACGACTTTGCGGTCCACCAGCTTGCGGAGCGCCGCGAGCGCCACCCCGGTGTGCGGGCAATTGAACATGCCGGTGCGGTCCGCGCGCGCCGCCTCGTCGGCCAGCTCCTGCTCGGAGGCCTGCTCGACCACGCCGTTGAAGCGCTGCAAGGTCCGGATCGCGCGCTTGACGCTCACCGGGTTGCCGATCTGGATCGCGGTGGCCAGCGTCGGCTGGGCGACGATCGGCTCGAAGCGCTTGAAGTCCTCCTGGAAGGAGCGGTAGAGCGGGTTGGCCCGCTCCGCCTGGGCCAGGCAGATGCGGGGGAGCCGGTTCACCAGCCCCAGCTCCTGCATCATCAGAAAGCCCTGCCCGAGCGCGTGCACGTTGCCGAGGTTGCCGCCCGGGATCACGATCCAGTCCGGCACCTCCCAGTCGAACTGCTGGACGATCTCGATGGCCACCGTCTTCTGACCCTCGATGCGCAGGCTGTTCATCGAGTTGGCCAGATAGATGCGCCGCTCCTTGGTGATCTCCTGGACGATCGCCATGCAGCCGTCGAAGTCGGTATCGAGCGAGAGCACGAGGGCCCCGTTGGCGAGCGGCTGCACGAGCTGGGCGATCGAGACCCGGTCCTTGGGCAGGAGCACCACCGAGGGGATGCCCGCCGCCGCGCAGTAGGCGCCGAGCGCCGCCGAGGTGTCGCCGGTGGAGGCGCACGCCACCGCGTCGATGGGCGTCCCGCCCGCCATCATCTCTTTGACCAGCGAGACCAGCACGGTCATGCCGAGGTCCTTGAAGGACCCGGTATGCGAGTTGCCGCACTGCTTGATCCACAGGTCCTCGACGTGGAGCTGCTTGCCGTAGCGGTCGGCCCAGAGGAGGTTGGAGTTGCCCTCGTACATCGACACGATGTTCTCGTTGTCGATGAACGGCACCACCCACTCCTTCTTGCCCCAGACCCCGGAGCCGTAGGGGTAGATGTTCCGGCGGTAGCGGTCGTCGAAGAGCTGGATCCAGGCGGCGGCCGAGCGCGACCGCAGCGCGTCCATGTCGTGCTGGACCTCGAGGAGGTCCCCGCAGGTGGGACACCGGTAGATGACCTCCCGGAGGTCGAACTCCCCCGGGCAGCCGTTGATGCACTGGAACCACGCGTTGTACGCCATGTCCGGACAGTATAGCTCCGGGCGGGCGGGTCAGTCCCGGAAGTGGGGCATGACCTCCCGGGCGAACAGCTCCATGGACCGGCGGATCTTGTCCTGGGGCAGCCCGCCGAAGTTCATCCAGCAGAGCACGTGGCCGATGCCCATGTCGCGCATGGTCTGGATGTGGCGGGCCACCGTGTCGGGGGAGCCGAAGGCCACCGTCTCCGCCACCAGGCCCTCCCAGGTGACCTTCTTGAAGCGCTCCGCCGCGGCCCGGAACCCGGGCTGCAGACTCGGGTGCGCGTCCTCGATGCGCTCGGGCACCTGGAAGCGCCGCAGCGAGTCCTGGTACCACATCTCGGCGTCCTTGGCCTCGGCCAGGGCCCGCGCATCGGTGGCCGCCACGTAGATCTGGCGGGACACGCCCCAGTCCTTCATGAGCCCCACGATCTCGGCCTCGGTCCGCCCGTGCTTGCGCAGCGCGGTGAGGTAGCTGTCGCGCCGCTTGACGAGCTGGTCCACCGGCCCGGTGAGCAGGGAGTTCAGCATCGGCCAGCCGCGCGCCGCCGAGCTCTCGATCCCATCGTCGCTGCCGCAGACCTGGTAGATGGGCGGGTGGGGCCGCTGCCAGGGCTTCGGAATCACCCGGGCCTCGCCGATCGTGAAGAAGCGCCCGGCGTGCGCGAACCGCTCCTGGGTCCAGGCCTTGAGCATGATGTCCACCGCCTCGTCGAAGCGCTCGCGGTTCTCCTGCTGGGGCACGTGGTAGCCCTTGAACTCGGCCAGCCGGTTCCCCCGCCCCACCCCCACGTCGAGGCGGCCCTTCGAGATGATGTCGATGAGCGCCATCTGCTCGGCCAGCCGCACCGGGTGGTGAAACGGCAGGATGGCCGCGGCGAGGCCGATGCGCACCCGGCTCGTGCGGGCGGCCGCGGTGGCGGCCAGGCTCGCGGGATCCACCGACAGGCCGTAGTCGATGAAGTGGTGCTCGGTCAGCCAGATCTCGTCGAAGCCGAGCTCCTCGGTCCACGCCATCTGCTCGAGCTCGCGGTGGATGACCTCGGCGTGGGTGAGACCCGGCGCGGCCTGGAAGAAGTAGAAGGTCCCGAAGCGCATGGGGTCGGCTCCTGTCAGCGAACGCGGGCGAGGAAGTCGAGCAGGGCGCGGTTGAACTCGTCGGCGGCCTCGACACAGGAGCAGTGCGCGGCCTTCGGGATCACCGTGAGCTCCGAGCCCGCGATGCGCTCGTGCATGGCGCGCGCCATCGTGATATCGGTGCCGCGGTCCTCCTCGCCCACCAGAATCAGGGTTGGGCAGCGGATCGCGCGGATGTCCTCGCGGAGGTCGCCGTAGCCGATCGCCTGGATGGCGCCGACATAGCCGACCGGATCCGTGGGCGCGAGCATGGCGCGGATGCGGGCGATGACGTCGGGCCGCGCGGCGCGGAACGGAGCGGTGAACCACGCCTCCATGGTGCGGTCCAGGACCCCGTCGATCCCCTTCGTCTCGGCCACCCGGATCCGGTCGTCCCACATGGGCTTGCACTCGGGGCCATACGAGGCGGTGGTGTCGGCCAGGACCAGGCTCCGGACCGCGCGCGGGAACTTGAGGGCCAGGGTCATGCCGATCAGCCCGCCCATGGAGAGCCCGACGACGTGGGTCTCCGCGATGCCGAGGGCCTGCAGGAGGCCGTGGAGGTCGTCGGCCATCTGCTCGAGCGTGTAGGGCGCCGGCGGGACGCCGGAGCCGCCGTGCCCGCGGATGTCGTAGCGGAGCACGCGATAGCGGTCCTTCAGCGCGGCGGCCTGCGCGTCCCACAGGTGGAGATTCGCGGCGAGCGAATGACTCAGCGTGACCACGGGCGCGCTCGGTGGCCCCTCGAGCTCGTACTGCGTCATGATGCCGTTCGCGGTGGTCTTCATGGGGCGGAATTATAGCGCATCGCTTGACACTCGGCCGCCTGCCTCGCAGTATCCACTGCATGGAAACGAAGGTCGACGAGATCGCTCCACGGATCTACCGCCTCTCGACGTTTCTCCCCGCGGTGGGCCCGAAGGGCTTCACCTTCAACCAGTTCCTGGTGGACGCCGAGGAGCCCCTGCTCTTCCACTGCGGGCAGCGGGCCCTGTTCCCGGCCGTCTCCCAGGCCGCGGCCCGGATCATGGACCTGCGCCGGTTGCGCTGGATCGCCTTCAGCCACATCGAGGCCGATGAGTGCGGCGCCCTCGGCGAGTGGCTCGACGCCGCCCCGGCCGCCACCGTCACCCACGGCGCCATCGGCTGCGCGATCTGGCTCAACGACCAGGCCCCGCGGCCGCCCCGCGCGCTCGCCGACAACGAGGCGCTCGACCTGGGCGGCCGCCGGGTGCGGCGCCTCGACACCCCGCACGTGCCCCATTGCTGGGACGCCGGGCTGCTCTACGAGGAGACCACCGGCACGCTCTTCACCAGCGACCTCTTCACCCACGTGGGCAATCCGGCCGCGCTGATCGACGGCGACCTGATGGGCCCGGCGATCGCGGCCGAGAAGCAGTTCGGCTACACCGCCCTGACCCCCGCCACCGGCGCCACCATCCGCCGGCTGGCCAAGCTCGAGCCGCGCACGCTGGCGGTGATGCACGGCTCGTCCTTCTCGGGGGCGGCGGCGCCGGTGCTGGAGACGCTGGCGATGTTCTACGACGACCGCCTGCGCAAGGCGACGACCCCGCCGGCTTGACGTTTCGCGATCAGCCGGCCTCCTCCCCGGGTGGGCGAGCGCCCGGCCGCCGGGATCGGCGCAGCCGACCCACTTCCTGGATGACGAGCTGGACGGAGTTGGTCGACGTCCAGTACAGGACCATGCCGGCGGGGAACGTGTAGAAGAGCAGAAAGAACAGCAGCGTCATGCCCATCAGGTTGCGGCGTTGGCGGCGAACGAGAGACGGCGTGAGGACGGCCGAGCGGAATCCCAGCAGGGCGGCCAGCGATGCGCTGCTCATCAGGAACGGCAGCAGGTTCAGGTGACAGCCGAAAAAGGGCAGGCACACCGGCAGCCGGAGCAGCGCGTCCGGCCGCGACAGATCCTGGATCCAGAGAAACGAGACCCGGTAGAGATCGAAGTCCTCGGCGAGCATGTCGAACACGGCGATGAACACGGGGATCTGGATCAGGAAGCCGAACAGGCTCTTCAGCGTGTAGAGCGGATGGACGCCCTGTTCACGGTACAAGGCGACGGTGCGCCGGGCGCGCTCCTCACCCCGGTGCGCCGCCTTGATGGCGTCGATGCCGGGCTGTAGCCGCGCCTGTGTGGTGTTGACCTGCTCTTGCAGCCGCTCGGCCATGGCCGTCAGGGGCAGGAGGAGAATCTTGACCGATACCGCCAGGGCGATGATCGCCACGCCGGGATCGCCGACGATCACGGTCAGCCCGCGGAGCAGGGACAGAAGGGCCAGGCTCAGCGCGCGCAGCCAGGACCAGAGCCCGGAGAAGAGCATCGGCTCGAGCGGCGGGTCCGGGTGAGCCAAGGCACGGCGCTCCAGCGGCCCGGAATAGAAGGTGTAGCGCCACGAGAGCGCGTCCGACGCGTCGGAGACGAGGGCGATGCCCGCGCCGGAGCGCGGCGCGAGGGCGGCGGCCCCGTCCGGACGCAGGAGGATCGCCCAGTACCGGCTGCGAACCCCGGCCCAGCCGCCGGCCCGAAGCGACACCGGATCTCGGCCGTCGGCGCCGAGAACGCGGACGCGACCGTCGGCGACGACCACCCGCTGCACGCGCTCGAGCAGCGCGGCGAAGCCGGCGGCCGGGGGCGGGAGGAGATCATGGCCCGCTTCGAGCTCCAGCTGGAGTCGTCGGTCGGTCATGAACGCGGCCGCGTCCGGGCCGAGCAGTCGCACCGTCATCACGACCTCGTAGCCCTCCTTGGGGACCTCGAACGACTTCACGAGGCGGACGCGGGCGCCCGGCAGGTCGGATTGAAACGTGACGCGCCGGGCGCGGGCTTCCTCGGTGACGACGGCCGTGAAGCGGAGACGCTGGAGATCCACGGCCGGACCGGGGCCGCGAAGGCCGAGCCGGGCCTGCGGCGGATCGTCGGCCCCGGTGAACCGGACCGTGGCGCCCGATGCCCCGTCGGCCTGTGCACAGGAGGGATGGCAGGCCTGCCAGACCACGGGGCTGGCGCCGTCGAGGGTGAACACCAGGTCGAGCTGGTCGGTCGTCAGACGGACCCGGGCCGTGCTTGTCTCATCGGCCGCGACGGGGCTGGCGATTGTTCCGGCGAGCAGGAGCAGGCCGAGGAATGGGCCTGTCGGGCGATGTCGTCCCGCCATCAACGGAAGAACCGGCTCATCTCCTGCTGGGCGGCTCGCAGGCCGTCGTGTGGGAACGTCGGGTGGGCCACCAGCCGGTAGTCCCGATCGCGGATCTCGTAGCTGGCCGGATACACGATCGTCACCCGCTCCGGCTCGAGCAAGGCGAACTCGCTGTAGCTCGCCGCGATGAGCCAGTCCCATTGCCCGTCCGAGAAGAGATCCCGGCCGCTCGCGTAGTCCGCGACCGGATTCGCGCAGCCGAAGAGCCCGGCCACCAACGTCGGCGCCACGTCGTTGTGCGAGGTCCGCCGCGCGACGCGCTCCGGCGCCCGCCCGGGCCACCGCACTACCAGCGGCGTATGCATCTGGTAGTCACTGTAGGACGTGCCGTGCCCGGTGAAGCCCTGCCCGTCCTCGTCGAACTCCATGCCGTGATCCGACGTCACGAGTACGACCGTGGACCCGAGCAGCTTCCGGCGCTCCAGATCGTCGAGCACCCGCCCGACCAGGGAGTCCACGTAGTGCACCGCGCTCAGGTAGCGCGCGTAGAGGCGCGCCTGCGCCGACGCGCCGGGAGCGACCGGAGCCACCGGGGGGTAGTCGGCGGGTGGCTCGATCGACACCGCGGCATTGTAGTACAGGAACCCGAAGAACGGCCGCGCCGGGTCCCGTCGATCGAGCCAGCCGTACCACTCGTCGGTCAAAGTTCGGTCTCTCCCGCTGGACCCGGGATAGGGCGAGCTCGTCTCGAGGCGCAGGTTCGGCACGCGCGCCAGGGCCGTCCGATCGAGCGCGACGATCCGGTACAGGGGCGAGCTGGCGAACAACCCGAGCTGGTAGCCGTACTGTCGGAACAGGTCCATCACCACCGGGGGCCGAGCGACGTTGGCGAAGGCGTCCCAGTAGGTCGCGGGCAGGCCGTAGAAGAGCGAGAACATCCCGGCCCGCGACGAGTTGCCGCCGCTGTGGTGCTGGTCGAACCGGATCGCGCCGCGCGCGAGCTCGGCCAGCCGCGGCGCCACAGCCGGCGTCAGCGCATCCGCCCGCATCCCGTCGATCACCACGAGCAGCACGTTGAGCCGCGGCCCCCGGGGCTCACACCGCAGGGGTGCCAGCGGGTACTGCAGCTCACCGACCGGCGCCGCGCCGAGGGCGGCGACGAGGGATTGCTCCCGCGCCCGGTTCCGATCCACGAGGCCGAACTTCGCAACGAGGCCTGCGTTCCGGAGCGGAAAGTACAGCGGGACGTATCGGGTGAACGAGACCACCGGCACGTCGTAGCGCGCCTCCGCCCACGCGTGGATGACGTGGCCGGCCACGAAGCACGCCCCCAGGCCCACCGCCAGGTACCGTCCGATGCGCCGCCCCGGGGCCCGCGCGGTCCGCTGCCAGACCCAGCCCGCCAGCATCCCCTCGATCGCCATGCCCAGCACGACGTACAGCGCGAGAAAGCCCCACGTCTGCGGCGCCAGCAGCATGAACGTCAGGGCGTTGAGGTGGTACCGGTTCTCCGCGAAGACCAGGCTGTCCAGCAGCAGCAGGCCCGCCCCGACGCCGCCCAGCGCGACGCCGAGGGGCACCACCAGGCGCGGCCGCGGGCGCACCAGGATCACGGGCACCAGCACCAGGACGCACAGGAGGTAAGCAAGCGCGGTCAGGTGTCCCACGTAGGCGACCACCGCGTAGCCCCAGGCCACCGACGGCGAGAGCCGCACGTAGAGCCAGAGATACCGGAGCCCGATCATCGCCAGGAGGGCCGCGTGGGCCAGCGCGAACCAGCTCGCCCACCGGAGTAGCCGCCGCCTCGAGCTCACCGCAATCCGCCTCCCGCGCGTCCCACGCTAGCTTTGAACTGCCACGAGATTGTTCTGGGCCACCAAGCAAGTGATGGGCGGACGACCGTGGAGCGCGCCATGCGGGCGCGCCCAATTGTAGTAGTACAGCCAGGCGGGCAGCGCCTCGGTGCGGT
>Ga0099829_10000529_pt1 | contig 20313 bp, 17 predicted proteins | sample CZO8metaG_3_FD_79336 | JGI IMG/M metagenome (GOLD analysis project Ga0099829, IMG submission 79336) | Vadose zone soil microbial communities from the Eel River Critical Zone Observatory, Northern California, USA - CZOApr15con2H2.8 metaG | ecosystem: Environmental > Terrestrial > Soil > Vadose...
ATTCTGTGGTTTCTTTTTCAACAGTGTAGCTCAGGAGAGCTTTTTTGACTAGCCTTCACTTTTCCTGGTTTCCCACATCCTTGCGACTTGACGGGCTCCCCGAAAATTCGGGATGACTCATAATGAATCATGAATACGCAATTCCTTCTTACGCGTACCCCACAACGATGATCAGTCCCAGGACGATCAGCCGCCAATTCGGCACAAAACATGAATACGCAATTCCTTCTTACGCGTACCCCGCAGCGATGATCAGCCCCAGGATGATTAGCCGCCAATTCGGCACAAAACGCAATTCCTTCTTACACTTCGCGGTATTCACCTTCAACGGTACCCGAATCGCCACCTGGTGTCGGGCCTTGTGGTCCGGTAGGACCGCCAGCCGTTCCTGGCTGGCTGTAGATGTCCTGGCCTATGCGCTGCATAGTGCGTTCCAGGTCATCAGAGGTGGAGCGAATTCGTGATATATCGTTGCTGGAAAGAGCATCGCGTACTGCTTTGATCCTATCCTCTGCCTCGGTACGAGCGCCTGGTGAAACCTTATCACCCAGGTCTCTCAAGGTGCGTTCAGCCTGATATGCTGCGCTATCAGCACGGTTGCGCACTTCGATCTCTTCCTTGCGCTGGCGGTCTTCCTGTGCGTGGAGTTCGGCATCGCGCACCATGCGGTCTATCTCATCCTTGGCCAGGCCACTGGAAGCAGTGATGGTGATCTTTTGTTCCCGGCCTGTACCCTTGTCACGAGCAGAGACATTGAGAATGCCGTTGGCATCAATATCGAAAGTTACCTCAACCTGAGGAATGCCTCGTGGGGCTGGAGCGATACCCTCGAGCCGGAAGTGACCCAGGCTCTTGTTGTCACGGGCCAGTTCGCGCTCACCCTGCAACACGTGGATCTCAACTGCAGGCTGGTTATCCTCAGCCGTGCTAAAGATCTCGCTCTTACGTGCAGGAATGGTCGTGTTGCGATCAATCAGTTTGGTCATCACACCACCCAGGGTCTCAACGCCCAGAGAGAGGGGAGTAACATCAAGCAAGAGTACATCTCTCACGTCACCCTGGAGGACACCCGCCTGGATTGCCGCGCCGACGGCTACCACTTCATCAGGATTGACACCTTTGTGTGGCTCTTTGCCGAAGATCTTGCGTACCAGGTCAGTTACAGCAGGCATGCGCGTCTGCCCACCAACCAGGACTACCTCGTTTATATCACTTGCCCGAACACCTGCATCTTCAAGAGCCTTCATGACCGGGCCGCGTGTGCGCTCGATCAAATCGCTTACCAACTGCTCTAGCTTCGACCGTGTCAGGGTCATCACCAGGTGCTTTGGACCACTGGCATCAGCAGTAATAAAGGGCAGGTTAATTTCTGTCTGCAAAGAGGAAGATAGTTCGATCTTCGCTCGCTCTGCCGCTTCCTTCAGGCGCTGCACAGCCATACGATCGTTGCGCAGATCAATGCCTTGCTCCTTGCGGAATTCGTCGGCGAGCCAGTCTATAATGCGCTGATCGAAGTCGTCGCCACCAAGGTGTGTATCACCATTGGTCGCCTTCACCTCAAAAACGCCCTCGCCCAACTGCAAGATGGAGATATCGAAGGTACCACCACCAAGGTCGTAGACGGCGATCATTTCGTCTTTCTTTTTATCCAAACCGTATGCAAGTGAAGCAGCGGTTGGCTCGTTGATAATACGCAGGACTTCCAACCCGGCAATCTTGCCTGCATCCTTAGTCGCCTGGCGCTGGGTATCATTGAAGTAGGCAGGAACAGTAATCACTGCCTGAGTAATCCTTTCACCCAGTTTGGCTTCCGCATCAACCTTCAATTTTTGCAGGATCATTGCCGAAATCTCGGGCGGACTATATTCGCGTCCCCCCATGACAACTCGGACATCCCCATTAGCTGCACGCGTGATCTTGTAGGGCACGCTCTTCATCGTGCGCTGTACTTCGGGATCGTCAAATTTACGTCCCATCAAGCGCTTGATCGAATAAATGGTATTTTCTGGGTTGGTCACCGCTTGTCGTTTGGCAACCTGGCCTACTAGCCGCTCGCCACTTTTTGTGATTGCAACGACCGAGGGGGTCAAGCGTGATCCTTCGCTGTTCTCCAGCACAGTAGGTTCGCCGGCTTCTATAACCGCCACTACTGAGTTCGTCGTTCCCAGGTCAATGCCAATAACTTTGGCCATAACTTATAGCCTCCTTTATCGAATATGCCAGGTACCACCAGTGAAACAACGCATCTGCCTCACATCCACTTCACCATGGTACCCTGTTCATACATCTTACATTTTCCGTTAGCTTACCTAACGTTTCCTGCAAGTTAAAACAAGTAAATTCTCTATACTATTCCCAACTTCACAATTTATGCAGAACCTGCCACTATGACCTGAGCCGGGCGAATTACACGCTCTCCCAAGGCATAGCCGGGCCGGGTTACTTGCAGGATAGTCCCCTCGGGCATATCTGATTGCGGCTGCATCGTCAGCGCCTCATGCCAGCGGGGATCAAACTTTTCTCCAGCTCTTCCGACTTGCCGCACTCCTAGTTGTTCCAGAACGCTCATGAGTCTCCTGGCAACGAGCAGAATACCCTGAACCCAGGGTTGATCGGCGAGTTCCGGAGGTGCTGACTGGAGCGCTCGCCCAAGGTCATCGAGTACAGGTAAGATCTGGTCCAGGACGGCAACCTGTGCCGAAGTGCGTTCTTCATTCTGCTCCTGGCCCGTCCGTCGCTTGTAATTAATGAAATCTGCTTGCGTACGGCGCAACAGATCCAGGTATTCCTCGCTTTTATGTTGCTCCGCTCCGAGCAATTGGGTCAACCGGGCAACTTGCTCAGTTTGGTCAAGTTCTGCATTTTGCTGGGGATCCAGTGCATCGCCCTTTTGTGCTTCTTGCTGCATAACGTCTATCCTTTTCCAAAATCTCACAGCTACTGCTATTGATGGGGTATATCCAAGGAGCGATCCTCAGACTCTTTACGGGCCCTTTCCAATCGGCGTCTCTCTTCCTCAGCACGGAGTTGAGCCTCTCGCGCTTCCTGAACCTCTTGTTGGAGTATCACTACATGCCTGCGAATCTGGATGATATAACGGATACCTACCGCATTTACTCCCTGTTCAGAAAGTTCGACTATCTCTTCGAGTATTGCAACGTCCTGATCAGAGTACAAGCGGTTCTTACCAGCCTGTCGTGCTGGTTCGAGCAACCCTGCTTCCTCATAACGCCGTAGCACCTGAGGAGGCAAACCCAGGAGTTGAGAGACAACACCAATTGTATATTTTGGCAAGCTTGCATTATTCTCGTTTGTCTTGCGAGCGGCTAATCTTTCTCGCCTCTTCATGCTTGTCTTTCCTTTCAATTACCCCAGCCTTGCAAGCATGCAATAATTATAGGATTTGAGTATAAGATACACCATCTTACAAACTTTGTCAAGTAATGAGATAAGAAAAGAGAAAATTATGTAAAAGTTTTTCGCAAGGTAAACGGGAATAAATTACCGGCTTCTGAAGTTGTCATTCGTGTATGGAAACGGATTGCTACTCGACTATTCGAAGTGTTCATTATTCTTTCATTATGAATAGCAGCGACGGATTCAGATATCCAAAACTCTCTGAGACGGTAAATTTCCATGCTTATTTCCAGGTATCCCTGTTGCCCACCTCAACCTCATCAGATACCCGATTTCCAATTGGGTCATCTAACGTGGCGAAAGGCCAGATGATTTGTGGAAGCCTGGGATATAACGTTTATCCAAAATAAGAGTCATAAAAGCTTGAATTTATGTAACTATTCAGCAGGGGGTTCCAAGGGACTTTGCAGGCCTCTTAGCGGGGTGCGCGGGTCTCCGACCCCAGGTGTCCCCGCCTTTCTCCCTCACCCCGCCGGAGGCGGCGCAAGAGAACGGAGACTTGAATAGTTACGAATCCTGCCATATAACGTTTATTCAAATAAGAGTTATAGAACTTGAATTTATAAACTAAATAGGGATGAATGCAAATGTTGAAGCAATTATATCCAACTTTATTCACACAGGACAGTCGGAAGAATAGTGTGTCTATTGATGAGGTGGACACAAAAAGCGTCTCTCTAGAGCAAGTTGATGGAGCGAACAAGGTTGAACTCCCATCTATTCCACCTGCTACTTACGCTAGTATCCAGCTCGATGGTGAGGACATCCATATCGCCGAAGCAAGTGGTGGCAATATCGTCACACATAAAAGAGCCCTGCTTAATAATGACGCAGCAACAGAGGTGCTTAACTGGTTGAAAGAAGCGTCACAGCGGCGCCAACTTCAAATTGTTGCCGCCTGTCTACCAGAGGATGATCAACTCAAGGAATTGATCTCAAGGCTCTGGCTGCAAGAAGATATTGTTCCTTATACATTACGAAGACAGGAAGCGGCTCATCTACTTGCCGTTGAAGAACAGGTAAGAGATGTGCTTTGCAACTTTGACGAAAACAATATCGTACACGCAAAGTTCAATTCAGCTCATGAAGTCCAGGTCGCTGAACTCGTTACACGAAAAGATTACCAGAAAGTCTCCTCGCAAGCAGACTTTGCGCTTCTGACAGAGCTGGCACAGGCTCTCAAAGGTAAGAAGCTGGTGTTTTTTAATGCTACCCCCCGGGGAGGTGGTGTAGCTCTCATGCGCCATGCTCTCATCAGGCTTTTGCGATTGTTCGAAGTCGACGCTCAGTGGTATGTCTTGATACCTAAAAAAGAGGTATTCGACATCACCAAAACAAAATTCCATAATGTGCTGCAAGCGGTCGCAAGCCCAGAGTCGGAGCTGACACTAGAAGACAAAGCAGTCTACGAAGCCTGGATAAAAGAAAACGCATCGGCATTTGAAGATGTGTTTAAACAGGCGGATGTGATTGTGATAGATGATCCACAGCCCGTCGGTTTAATTCCATATATCAAACAGGCAAATCCTAACGCCAAAATCATCTACCGCTCTCATATTCAAATTGTTGGGAGCCTGGCTAGCCAACCAGGTACTCCACAGCATGCCACCTGGAGTTTTCTGTGGAACTACATCCGGCATGCCGATTGCTTCATCAGCCACCCAATGAAAGCATTTATCCCTGACGATGTGCCAGCAGAGAAAATCTTCTATATGCCAGCGACGACTGATCCTTTGGACGGTCTGAACAAACCGTTAACTGAAGAACAGATGTCTACTTACTTGAAACTGTTTAACGCTTTGCTGCATTTAGAGGGGCAGACGCCACTGGATAACGAACGTCCGTATATTATTCAGGTTGCGAGGTTTGATCCTTCCAAGGGTATTCCAGACGTTCTTGACGCGTACAGGAGATTGCGGGATATGCTGGAAAAGCAGAATAAGGCTGTCCCACAATTGGTCATCACCGGCAACGGCTCAATCGATGATCCAGATGGTGTTCCTGTATACAATTTGGTTAAGAGCATACTGAAATCAGAACCATATGCTAACTTCGCAGACGATGTAAAAGTCGTGAGGCTGCCGCACAGAGACCAGATCCTGAATACGCTCTTAAGAAAAAGTGAAGTAGTCCTTCAGCTTTCAATCAAGGAGGGTTTTGAAGTCAAGGTCACCGAAGCCCTCATGAAGGGAAAGCCAGTGATTGCTTATAACACTGGGGGCATTCCACTACAAATCCAGGATGGGGTCGCGGGATACCTGGTCGAAGTAGGCAATACGACGCAGGTAGCACAACATCTCTACGATCTATTGACCGATAAAAGTAAATATGAACGTATGAGTAAAGCGGCTGCTGAGTATGTCTGTACCGATTACCTCACCGTCCCGAATGCTATCTGCTGGCTGTACCTGGCCTTGCAGCTAGTAGATGGAGAGAAGCTGGAAGGGCATTTCCAATGGGTGAAAGCCTTGGCAGAGCAACATTTCGAGTTGAGTAGCAACTCTGCTCAAATCGCCGCTTGAATCCTGGCGGATTTTCTTAACAAACGCCGTGTGCAAGTTTTTTATGCCGCCTCAGGCGGCAAGAGGAAGGGAACGAGTGGGGACACCCCCTTTGGCGTCAACTTAAGCACTTGAACAACCGAAAAGTACAACGAGATCTGACTGGCAGAGCACCTGCTGGCAGAACTGATAGCGACGTTGGTGTTCGCGTAGCGGACGCTGGCGCCGCTCGACGAAGAGTCGACGCAGTTCTGGCAGCAAGGCACGCAGCCGCTCTGGGGTCCAGTGCCCTTCGAGCGCTTTGCGCAATCCATCAAAGGCCAGATGCGCCAACAGCCAGCTACTGATGGGGCACTCCACCGGTTCGCCATCACTGAGCTGGCGACGCAGGGTCTGGACATCCTCTTCGATGAGCATCCAGGCTACCAGCAGCGCGCAGATCATGGCTTGCGCACCCTGTGGAGTCTGAGCTGGCAGGATGTGCAGCGCGAGCACCTGTTTGATGCGCTTGAAAAGCACTTCGATCTGCCATCTGGCGCGATAGAGCTCCAGGAGTTGCTGGCTGGACCACGACTGCGCTGGCAAGGTCGTCACCAGCAGGACGAAGCCGGCCAGAAACAGGGCTTCCGGCGAGAGCGTCCGTCCTTTGTCGCGCGCTTGCCGCTGTTTCTGCCGCCGTAACGCCTCGGCTTGTTCCTCGGGCAAGACCAGGGCAATCAGACGGACCGGCAAGCAGTCCTGCTGCTCCACCACCATCGCCTGACGTTCGTAGAGACCGGGCGGCAGGGTACGCAGCCAGGCGAGCACATCCACGCGATGCTCTCGTGTCCAAGCCGGAGCCAAGGGCGCGTAGAGCGGCAAATGCGCCGCACTGTAGCGCACTAGGCAAAAAGCCTGGGCAGCGGCGACCGCCAGCAGTTGCTTGGCACGGCTGTAAGCGCCATCGCCGACCACGATATCGCCGGCGTGCAGCAGCAGATGGGCAAAGCCTTCGCCGACCTGCTGGGTGCTGATGCGCACCCAGGCCAGCCGTCCTGCCAGCAGGTCGTAGGCCATGTGCAAGCGCCAGGTGTCCGCTCGCTTGTCTCGGCAGGAGACATGGGTGGCATCGACCAGCAGGATGCGCTGCGACTGCTCGCCAAAGCTCCCTAGGGGGGCGGCCAGCAGCGCATTGAAGAGCCACAAGAGCCAGTCGGCGCTGGCCAGCAAGCGTTTGTGCCAGGCTTGGCCAGAGATGACGGTACTTGTCAGGCCGATCAACCGGCTCCACGCACTCAGGTCACGCAAGCTGGACTGGCTGAGCACATAATAGAGCAGTCCGCGCAACAGGTGTAGCGCTGATGGCAGGCCACGCGCCCGCACAAAGGCTTTCAGCTCGCAGGCCTGGGCTTGCAGGTCGGCAGGTAAGCGCTGCTCGACCAGCCTCTGCCAGTCCTGATCGGCAGTGGCTTGCGGGTCGGCAGGCCATACGTTAGAATGATCTCGTTGAGGCATAAGTCGCTCCTGTTTTGAGTAGGTCAGTGATTACTTCCTACTCTAGCAGGTTTGACTCCGCCTCGCTTACTTTTCAGTTGTTAATGTACAATGTTCTTAAGTTGACGCCAAAGGGGGACACCCCACACCCCGCCAGGGGCGGAGCCCCTGGACCCCGTTGAGAAAAACTTGCACCTCGGGTTAACAAATGAAAAAAGCCTCTCGGCTTTCCTGGTGTAAAAAGCTAGACACCAGGAAAGCCGAGAGGCTTTTTTCAGCTTTCCTTTAGTAGGGCTTCTCGGATCATTTCGTAACTGTCAACTTCTTAGGGTAGCAGAGCATGATATGATATATTGCAACGCATCCAACAGTTGAGTTGCGACATGTCACTACGTGCGAATCTTTCTTTCGTCAGGAGAAACAAGATGCCACGAAAGAGCCGTAAGTCCAGGCCCGAGCTTGATGATGTCGTAGGTCTCCCCGCACATATCATCGTACTGATCGCGGCAATGCTGCTTCTGTTTGTAGGAGGAGGCGCTGGGCTGGTGTATTTCTCGATCACCAATCATACGCCTCCTTCTCAGACCACTCCTGTTGCTCAGGTTCACGTCACCTCAAGCACTACGGCTCACGCGAGACCTACGGTGAGCGCAGTGCAGAACCCCTATCCACCTCACACGGGAAATCTCGTCTTCAACGACCCATTGAAAGATAATAGCAGGGGGTACCGGTGGGATGTAGGCCCGGTTGGGAATGGTGGCAGTTGCGCTTTCACCGGAGGGAGCTATCACGTCGGAGCGTCCATCCTGGGAAAATTTCTGGCGTGTAATGCAGAGGCCGTCACTTTCGCAAATCTCACCTACGAAGTCCAGATGACGATCCTCAAGGGAGACCGGGGCGGTATGTTCTTCCGCCAGGTCGGGCAGGTCGGGATACAAGGCCCTTACTACTACTTCTCCATCAAGATAGATGGGTCATACGAGTTCGATAGTTTTAACGGGAAAACGTTGAACGCACTGCAACGCGGTACTAGTCCGGCCGTCAAGACAGGGCTGAACCAGCCGAATCTGCTTGCGGTCGTAGCTCAGGGAAGCAGTATGGACATGTTTGTGAATGGACAAAGCATCGTTCATATCAACGATAGCACTTCCAGTAGTGGACTGATTGGTGTGGCTGCCGATGCTAGCGATCAACCAGCAGAGGTGGCGTTTAACAATGCGAAGGTATGGATGTAAGATTACAAAACCCGCACCCTCACCCGAGATTGAGCATGCAGCGCACTATGATATACTCGAGGCAGATACGGCAATGCCCTATTAATCAAAGCTCTATGCAGGCATCTCGGTTTCAAAGAATATGGCCGAGATGCTGTTAGTGCGTATATGGCGCTGGATTTATAGCCTAGGGCCAGCTTGTCTCCGTCAGCGGAGTAATGATCACTTCTTGAAGGGCCGATTCAGGAGGTACTCGTGCGGCAAACACAATGACCCGTGCGACATTGGCCGGATCCTGTAGATTTCGCTCTTCAGGCATTGGGATACCCTGCTCAATGAAACGGTCGAAGAAGTGGGTTTGCATGCCGCCTGGAATGATCGTGGTGACGCGGATACCATCGGGTCTACCTTCCACGCCTAGCCCACGGCTGAAACCGACCACTCCCCACTTGGAAGCATGATATGCTGAAGCGTTGGCCCAGGCACGAGTTGCAGCGGTTGAGGCAATATTAAAGATATGCCCGGAGTGCTGCCTTCGCATAATTGGCAGAACTGCCTTGGCGAACAGAAACGGGCCACGCAGGTTCACGTTGATCACCTTGTCCCATTGGTCAATCGTCATCTCATCGACCGAAAGGGTATAATCGATCGCCGCGCAGTTGACAACGATATCTAATCTTCCGAACTGCTCAACCACCATTTCCACGGTGCGAAAAACGGACTTCGCATCGCTCACGTCGCACTGGATAGCTCTATTTTTAATATCCTGCGTGTCGAGATCATGGCTAATGCGCTGTGCTGCCTCCCCATTAATATCGACACAGGCTACGGCGCAACCGGCGTGGGCAAAGGCGCGAGCAGTAGCCTCCCCAAGGCCGCTACCTGCACCTGTAACCAGGGCAACCTTGCCGCTCAAAGTATTTTCTTGCATAGCATTCTCCTTTTTGGATTATCTGCCAATCGAAAACCTCTGAATTGTGAACCTCTCCCTCATGCGCTCTGTAAGAACTGCATCGTAGAGGGCCGCAGTACGCAAGGCAACAATTGACCAGGTAAACTCTTTCTCTACCCTCGTGCGCGCTTTTTGCCCCATTTGCGTGCATAACTCTGTTTGCGCGAGTAGTTGGCGCAAGCGAGCCGCCAACGCATAGGGGTCACGTGGTGGCACGAGAAAACCTGTCTCGCCATCCTCAATGGTATACGTAATCCCTCCGACAGCCGATCCAATCACGGGACGACCGCATGCCATCGCTTCTAAGGGAGTGAGGCCAAAGGGTTCATACCAGGGTGTTGTGACGACAACATCACCTGCACTATAGTAGTAGCACAATTCATAAGGTTGCCGCTTACCAACGAAACGAAGGCGGTCGATCACACCAAGTTCCGTGGCGAGTCGCTGCAACTCGCCGATCTCGGGAGTAGTGACGGGATCCGGTTCTACGGTTTCTCCACCAACCATCAGTAAAGTTACAGCTTGCTGCGGCGAGTCAGGGCTGTCGTGCTCCTTGGATAGCAGTGCCAGAGCTCGCACAATGTTGCGAATATCTTTTCGCGGTAACATGCGACCGACATACACGATTACTTTACCCTCGGTATGCAGTCCGATACGGCACCTGGCCAGATCACGCTCTACCGGTTTAAAGATCTTTGTATTGACAGCCGATGGGATAATGACGACTTTGGCTGGGTCAGCACCATAATCATCGACCAGTTCGGCCCTCTCTGACGGGCATTGAGCGATTAATCTATCCACCGCACGAATTACGTTCAATTCGATCTTGATACGGTCACCAGGACTGGTATCTACCTTTTTCTGGTGGCGACGCTTGGTCTTGCCCATCGCATGGAAGATCTGGACAGCAGGAATTCTTAGCCGTTCGCGTAGCTCAGTCGCAACCCAGCCAGACATCCAGAAATTGCCATGAACCAGGTCATAGCGAACCTCATCACGTTCCATGAAGTGCAGCAAAGCATCGCGAAATTCAGACATGAAAGGCCAAAGCTCATCCTTTGGTTGTGGCTGAAGTGGTCCTGCTGCCAGGTTCACCACTCGCACCCCAGGAGCCAATTCGATGACTTCAGGAGTATCAATGCTATCGCGGCGGGTGAATACATCAACCAGGTAGCCACGACGGGCAAGGTGGCGGCTGACCTCGTCTACATAGACATTTTGCCCACCTGCATCTGCCCCACCGAGATTGGCAGTGGGGCTGGCATGTTCACTTAAAAACGCAATCCGTGCAGGTCGATCCATTGATATCCTCGCAATACCACCACTTTGTGGCACAATTCAGCGCGTCAGAGCGGTCAACGTGACCAACTCGAACGCCTTGTTCCAGTCTCGGATAAAACGGTCGAGACCGAACCGTTCTCGAGCTAAAGCTCGCGCATTTGTACCCAGTCGATATGCCTCCTTTCGATCAGCTAGCAGAGAACGCATATTTTCAATGAGTTTGTTTATGTTACAGGAGATATAACCTGTCTCTCCGTTCTCGATAACTGTAGGCAACTCAGTCGTAGCCAGGGCAACGACTGGCATACCAATCGTCATCGCTTCAATTACAGCAAGGGGTAAACTGGTGTAGCGAATTGGACTGAACAAGAAGCGGTATTCTGCGACGAACCGGTGAAGATCACGGTAAGGAATATCGCCAAAACCGCCAAATTCCTCAGTCTCCATACCCACTGCCTGGAGTGGGACCGCCTTCCGTGTTTGCAGAAAAATATCATATCCCGCTATGCGAGGTCGCTTTTGCATGCCATTGATAATCGTGATGCCCTGCTCAAGGTGACCGCTATAGCGGATCGAAGGGTCAATCGCGACACTATGTTCGATTACCATGGTGGGCGTCCGACAGTTATCCCACATCAACCGATTGTGATGCGTGACATGCACCAGCAACACATTCGGATCATCAATTGGATGGTGGGTATCAACAGCATATGGTTTCGGTGTATTATGTTCCAGGTAAATCTTAGGCAGCAGACGCTGCTCAGGACTTAAAATCTCAAACGCATCCTCAAAATAGTTCTTCGGCGTTTGGTAGATGACGAGATCGAGTTTCAGGTCCCGCACAAGTTCGGCCGGTACTTCGCGCACATAATCAGGAAGATCGAACGTGCGACCACGCCCGCCATATCCCACTGGTCGAGCTGATTTTACAGGCAGATACCAATCATGATCGATGCGTGCCAGGGTATTTAGGTAGCTACCATGAATGTGCCAGATCAATATTTTGAGACGTTTCATCGGACAGCCTCCTTCGAAAGTAGATTCTCAGCAACCTCAATGACCATTTCAGGCGTGACCCAACGCAGGCAACGATGATCAATCGGGCATTCCCAATAGCTACATGGACTACATGGGACTGGTCGTCGAACGATAGGATGCCGCTCGTGGTTAAGCGATGCCCAGCGTCGATAATCAACCGGGCCGAAGATTGTAATGCTCGGGGTCTCGATGGCATCGGCAATATGAGCCGGACCAGTATCGTTGCTGATAAAGAGATCTAATTCACTGATCAAAGCAGCCAGGCCGCCTAAAGATGTTTCTCCTGCTACGTTTAGTGGCAGTGTTTCCATCAACTCCACGACTTCTTGTATTGTTGACCTTTCGTCAGGTCCTCCAGTCAGCATGACTTGTGCTTTGAACCGGCTGGCTAATTCATCGGCAACTCGGGCAAAGAACTCGGCCGGCCAGCGGCGAACCGGGGGGCGAGCGCCTGCATGCAATCCAATCCAGGGACGGTTCTCACGAGGCAACCTGCGCAGGAGCGCGGTAGCCTCGGCATGGTCTTCATTAAATAGTGGGAACTCTAACCTGGCATCATACTCTGGGCAGCCCAGCAGCTTTGCCAATCCAAGATTACGTAGGACCTCCGGTCGATCACGCGGGTAAGGCGCTCCAAGCATGAACCGGGCAGGCATGATGCCCTCGAAGTAACCAACCGTCAAGTGCCCGCCGAGTGCAAGGACAAAGTGATTGCTGGCTCGACCGTTCCCATGCATCTGAATGACGAGATCATATCCATAGGCACGCTGCTCGTCGAGGAAACGGGCAGTTCGCTCCGGTACAACCTCAACTTCGTCGATGCCCGGGAAACCAGCAAATTCGACAAACTGATCGATATAGTGGTGAAAACGTTGGACGAAGGAGGCAGCCCATGGTAGACCAATCAGCGTAATCTCGGCGCGAGGAAAACCCGCACGTATTGCTCGTAGCGCTGGCACAGCCACCAGCATATCTCCCAATTGTAGGGCACGAAAGACAGCGATACGTTTTGGAGGCCACGTCACCTTTGACAATTCAATCATAGTTCCCCTCCTGGCAAAAGTGAGTTAGCGATTGCGCCGAGGGTACCAGACTCGACCAGCAATGTCTCGACCTCCTCGACCACCTCTTCTGGTGAAATATCGAGACACGGTTGCCCTATGGGACACTCGAAGAGATAGCAGGGATGACAGGAAGTCTCACGACGCAATAGCCGGGCACGAGTTGCTCGTGGTTGCCACTGTTCCTCATAATCGGTACCCGAGAACAATACAACCACTGGTGTGCGTACTGCATCAGAGAGGTGCATCGGGAGTGTGTCATTGCAAATCACCAGTTTTGCACGTTCAACCAGAGCAGCGTATTCAGCCAGCGTCGTATCCCCTATTAAATACCGCGCCTTTGGAGCATGCGCGATTACCTCCTGGATTAAGGCACTCTCGCGTTCGACACCAGTCACCAGTACCTGCCAATCCCGGCGGGTTAACAAACGAGCAAGAATCCCAAATCGCTCTGCTGGATACCGTCTTGCATGAGCGCTGGCTCCCGGATGCAATAGTATGAACGGCTGATGCGGGTTAACTTCTGTCTTGTCGAGCAGATCTGGTATGGCGTTTCGCGCTGTATCAGGAATAGTAACTACAAGTTGCCTTTCCCTGGCTACAAACCCCAGGTGCTCGACGAGACACAAGTTTCGCTCTGCCTGGTGAAGTTCGTCTGGTGCGCCTTTCAATTCCGTTGTCAATGTGCTGCCACCAAATTCTTTCGATTCCCCGGCACGTAGCGGAATACCAGCCAGGTAGCAGACATAACCGGGAACATGCGGTGTTTGGCTAAATGATGTAAAGATCAAGGCAGCATCGAACTCTTGCCCGGCAAGTAGATCGATCAATTCACGCTCTCGCGCCGGGTCGAATGGCATGCGTCCGCCAACATCTTGCCAGATTGGACGCCATAAGATCACATCGTCGATCCAGGGAAGGAGGGGGACTGCAGTTGCACCTCCTGGTGTGGCCAACAGCGTAAGATGAGCCTGCGGCGAGGTCTCCTTGACCGCCCGTAAAGCGGGCCCGAGCATGATCACGTCCCCTATGTTATCCAGACGCACCGCTAGTATTTTCTTTGCCTCGAGCCATCCGCTGGAGCCAGGGCTATACTCATTCACATGTCTGCCCCCTTTCGATCAGTCATCGATGACAGGGTATCTGCATAAAAATGTGCACTGTACCCTGTAACCGCCTCCACCAGCAATTCGGTTGCTGAATCGATGACCATTTTTGGCGGGACCAGGCGCAAGCATTCGTGTCCATAGGGACAGACGCGACTATAGCAGATGCGACATGCAACATCATGGTAAAGCTGCCGGTGAGGCACTCGCCATGGGCTCCACTGTTCCGGGGGGTTGGTCAGAGCAAACAATGCGATGACAGGCGTCTTGACGGCGGCTGAGATATGCATCGGTCCCGTGTTATTCGTAATGGTTAGATCAGCAGCCTCGATAAGCGCACAGAACTGCTCAAACGATAGTGCCCCAGCCAGGGCAAGCGTTGCCCTGCGAGTATGCCGCCGAAGACGGACAAGCACACGATCAACTAATGCCTGCTCATCCATTGCCCCGGTGAGAGCAACGGTTGCTCCCAGTCGCTCAACCAGTAGATCGACCACCTGGGCATACATCTCCCAGGGGTAGGTACGGGCTGGCATGCTGCATCCAGGATGAACGACCACCAGCGGCCTGGAGAGATCGATAGCATGCTCGTAGAGCAGAGCGGCAAGCTGTCTCCTGGCATTCTCCGGTACCCGTAGTACAAGATCAAGGTCGTCGGTCTCGAGGCCAATCGAACTGACAAGGTCAAGTCCCCGTTGTACCTCGTGCATCATCCGCTCTGGATGCTTGTGGCGAGTAGTCAACAGCGAACCTGGGCCATCTATCGATGCGGCCACACGTAGCGGTATATCGGCAAGGTAGCAGAAATATGCTGCCGGCAGCGAACTCTGGTGGAACGAAGTGAAGATGATCGCGCCATCGAAATGACTTTCCTGGATCGCTGCAATCATCTTCTGCTCACGCTGGCTATCTTGCGGTAATTTGTGCCAGGGATCCATCCAGGGAGCTTCATAGACGATCAAGTCATCGATATCGGGATTGAGCCGGGCAACCTGCGCACCAACCGGGCTTGCCAGCAAGGTCAGCCGGGCATGTGGCAGCGATGCTTTAATAGCATGCAAAGCCGGGGTCGTGACCAGCACATCTCCAAGATTATCCAGGCGAACAGCCAGGATGCGCTGTGCTTCTAGCCATTGCCCGTCAATCATCGCTCAGCTCCAATCTCATCGCTAGAAGCCAACGCGATGATGCGGTCGATTACGCTGCTGGTACTGATATTGCCAGCCAATGGCAGAATAATGATTCGGCCACCAACCTCCCTGACTGCTTCAGCTTCCGGCAAATCCTCATCGGCATAGTCACCGCCCTTGACATGAACGTGCGGGCGCAGCGCTCTAATGAGTTCAGTGGGCGTATCTTCATCAAAGAGGATAACGTGATCAACGGGATCAAGTGCGGCGACGAGTGCCAGGCGATCGCGTTCACTGTTAATCGGGCGACTCTTCCCTTTGAGTCGCTGCGTGCTAGGGTCACTGTTGATGCCAACGACGAGTACATCACCAAGCGCTTTGGCTTGACGTAGGAAGTGAACATGCCCAGCATGCAGGATGTCAAAAACCCCGTTGGTGAAAACGATTGTTCGACCCGCAAGCCTCTCAACTTCAAGAAGCGTCGTAAGTCGCGACAGATTATTAGAAGTCTCAGCTTCTGTTGAGGAGTTGTGAGCGGCATGATCCCTGAGGCTAACACGCTGGAGCAATTCCTGGTAATAGACCACCGATGTCCAGCGCTTGGTGACGGCAATGGCTGCCGCATCAATGCCGATACGTGCTGCCTCATCTATGTCTGCGCCTGCAGCAAGGGAGAGCGCCATAGCTGCCGCGAACGAGTCACCTGCGCCAACGTCGTTAGCATGCTGTACTGGATGTGCGGGCAGATGCGTGGCTGTGCCATGCTTATCGATGAGGAATACACCATCTGTGGCCATTGTAATAGCAGCATGCTCGGCATTGATCATTGTAAGCAACTTTCGTCCAACACGTTCAATTTCGAAATGGCGGTTATGCTCCTTTAAGTCAGATGATTTTCCAAGGGTATCTACAAGAGACGCGCCTTCGACAAGGAGCTGCGCCTCCAAATGGTTGGGCGTAATTATGGTCGCACCTACTTCCCGAAAACGGTAGAGGTCTTTGGAATCTACCAGCAGAATGCGCGGATGTGCAGCTTGCAGTGTACGCAGGCGGTTGATCAGTTCATCGAAGACAACGCCATAGCAGTAATCAGAAACGACTACAAGGTCGCAATCCGGAAAGACCTTTTCCAGGCTTGTCAGCAGGTGGTTCCTGCTCTTATCAGAGTAGAGATGCGTTTCTTCATCGTCGAAACGCACAACGTATTGACCATCAGCCAGGATGCGCAGCTTGTGAAGTGTGCTTGCAAACTCATCTTCCGCCAGGTAGGAATCGTCGATACCCTGTTCACGCAAGGCAGAGCAGAGTAACGAACCCGCAATATCGCGTCCCACGATACTTAGAAAAATGACATCCGCCTCTAGCGCACGCAGGTTAGCGGCAGTATTTGCCGCACCACCTGGAGCACGCAGCTCAGAGGTCTTACGCACAACAGGCACAGGTCCTTCGCTACAGAGGCGAGCGGCCGTCCCTTCAAAATAAGTATCGAGCATCGCATCTCCGATCACAAGCGCACGAAGATGCTTGAAGCAGCGTACCAGATTCACTGCCTTGGTCATACATTTCTCCTGATTGGGGCTACAATGTGCGCCTCCAGGTAGATAAGGTGGAATGTTCCCTACCGCATTCGAGGACCTGTTACCAGGTTGGTGGGCGATAGGAGAGGTCTGCCTCGACCTACTTATTCCGATCCTTTATGCTCACTGAGCTTAGATACGTAGTAGCGTTTAGATTAGTTTCAAGGCCGAGATGCTCGCATGTACTAGTGTGCCATCGCGATCAAGAAATACAGCACGATGCTTCATATATCCGCATCTCCCTCGCCCATTGCACAGTCACGCGATGCAAGTTCCGACTCTGCAATATCACAGAGGATGTGTGTAACAAGCATATGCAATTCCTGAGCTACGGCAGTATCAACAATGGGTACGCGAATTGTCATGTCGGCCGCGCTCTCCAATTGGCTGTGGCGATCGCCCGTTATTGCTACGACCTTCATCAAGCATTGATGTCCCGCAGCTGCTGCACGCACGAGGTTTTCAGACTCTCCGCTCGTGCTGTAAGCAATCAGCAAGTCACCAGGTTGGCCAAACGCTACAACCTGGCGAGCAAACACATCATAATAGCCATAGTCATTTGACACAGCGGTAATAATCGAAGTATCAGTCGTGAGAGATAGAACCGCGTAAGGCGCACGTTCACGTTTAAAACGGCCAACCAGCTCTGAGGCAAAGTGTTGTGCCTGGGCAGCGCTCCCTCCATTACCAGCAACGAGAACTTTATGACCCGAGCGCAACGTCTCAACGAGCAGCATTGAGACCTCCGTTACTGCTTCAGCTCGAGTGAGAAACTGAGCCAGTGCAGTATCCAGGATTACTCGGCGGCAAGTCAGGGCACTGATAATGGTATCATGATAGCCAGAGAAACCTGTTTCCTGAGTTGCTAACTGGTCCGGCAATGCCAGGGCAACATGTTCCTCATGGCTTAACATCTCCTTGTATACTCTGCTCTATAAATCTTCATAAAATGAACATCCTATTTGCTAGTGATCCTATTTATCCTGAACCAAAGGCGTTTGCCCACCTGCCTATTCCGTAATTAACACTAACGTAAGTTCCTGAATTACACAAGTCAACAGTAAAAACTCTAAGCGCAAATTTAACTTATGCTAACATTTCCTTAAATTATTTGCCATTTTTCTCGAATCGTGGTTGATTAGGGAAAGAGCATTTGATATCATACTATGAGCAATGGGGCGAGGAGCTACAAAATTGAATATGCAATCCACTACAGATGTTGTCATCATTGGAGGGGGCGTCATAGGTTGCGCCATCGCCTATCATCTTCGTAAATCAGGTATAGACGTCATTGTTGTAGATCAGGGTGAAATCGGCGCAGAGGCGTCAAGCGCGGCAGCTGGTCTACTCGCGCCATTAGGATCGATCTCAGGTCCAGGGCCCTTCGCAGACCTTTTACTCGCCAGTTTTGCACTTTTTCCTGCGCTCGTTCCAGAGCTTGAAGAGGCGAGCGGTATTCGCCTTGAATATGAGCAGCCGGGTTCGTTGCGAGTGGTACGCAACTCAAAGCATATCCCTAATCTGCGCAAGCGTATGAAAGCGTGGCAATCGCTAGGGCTGCAAATGCACTGGTTAACTGGAGACGAAGCTCGTCAACGCGAGCCACTTTTGGCACCTGATGTCTGCGCAGCTATTTACGCGCCCGGAGAATCGCAAATCAAAGCTTCAAATCTCGCCAAGGCGTTCTCAGTAGCAGCATCTAATCGAGGGGCTAACCTGTACAGTCACAAGGAAATTACCAGAATACAACACCACGATACAAGAATCACAGGCGTGCACACTCCCCAGGGTGAAACCATTGATTGCAATCACCTGGTTGTCGCGACAGGAGCTTGGGCGGCACGTTGCAACGAGTGGCTGAATATTGAGCTACCAGTAAGCCCTCAACGAGGTCAGATACTTACATTGCGGCAGCCATCAAAACCTCTACGCCAAATCATTTTTGGTGAGGCTGCTTACCTGGCCCCTAAAAGTGGAAATAGCGTGCTTGTGGGCGCGACGAAAGAGGAGGCAGGCTTTGACAAACAACTTACGGCTGGAGGTGTAGCATGGCTGCTAAACACAGCTATCAGGCTTGCCCCGGCCCTCGAGAGCAGCCCTATTGACCAAATGTGGACAGGTTTGCGTCCCAGGACGCCTGACAATCAGCCCATATTAGGATTGGCGCCAGGCTGGAAGAATGTCACACTTGCAGTTGGGCATGGCAGCGTGGGCATCATGCTGAGCGCTATTACGGGCAAAACTATGGCTGATTCGGTGGTTAAAGGAGAAGTGCCGGAGGTTGTGCGCCCTTTTTCTTTGGAGAGGTTTGAGCATCCAATTGAAACATGGAGATTGGAAAGTGAATGGTAGTATATGGCTGAGCAAATTGTGATGATAGTGATTATTGTGTATATCAATTGCTCACCAACAGAAATAGAGCATATGATAAGATGAAAAGGGAGACTTATTATTTGAAAAAGGAGAAAGCAACATGATAACAGATGAAACGGCGAAAGTACCTATGGCTGATTCGTCAATTGAACAGATCCTGAGCCGATTAGTGAACACGGCCAGGGTAGATGCAGTATTTGGTCAACCAGTAGAACGTGGTGATACTACTGTGATCCCCTGTTCTGAGGTAACCATCGGTCTGGGTATGGGGTCGGGAGGCGGTCCAGTCGATGCTCAAGGCAATCGTACTGGCAGTGGCTCAGGTGCCGGAGGAGGTGCCAAAGGCCGTCCAATTGCTGTCATCGTTATAACCAAAGACGGTGCCCATGTTGAACCAATTCTAGACCTCACCAAAATCGCGCTGGCTGGGCTCACCACCGGGGCATTCATTCTGGTCTGGATAGGTCGGCTCATTCGTACAAGACGTTCCGATAAAGGGCCATCCTTCTCACAGCTCAGAAAGGCCATTCAGAGTTAGCAGTAAAGTGGGGTGGGACCCTTGTGATCACCCGATATCCCTTTGTAGCTTGCATGCTATGCGGGCAGCATGAATGATCCCCACCATGGGCGACCCAAGGGTCCCCACCCCGCTCCAAACCTCCCCCGCCCCTACAAGACTGGTGATGACCATCCAATAAACCTACCCCTGAGAGCCCCGCTCCACACCCCCGTCCCTACAAGACCGGCCATGACCATTCAAATAAACTAACTCTGTAAGTAGCTACGCTGCTCACGCCTTTAGACTACCTTGAAAATAACCTTGTTTTTTGTTATACTTATCATAACCCTCTTAAATCAATTTACTGGTTAGGGCGCTCATAGTGGTAGGTGAAATGTCAATTGGCTCATATGAGCATCAGCAGTTGGCTGACAAAATATGGAGCATATTGGTGCTAACATTCCTGAGAAGATGCGCTTTCAGCGCTGGAAATCATCGCCCCTGGCGACAATAAAAGGGATTATTGCAGTGCAAAGAGCAGATTTGAGCGAAAGTGGGAATACCAATACCACGAGCGAAAGAGCGACGTTTACCCTCTCAGGGGCGCTACTTGGGGCACGGAGGGCTATTCCCCTTGCGCTAAGCGTATCTGCGGTAGGCTTTGCCTTCGGTGTATTGGCACACCAGGCTA